>Ga0163151_10009992_pt1 | contig 10150 bp, 14 predicted proteins | sample OliLakLV19MP5IB2_FD_145596 | JGI IMG/M metagenome (GOLD analysis project Ga0163151, IMG submission 145596) | Freshwater microbial mat bacterial communities from Lake Vanda, McMurdo Dry Valleys, Antarctica - Oligotrophic Lake LV.19.MP5.IB-2 | ecosystem: Environmental > Aquatic > Freshwater >... | reverse complement strand
GGCGAAAGAGTCTGCTGACTATCAGGCCCGCATCCTTGAGGACGCCGTCGACCGCCACAACCAAGCTGCGAAGGATCACAACCAGCGTCTGATCGACGAGGATAAGAAACGGAACCGCGAGTACGAAGACCTCTTGAAAGCCCGCGCCGACATGGAAATCCGGTGGCTGCGGAAAGTCACCGAAGCGGCTCAAGAGGAAGCTGACAAGCGGCTCGCCATCGCCAAGGCGGAACACGCGGCCAAGGTGCAACTGATCGAAGGCGCTGACGGCGGCCAACTGCTCAACAAAGCGAAGGCCGCGATTGACCCGCGGGCCGTGGCGCAGCAAGTCGGCCGGCAGCGTGGCGAACAGGCGGCGGCGGAGTTCACCAAGCAGAACGTGGGTGGAGTCGATGCGGCGGATGCGAATGCAGTCCGTCGGTTCAACGCCCAACGGAATCAGGCCCGCGCCCAAGCCGAGCAAGCCGGCTTCCGCGATGTGGCGAGTGGGCGGGCTGGCGGGCATGAAGTTCTCGGCGCACAGAATGCATTGCTCCAAGCATCAGCACAGCAGGCCCAGGCGGCGGGACTGGTGTCTTCCGAGATGGTCGCCGCTCTGCGCGAGGCCGCCAACAGCGATATGCAAAAAACGATGGAGCTGCAGCGGCAGGCCACGGAGATTCAGCAGATCCGGCAGGCGATTGTGGTGTCTGGTTCCAACACGCGCGACTCCCGCGCATCAGCCATTCGGAAGGGGTTCCGCGGATGACCATTCAAGACTTGGTGCAGAAGCTGGTGGAAGCGACCAAAGGGACTGACGCGAAGTCGCGCGGGCTGCTTGATGAACTCGACACGCTTTCGTCGACGCTTCAGGACGGGAAACCGGACGACATGTCGGACGGCGAGTATCAGTCGAGCCTTCTCAACGCGGCAATCCGCACGACCGACGTGGCGAGACAAGAGGCGGAGGCGTTGCTGAAGGCCAACGTCAGCCTTCGACACTTTGCGGCGCTGTTGGGTCAATACGCATCGACGACTGATATCGACATTGGAGAAATGCCCGAATGAGCGAAGCCACGACCATCACCGAACCGACCGCGCCCGTACCGACGCCGGACACCACGCCCGTCGCGAAGCGGAAATCCGGGCCGCCGCGCGGCAACACCAACGCCACGAAGCACGGGTGTGCGTCGCAATTCCTCCGCGCACCGATCGGCGAGTTGCCGAAACGATTCGCCAAAATTTCGGAATACGTTCGGAGTTTGCGGCAGTCGCTGGAGGCCGCGGTGATCCGTCGTCACGGCGACATTTCGGAGACGCGAGCATTGTTGTTGCTGTCCGCGCTGCAGGCCGAGCAGGCGCGGCGGTGCTGCCAGTGGCAAATGCGTTTCGCAGACGTCAACGGGGCGTTGGACAGCAGTGTGTTGGTGATGCTGCTGAAACTTGGAATGGAAGCCAGCAGGCGGCGCGACGAAGCGGTCAAGGCGTTGGACCTGGACGCATCGCCGGCGTCGACGTGGGCCACTGTTTTTGACTCTCCGGTTGCGCCGGCTCTGACGGAAGCCGCGCCCGAGACCACCCCGGACATCGACAGCACGGAGGCCGCAGCGTGAGCACGCCATCACAATTCGCCGAAGCCCTCCGCACTCCGGCCGCGTATCGCCAGTGGATCAACATCAACGCGGCGGGGAAGTTGTCCCCGTGGGCATCGGTGGCCGAACCGTGGCAGATCCCCGACATGGATTCTCTGGACGCCGCGCTGCTGGAGTCCACTGGCGCTGTGCCGGTGAACCCGGCGACGAAGCGAATGCTTTACAGCGAACGCCCGCGCGGTCACAGCAAGACCACGGACATCGCCATCGCGGCGAGCTACACCGTCGCCGCGGCTCGGCGGGTGTGTATGAGCTATTGGATCGCGGAGGACAGCGATCAGGGTAAGCTCGCGGTTGACGCAATCAACGCCCAGGTGAGGAACACGCCGGGGCTGGACACGGTTTTAGAAGTCAACCGCGGCACGGTGCGGAACATTGCGGCCGGGCATCCGGGCTGTGGAAGCGAACTCCGCATTCTTGCGGCCGACTCGGCAAGCTCATACGGCATCACACCGTCGGCGGTATTCGTGGATGAGTTCACACATTGGAGCGACCCCGAAATGTGGTTCTCCGTCTTCTCATCCGCGGCCAAGCGCCCGGAATGCTTGGTGGCCGTCATCTCTAACGCGGGCGTCCTGATTGAAAACGACTGGCGATGGCGGGTGCGGGAGTCCGCCAGGAAGTCGCCGGAGTGGGTGTTCTCGTCGCTCGCCGGGCCGCATGCGTCGTGGATCACGCCGGCAATGCTGGAGCAACAGAAGCTGATGCTGCCGGGGGCCACGTTCCGCCGGCTGTGGTTGAACGAATGGATTTCTGGCGCGGAGTCCCCGTTGCTCCCGGTCGACATGGTCGCGCGGGCGATCGGCGTCTGTTTGTGGAAGGATCAATCCGGGGATGACGCCAAGCCCGCGCGGAACGCGGAGTTGTACATCGGATTTGACATCGGCCGATCGCATGACCGCTCCGTCATCGTGACTCTGGAACGCAAGGGGACGCGGGCCATCGTGCGGGAATTGGTGGTGCTGAGGAACTGCCCGTTCGCGAAACAGCGGGAGGAACTCTGCAAACGGATCACGCCCAACGTCCGCAAGGTGGGCATCGACAAAGGCGGAATCGGGATGCAACTCCACGAAGAAATCGCCGCGCAGTACGGGTCAAGAATCGAGGGCTACCAGCTCAACTCCGCCACGCAGGGGAAAGTCGCCACGCTGGTTCGCTCCGTCTTTGACCGGCAGGCCATTACGATTCCCGACGACGCGGACCTCCGCGCGGATCTTCAGCTCATCGAACAGTGCGAAACCGTCTCGGGTGTGCCGGTCATCAAAACGGGCCGGTCACTTGCGGGGCATGGTGACAGGGCGTGGGGGCTGTTCCTCGCACTGGCTGTGATGCCGCTCATGCAGCAGCGACCCAACATTGGCGGCATGCCCCGCGCGGTTCCGCTCGGCGGCGCGGCACAACGGATCACCTCGCACCATGCGTGGCAGCGACTCAATAGCAGCATCGGCGACATGAACAACTGACCCTACCACGGATGACGTGTTCGCTCGGCACTGTGCCGACGGGACGGATTCCACAAGATGAAAGACCTGGATCATGGCAACGGCAACCCTCACCCCCACGAACGAAGTCGAGACCGACAACGGCGGCGGCATCGCTGACCTCAACACGTTGCGGGCCAGCATGGCCGTCGAGCGCGAAGCGGCGACGGCGGCATACCACGCGGCGATCATCGCGACCGCCAAAGGCAGTACGCCTGCCGATCTTCGCGCCATCCTGTCCGCGGCCGGTCGCTCCGTCGATGAGTTTCAAGCGTCCGTCGAGGTGCTGATTCGCCGGCTCGCCGCAGCGAGGCAACAGGCCGACGCCGAAGCGCTGCCCGGTCGGATCGACGCCGCCCTGAAGTCGGCTGGCACCACGCAGGAGACGTTGGACCGTGCGACGGAAGAGTGGGAGCAACAGGAACGCGACCTGCGCGAAGCGGCGTCCGCTGCCCGCGCGACCTACGAACAACTCCGCCACGCTCGGCACGCGCTGCTGCGGCAGTCCGACGACGTGCTGTTCGCGACCTGCCATCCGAATCTTTCCGAGCGGCTGACCGAACTGGATGCACGCCGGCAACTGATCGCCTCTGAGCGCAACATCGAGCAGCAGCGGCAACCCGCCCACGTCAAAGACGTGAAGCAGCGCGACCAACGCCTTATCGAGATCGACGCCGAGTTGTCCGCCATCGAGTCTGAGCGTAAGCAAATCGAGGCCGACCGCATGGACCCGGTTCGTGGCCTGATGCTGGGGGTTGCCGAGACCGCACCGGAAGTCAAAGCCGGCAAGGTCGGTTCGTGGTTGCGCGATGTGTTCGGCGTGAAGACCGTTGTCCAGTCCAACGGCGCAATCTCTCACGAGTAGTTCCCTTTCCCTCTCTCTCCTCCTTGAAAGGTTTCCACCATGCCCCGCTCACTGTCCATGCCCACTGCCCCCGCGCCGCGGGTGCAACAGATTTACGATTCCAAATCCGGCCGGATGCGTCTGGCCGATCCCACCACCGGCGCGCTGGCGGAAGTCGCCACGGCTGAGAATCTTCTGCCGCTCATCAACCGGTTGCTCGTGATTGCCGGCGCTGAACCGCTGCCGGACGACACGACCGCCGACAACATGCTGCCGCTGTTGACCGACACGGTTCAGCACGCTGAAGAGATGCACGCCGGAACGGCCCAAGCTGCGGCGAGCGACGACGTGCAGGCGATGGCGGCGGTCGGTTCGTTGCGGCGGCTCTGCGGTCTCCCGCTCGCGCCGATGACGACGAAGCTGGCCAGTCAACTGGTCAGTGTGGTCAAGGTGATCGAGGCCATCCCCGTCGTGCAGTCGCGCGGCCGCATGATCGTGCTGCGGGACAAGCTGCGGTAGTAATTGCTCCGCCGGGGCCGTGGGGCCGGATTGATCCATCCCGGTTTGTTTCTCACGGTGCCCGGCGTTCTTTGACATCCCGCACAGCAATTGACTCCGGCGGTGTGCGCGCCGGGGCATAGGGCCGCACGCGATGACGCCGCCATCGTATGAACCGTCGCCCGAGGAAATCGCAAAGGCGTGCCGGGAGATTCAGGACGGGTGGTCCGTGGAAGAGGAACTAACCCGCCGCATGAAGGGCTTCCGGCGGGTGGAATGGGAAGTACCGACAAGGAGCGTGCCGTGACGTTGACCGCAGCAGTCAGCACCGGACAATGCAAAAGCCGCCAGTTGTCGCTGGCGGCTTCGTTCGGTTCCGTCGGGGGAACCATGCTCGCGTGACAACGGCATGGTATTGCCCCCGGTGCGCTCGGTCAACGGGGAGACAGGCCGTGAAACAGAGCATTCGCGACACAGTTCAATACTGGCGGGAAGTCATCGCGGAAAACTGGCAAAGCGCATCTAACTTCAAGAAGGGGGGACAAATCGTGGCTTGGTGCATCGCGACCGGATTGACGTTTTCCGGACCATTCATCTGGGCTGGAACGGTCGAAAAGATTGTGTGCAGTATCCCGCTCGTGTTGTGGGTGCTGTGGCTGTTGCTGGTGGCACCAGTGGCACGCGACAAACGACTGCGGGAAACGATTGCTTCGATGACGGACGATGAGCCGATTCTCCAATTCAAGGCAGAGACTCGGAAGTTGATCGAGGAATACAAAGACGCAACACGGAACGACAGGCAGGTACCCGACGAGAAGTATCAAACATGGCTTGAACGATTCAGGGCGATTGTAGATGAGAGGCCGTACTTGTTGAATTCCTACACTAACTGGGATTACGCGAAGCATCCCCCGCTGCGCTGTGGCAAGGCACTCACCTGTCTCAAGGCCGGACGATTGACGGCAGCCCTAAAGGTGTTGTCTGTCAAACCACCCGCAAACCCAAAGCCGTGAAAACGGATCGCGACGTTCACGCAGCGGGGCTTTCGGAGGTCGGAACGATGGATAAGTCGTCCGGCGGGAACGTGGCTGCAATCGCAGCACGGATCTTTGACAGCTTGAAGTCGATGGCGCAGAAATCCGCATCCGTGCTGAGCGCCGAATCGGTGAGTTGATGAAGGCGCAAAAGGACGCGGGGCTGATGAGTCTCGGCACGGCCGAGACAGGCGGACCCGGTAGGGGAAACGCGGGTCAGATGCAAACCCGCGTTTCCGAAAAGATCACGCTCGCCGAAGTCGGCATCGACAAGGGGCTGGCAGACCGCGCGCGCAAATACGCCGCCGTGCCCGACGACGAGTGGGAAATTGATGCCAGTGCTGATCGACGAAACGATCTAATCCAAGGCCGGGGTGCGTTCGAATGCACCTCCCTCGTTCTCCCAAGTTTCCAACGCGATGGTCTCCGGCTCGGCGATGGACACTGGCTGGATCCGTTCGCATTGTGGGGCAGGCTTCGGTGAGGGCTCAACGGGGATCAAATCGCCGGTGAAGAGGGTCACGGGACGCGCCATCGACGGTTCTCCTCTGCTTGTGGGTAAAGAACCCGGCGGCGGGCTTCGACGTTGACGGCGAACAGGGCGGGCGGCATCATGGCAGGCCTAGAAACCGCGTGACCCGGTAACGGTCACAACGATAGTGAAAGATCAAACCCATGACGACCGAGGCCCTTGGCCTGAGTGCGTGTGCGTGGTGTCCGAGTTGTGATCCCCGTTGGGGGGGAACAAGGCCCACCAAGGTGGTTTCACTACCGCCTCTAGAGCGCGTACTCAGGCCAAGGGTCTTTGTGTTGCCTGGGCTTTGATCGGAGGTTGCTCCGGTCAAGGAAGACCGGGGCGGCATCTCCCCTCATCGACTGGCGACACGGAAAGGAACTTCCGATGTCTGCCGTCTCTTCTCAGTCGTCCCCTGATCCGCGGGAAAACCCGCTCGCCGCACAACTGGCCTTGCGGCACGCCGAAGCGGTCAAGAGCATCGAACAGGCCCTTGACGGCTGGTTCTCCGTGTTCGGGTTCACCGGCACGGACTGCCGCACCTACGAGGCGGCGACCGACGACGCCTGTCACGTCGTCAAGCTGTCGCCGGAATACCTGAATGCGGAGATCGACCTCCGCGGCGACGTTCCCGAACAGGTTCTGGCGGCGCTGAATGACCTCCGGGACTACATCGACGAAGCGGAAGAATCGTTCCGGGAAGCGCTCGCCATCGGGCAGGTCGATCTCCGTCCGATCCGCGGTTACGTCGTGACCGTGGATTGAGTCCCGATCTGCGAGCCGACGACGATGCGGGAAGTGAATCGGCTGGCGATGGCGCTGGACGGCGATCCGCAAAACGTCGATGTTGTGGCCGTGTACGTGGATGGAAGCGAGGTGATGGCATGGTGAACAACCCCGTCACCACCGACCGCCCCGAGCGGCCTCCCCTCATCCGGCACTACCACGTCTAGACGGCGACCGTGAAAGACTCGGCGGACCCCGACGTGGCGGAGGACGGAGGCTACCTGCCATCGGCGGCGACCATCAAGCAGATGACGACGACGATCCGCCTCTACTGGTCCGAAGTGGAACACCGCTATCGGGGCGGGCTGCTGACTCCCGATGACGAGTGGTATGGGCTGTGGAACATTCCAAGTCGGGAGGCGTATCTATGATGCTTGCCCTCGTCTTCCCACCTCCTCCGCCTCCCATCGTGGAACCGGCGGAACAGCCCCTCAGTAAGAACCAGCGTCGCAAGCAACGTCAGCGGGAACTGGCGGACATCGACCCCGAAGGGGACATCATCCAGCCGGAACTGTTGGGGCATCGCTATGTCGAGTATCGCCAGCGGTTACTGAAGCGGAACCCGGTGTGCGTCTTCTGCGGCTGCAAACTCACGGAAGCGACGGCGACGTTAGACCACGCTCGGCCGCGTTCGCTGGGTGGTCTCAACACGCCGGGCAATCTCTGGTTGTCGTGCGGCGACTGCAACCGGTTCAAGGGCAGCCGGACGCCTATCGAGTGGTTGCAGCAGATTCACCGGGCGTGCGTCACGATGGGCGTTATCGAGGACGATGACGACCCCGACGACCCCGACGAAGACGACGACGACTGGACCGACGCCGGGACAACGGGATGAAGAAGAGCGGTTGCCGGTCGCATGCCACGGCCGGCAACCGTGTCTGAATCGCTCGATGGTCAAATGATGGCGTGGCCATTGAAGAATTCGACCTGGAGGCTGTTGACCTCCTCGATGACCAGATTGCCATCCGGTCGCTTCAGAGGCAGCTTGGTCCCAGGCTTTAGCCCGAAGGTTGAGTGCAGTTCGACAACAACTTTCCCGCCGACAATGTGCAACGTGGCCGAACACGGATAGCAGCCGTCTGGAAGGGTCTTCTTCTGCGCCATCATCAGGTTCCTTGATTGAAGGGAGATGCACGGGGAACGGGGACAGGAGAGGTCAGTAGATCGTTGAGAACGCCAGAAGTCAAACTAATCACAATCCAAACCCCAAAGGACCAACATGACAACAGCAACCGAACCGAAACGGCGCACCGGACGCCGGGCGTGGGCGCATCAACTGAAGCGGCAGATTGACGCGATGGGGGCCGATCACGCCCCGTGGTGTGTGGACTGGTCCGACCCGGAAGGGAAGCGGCATCGGCAATCGTGCGGGCCGGGGACGAAGGGCAAGCGCTCCGCGGACAAGCTCGCGGACAGGTTGCATTCCGAGCTGGTGACCGGGACGTATCAGGCCGGCACGCGCAAGACATGGGGTGCGTTCGTCGCGGCCTATAAAGAGAAGTTCTCGCCTCGGCTCGGTCCGGCGACGCGGAAGCAGTCCCTCATCGCGCTGGCTCACTACGAACGGTTGATGAAGCCCGCGAAGATGACCGCCATCGACTCCGCGAAAATTGACGCCTACATCACCAAGCGGCTGGCGGAGGCCACGGGCAAGGGGAGCAAGGTCGCCGTGGCCACGGTCAACAAAGAACTCCGGCACCTCCGCGCGGCGCTGCGGATCGCGGAGGATTGGAAGTACCTCGCAAAGACCCCGAAGTTCCGATTCCTGAAACAGTCGGAGAAACTGCCGACGTTCGTCCCCCCGGAACACTTCGCAGCGATCTACGCGGCCTGCCAGACGGCGACGTATCCGAATGACCTGCCGAACATCGCCGCGGCCGACTGGTGGCAGGCGCTCGTCGTGGTGGCCTATATGACGGGATGGCGCATCGGGCAGATTCTTTCGCTCAAATGGCAGGACGTGGACCTTGAAGCCGCAACGGCGCTCAGCCGGGCGGAAGACACGAAGGGGAAGCGCGAAGAGCGCATCCCGCTACACCCGCTGATCGTCGAACACCTCGGCCAGCTCAAGGGATCATTCGACTCGCACGTGTTCCCCTGGAACCGGCGGGAGCGGGCGCTGTGGTTCGCGTTCAAGGACATTCAGGCCGCGTCAAAGTTGGTCGACGGCACGGCGATGCCCAAACAGGGGAAGCCCAACCGGGACGGCTCGGATGGCTGGTACGGATTCCACGACCTGCGGCGCGGGTTCGCCACGCTCAATGCGGCCGGGATGGACCTGTTCCAGTTGCAGGCGTTGATGCAACACCGGTCGCTCGATACGACCCGGCGCTACGTCAACATGGCTACGCGATTGAACAAGGCCGTGGACGGGCTGTTCGTCCCCAACGTGACGCGCGCCGCTCAGGCGTCCGGCTGAACACCCCGACGTGACATTTACGTGACTTCGGGGGCAATCGGTGAGCGGCGGTCAGATTCGACGAACACAAACAGTTACAGGGGCAAGACTTGCAAAAAGGCTCCGCCCGGATTCGAACCGGGGATGGTGGATTTGCAATCCACTGCCTTAGCCACTTGGCTACGGAGCCGGCAGACCGAATGATCGGCACAATCGCGCGAGACGGATGAGCCGGAATCTTCTGCGATGTCGCCTGCTTGAGACCAGACAGTCGCAACGGGTTCGCTGGCAACGGCTTCATGCTATTGGCCGCGAGTCGTCCGGTCAAGTTGACGGTGCGGGTCACGGCGACATTGACGGTCGCGCAGGCTGCGAAAAGCCGTCGGGGGGACCGTCCTGCGGCTGAAAATGCGGGCTGGGTGGAACTCGGTTCGATGGTGGTGGCCGTCTGCCGCACTCGGTACGATGCCCGCCCGCGGCATGGATCTTGGCTGCGGTCTGGGGTGGGAATGGATGCGAGAGTCACGGACGGCGCTCTCCGGCCAGCGTTCCCAGCGATATCCCATCCGATTGAAATCATTGAGGTTGCGTCGATGCCGTCCGCGACTGTGTTGCCTGCCGAGACCGAATTGGACCTGATTGTCCGCGCTCAGACCGCCGTCAGCCGCTGCAACTGGGAGGTCGGCGAGTGTGCCGCCGTCTGGACGAAGCGATTTGCGCGCGGCCGGACGGACGCCGACTTTGCGGAACTGGTCGGCCTGTCGGCGGACCAGGTGTATCAGCGGCGGCGGGTGTGGGAGACGTTCGGCGACGTCTGCGGCAGCTATCCGGGGCTGAAATGGTCGCATTTCTATGCGGCCCTGAATTGGGATGACGCCGCCGAATGCCTGCAATGGGCGCACGACATCGGCGCCACCGTCGCGGAGGTGCGGGCCTGGCGTCGGGCGCAACGGGGCGAAGACCT
>Ga0163151_10009991_pt1 | contig 10151 bp, 9 predicted proteins | sample OliLakLV19MP5IB2_FD_145596 | JGI IMG/M metagenome (GOLD analysis project Ga0163151, IMG submission 145596) | Freshwater microbial mat bacterial communities from Lake Vanda, McMurdo Dry Valleys, Antarctica - Oligotrophic Lake LV.19.MP5.IB-2 | ecosystem: Environmental > Aquatic > Freshwater > Lake... | reverse complement strand
GGCGTGATCTGCACCGAAAGTTGCCGGCCCGCATCGCGGGCCTCGACGACGTATTGTCCCAACCGCTGCACCAACCGCGTGGCGTCGTGCGGCGGCAATGTCCGCGGTTCGGGCGGTGAAACGTCCGTCGCAGACGCCGGGCTGTTCGACGATGTCGGAGCCGACCATCGCTGCTCCGTCGGCGATGCGGCTTCGTGCGGCGGGGAGGCCGGTTCGGGCGGCGTCGGTCGCTCCGTGGCAACGGGCAATGTCGCGGTTATCGCTAAATCGAGCTTTGTGTCCACCGAGGGGCGAGCCGACACATCACTCGTCGGCGGCGAGACAGTGTTCGTGTCAGCGGCCGTGTCGCCGGTGGGCTTGACTGGAGACGGTACGAATCCGGGCGCCTTCAAGGTTGCGAGGGATGGCACGATATTCAGCGCGCCGGTCGCCACATTGTCGGACGGCGCCGTCGACCCCGTGATGATCTCGGACGCGACCTGCTGTTCGTCGGAGACATCGGCTTGGGAAGAATCGGCGCGCACGTCTGACACGACGGGAACCGCGGCGGCGGCAGGGCCCGCAATGGCCGGCGACGACAAGGTCTGAACCAGACCGATCGGTGTGGCCGGGATGCTCTCCGGCGCGTGGGCGGCGGCGACCGCTGTCACCGGCGTCACTGACTTGTGCGGATCGACGATGAAGATCGTCAGCGTCTGCAGCAACGCGGCGGACAAGACGGTTGGCGGCGCTGCGACAACCTCGGTGACCGGTGAGGTCTCGGACGCGTCGTGCTGACAGCAATCCGAGTCCGTATTGTCGGCGCTCTCATCAACGGGAGCAGCCGCATCTTGATCGGCGACTGCGGGAGTCGCATTGGGAGCGCTCGTGGCCCCGTCATTCAGCAACCGGGCGACGAGATCGGCCAGTTTGGCCAGGATCGCCGACGAGGATCCGTCCGCGGCCGTCGCGTTCTGCGCGAAAGATGCCTGCTCCAACAACCCCGCCGCCAGTTGCTGCGGATCGGCGATGGCGGCGGTCAACGCCTGGAGTTGCTGCGAAAATTGCGCTGGAGGTGTCGCGATCGGCGTCGCGGAAGCGTTGGGAACAACGCCGAGCGACAGAATCGACAGCCCGGTTGCATTCGCGGTGCTGTCGGTAACATCCATGGGTCAATCATCCTGCAGGACGCTGTGGATCGGTGCCGGCGTCGAGCTTTTCGAGAGTGTCCCGAATCACCGATCGGGTGGGCTCGCCGTGGTAAATCCCCTCGAACAATTCCTGTCCGCGTTTGGCGGCGTCCGGATTGGTCTGGAACGCCTGCAAGATTCGGGAGATCGATTTTTCGGGCAAGCCGCGGAGCAGCCCCACCCCTTCGGGAGCCGTCAGCCCCATCAGGCGCTGGACGGCCTCCTCCGGCGGAGAAGTCAGCAGAATCCCCCGAGTCTGTTCAGTGGCCCCATTTTCCGCCTGTTGACGAAGCTGCTCCAACTCGGCGTGAAACTGAGCTTTCAATTCATCGAGCGTCTTGCGATCGGAAATCAACTCATTCACGGTTTCGGAAGTCATTCGCTTCAGAAGACTGAGCTCGTTCTCCCGCGATTCGAGTTCCAGCACCCGAATCAACCGTGCCTCCTGGATCTCATCCTGCGATGTCTGCGGGCTTTGCGCCGACTCTTGAGCGTCGGTCGGTTCCGACGCTGACTGCCCGGCCAACGCCAGCCGAATCTCCTTGATCGACGTCGGATTCAACGTCCCCTGCGTCCACAGCCAGCCGACAACGGTCGCCTGCGCCAACAGGGCCACCACGCTGAAGATGCCGAGGATTGAAAAGATTGCACGTAACATCGCAGATCATCCCATGTCGGTCTCAGGGACTCCCCGGTCGCGTCCCGGTGAGTTGACCCGCCTGCCAGATTTCTTCGCGCTCGCGTCCCTCGCGCCGCTCCTGGTCTTCCACGGCGGCCTGTCTTTGCTTGTCGGCGAGTTGTTCCAGAACCTTCACCCCTTGATCGGCCAGCACCACGTCCTGCCGCCGCCGGGCGATCTGTTCCGCCAGCGTCTCGCGCGCAGCCAGCAACCGGGCCGCCTCCACGGCGAGTTGCCCCGCGTGATACCGCCTTGCTGCGGCCTGATCGACGTCCAGTCGGGGCTGTTGTTGAAGAGCCTGCAACTGAGCCAGCATCTCGCCGCGGGCCGTCAGCACGGCTTCGCGCTGCCGGACCAGTTCCGCGTCCTCGGCCAACACCTCCGCCAACCGCTGCCGACACAGGTCGCGCAGGTGTTCGCGATAGTTGAGCAGCGATTGCAGCCGGAAGTGAAACATGGGGAGGGTGAAAGAGTGAAAGAGTGCAAGAGTTTCTCAGTCATTGCGACTCATTCAATCCTCTTCACGCCGCTGTTCCTTTCCGCGCTTCTCGGAGCTTGTGGAGTTGAATCAGTCCCTCGCGGGCGGCGGCGAGCGAGCCGTGCTCGTCGGTGCGTTGTTGCAGGTATTGCAGAATGGCCGGGCGGAGCTGAATCGCGGCGTCGACCAGCGGATTCGTGCCCGCCTGGTAGGCGCCGATGTTGATCAGGTCTTCCGACTGCTGATACGCTGCCATCAGTTGCCGCAGCGATTGCGCCGCCTGCTTGTGTTCCGGGTCGGCGAGCTCGTTCATCAATCGCGACAAACTGGTAAGCACGTCGATCGCCGGAAAGTGTCCCTGATTGGCCAGCCGCCGCGATAGCACGACGTGCCCGTCGAGAATGCCGCGGACGGTGTCGGAGATCGGTTCGTTGGTGTCGTCCCCCTCGACGAGCACGGTGTAGAAGCCGGTGATGCTGCCAGTCTGCGTGCGACCGCTTCGTTCCAGCAGTCGCGGCAACAGCGCGAACACGCTGGGTGGATAGCCGCGCGTCGCGGGGGGTTCGCCCGCAGCGAGGCCGATCTCGCGCTGGGCCAATGCGAACCGCGTGACGCTGTCCATCATGAGCAGCACGTTCTTGCCCTGGTCGCGAAAGAACTCGGCGATCGACGTTCCGAGGTAAGCGGCGCGGAGCCGCAACAGGGCCGAGTCATCGCCGGTCGCGACGACCACCACGCTGCGGGCGAGTCCTTCCGGGCCGAGATCCTTCTCGATGAACTCGCGGACTTCGCGGCCTCGTTCGCCGATGAGCGTGACGACATTGATGTCGGCCGTTGTGGACCGTGCGATCTGGCCGAGCAGCGTGCTCTTGCCGACGCCGCTGCCCGCGAAGATGCCGAGCCGCTGTCCCTGCCCGCAGGTGAGCAGGCCGTCCAGCGTGCGCAGTCCGGTCCCCAGCGGGGCGTCGATCCGCGGCCGTTGCAACGGCGACAACGGGCCGGGATGCAGCGTCACCCGATGCGGCAGAATCGCGGGGGGCAAGCTGTCGATGAACCGGCCGCGGGCGTTGATCACTCGACCGAGCAGCGCGTCGCCCACGCGAGCGCCGGGGGTCGATTGCACCAGCCGCACGCGCGTCCCGCGGCGGATGCCCCCCAGGTCGCCATACGGTAACAGCAGCGTTTCGTGATCGTGAAAGCCGACGACTTCGCCATCGACCGGCTCGCCATTTTCGCGCTCCAGCCGCGCGATCGCCCCCAACGGCGCTGGGAACCCCGCCACAGCCGCGGTGAGCCCGACGATGCGCGTGACGCTCCCCGTCAGCCGCGGGGGCAGAATGTGCGACAGTTGATCGGCGAAGGCGAGCGTCATGGGGACAACAATTCTTCCGCGATGCGTTGCAGCATCGTTTCCAGACGGGCGTCGATCTCGCCGTGACGGGTTTCGATGCGGCAACCGCCCGGTGCGATCGTGGCGTCGGGAATCAGCTCCGGCGTCGCACAGGAGGTCAGCGCCTGCACGACCTGCTGGGCCCGATCGCCCAGCCGCTCTAGATCGGCCGGATTCCAGTGCATCCGCAATTGCGGTTGTCCGGCGGCGAGTTGCAGGGCCTCGGCGATCATCCCCTCAGCCAACTCGGGCTGTGCGGCGAGATTCGTCCGCAGCAGCTTTTCCGCGATGGCGATCCCCAACTCCACGGCGGCCCGTTCCCACCGCGACAACCAGTGATCGCGCTCGGCACGCAGGGCCTGTGCAGCCTGCTCGAGCGCGGGCAATGTCGTCGTGAGGTGTTCGGCGAGCCGGGCGTCGGCGAGCTTCGTCGCCTGCTGCTCAATCAGTAGTCCGGCGTCTTTGAGACCCTCTTTGCGACCGGATTCGCGGGCGTCGGCCAGCGTCTTCTGCCGCAAGGCCTCGGCCTCTTTCTTCGCCTGGTCGACGAGGTCAACGGCCTCCTGACGCGCGGCGGCCAGTTGCGCGGCGGCCTGTTCGCGGAGATCGTCGAAATTGAACGCCACGCGCGACGACAGTTCGCGCACCGCCGCCGCCTTCAGCACGCGCGTCGGGGAACTGCCGGTCATGTCGATCTCCAGTAATGGACTGCCGGTTGCAAACGGCCGGCTCATGTTCTCCCCTCGCCCGGCGCTTCGCTGGGAGAGGGGCCGGGGGTGAGGGTGTCTTTTGTCTTTGGTTTTGATTTTTTCCGAAGACCAGAAAACCTAAAGGCACCCTCACCCTAACCCTCTCCCACCGAAGCGGCGGGAGAGGGGACAAATCAGAAGCAAGTCACCGAGAGTTGCATCACGCAATGAACTGTTCGCCACCGCCGCCGCCCGAGGAGACGGTGATTTCGCCGCCGTCTTCCAGCCGCCGCACGGTGTCGACGATTTGCTGCTGCATGGCCTCGACGTCGCTGACCCTGACCGGACCCAGGTACTGCATTTCTTCCTTGAGCATTTCCGCGGCCCGCTGCGACAGGTTGCTGAAGATCTTCTGGCGAATCTCGTCCGACGCCCCTTTGAGCGAGACCGACCACTGGTTGTTGTCGACCTCTTTGAGCAGCGATTGAATGGACTTGTCGTCGAGCTTCAGCAGATCCTCGAACACGAACATCAGCCGCCGGATTTCGTCGGCGAGCTCGGAGTCCTGCTGATCGAGGCTTTCCAGAATCCCCTTGTTCGTCGCGCGGTCGGCGACGTTGAGAATCTGGGCGACCATCGGCACGCCGCCCCGCTTTTCCATGCTCTGGCTGAACATGTTGGTCATGCGGCCCTGCAGCGACCGCTCGACGTCGGCGATCACCTCGGGGCTGGTCTGCTCCATCGTGGCCACCCGGCGGATGACCTCCAGTTGCTTGTTCGAGGGCAGCCCGCCGAGCACTTCCGCCGCAAGCGCCGCGGGGAGATGCGACAGAATCAACGCGATGGTTTGCGGATGTTCCTCGACAATGAACGTGAGCAAGCTTTCCGACCCGGCCTTGTGCAGGAAGCCGAACGGCGTCGAGTTCATCGACTGCCGGACGTTCTCCAGAATCTGACCGGCGTTGTCCTTGCCCAGCGACTGCTCCAGCAGCTCGTTGGCGAAGTTCAGGCCGCCCCGTTCGATGGGGACCAGTTCCTTGTACTGCGTGGAGAACTCGTCGAGGACGCTCGTCTGCTGGTCCTGGGTCACGTCTTCAACCTGCGCGACCTCCATCATCAGTTTCTCGACCTGCGGGCGCGGCAATTGACTGAGCACCTCGGCCGCCAGGGGCTTGTCGAGGCTCAACAGCAGAATCGCAGCTTTGCGGGTCGCTTCCATGAGATGTTCGATCGTGAAACGGGACAGCAGGGGAATCGGCATCAACACTTACCCCTCGCCCGGCGCTTCGCTGGGAGAGGGGCAGGGGTGAGGGTGTCTTTTGTCTTTGGTTTTGATTCCTTCTCGCAGACCAGAAAACCCCGAAGAACCCTCACCCTAACCCTCTCCCACCGAAGCGGCGGGAGAGGGGACAAAACCATCAACTCTCAACCATCAACCTTCCTCACTTCGCCGCTTGCAGCCACTTGCTGATCACGGCGGCGCTCGCTTCGGGGTTGTCGCGGACGAGGTTCTGAATCAGGTCTCGCCGGGTCGGTTCGCGCGGGACTTCCGGCGCTTCGCCGGCCGGTTGACCGGGGCGTGACGGCATTTCGCCATTGATCTCGGGCAGCGCCATCGGCGGCGCGGCTGGCGTCGAGCGTCGCAGCATGATCAGCGCCATCATGGCGAACAAAGCCAGTAGCGCCGCACCACCCCACCGCTGGCTCCAGTCGAACGCCTGGTCGCTCCACGTGAGCGTCAGGACAGGAGTCTGCGGCACGACGCGGTCGACGGAATTCACCACCAACGCCGTCGGCGGCGAATCCGGCGGAATGAGCGCCCGGACGCTGGCCGTCACGCCGGCGGTGACGCTCTTTTCGATCTCGACGGGGTCCAGCAGTTTAATATCGGTCTCACCGGCCGCTTTCCGCATGGCGGCGACGTTGCGGTAATACTCCCGCGGAATCGCCACGCTGACCTGCACCGCCTTGGGCATCGCGGCGATGATCTGCTTCTCGCTGACCTCGAATGACACCCCGTTCACCGCCTGCGTGCTGCCGTCGGTGAACGTGCGGTCCCGTTCGATGCCGGGCGACGCGGCCAGCGACGCCGGCCGATTGGCGACCTGCCCCGGTTCGCCCCGAGCCGGCTGTTGTTTCTGAGTGTCCTTGAGGTTCGTTTCCTGCGAGAACACCGGCGCGAACTTCTTCGGGTCGACCAGCTGGTTGCGGACGATGGACGATTTCAGATTGTCGACGTCGACATGCACCGTCACGCCGACGTCGGGAATGTACGACAGATCCTGTTCGATTTTCCGTTGATACTGCCTCTGAAACTCGTCGATCCGCTGCACGAGCTTGTTGTCGAACGGATCGTCGGCGGCGTCCTGGGCGTGCGTCTGACCGGTGCTGACGTCGAACACCGTGACGTCGGCCGGGCTGAGGTCGGGGACCATGCTCGCCACCGCCGTCTGGATCGACCGCACCAGCTTGGCGGAGACTTCGCGGCCATTCTTCGGCCGCAGCGTCACGTTCGCGGTCACCCGGCTGCGCTGGCTCCAACTCTTGCGGCCCGATGAGGCGATCGCCACGCGGGCGTCTTCAATATCGGGGACGGCCCGGATCACCCGGCGGACTTCCTGCAACAGCATCGCCTCGCGGCGTTCCTGCCGTTCCTTCTCAGTGCTGAACGGCCCCAGCGATTCGTATTGCTTGAGGAGTTGCGAGCCCATGTCGGACGGGACCGCGTCGAACTGCACGAGCGCGGCGTTGTAGCGGGCCACGTCGGCGACGGGGACCATCAGCCGCTGGCCCTCGCGACGGAACTCCGGCAGCCCGCCTTCAATCAACGCCTGTTCGGCGGCGATGATTTCCTCCGTCGAGAACACCTTGCCGTACGACAACGCCGTCAGCCCGCTCTCGCGCTGCTGCCACAGTAGCCAGCCGAAGCCGGCGATGACCAGCAACGGCACCACCGTCAGCGTGACCCGCTGACTGGGCGACATCGACCGATACAGGTCGAAGAATTGCCGGGAGATGCGTTGGAGGACGTCCATGGGGGGTGGTCAGTGGTCCGTTGTCAGTTGTCAGTGGGAAGAGGTTGGTCGTTGTTCGGATTCATTTCCTACCAACCCGAAGCGGGAGCGAGGGCGAGCGCTCGTCCTCGCTCACGCTTCGGGTTGGTGTCAGAACCGCATCTGTTGCAGTTCCTGGTAGGCGTCGACGAGTTTGTTGCGGATCTGCATCATCAGGCGGAGCGAGAGGTCGGCTTCGCGGAGGGCGGTGAAGGTTTCCACCATCGCCAGGTCGTCCCCGACGAGGCTGGTTTCAATCATTTGCTGGGCGTCGGCGTTCTGCTGCACCGTGTCGGTCCACGACTGCGTCAGCAGATCCTGAAAGCCGCTCGTCGCCGGCGCGGCGGTCGCCGCGGGCGATTGCGTCGCCGGCCAGTTGAGGGCCGGCAGGGACAGGGATTGAATCGGGGTGGTCATGGGGCGTTACTCAATTCAGCCGAGCAAACGAAACGTGCTGTCGATCATGTCGCGAGTGACGCGCATCGTGGAGATGTTGGCTTCATACGCGCGGGTCGCCTCGACGGCGTTCACGAATTCGGTGATGACGTTGATGTTCGGATAGCTCACGTAGCCCTGCTTGTCGGCGTGCGGATGGCCGGGGTCGTGGATGCGCCGCGGCAACGTCTGCGCGTCGGTCTCGACGGTGGCCTGCACGGCGGTGCCGCGGCCGCTGCGATCCTGCTGTTTCGTCGCCGCTTCGAGGACGACCAGCCGGCGCTGGAACGGCGACGGCTGACCCTGTTCGTTCATCGTGGTGTGCGAGTGCGCGATGTTCCCGGCGATGGTGTCCATCCGCAGCCGCTGGGCCACCAGCCCGCTGGCGGAGATGTCGAGCGTTCGCAACATGGTCTGTCTCTGGAGTGAAGAGGTTTAACCACGAAACACACGAAAAGCACGAAACTGAGTCAGAAGAGGGGGATTCTTGTCATTCCACTCCGAAGCGAGGCGAGCACTCGCCATCGCTGACGCTTCAGGGTGGTATTCTCATCTCCATGAATTCACTTTTTCGTGTGTTTCGTGTGTTTCGTGGTTAAATCTCTTCGCTTATCCCACTCGTTCGCTGATCGCCATCTGCAACTGGTCGTATTGCTGCTTGAGCACTTCGGCGGCGAACTGTTGTAGCAACTGGTTCTGGGTCATTTGCAGGAACTGCGATTCCATGCTGCGGTTGTTGGCGTCCTGAAACGTGATGCCCGGCTGCGACCGCGGTTCGCGGGCCTGAAACAACGTCTCGGGAAACAAATCTTCCAGCATGCTGATCGGACTCGGCGGCGAGCCCGGCGACTCCAGCGTCAATGGCGACAGCCCCGGTGACGACGGCGCGGGATGCTGCTGCGCCACCGCCTGGGCCAACGCCTTCTGAAACTCGGCGACCGGCAGGTCGCGCATCCGGTAGCCGGGCGTGTCGATGTTCGCAATGTTCCCTGCCAGGACTTCCTGCCGGCGCTCGGCGAACCGGGCCACCTGCTTCAGCAGCGGCGAGGTCGTCGTGTTCAGCAGCGGTTGCAACATGGGGAGACTTTTCGATTTTCGGGTGCCACTGGCGACACCCCGCGTCACAGCCGTGGCACACAAATCTGAAGCACCCTCACCCTAACCCTCTCCCAGCGAAGCGCCGGGAGAGGGGACAAGACTCATAGCACTGAGCAACTCTGGCACTCAGTCACTTTTTCACCCTTTTCACTTTGGAACCCACCGCTTACGCGGCCTTCTGACCCGGAAGGTCGTCTTCGTAGACGACCGTCGGGGTCCAGGGTTGGGCGTTCGAGCCCGGGCCGCCGCGCGGCGGGTAGCCGTACTCGCGGAGCTTTCCGGACAGGGTGCGGATGCCGATCTGCAGCGCCTTCGCCGTCCGTTCGCGGTTGCCGGCGAAGCGGGCGAACGTGGCCTCGATGAGTTGCCGCTCCATCGCCTCCAGCGTCAAGCCGGCGGGCGGTTCGTCTTCGGTGGTGTTGGCCAGCCACGGTTCGATCATCGTCGCAGTCAGTTTGCGGCCGGTGTCGATCGTGCAGGCCCGCTCGATGACGTGTTCCAGTTCGCGGAAATTGCTCGGCCAATGATAGGTCTGCAACCGATGCAGCGCGTCGAGCGTGAGGCTGCGCGGCGGACGCCCTTCCTTGCAGGCGATCTTCCGCAGACACGTTTCGGCGAGCGGAGCGATGTCTTCCGGACGGGTTCGCAGCGGGGGGAGGTCGAGCCGTTGCTGGGCGGCGTCGCGATGCAGCTCGGCGCGGAACAACCCGCGCTTGAGCAGGTCGTCGAGATCCGCGTGCGTGGCGAGAATCACCCGCACGTCGAACCGCACCCGGTCGCCAGTCCCTTCGCGTTCGTAGCGCTGGTCCTGGAGAACCGCGGCCAGACGGCGCTGGAGCGGCAACGCGATGCAATCGACGTTGTCCAGCAGCAGCGTGCCGCCGTCGGCGAGTTCCAGTCGGCCCGGTTGCTTGACCGTGGTCTGCCCGGCGGACGAGTCTGCGACGCCGAACAGTTCCTGCTCCAGCGTCTCGGCGGAATGCACGCTGCAATCGAGGGAGACGAACGGCCGGTGCGCCCGCTTGCTGGCGTCGTGAATCGCCTGGGCGACGACGTCGGCTCCGCAGCCGGGTTCGCCGAAGATCAGCACGCTCGATGAAAGCTCGGCGAGCTGCTGGATGCGAGTCCGCAGTTGCTGCATGGCGGGGCTGTGACCGGCC
>Ga0163151_10009986_pt1 | contig 10155 bp, 12 predicted proteins | sample OliLakLV19MP5IB2_FD_145596 | JGI IMG/M metagenome (GOLD analysis project Ga0163151, IMG submission 145596) | Freshwater microbial mat bacterial communities from Lake Vanda, McMurdo Dry Valleys, Antarctica - Oligotrophic Lake LV.19.MP5.IB-2 | ecosystem: Environmental > Aquatic > Freshwater >... | reverse complement strand
ACCTGTCGTCAACAAGCCTGCTGTCGGCGAACCTGTCGTCAACAAGCCTGCTGTCGGCGAACCTGTCGTCAACAAGCCTGCTGTCGGCGAACCTGTCGTCAACAAGCCTGCTGTCGGCGAACCTGTCATCGCAAAGCCACCCGTCCAGGTTGACGCCGTGGCACGCCTCGACGCGCAAGCAGCGAAGAACATTCGCAATGCTCAGACTATTGAAGAGATAGCTCGTGAATCGCAGCGGCTGGAAAAGAGCGTCACCAGATATTTAAGTGAAGAACTGAAAGCCGGAAGAATAAGTGGGGAAGACGCCCTCCGTATTCAACGCGGAGTCAGGACTGCAGCAGACGAAGCGAAAACGGTGGCAACAAATGCCCTGCGCGAGAAAGCCGCTTTGCCGAAACTCAACGCTGACAGAGTGCCAGACGCCAAGCCGGGCGTCGAACCAACAAGACCAGCTATCGAACCGACAAGACTGGTCGCTGAGCCAAAACCGGCGATCGATGTGGCTAAACCGCCTGGTGGACCACGCCCAACCGTTGAGCCGCGTCCAGCCGTTGAGCCACGCCCAACCGTTGAGCCACGTCCGACTGTTGAGCCACGTCCGGCAATTGAATCCAGACGAGTTATTGATCCACTTAACCAACGCCTGATTGAAGATGCGTTGGGACCAAAAGCAGTAGAGCACACCGCCAAAATCGATGCGGCAACTGATGCTTACAAGAGGATGATTAACGCGACAGATGAAGCTCAGCGTGCCCGTGCCGCAGCCGATTTCCGCTTACGCGCGACTGAAGCCAACGACATCCTCAAGAACTCTAACCTCAATGCACCACAGGTCAACCGCCTAAGCATTGATGTGCAAACTTCGCTGCACAACGCTCGGACAGCCCAGTTGGCAAATGAGCTGGACAACGTAAGTGCCGCCAATAGAACCTTCGTGAGGACAGCAGATCGCGCAATCGCCGACGCAAACATATCTGATTCATTGAGAATCCAATTACGTGCTCAGGTGCATACACTCGAAGCGCACGCTAACGGATTAACTTCCACCACAACTCAATGGGGCACAAATGCTGGAAACCGTGCTTTCGCAACGCAAGTTACTGAAATGCAAAAGGCTTTCCAATCCGCTGGAGTGGAATTCAGCGCGATACGAAACCAGATCGCAGGAATAGAAAATTCGTTACAAGCATTCCGTGCAGCACAGCAAACCGCATCCATTGGCAATACCTGGTTTAGCCCTGCCAACGCGTTCTTATTGAAGCACCCGGTACTTGGAAAACCGCTGGATTTCTTGTGGAACAACCCCACGATGCTAAAAGTGTACATTGGGTTGGGCGCTGACGCGTACGTCGGCAATCTATTGAGAGCCGGTAAAGCAACGGCCGCCAATCTCGAAGAGCAACGAATACAGAAAGAGAATGCCTCGAAAAATGGCACCACTTCTGGTGGCACAAGTTACAAACTGAAAGAGAACGAGTCCCAGCGCACAGAGCCAAAGGAAAAGGCAGCGCCGCGGGATGCCGCACCGGAAGCGAAACCAGGCGCTGATCGTCCGAACGACAAACCAGCCGCACCTGCAGAGTCCGGACGATCGGCGCAGTCCATTCCGTCATCTGGCAGACAATCAGAATTGGCTTCTAATGCGTTTTTCAGCTTGCCGATGTCACCAGAGCAACTAAAGAAACGAAATCGTCTATTGCTCGGCGGTCAGATTATCGAACACATTTTCCAGGCTGGACCTGGAGCATCTGTACCGATAGAGGAATCCCGCCCGGTACTAGCGGCACAGACGCACTGGAATTTCCGGACAACAAGCATCGAAATACCGGAACGCGCACGTCCTGTAAATACGCGCTTCAATTTCCAAGTCGCCACCAAAATCAATCTGGCGAATATCCGCCCGGATGGTTTCTATGGATCGAGCTCTTATGGCTCGGCAGACGCCCGCGGAACAACCAGAACAAGCATGACTAGTGGCCCTCAAGAAGATTCACAAGGCAACGGCAGCGGTCAGTTTGCTAAGCGTTACCCATTCCTGGCCAGCGCTGCAGAAGCAGTGAAAACCGGTCGGACTATGGCAGAGATCGTCTCCGAAAACGCTGAAGCCCTGAACCCAGACAACGCCACTTCCGGTGGCACAGCCGGCCAACCGATCATGATGGCAGGAAACAACAACTACAATGACCCATCAAATGCTCAAGCTAAGCAATCAGCATCGGCAACACCACTAAATAACCACATCCAATCAGAAGACGCCGAACCGGTCGTGATGTCCTAATTGAGCAGTAAGTTTGTAGTGAAATTTCGTTCGCTATTACAGTCAACATCAAACCAATCTTAAGTAGCAGGTCAGGCAGCCGCTGCGCAGTGCGTGTTCCACCTCTTCCAAAATCAAAAAATTTGTAGCTAAAGCGCGGTTGCTCTAGCAGTCGATTTCGTCGCCACCACAGACGATGCCTTGATGAGCATCAGTCCAAGCACCAAACTCATCATCAGATCCATCGAAACAGCCACTCGCCCCACTAACTGGACAGTCATCTTGATCGTTGAACGCAGCGGAATCAAACTCAGAGCCGGCTTGAAGACTGGCAAGCGCGGCTGAAGACAACAACCCGGGTAGGGTTCTGATACCACTTCCCGTCTGATGGATCAGCTTGGACTGACGTTCCTTGTCCGCTCGAACGTTTCGATGGAAGGCTGTATCTAGCTCTCGTCCAATTTCTTTGTAATGGGGCTCGTGCTCAGCCACCAATTGCCAGAATCGTGGACTGTGATCAGTTTCTTTGACGTGAGCAAGCTCGTGAATTACCAAGTATCTTCTGCCACGCTCGGGCACGTTTTCAATAGCAAATCTTGAAAACGTAATAATGCGCGACTTCAGGTTGATCTGCGCAAGCCGCGTGTAGCGAGCTTCTCCGATGCGAACACCACCAATAACGACATTGAATGTCGCCAGATTGATACGGCGAACATATCCGACCATAAAAGACTGGTGGATTTCAAAGGACATGGCGATACCATAGAGCAGAACACAACATTTGCACAAGTAAGAAACACGGAATTAAAGTGAGAAATCTAACTCTAATAACAGGTGGAGTGCGTTCCGGCAAGTCGCTGTTTGCAGAATCGCTCGCTCGAGCATCAGCATTGCCGGTCGTATACATCGCGACCATGCCGGTGCTCCCGGAAGATTCTGAACAACAAACACGCATTGAAAGACATCGGTTGAGAAGGCCGCTCGAATGGTGCACAATCGAAGCACCGTATACACTACCGGAGTCCATACTTGGGCTTCCCACTACTCCGACATTCTGCCTGATCGATTGCCTCAGCGTATACGTTAGCAACCTGATTCTTGGTGACACTCCAGAGAAAGGTCCGCCCGATCCTTATGCTCAGGAAACGAAACTCTTCAACGAGATAGACCGAATAGTTGCTCTGATTTCCCAACAGCAAAATACTAACTTCGTGATAGTTACCAACGAAGTCGGCTCGGGTGTCGTGCCGGACAATGCTCTCAGCAGAGCCTATCGTGACTTTCTCGGTCTTTCCAACCAAACGATGGCACAAGAAGCGGACAACGTCTGGCTAACCTGCTCTGGTCTACCACTAAGGTTAAAACCGCAAGCCAATTTTTAGATGCGCCAGTTTTCCAGAACTATGTGCAAAACAGGATCTTGAGATGCCTTTCCGGCCGCATTAGCTCCCGTCTTCTGGAGGGCAGCCAGCATTTCTGTGCGAGTTGCATCGTTGGCAGACTCCCAGGCAACCTTGAATTTAGCCCATGACAAATCGAAGGCAGCCATGGCAGCTTTATCCTTATCGGCAGGTGCATTTCTAAACTTCTCACAGACAACTGAAGCGAACATCGCGCGGTTGTCAAAAGCATTGATTGATTTGCCCGGATTGCTTTGTTCATAAAGGAAACAGGCCATATCGGCATAAGCCTCTACCGCTTCTTCCGTGAAATCCGGCGATCCGGCAACGGCAACTTTCTGCGGGCCAAGAATCTCCGTAATGAAGGCCGACTCTTCCTTCTTCTGAGGAGCTAGTGCAGCGCTGTCCGTTAAACTCACCAAAGTGCGGGCTCGCCAGCGCAGTAAGGCACGCAACAAATCTCCGTAGTTCTCCGTTTGCTCGGGTCGCTTCACGAGATAATCAGTGACTTTTGGCCAAAATAGCAATACAGACTGACCTTGCGAGGATCGCTTGGTCAGCTCAACCAAACGCTTGTGGTCACTGTCGTTGAGCTTCTTGCCGGATGCCAACTGATAAATTTGGCTCCAGCACTCGACTGCGAGATCCAACTTAGTGGCACCGGCCTTGGCTGCGCCCAGACCTTTCGGTACCATCTTTGGTGCTCCCATCCCAGGAACCATTGAGGTTGGAGCTGTCGCGGGCGCCTTAGATGCCAGGTTGGATTGCTGCTTAGCGGTACTCTTAATGGCCGCTGTTGGCTTGACCAGCGGGAGCGGACGAGCCCCTCCCCTACGAGCGGAAGGCACCGACCCAGGTTTCGCGGTCGGCTTTTGTCCGTTAAGCGGCAGAGCGACCGCTTTTGCCGGTTGGACGTCCTGGTCATATCCAAAGTCGTCGGCAGCCACCGGACTAGCGATGAGCACTAAGGTCAACGCAACCGTTACATCGTGGAGACGTCTTTTCATTCTGATACCACCTGCATTTGCACTGCCCTAGCTTATTGATATCACGCTGATGAGCAATAGAAAAGCAACATATAATAGGCTTGTCGCCGAAAAACTTGCCAAGAGCATGTTAAAATAGTCCCAGAAAACGGCGACCGACTTGGGTTATCTATGGCTAAACTACAGCTTAAATATTATCCAGCCGAGGTGCTGAGACAGACTGCCAAGAAGGTTTCTCGCATCGACGCTTCGGTAAGAAAACTGGCTCAGGATATGCTTGAGACGATGTATGCCAATAGTGGTGTGGGCCTTGCCGCACCGCAGGTAGGTGTGTCGAAACGAATGATGGTTATCGACGTCTCGCACGAAGATGAGCCAAATAAGCCAATTGTATTTATCAACCCTGAAATCGTCGAAAGAGAAGGGGAACTCGTCGGGTCCGAAGGCTGCCTCAGCTTTCCAGGCGTATTTTTTGAAGTTCGGCGTTGCAATAAAATCACCGTTAAATACATGAACCTGTCCGGAAAAGAGCAGAAGATGACCGCCGAAGGTAATCTTCTTTGCCGGGCCATTCAACACGAACTTGATCATTTGAACGGCGAGCTGTTCATCGACAAGCCTACCAACAAGCTTATGGCTGACATTGAAATGACCAAGCATGGCTTCAACGGCGAGAATGTCGAAATCAGCAATGGCAGCCCGATGCCAATTCCCTCTGGCGAAAGACAGCTCGTAGGCTAACAGTGGTCTTCAATCTGAGAGAGACAGTGAGCGGAATCAAGCATTTGCGCTTGAATTGGACGCGCATTTTATCGAATCGCCCGGACACATGGTTCATCAAGAACTACGAAAGCCGGGGGCTCAATGTCGAGCGCTTCGCTGAACTCGATGGCCTACCTGCTATCTGCTCGATATGCGGTTACGCAATGATAAGACTGCAGTTAAAAAACGGTTGGATTGTGGACACATGCTCGGCAATGCCCGTACTGTCCGGCTTGGAGACGAAAGAGTTTGCTGGCTGGGTAGATTCATTGGGCCCGGTCAAATTGCCAACGTCCCGCGTTTAACAATATACTGCAGTAGACTTCGGACCAAAGGCGACCAGCTTTACCATGAGCAGCAGTTCTAAGAACAGCAGTTCCAAGGAGCGTAACGGCAAGACCGGCCCGCTGCAAGTTACTATGACGTCCTTTGGATACAAAGAAGGCGCTCCTCCTGCGGCCAATATGGTTTTTGATGTTCGGTTCCTGAAAAACCCCTACTGGGTAGAAGAGCTGCGGCCGTTGTCTGGACGCGACGCGGCTGTTCAACAGTATGTTTTTGAGCAGCCGTTAGCCGAGGAATTCTTAAAATCTCTTTTGCATATGCTGGATGCTTTGCTTCCCAAGCTCCAAGAATTGAGCATTCCGGACTTTTCTATTGCATTTGGCTGCACCGGTGGGCGCCACCGCTCTGCAACAATGGTCGAAGTAACTGCATCCAGACTAATTGAGAGATACCCTGAATTTAAAATCGCTATTTGTCACCGGGAACTGGATGGAAATTCTCTTGAAGGGCAGCCAGTTCACTGTCGCCCGGGTACTGCACAGGCTCAAGGCAGAGACCTAGCATGAAACATTCTTGGCAATACAGAATGCGCAGCATGATGCTTCCGGGGTTGAAGCGCTGGATTGCTGTGATCATTTTCGGCATTTGCGTAATCGTTTTTGGCGTCTTGGTGCTTCTCGGTAAACACCCCGTCCACTACACGTTGCAAGCCTTCTCTCGTGCGTTGTATGACATCACTCAAGATCTTCCTCACCGCGTGACAGGGATCATCGCCGTTTCGATAGGCGGCATTTTCGTCTTCATGGCTATCTTAAAGCTTACGTCCTCGATTCTCGGAGCTTATCTTCCAGCCGATCGGGAGTCAATTCCAGACGTACTATATCGACGTCGCCATTTAGATCGCGGACCGAAAGTGGTTGTCGTTGGTGGAGGACACGGGCTTAGCAACTTGCTTCGTGGGCTGAAGGGCTTCACAAACAACCTGACGGCAATAGTTACAGTCGGTGACGATGGCGGCAGCTCCGGCCGGTTGAGACAGGAGTTAGGCGTGCTTCCACCCGGAGACATTCGCAACTGTATAACTGCGCTTGCCGACGAAGACAAGCTGGTGACCGACCTCTTCAAATACCGCTTTGCTCATGGCGATGGATTGGAAGGACATAGTTTCGGCAATCTATTCCTGACTGCTGTTTGTGCCATCACTAACGGCGACATGCTGGAAGCCGCTCGAGTAGCCAGCCGCGTTCTGAATAGTTGCGGACAAGTATTGCCTTCCACGCTGAGCAGCATGGTGCTAATTGCTGAGATGGAAGACGGCCGCGTTATCCGCGGAGAGTCCGTGATCCCTGATGCAGACGGCAGAATCAAGCGTCTGTCTTGCGAACCGGAGCTACCGGATGCAACGCCGGAAGCGTTAGAAGCCATTGCCAACGCGGATATGATTGTTCTCGGACCTGGCAGCCTGTACACATCGATCATTCCGAACCTACTCGTAAAAGGTGTTCCGCAAGCAATCATCGACTCACCAGCTCGTAAAGTTTATGTGTGCAACACCATGACCCAAAAAGGCGAAACAACTTCCTACACTGTTGGCGATCACGTGGAGACGCTGATGCAGCACGTCGGGATCAATAATCAGTTAGCCGGTGGTCGGTTTATTGAAGGTGTGATGATCAATGTTCAAGCGCCTAATCCTGACTCAAAGATAACGACCACTCCTGTTCGCTACGACCCGGATCGGCTCAGACACCTAGGCGTGCGCCCGATTCTTCGCCCCCTGCTGAGTGAAGATTACGCCGGACACCACGACCCCCAACGACTCGCCGAGGCACTCATGCTCTGGTATTTCCGCCAGAAGCCAGGTCGAGTTGCAAAACAGCCCAAGAGCGAAGCCAAGCGCAGCAACAACGGTTCGTTCAGCGCTGAATCCGGAACACAGCTTGGCGAAACGAACCTGGCTGGAACAACATCGGACTTAAAAAACTGAAAAATCAAACTTCGTTGGGCGCGGCCACATACTTCGCCAGAACTTCCTTCAACGTCTGCAAGTTGTATGGCTTACTGATGTAGTCATCCATACCAGCGTCCAGGCAGCGCTGCATGTCACCATCCATCGCCAGAGCAGTCAGAGCAATAATCGGGGTATGCCGACCAGTGCTGATCTCAGCTTCTCTAATTGCCCGCGTTGCGTCGAAGCCGTCATACTCAGGCATTTGTACGTCCATCAAAATGCATTGATAGTTTCGCTTGCAAGCAGCTTGAACCGCTTCCAGCCCATTTGAAACGACGTCGGCACCAAACCCCAGTTTTTGCAGCAACAACAGTGCCACCATGCGATTTGAGTCGCGATCTTCAACTAACAATATGGGGTTGGTGGACACGTCAGATTTGTGCCGTAACTGGGGACGCTCCAACTATACCGCGAATGGTTGATTCAATGAAGATCCAAGCCACTCTTCGCATATGAGGGCGGCAATTTTCCTGTTGCATTGTTGTCATTAGATTTGATTTGATGAGGGAATCATGGGGCGTTTCTTAACCAAAAGAGCCAACAGATGGTCAATTTCAACGACAGCAATGCTTTTACCCGCTACATAGCTGCAGGAAGTCCGTGGACACCCGAGACAGTCTTAAGAGTGTTGGCAGCGGACGCCGACATCCAAATACGACGACGAGTTGCTGAGAATCCCGCTATTCCATGGGATCTAGTCGATCAACTCATCCATGACCAAATTGCCGAAGTGCGCGTTGCTTTGACGGAAAATGCCGCGGTCACTGATAAATACATTGAGCTCTTGGTAAGTGACTCATCCCCAGACGTTCGCTTTGCGCTGGCCGAAAATTCCGCAACTCTCGGGGAGTTCCTCTTACGACTGGCAATTGATGAGAATCCATATGTCGCCTCAAGAGCAAGAAAAACCTACCTGCGGAGCCACCCACACTCCGAGCAAGATATTATCGAGCTAAACACTCCAACCAACGCTGTTCGCGAGGCCAGTTAGGCCTGAGCGCGTGCGGCCTGGCCTCGCTTCTGTAGGGTTGGCCTATTACCTGGGATCGCTGCTGTTTGTAGAGGTGGCGCTATCCGCCACCCGGGCGATGCATGGCAGCTCCCTACTTCACAATGCAGGTTGGAAGCCAGCGCTCCGGGGATGAGCCCCCATAGCTTGAAAATAAGTTACAGTGCAGAAGTCCTTGAACGCCCATATAATCAACGATGCAGGATGACATGCGCAAGGAGGTTAAGTTGGTGGCTAGTAATAGCGTTGATGCTGCAGCCACGGCTGAGCAAGGCGATACGAAATTGCGCAATGAGTTGGGAAAAGCATTGGGCCGGCTTGCCAGCGGAGTGTTTGTGGTGACTGTGGAGACCGACAACGGACCACAGGGCATGGTCGCCACATGGATCGCGCAAGCCGCTTTCGAGCCGCCGCTTGTGACGATTGCAATTAACAGTCAACGGCCGCTGGTTCAGAACTTGCAGAACAACGTTTTGACAGTTAACGTGTTGTCCGCGCAAAACATGGATATCTTCAAAGCTTTCGCGCGCCCTTCAAAATCCGCAGAAGATGATCGCTTTATCGGACTGGAACTTGCCGAGAACAAAGAAGGAGCAGTTGCCTTCGCCAATGCTATCTCGGCGTTGAATTGTGTCGTCGAACAGATCGTTCCGGCTGGCGATCACATTGTAGTTTTGGCCAGAGTTGTCTCAGGTAAATTGCTGAACGCAGATGCTGAGCCGATGATCCACCTGCGTAAGAACGGCTTCCAATATTAGAATTGCATGTTGTAGGGGCGGCTCGCGAGCCGTCCATACAGAACATCACAAGCAATTAGGCTTATGCTTTGGCCAAATTTCCACGCCAGGGCTTTCATCTGGGAACCAGGCTGGCGCGCAGTTTTCCAATTGAATTGTTAGGGCTCAGTGCTGTATCACTTGTAGTGAGACGCGATGCACCGAGGGGACAAGGCAATGTCTAACCATAACATCGAATATATGGATGAACCTTCCTTTGAGGTATTCACTGAAGGGCGAATGTTGGTGGCACTTCTGGAAATGGCCGCCGACGCGGAAAGTCTAAAACGGTTAGTCCAAGCAGAACATCTATATAAGCGCGCAGCGGAATTGGCGGAAGAAGCGCAAGATCAAGACAGAGCAACGGCATTGGCGATCCTGTGGGATTTAGCGCGAGTTCGTGATCAACAAAACCGCAGCAGTGATGCTGACGATTATGACAACGAAGACGACGCTGGTGGCTTCTTGAACTGCGGATCGCGTCGCCGAAATTAGCATCGTGACTTCGTTCAAAAGACACGGACGGCTAGTTTTTGTTATATCAGCAATTACGAATTGGCCGAAATGCTCACAAGGACAGTCAATTAATTGGATATGAAACTACCAGATTAGAATACCCACCGCTATGCGCCAGCCCTAGGTCGCATAGATCATTGGTCACACAAAGCC
>Ga0163151_10009978_pt1 | contig 10160 bp, 8 predicted proteins | sample OliLakLV19MP5IB2_FD_145596 | JGI IMG/M metagenome (GOLD analysis project Ga0163151, IMG submission 145596) | Freshwater microbial mat bacterial communities from Lake Vanda, McMurdo Dry Valleys, Antarctica - Oligotrophic Lake LV.19.MP5.IB-2 | ecosystem: Environmental > Aquatic > Freshwater > Lake... | reverse complement strand
GTGCGCATTTGACCGTACTCCTCACTCATTTTCTCCTCCCTCCCAGCCCAACGGTCTCTCATCCCGCCACCAATCAGCAACCAACACCGGGTCTCCCGGGTCGTCCGAAGAGGAGTTTCTGGAGAGGCAGACTGGCTCAACGGTCTACTTGACGTCCTCGTCTTGATTGGGTTTCTACTCTGCAATGTATATGGGGTCGCCTCGTCCGACGCGTTTCTCCACCCGCCGCAGCAAAAGATTTCGGGCACCCCAAAATGCCGTTCCCAAAACTACCACCTCGGGTGCGAGTACCGCCAAGACCTGGTGCCCGTGACAGCCGTTTTATCAACTCAACCAATCGACTGATCTTTACCTGCGGCGGAATCTATATGCCAACAGACACGTAGTCCTTCAACTTGTGTCCCGTCAAGGTACTCCCAGAGCGGGTTGCCAACAGGTATTTTGGATGAGATTCCGTATCCGTCCGGCACACTGCCTAACTGGCCAACGCTGGCTTCCGATACTTCGTAATCCACTGCAAGTGCAGCTGGACCTCAAATGCAGTATGTGCGCCCTATCGATGCTTCCCGCATCCCCAACGCATCTCGCAACCCTCCCAGACCGTAAAGAATACGTTGGGTACGGGTAGGAGTGCATAGTCTGACTTTGTGGTAGTTATGAGGTAGCTACTTAACCGTTGCAAAGGAGGTAAAAGAAAGCTTTGAGACGGTTTTTATATAGGACGATGGAGAAGTAAACTCGCACTTGGGCAAAACCATCGTATTTAGATAGAGATAGTCGCATTTAGTGGCTGGTAGCTTAGTGGTAGCTAGCAGCTACCGGTCCGGTAGAATGAGACTACCGGATCCACGGCTACCTCAAAGGTGCGGAGAAATGGTTTCAAGTCAACATCTGTCGCATGCTGAAAGCGCACTTGATGGGTCCGAGATTGGCATCATCATACGGCGTGTAGCTACCAGCTACCTAACGCATAGATATTCATAGACATCCTGGTAGCGAAGTGGTAGAATCATCGGTATCGATGATCATAGCGGTCGCAAATCAAAAAGGTGGATGCGGTAAGACGACAGTGTCGATGAGCTTGGCGGGTGTCCTGTCCTCTGAGGCTGGCCTCAAGGTTCTCCTCATCGACGCGGATCCTCAAGCGAGTGCTCAACAGTGGGCAATGCGTGCGGGAGACGAAGGCATGGGATTCGAACTCATGACTCATCCCCACGAAGACATTCACAAGAAGGCAAGGGAAATGGCCGCAAAGGGATACGATTTGGTCATTATCGACTGCCCACCGGGTGCTGTGATGGCAACCGCTAGCAAAGACAGCCACACAAGCATCTGCAGAATGGCGCTTCTTGCGGCGGATATCATAGTTGTTCCAGTCAGACCTTCAATGCTCGACTACGTCGCGAGCCACCAACTACTCCCGCTGCTCCGGGATGTGAGCTCTCTAAAAGAGCGACAAAAAGTGTTCATCGTAATCAACGGTAAGCCGCCAGGAAAGACCCGGACAGGGACGGAGGCGATATCCGTCGCGCAGGATGTCTTTCGAATTGACGGTGTAGATGTTCAGGTTCTTCAGACCGAGGTGACGACCCGGCAAGCATTTGTACTGGCCCCCACAGTGGGAAAGACCGTCACCACCTACGAACCGGAAGGTAAGGCCGCTGCGGAGATTAGAGCTGTGGCAAAGGAGCTTGCTGATGCCTTCTAATGATAGAGCTGGTCTGAAGCAGGCGTTCGCTCATCTTCTAAAGCCTGACGAAGATGAACAGGCAGAACGTAAACTACTCGGTCGAACGATAGAGCACGCTCAAACTGAAGCGATTGGGCCAAACGAGGAGCAAGGAGTAAAACAAGTAATTATCGAGGATAGCTACCAAGTAGCTACCTTAAATGTGCGCGAGCTTCGGCAGCCATCTTCCTTAGACGTGCCAAGCGGGCTTACTCCGCGACCTCTCCTGCAACGAGAGCCGGAGCGGCAACTGTCATTTAGGTGTCCAGTGTCGTTAGCTGCTGAACTTCAACGAAAAGCGCGATTTAATCAACTGGAGCAGCAACAGATCCTCAAAGAAGGCCTAAAGCGTGTTCTGGCCGAGCTTAGCGAGCCGCCTGAAGGCTGGGTAGGATAAGTGATCTATCTGTGCCTCGGGCGCTACCAACCGGGCTCAATTGGTGAGCTGATCGCATCTGGCCTGGATCACGCCCGACACAGAAGGACGCTGCTTGCGACCGTATCCTCATCGATTTGCACTTCTCCGCTCCGTGCAAGCTCGAGGAGCGCTAGGAAAAGATGGATTCTTCGTTCCAAGGTGTTTGCCTTGATGAACCAGGAAGCCGACGAAAACCACACGCCAGGTTCAACCTCTTCCAGTTCCAACTGCGCGACAACCCTCATTTCCTCCATCGAAGTAGAATCCAAACCCATTTCATAAGGGGCAGCCGGTCTCTGCCGGCGTTTCCGGAACGTGTCGCGGAGAGTTTGAGCCTTCCTCCGGATCGTCCAAAGGGACGCGAACGGCTCGTCCTCGTCCTGGGGATGCTCGCGGTCGATCTCCTGTCTCGAATCCGTCCAAATCCGTTCCTGTTCCTCCCTCTGATCGGCAAGAAACCCTTTGGCTTTAATCAGTGCCTCGCTTAGAAGCTCTAGTTCGTGGCCGAGTTCCTGGGCGAGGGCGGTGCCCGGATCGGGAACGACCGGATCGGACGGGAGCAGGGAACTCGACTTCCAGTGAATCAACCGGGCCGCCATGTCGATCCATTCCATGCCGAGATTTACGTCCAAGGCCTCGGCTTCTTTGATGTAGGCCAGGTACTGGGCGGCAATGGGCGCAAGCGGCAAGTCGGCGATCGAGAGCTCGGTCCGTCGAATAATGATCAACAGAAGGTCCAGCGGACCTTCGTATTGCGGAATCTGAACGGCGAAGGACTTCACGGCGGGTCCTTGAGCAGGGTGGCGTTCTCAAAGGCTTCCGGGTCTTGGGCGGCGATGTCCGCCAGCGCGTCGATCATCGCCCAGAAGTCTTCCGGGTACCCGAATTCGCATATAATGCGGCCCGGTTCGAGCCGGACACCTGCGGGAAGATCGGCGAGCGACTTGCCCGCCTGGAACTGAGCCGCCCCTGGGAGGCGCCGGCGGCGGGCGACATTCTCGGCATGGGCGACGGCGAGGTGCTTGGCTACCTGCTGACGCTGGCGGAGGAAGGCCGAGTAGGCGGTTCCGGATTGAAGCGCCTCCAGTTGGATAACGAGAGAGGAGCGGGGCAGGGAAAGGGCGTCGGCGTTCACGGTGGCGCCGAATTTGTGAAGAAGGCGAATGCTGTCTCGTTCGCTGCAGGCGAAGACCGCCTTCATCTCCTTTCGCCCGAGGCACTCGATGGACATTTGGCGGATCGTGTCGCGAATGGCGTCGAGGCGGTTGAACCAGTCGGGATGGCGGGCCATGAGGGGGAACCGGTGTCCTTTCCGGCGGTTAGGCCGAATTTGGATAGACAGTTTCACTGTACAAGATGTGGCGAGGTTCTGTCACCACGAGAAGGGAAGCAGCGGTATTAACACTGGATAAAGGACGTTATCCAGTGCTATGATCGCAACCATGGCCCAGCTACCCGGAATGGCGGCGATTCCGTACAGTGCAGCCGATGGGAGCCATAAATGTCCGACTTTAACGTAGATCTGAACCTGGAAGGCCCGTTTTCGCCTCGCGGCGAAGAGTTAATTGTCTCGGCGGGGCAGGGAATTCCCACGCCGGCGCTCTTTGCCGGATCTCCGCAGTCGGCACGCCGGTTCTGGGAGTTCTTTACCGCCGAGATTCCTAACGACAACACCCGGAAGGCGTACTTTTGCGCGATTCGCCGCTTTGACGCCTGGTGCGTCTTTCGAAATCTGGACTTGCTGCAACTCCAGCCGATCCTCGTTGCCGCCTATATTAAGGATCTGCAGGCGACTCTCTCTATTCCGAGCGTCAAGCAACACCTGGCCGCCATCAGGATGCTCTTCGACTACCTCGTCGTCGGCCAGGTGCTGCCCATGAATCCGGCGGCCTCGGTCCGCGGCCCGAAGTACGTGATCAAGAAAGGCAAAACGCCGGTGCTCTCCGCCGACGAGGCGCGCCAACTGATCAACTCCATCGAGACGACGACCGTGAAGGGGTTAAGGGATCGGGCGCTATTGGCGGTCATGGTCTACACCTTTGCCCGCGTCGGCGCCGTGATCCATCTTCGGGTAGAGGACTACTTTCAACAGGGAAAGCGCTGGTGGTTCCGTTTCCATGAAAAGGGCGGAAAGCTACACGAAGTGCCGGCCCACCATAAAGCCGAAGCCCATGTCGATGCCTGGATCGACGCCGCCGGCATCGCCGAAGAAGCCAAGCTGCCGTTGTTCCGTACTTTTGGACGCAACGGGGAAGTGACGGCCCGCTTGCTGTATGAAGCCGATGTTCTCCGAATGGTGAAGGTCCGTGGAAATCGAATCGGTCTGCCGGAGTCGACTTGCTGTCACACCTTCCGGGCAACCGGCATCACCGCCTACCTGGAAAACGGGGGAACGATCGAGAAGGCGCAGGCTATCGCCGCGCACGCTTCCCCGCGAACCACCAAACTGTATGATCGGACCTCGGACGTACTCACCCTGGAAGAAATAGAGAAGATCGGGATTTGAGCAAATTCGCGCAAATTAGGTAAGCTCCAGCCGCAACTGGCGGCCGACGGCGACGGCGGCGCGCTGCAGGGTGTGCAACGTGACGCCGGTATTCTTGGGATCAAGCAGACGGTCGAGCGCGCGGCGGCTGGTCTGCATGCGGGCCGCCATAGCCGCCTTGGTAAGACAATCCTTCTCCATGGCCGCTTTAATCTGGTCGGCGAGGATCTGTTTGATGGCCTGTTCCTCGCATTCCCGAAGAATGCCCTGCTCGGCCAGGAAGTCGTCGAAAGACGAACCGATCTTTCCTTTGTTCTTAAGAGCCATCTCAGCTCACCTCCTTCATTCGCTTGAGCGCAAGTTGTAAATCTTGTGTGGGAGTCTTCTGTGTTTTCTTGAGGAAGCCATGCAAGAGCACCATGCGCCCGCCGACAACAGCGAAGATCACCCGCGCGATTTTGCCGCCGGTCAGATCGCTCCGCACTTCCCACAGACCGTTGCCGAGACTTCGGCAGTAGGGCATGCCCAGTGGCCATCCAAACTCGACCTTCTGAATGTCGCGGCCGACCAGCTTCCGGTCCTCCACGGAAAGCGCCAGTATCCACTCCCGCACCGGCTGGTTGCCCGACGCCGATTCATAGAAGAACGCCGGAGCCTTTTTGGAACGGTCGATCAAGGGTTAGTGTGCCAAAGTTGGCACATCTTAGCAAGGGTCTCGCTTTTAAACCTTAAAATGTATTTTATCAATCCTACCAGAGAAGGGCAGTTTCGCCTAATGTTCTTGTCACTTTGCAATTTATTTGGCGTAGAACTTTGCACGCTATTTGGGTGTGGCGCAGGTTTGGTGCAAATAGAGGAGAAGACACGAAACGGAATTTTAAGCACGTTAAGGAATCGCAGGTTATGTGGGTCCCGGCAAAACAACGATTTTCCGGCGCTTCTGTGGCCTAATCGGATAGTTCGCATGGTCGGTGACCCTTAATGGCTGGGATTCAAGGTGTTCCCCGAGGCACGGAATCCTGGTTCCTAATGGCGCAAGTATGTTCAGGGTGAGACCGGCAATAGGGTGCTCTCTGACTGTCCCAATTGAACCTCAGCGAACCCTCCGCACAAAAAGGCCCATAAAATGGCGTTTTTGACGGCAAACTGTTGGTCCATTTAAAGTTTACTTCAACAGGGACAACCATGCCACACCGTGAACTGCTCACCGAATCACAACGGCTCAGCCTCCAAACTCCCGTGACCGATGAACGGGGGATGGTACGCCACTACACGCTGAGTGCCGAGGATCAAGCTCTAATCAATCGTCGCCGCGGCGATCCGAACCGTCTTGGATTCGCGCTCATGCTTTGCTATCTGCGTTTCCCAGGGCGGATACTTCAACAAGGTGAGCAACCACCCGCTGCGCTTTGCGCCTTCGTTGCTGAGCAACTGAGCCTCGATGCGGCGCTCTTCGGCGATTACGCCGAACGAGATCAGACTCGCCGCGAGCACATCCTTGAGATTGAAACTGCCCTGGGGCTTCGGCCATTTACCCGCACCCTGTATCGGGAACTCGCGGCGTGGCTGTTGCCGACGGCGCTCGCCACCGATCATGGACCGACGCTGGTGGCTACTTTGCTTGAAGAATTGCGCACGCGGCGCATCGTCTGCCCACCGTTGGCGGTCATCGAACGGCTGGCGGGCTCAGTTCGAGCCCGCGCGCGGCGACAACTATGGCGTCGGCTCGCCGACGGACTGACCGATCAGCAGCGCCAATTACTCGATCAACTGCTTGAGGTCCGCGCCGGGGGCGGACAAAGCACGCTGGCCTGGTTACGACAGACCGCTTTTGCGGCAACGACTGGCAATTTCCCAAGGCTGATCGAACGGCTGAGCTTGGTTCGCGCCCTCGGCATTGAGCCAGAGCGCGCCACGAGGGTTCACCAGAACTACTGGCTGAAGCTCGCTCGCGAGGGCGGACAGAGTACAGTGCAGCACTTGGCGGAGCTCGAGCCGCTGAGACGCTACGCCACACTCACGGCCCTGGTGCTGGAACTCACGGCCATACTCACCGACGAAGCACTCAATATGTTCGAGCATCTTGTCGGGAAGATGTTCAAGAAATCTGAGCGCGCGCACGCCGAGCAGTTCCACGCCAGTGGCAAATCGATCAACGAGAAAGTACGCCTTTATGCCCGGGTAGGCCAAGCGCTCATTGAGGCGCGTTCCAGCGGCGGCGATGTATTTGCCGCCATCGAAGCCGTGTTGCCATGGGCCAAGTTTGAATCGACGGTGGCTGAAGCGCAGACACTCGCTCAGCCGGAAGCATTTGACTTTCTTGCGCTGCTCGACGAGCGCTACAGTAGCGTGCGTAAATTCGCGCCGCTCCTGCTCGCGCATTTTGAATTCCATGGCGCGCCGGTCGCGGCCGAGTTGCTGCAGGCTCTCGATCTGCTCCGCGACCTCAACGCCAGCGGCAAGCGCACGCTGCCCGAGCACGTACCGGCCGGTTTTGTAAAACCGCGCTGGCGGCCCCATGTGTTTCCACCCAGCGGCGTGGATCGGCGCTTCTACGAACTGTGCGTACTTGCGGAACTGCGCGACCGGCTGCGCGCGGGAGATATCTGGGTGACGGGGAGTCGCCAGTACCGGGATTTCGAAACGCATTTGATTCCGGCCGCGACCTTCAAAGAGATGCAAAAGGAACCACTGCCCCTCGACATCGACACGGACTTGCCTTCCTACCTGGCCGAGTGCCGGCAGAGGCTCGAAGACACCCTGACCACGGTCGCAGCAAAGGCACGAGAGAACACACTGCCCGATGTCACGCTCGCCGACGGGAAGCTGCGCATCGCCCCGTTGCGCAAGAACACCCCCGAATCTGCGGAAGCCTTCGCTGAAAAGGTGTATGCGTTGATGCCGCACGTCAAGATTACCGAATTGCTCGCCGAGGTCGACCAATGGACGAGTATGGGCGATCGATTCGTGCATCTCCGGACACAGGCACCACCCAAGAATCGGCAGGCTCTCCTCACTGCGGTTTTGGCTGATGGCATTAATCTCGGGCTCACGCGCATGGCCGAGGCCTGTCACGACACAAGTTGGCGGCAGCTTTGCTGGACAGCCGATTGGCATGTGCGCGAGGAGTGCTATGCGCAAGCCCTTGCTGGCCTGATCGATGCGCAGCATCGCCAGCCCCTGGCCGCTCATTGGGGTGGCGGCGCCACGTCATCTTCGGACGCTCAGTTCTTTCGTGCCGGCGGTCGCGGCGAAGTCGGGGGATTGGTGAACCTGCACTACGGCCAGGATCCGGGTGTCAAATTCTACACGCATCTATCCGATCAGTTCGGACCCTTCCACACCAAGGTGATCGCCGCGACCGCTAACGAGGCGCCCCATGTCCTCGACGGATTGCTCTACCACCAGAGCAGCCTCGTCATTAACGAGCACTACACCGACACCGGGGGATTCTCCGATCACGTCTTTGCCATGTGCCGTCTGCTGGGCTTCCGCTTTGCGCCGCGCATTCGCGACTTGAAGGAAAAGCGGCTCTATCTATTGCCGGGAATGACCGTGCCTCCGGAGTTCGCTTCGCTGGTGGCGGGCACCATCAATGTCCGCGTCATCAGTGAACAATGGTTCGAACTGCTGCGCCTCGCCATGTCAATCAAAAAGGGAACGGTCACTGCTTCGGTGATCCTACGCAAGCTCGCGGCCTATCCCCGGCAGAACAGTCTGGCCCTCGCGCTACGCGAACTGGGAAAGCTGGAACGGACTTTCTTTACACTCCAATGGCTACAAGATCCCGACTTGCGTCGTCGTAGCCACGTCGGCCTCAACAAGGGTGAGCAGCAAAACGCGCTCCGCCGCGCCGTATTCTTCAACCGGCTCGGCGAAATCCGTGACCGCTCCTACGAAAACCAGATCCACCGCGCCAGCGGTTTAAACCTGCTCGTCGCGGCCATCATTCTATGGAATACAACCTACCTGCAACGCGCCGTCGATCATCTGCGCGATCAGGGGCATCATCCGGTGCCGGGTGATCTGGCCCATTTATCACCACTCGGCTGGGAGCACATCAACCTGACCGGCGATTATCACTGGGAAACATCGCCCACCTTTGGTTCAGATCAGTTTCGGCCGCTACGCACCCGGGCACATGTCTCCGCTGCAGCCGCTTAGCGTGCTTAAAATTCCGTTTCGTGTCTTCTCCCCGAATAATGGCCAGATGCCCCACTTCGTGGCCGACAAGATTCAGGCCGCTCTGAACGACCATGCCAAACCTGTAAAGGGATCCAAGATTCACATCCTCGGCGTAGCCTGGCCACCTAACGTCGCGGCGTAGCTGGACCGCGACCGGCTGATCGCTTTACGAAGCAGGGGCCGATCAGTCAACGGGAACGTCCCGCAACGAATGTTAATTTGGACCTGAAATTGCTTAGGGATTGCCTGTGAGGAATCCGGCGCGGCTGAGGTTGTCTGCTATGGTTTTTACCTTGCCGCGCGAGGCGAATGCGCTGTGTCTCCCTGCCATTGATGCGTCGCGGCATGCCGCTGTTATTTTAGGACGCTCATGACGGTACCGGAACAAGTCAATATCGTGACGCCGGATGGGCTTAAACTCCGGCTGCCATCCGGGGTGGCGAAAGATCTGGCGTTCCGGATCGCAGAAGCGGCAAACGCGCTTCCGAAGCGGGGACTTGAGGTTTGCGGGCTGCTGCTCGGGGAACATTCGGAGAACGAGTTCGCAGTGACATCTTTGGTTCCCTTCACTTGCCGCTATGCGGAGGGCCCCGCTTTTCGGGTTAGCGAGGGGGAGTTACGGGATACCCTGCAGGTAGCTCATACGCTGGGAGCCGTGGTGGGGATATACCGAAGCCGGAATGACGGGTCACTGGACCTGGATCATCAGGACAGGCTTCTTATCGGCTTGCTGGCCCGTCAGCCCATGCCAATATTGGTGATACGGCAGCAAAAGAATACTGCTGGGGAAGGGCGCCTGCTTGTATGGGGCAATAGCACCGGGGCCAGCGGAATAACGAGCGTGGGAGATATCTTCCTCACCAGGCAGTGGATGGCTATCGCGCGGCCGTCGCCAGAACCTCCGAAGGCGCCTCCCGTGGTGAACCAACGGGCTGTTTTTCGATCGGTTTCCGCTGGCGAGGGGCCTCGCCTTCCAATTCCCGAGCTTCCATCCGGGAAGACGCATACCGTGCGGATGGCGTCGATCGGGGCCGCCGCGGCGGCCGTGCTCGTACCGCTTTTCCTTGCGTGGCGCCTGCAGCAGGTGCCAACTATCCAGGCGGGAATGCCATTGAGCGAGGTTGGAACGGCGCGCGCTCCGCTGGTGATCGCGGCGAGATCCAGCGCATTGGCGGCAGGGAGAGAGGCGAAGCTGCCCGGTGGCGGCAAGAGGGACGATCCAAAGTCCCTGCGGTCGCTTAAGGCGTGGGTTCGCTACGACGAGAACAGCACGTTGCGAGAGATCGCCGTTCGAGAACTGGCGCGCCGCTGGAAAGACGATCCGGAGACTCTGCCGCTGCTGA
>Ga0163151_10009977_pt1 | contig 10162 bp, 11 predicted proteins | sample OliLakLV19MP5IB2_FD_145596 | JGI IMG/M metagenome (GOLD analysis project Ga0163151, IMG submission 145596) | Freshwater microbial mat bacterial communities from Lake Vanda, McMurdo Dry Valleys, Antarctica - Oligotrophic Lake LV.19.MP5.IB-2 | ecosystem: Environmental > Aquatic > Freshwater >... | reverse complement strand
GTGTTCCTTTAAAAGCTGCCGCTAAGAAGTCCTAGTGTCATTGGATTCGCGCATTCCACGGATGAAATAGGTGTACGAGTTCAATTTGCCCAGTGCTGCAAGCGTCTTCCGACCCAAGCCCGGGCATCACCCGCGCAATCGGCAGGAGCAGCACAAACGCGTCCATCGCTATGTCTCCCTGCTCGGTAACAGCGCCTCTGTTCAGTTGCAGCAGTCGATCCTAAAGATGCGAAATGCGGCAGAGAAAATGCCGACTCCGCAATTACAAGCGGCCGCCAGCAAGGAAATCTCGGAAGAGGAATTCCGCTGGGCGATCAAAGAATTGCTCTGCCTTTGGATTCATCTGGAAGCAGTAGATCAAGGTGGCGCAGGGATGCCGACCTGGTTGATAAACTATTTAAAACTTGCACTGTATGCTACCGATTACTTGGTTGCACAGCCTACGGCGGCAGAGATCATGAAAGCCCACGCGCACTGCGAAAATCTAACGGAGCTGTATTCCGAAGTTAGCGAATCGATTGCTAAGTACCTGGGACTCGGCGATTGCGCCAGCTCGTTAGGCATCGCCTTCGTTTCGCTTTTGACAGAGAGCAGAGCGTTGCGCCAAAACATCCTAAAAGACTCGCTGACTGCCGACGTGGACGATGACGAGACGATTATTCAATAGCTCCTTAGTTCTTCCCAGAGTTCATTTACTTTGAGTGTTACAGAAATAGAGGCTTGTAGAAAAACACCATGCCAGAAGAAGACGACGACGACAAGGCGAGCGATGACAGCTCACCAGACTATGCCAAAGAAACCTTCTTAGCCTCGCCTGCTGAACTCCTGAAAGTTAGTGACGAGGAAGCGGCAAGGATGCCTGTGTCTTTTGGAGACATCCCAGAGATAGCTGGTCATGAAAACATAAGCACCGGATCGGTTCTGGCCGGCTTCGCTGAAGTCGGCGCCGGTGCGAAGTTCTTCTTCCGCAATGTGGATTTGACACCGCCATAGCGGTGGGTACTTTGTAGAGGGGAGGGGCTTGTCCCCTACCGTTGTGAAGATCGCCGTGATACCACCAAAAACGGGAGGGGACAAGCCCCTCCACAAGCGCGCAGCATCCGAATTAGCCACCACGAAGCCGGCGGGACGCCGGCGCTCCCGGAAATTCTTTAGTCGAAAGTACAATCTTGAGCTAACGCTAGATTCAGCCGCTTCATGTACTGGTCCTTCGAGATGTCCACAGCGCCGAAGGTTGAAAGATGCCCGGTCATAAATTGCGAATCGAGAAGCGAAAAGCCACGCTCTTTCATTCTTTCCACAAGATAGACAAGACAAACTTTCGAAGCGTCGGTCTCAAGATGGAACATCGATTCACCGAAGAATGCCCCGCCAATGGAAACTCCATATAATCCACCGGCGAGCTTTCCGTCTCGATAAGCCTCCACTGAATGTGCAAGGTTCATGCAGTGGAGTTGAGTGTATACCTGAAAGATTTCCGCATTAATCCAGGTGCTTTCGCGATCAGCGCAGTTCCTAAGTACTTCTTCCCAGGCAGTGTTGACACGCATTTCGAAACGCCCCTGCCTGTACGTGCGAGCCAGTCTTGATGGAATGTGAAACAAGTCCAAATCAAAGATGCACCGCGGGTTCGGTGAGTACCATCGAATCGGGCCGTCATCCTCTCCCATCGGAAAGATGCCCATGCTATAAGCACGAATCAACAGCTCTGGAGTTAGTTCTATTTCTGCCATGCAACCGCTAAGTGCGCTTCGGTTGCAGTTTGGTGACCGGCGCTTTTTTCACGTCGGAACCTGGACTGACAGCCTTAATTTTTGAATTGACGACTGGACGTTGTTTCGGCGTCAAAGAGCGAATATAACAAATCACATCAAATAGCTGTTGATCTGTCAGCTGAGACTGTCGAAACGCAGGCATCAGCCCATTTGGCGATCCTTCTCGGATCATCACGGCGATAGACTCATCGCCGCGATACTTGTTGGCGAAACCAACACCCTTCAACGGCTTTTCCGGTCGAAGGGAATTGCCACCACCGGCGTGACACATAACGCAATTCATCGCTCGAAACACTGCAGCTCCACGCATGGCATCACCACGCATTTGAGCTTCCGCCGGCATCATAAATGTCGACAGTAGAATAAATACCGCGACGAATAGTTTGAAATCAGCTTGCAGCGCCAACACAGTTATCTTGTCCAGCCTTACGCTTGTTCTTGTGGATGAATTTCGCAAACTCATATTCTATGCCATTTTCGCAATGCCTCATTGGTGGCTGCTCATCGCAAGAAATGAAGTCTTGCGTGTAATCAGGAAGAAACGTATCACAAACAAAATCATAATGAATTTTGGTTAGATACAGTAATCGACATTGCGGATGTCGCAAAGCTTCAGCGAACACTTCGCCGCCCCCGATCACAAAAACAGTTTCGATCTCAATTTCTGAACAAACGCCCAGTGCGCCATCCAAACTGCCAGACACGACGACCTCTTCCGGCAGCTCCACCTGTAATTGCCGGGTAAGGACGATGTTGAGCCTATTGTCCAGGGGTCTGAATCGAGGAGGAATAGACTGGTAAGTTTTCCGTCCCATAATTACTGCGTTTCGCTTCAACGGATCGTGAAATATTGACGTCAACTCCTTAAAGTAAGCCATATCTTTGGGCAGGCGCCACGGCAGCGTACCGTTCTTACCGATTCCAAGCCGCGAATCGGCTGCTACTACGACGTCGAAATTGCGCATGTTCAAACCGCTATGGGGAATCTGATGAAAGGGTGCGGATTGTACGCCAACAATTCAAAATCTTCGAAGCGCAAATCAAACAGCGGTTTTGAAGCGATCTTGACCTGTGGTAGAACTCGCGGTTCACGCTCGAGCTGTGCACGCAGACCATCTACATGGTTGACGTAAATGTGCGCATCGCCCAAGGTGTGGGTAAATACCCCCGGAGTCAACTGACACTCCTGCGCCACCATCATTAGCAAAAGTGCATAGCTGGCTATGTTGAAAGGAACTCCCAGCGCCATATCTGCCGATCGTTGGTAGAGCTGACAATCCAGTCTGCCATTCGAGACATAAAATTGAAAGAACGAGTGGCAGGGCGGAAGCGCCATCTTATCTAGATCCGCTACGTTCCAAGCGCTCACTATCAATCGCCTCGAGGTAGGGTCCTCTTTGATCCGTTGCAGCACATCGGCAATCTGGTCGACGTGCTCACGCCGGAACATGCCAGTTTCATCGTCTTGAATGTACTTTGGCCATTTTCGCCATTGGTAACCGTAAATCGGTCCGAGCTCGCCGTCTGGTTTGGCCCAGGCATCCCAAATGGGCGTGTGCTGCGTTAGATCGTCGTTGATGTTAGTTGCACCGCGGAGAAACCAGAGCAGTTCACGTAAGACGCTACTGAAGAGGACCTTTTTCGTAGTCAACAGGGGAAAGCCGTCCCGCAGGTCGTACTTAGCCTGCAAGCCAAATAGAGAAACCGTGCCGGTCCCGGTACGATCTTGGCGTTCTTCCCCGTTTTCGAGGATAAGCTTGATCAGGTCAAGATATTGTTTCAACGCTGAAGCCTCATGAATGGCAAAAGCCGCTAGAGGCGCTAGCCAGGTTGCAGCTCGTGCATGCAAAGCATGCCGCGATGCGCCCAGAGGCTATGCGCTGTCCGTCCAGGCGTTCAGTTGCAACGATTCGCGTACATCACGCTCGACCAATTGCCCCTGTGGTCTGGGCGGCGCATGGCGCCACCCCTACAGCCATCAATCAAATACTATAAAACTTTGTGGAGCATTGCAAAAAGCCGATTCTCTAGCGGTTCAGCGAACAAAAGGATTCAAGTGAAGCTATAGCTTTATGACGCCCACATATTCAAACAATATGAAACAGTCACCGGTATCGTCGGTTTCGGCCGGATAATTTCTTTTCGTACCTTTCCGGAGAGCACCGATGACAACAACCCTTCGCCACCAGCCAAAGGCAGCTATCGAGGAGTTCCGCAACGAGCCGTTTACGGACTTTACAGTTCCCGCCAACGAAAAGGCGATGAAAGACGCTATTGCAAAGGTTCGGGGGCAATTCGGCCGGGAGTATCCGCTGGTCATCGGTGGCGAAAAAATCACAACCTCCGAATGGATCGTCTCTACCAACCCAGCCAAGCCGGCAGAAGTCATCGGCAAATTCTCCAAAGCAACCAAAGAGCATGCAGACCAAGCCATGCAAAAGGCGCTTGCGGCATTCTCAACCTGGCGACGTGTTAACCCGCTCGAGCGGACAGAATATTTGTTCAGGGCTGCTGAAGTCATGCGCACCCGCAAGCATGAGCTATCCGCCTGGATGATTCTTGAAGTAGGCAAGAGCTGGGCAGAAGCTGATGCCGACACTGCCGAAGCAATCGATTTTTGTGAATATTATGCTCGCGAGATGATCCGGTTGAGCTCGCCAGCGCCGCTCACCAAAGTGCCAAATGAAGAGAACAAATTGTCTTACATCCCCCTGGGCGTCGGTCTGGTTGTTCCGCCGTGGAACTTCCCGCTCGCTATCCTGGTTGGGATGTCCATGGCGGCAATCGTTTCCGGTAACCCGGTGATCGTGAAGCCGTCCAGCGAGTCTCCAGCAATTGCCTATCAATTCGCCCAGGTGTTGGAAGAAATCGGCTTGCCTGCCGGTGTGTTCAACTTTATGCCAGGTCCTGGAGCGCAAGTCGGTGATTATCTCGTCTCTCACCCGAAGACCAGATTCATCGCCTTCACCGGTTCAAAAGAAGTTGGGTTGCGCATCAACGAACTGGCCGCCAAGCATCAACCAGGCCAACTGTGGATCAAGCGCGTTGTTGCTGAAATGGGCGGAAAAGACTCAATCGTCGTCGATAGAGACACCGACTTGGATTACGTGGCAGATGGTATCGTCGCGGCCGCCTTCGGCTTCCAAGGTCAAAAGTGTTCTGCTTGTTCGCGAGCAATCGTACACAAAGATGTCTACGACGAAGTCCTGAGCAAAGTTGTTGAACGCACGAAGAAGCTAGTTGTTGGCACACCGGAAATGCGTGACAACAACTACGGACCAGTGAGCTCGAAGTCAGCCTACGAGAGCATTCTTAAGTACATTGAAATCGGAAAGAAAGAAGGCCGTTTGATGACTGGCGGAAAAGCTCATGAGACCGTCGACAAAGGCTTCTACATCGAGCCAACAATCATTGCCGATGTCGATCCCAAAGCAAAAATTTCGCTAGAGGAAATTTTTGGACCAGTATTGGCTTTCATCAAAGCTGATAGCTGGGACCACGCGCTGGAAATCGCAAACAACACCGAATTCGGCTTAACTGGCGCTGCGTACACCAAGAGCAGAGAGAAACTGGACCAAGCGGCAGAAGAATTCCATTGCGGAAACCTCTATCTGAATCGCAAGTGCACCGGAGCTCTCGTCGGCGTTCACCCGTTCGGCGGCTTCAACATGAGCGGCACTGATTCAAAAGCTGGTGGACCGGATTACTTGCTGCTTTTCACGCAAGGAAAGGTCGTGACGGAAAAGGTCTAAACCTCGTCGGGGCGTGTGCCGCGCCGCCCTTTGAAGCAACAGGAGAGGCGCCTTACAGGGCGCCTCTCTTACGTTAAAAGATGATTCGCCCAAAGCAACATTTCGTTCAACGGGAGGGGACAAGCCCCAACCCTCTACGATTCTCGACGCGATTCAGGCAAGCGCAGACGGCTCGACAACAGATTGTAAGAGGGGAGGGGCTTGTCCCCTCCCGTTATACTTCATCACTGATTTGGAATTACTGAACGCCGAGCAACTCAACTTCAAAAGTTAGTGGTGCATTCGGTGGAATTGTTCCGCCGGCACCACGATCTCCGTATGCAAGATTCGAGGGAATCAGCAGCTTGCGTTTGCCGCCAATTTTCATAGTGGCAACGCCTTCGTCCCAGCCTTTAATTACTTGCCCTTGTCCAATCGTGAAATTGAACGGCTCACTTCTGTCAACGGAACTGTCGAATTTCGTTCCGTCCTTCAGCCAGCCAGTGTAATGCACTGTCACTGTTTGCCCGGGCGAAGGTGACGCGCCGGTGCCGGCTTTCAAATCCTGATATTGAAGCCCGGTAGGAGTGGTGACGATGGCACCTTGCTGACCACCGGTGGTGCCGGAAGGTGCAGATTGGTTTTGAGTCTCCTGCTGTTTGCCGGCATCAGTGGTCGACGAAGTTTCGGTTGTTTGCTGGCCACAAGCGCAAAGCGCTGACGCCAGAGCCACGGTTGCTGCGAACAATTTAATTGTATTTGTCATGTTTCTTTCCGTTCTACTTTAGAGCTGATTCAAAGACTTGTTTCAATCGTGCCAATCCTTTGTCCACATCTGCAGGCAAGTGGACTCGCAACAAGCGACGGTCGCGATTGGACAAAGCCAGGTAATCACCAAGAGCTTGAGCCTGTTTCAGCGTCCCGAAGGTGAACTTTTCTTCTGCGATTGGAACATCTATGGCGTCATCGCTAGTTATCTGCAAAAAGACACCAGAGTTTGGACCGCCCTTGTGCAGCTGTCCGGTGGAATGAAGAAAACGCGGACCGAATCCGACCGTCGTTGCAACGTGCTTGCTCTCTAAAACTTTAGTGCGCAAAGCATCGATTTTCTGCTCAAACTCCGGCGTACGATCGATATAAGCATTTGTAGCAAAGTAATCGCCTGCATTAATGCGGCTCAGATGAGCTCTGATTATCGCATCCAGCCCCTTTGCGCCAGTCTTTTCGAGGTCCGCTTTGTTTTTCTCATTGGCGTATATCTTGATCCCGTCCTCTTCGAACAGAAGAGCATCCTCAGGCAGCTTGCCCTTTTCGACAAATTCATTCAAGAATTTTTTGGTGTAGTCTTTGCTTTCTTGTACGTTAGGTTGATCGAATGCGTTGATACCAAGGACGACACCGGCAATTGCAGTGGCGAATTCCCAGCGGAAAAATTCACCACCCAGGTCTTGCTTGTCAAACATGTCCATGATCACAACTGGATGCCCAGCGGCGATAAGCGCTTTCACATGCTGCTCTTGCGCGGCATCCGGTGCGCTCACTACACGAACGTAAGCAAACAAGCGATCTTTGCCGTAAATAGTTGGAGGCTCAAGCTTTTCACCGGCTACCGGAACCAGACCTTTGCCTTGTTTTCCGGTGCTTTCAGCCAGCAATTGTTCAAGCCACGGTCCAAGGCTGCTGATGGCTGGTGAGGAAATGACTGTTACCTTGTCCACACCCTTCGTTGCCAACGTCCCCAGGACTGTTCCGAGCAACGCGCCCGGATTATTGCGAACAGATGAGTTAGGACCACAGACTTGCGCCATTTTGTTAGCGCGCTGGAGGAAATCCATCACGTCGTAACCCATCACCGCAGAAGGTACCATACCGAAGTTCGATAGTGCCGAAAAGCGCCCGCCGATCGTGGGTTCGCCATAGAACACCTTGCGGAAGTTCAGTTGCTGCGCGGTCTTTTCCATCGAAGAGCCCGGATCAGTAACTGCAATAAAGTGCTGCCCGACTGTTTCTCCAACTGCCTTCTTCACTTCGTCATAGAAGTACTGCAAAAGAACGTTCGGCTCAGTTGTGCCACCCGATTTACTGGCAACGATAAAGATTGTCTTGCTCAGATCTAGTTTATTTCGGGTTCTGAGAACCTGTGCAGGAACGGTGGAGTCAAGTACGTGCATGTCGGGATATGAGTCCTTGACACCATACGTTAAACGCAAAACTTCAACGCATAGGCTGCTTCCGCCCATTCCAATCAATAATGCTTGTTTGAAGCCACTCTTACGAATATCTTCGGAAAGGCTCTTGAATAGGGCTTCGTGCTTCAGCTGTTGCTCGGCTATGTCTAGCCATCCAAGCCACTTCTCTTCGCCGGATTTCGTCCACAAGGACGCATCTTTTTGCCAGACCCGACTGACCACCTTGTCGTTGTCAAACTGCTCTATCTTGGCGTCGACTGCGTTGGCATACTCACCGAGGAAAAGTTCGCACTTACCAATAGTCGTGGTGTCAGACCGTGTCATACATACTCCTTATGCGCTCAAACCGCTATATCATTTGAGCGGCACCAAGTATATCAATAATATGAGCAGGTAAGACCGCACTATCTTGCTGTGCAACCATTGTCTGCGAATGAGTCCATCCACGGCGGTTTCCGGCACATTCCGCGTCCATTGCATCCTTGAGTCGATTTTTATCAGCACAGTTTGGAAAGTAAGCCCTGATAGCTTTTCGGCACTTATGCCTGTTAAGATGTCCACTAGTTGGGCATGTATTTAAATGAATTCTCTAGTCGATTTCTTTCTACACGAGTACCGCCGATGTTTATCTGTCCCAACTGTAAGAAATCCTCGGACTCATCAGTTTGTTTTCATTGCACCTTGATGAGCGTAAATTTCCAGAGTTTGATGGAATCGGTTGTAGCAAGTTCTGAGCCGGTTGAAAGTAAACAGCCGACAAGTCACCCAATTACTGCGCCATCATGCACAGTAGGTCGAGGACTTGAAAATGACATTGTCATTGACGACATGTCGATGTCCCGTCTCCATGCGCAGATACTAAAAGAGGGAGACGACTATTTCCTCGAAGACGTCCAAAGTCGAAATGGAACTCTTCTTAACGGCCAAGTAATTCTCAATTTGACACCCTTAGCCAACGGAGATGTGATCTCTTTCGGGTTTGTGAAACTGCAGTTTCTCATCGAAAGAAGCAACGGTCAGTCGTACGCAAAGCTTGTAGCGAGTCAGGAAAAGACTGCCAGAGCCGGGCTTGAACTGAATGATTATGTTCGGGCCTACGAAAAGTTCAAGGAAGGCGGGGTTGAAGGACCTGCATCTATTGACAGCACTGCTTTTGCGCCCTCTCGGGAGCCGGCAAGAATAATACCGGAATGGTGCCAAAAGACTTGCGACCAAGAACTGGTAGAGTTCAATAACCAGTTAGCAATTCTCCGCGATCGTGCAGAGCAAATCGCGGATGAAATAGCAGAACTGGAAGGGCGCGCCCTTCTGCTGGAATCACTTCGAAACTCGTTGCTGCTAGGCGAAGGTGCAGAGCTGAAAAATGCTTGTGTGAACGTCTTTGAATTTCTTGGCTGGGAAGTTAAACAACTGGCATCGGATGCGCAAGAGTTGCATCTTACTTGGGACGGAAAAACAGAGGCAGTTGTACGAGTGGCTTGGACGGATTCTGAAGCCGGTCGAGAAGATTTTGGCAAGATACTTGTGTCCAAGACAAACTGCTGGATTGGATCCGGTCAAGACGTCAAAGGTATCATGGTGCTCGGCATGCTCAGTGACAGGCCGCCGGTTGATCGCGCAGACTGGGGCTTCTCTGAAGAACTGGTTCTGCGAGCCAAAAAATCCGATGTCTGCCTTATTAGCACTTGGCAGTTGTTGGGAATTTACAGAGACTTGGAGTCAGACACCCAGACTGCTGAGACCCTGCGCAACAGCCTAATGGCGGCGCGGGGGCGCCTGGCGATGCTAGACCTGAGAACGCCTAGCGGTCTTGCTTACGACTAGCCATTAAAGCTGCAATTGCCTTGCGCCGAGCTTGTTGAGCCGCTTGATCTCTAGCTTCCTGCTGTGTTTTCCGAACCGCTTCGGCTGCTCTGCGCGACTGTTCGGCCGTGCCGTATTGTTTTTCGTCTGACGAATGGACTGAGAGACTTTCCTCGACCGGTCTGCTGGACTCTTCCTCTTCCTGTTCCGCTGTCGGCGGAGACGACGAGAGCGAGGGCGTGCGCGGCGATGGTGATGGCACGGGAATTCCAGCGCTGAGTTCATCTGCAGTCGTGGACGGCGTACCTTGCTGCGAAGTCGGCGGTTCAGTCGGAACTCTTGATGCCCCGCCCATGCGTGAATACTCCTCCGACATCTTGCTAATTAGTTCTTCAACGGTCTTAGGCTGGCTTTCAACTGTTTTAGCCAATTGTTCTATTTCGAGAGCAGAAAGGCGCATCATTTTCTGCGTACTGCGAAGCGAGCGCTCTACCTCGCTTTCTTTAAGGTATAGCTCGACTTGAGCTTCCAGCAGCGCCCTGTTTAAAACGTCAGCGCGAGCTTCTTCTTCAGTAGTGGTGGCAAGCTTATCCTGGGCAGCAAGATGAGTTTCTTCCTCGGCCGCGATGCGAGCTTGTGCCTCTGAGAGGATGCGAGCTTGTTC
>Ga0163151_10009972_pt1 | contig 10166 bp, 8 predicted proteins | sample OliLakLV19MP5IB2_FD_145596 | JGI IMG/M metagenome (GOLD analysis project Ga0163151, IMG submission 145596) | Freshwater microbial mat bacterial communities from Lake Vanda, McMurdo Dry Valleys, Antarctica - Oligotrophic Lake LV.19.MP5.IB-2 | ecosystem: Environmental > Aquatic > Freshwater > Lake... | reverse complement strand
GCCCCGGGTTCATCACCTGCGCCGGCAGGATGGCGTTGACGCGCACGCCCCGGCCGCTCCACTCGGTGCTCAACTCGCGCGTCATCTGCGCCACGCCGCCCATGCCCACGCTGTAGGCGAAGTTGCCGCGCCCCAGCGCCGTCACGCCGCCAATCGAGCAGATGTTGATGATGCTGCCCTTGCCCGCCGCCAGCATCCGCCGCCCGGCCTCCTGGCAACTGCAAAAGCGCGCCACCACCAGCCCGTAGACGATGTGCTCCATCACCCCCAGGTCAATGTCTTCCGGCCGGGTGATCACCCCCGGCCCGTAGATGTTGGCGACCACATCCACCCGGCCAAACTCGCGGTCGAGCTGCGCGTACAGCCCGCGCACCTGCTCGATTACCGTAATGTCGGCCGGCGTCGCGATCACCCGCCGCCCCAGTTGCTCGATCTGGTGCGCCGTGGCCGCCAGCCCTTCGGCGTTGATATCGGTCACCAGCAGGTTCGCGCCCGCCTCGGCCAGCGCCAGCGCGCTCGCCCGCCCCATGCCTTGCGCCGCGCCCGTCACCAGCGCCACGCGCCCGGTTAAGTCGAACATCCCTGGAATAGAGTCCGTCATGCCGCCACCTTCCTCGCTGCGAATAGGGCCGGGTCATTCGCGTGCAAGGGCCAGCGCGGCGTGACCTCGGCGTTGACGATCTGGCCTGGCTGCGGCCAATATCCGCTCAGCACGGCCACCACGTTTTCAACTCCCCCGCGTGACACCGCCTGCATAGCCTGCACCGACCCGGCGGCCACGTGCGGCGTCAGGATCACGTTGTCTAGCTCGAACAGCGGGTTCTGGGCCGGCCCGGTCTCGGGCGCGAACACGTCAATGGATTCAAACGTGTCTAGCCCGGCCCCGGCCAGCCGCCCCGCTCGCAGCGCCGCCACCAGCGCGCCCTCGTCCACCAGCGCCCCGCGCGCGGTGTTGATGAAATACGCGCCCGGCTTCATCTTGCCCAGCGCCGCCGCGTCAATCAGGTGGTAGGTGTCCGGCAGCAGCGGCGCGTGCAGCGACACGTAGTCGCTCTCGCGCAGCACCGTGTCGAGGTCGGTCATCACCACGCCCAGCGCCTCGGCCGCCGGGTCGGGCCGGGCGCGGTTGCGGCGCGTGGCGATCACCCGCAGCCCAAAGCCCGCCGCCCGCTTTGCCACCAGCCGCGCGCTGTGCCCGAACCCCACCAGGCCCAGCGTCTGCCCGCTCAGCCGTTGGTTGGTGCGCGACATGGCCCGCGCGGCGTTGTACGTCCCGGCCGCCATCGCCGCCGACATCTGCGGCATCCGCCGTGCCAGCGCCAGCAGCAGCGCCAGGGTGTGGTCGGCCTGCTCGTCGGCACAGAAGTCCGGCACGTTGGTCACCAAAATGCCGCGCTCGGTCGCCAGGTCCACCGCGATCTTGTCGGTGCCGGCTCCCAGCCGCGAGATCACCCGGCAGTTTTGCAGTCCGGCCACCACCGCCGCCGGCAGCGCCACCGAGACCGCAAACAGCGCGTCGCACTCCGCCAGTTGCGCCAGCAGGTCGGCGGGCGTGGCCGCCTCGGCCTCCACCGGCCGCAGGTCATACTGCCGGTACAGGCCGGCCTCGTAGGCGTCAATCGGAAACAGCGCGGCGTTCAGCCGCACGACGCGCCAGGTGTGCATCGCGTCAGGTCACCAGCCACAAATACGGCTGCTCGATCAACTGCTTGATGCGCTGCAAGCCGCGTGCGGCCGGCGCGCCGTCTATGCGCCGGTGGTCGAACGTTAAACTCACGAACATCATCTGCCTAATCGCCACGCGCTCGGCGGCGGCGTCTACCACCACCTGCTTGGCGACGATCCGGCCCAGCCCCAAGATCGCGCACTCCGGCAGGTTGATGATCGGCGTGAAGGCGTCAATCTCGTACATGCCCAGGTTGGTGAGCGTAAAGGTGCTGCCGCGCATCTCGTCGGCCGTCAACTGCCCGGCCCGCGCCCGCGCAATCAGCGCCGCCGCCGCCTGCGCGATCTGGCGCACGCCCTTAGTTGCCACGTCGCGCAGCACCGGCACCAGCAGCCCGCGCTCGGTGTCCACCGCCAGCCCAATATGCACCGGCCCTCCGGCCGCGCCCTCCAGCCCCGCGTTCAAGGCCGGGTGCTCGCCCAGCGCGTGCGCCACCAGCTTCGCCATCAGGTCGGTGTAGCTGGGGATCGGCTGCGCCGCCGCCGCCGGATCGTTCTTCAATTGCGCCCGCAGCCGCACCAGCTCGGTGGCGTCCACTTCGGTCGTCAGCGTCACTGGCGCGGTCGTGTGCGCCCCGGCCATCATGCGCTCGGCGATTACGCGCCGCGCCGCCGTTATGGGCAGCGACGGCCTGTCTGCCATGCTCGGCGCTTGGGTCGCAGCCTGCGCCGCCGCTTCCACGTCGGCCCGCTCCAGCCGCCGCCCCGGCCGAGAGGCAGCTAGATGCTCCAAATTCACGCCTAGCTCGGCCGCCGCGCGCCGCGCCAGTGGGCTGGCCCGCACTTCAGCCGGTGCCGGGCGCTTGGCACTTGCAGCGCGTATATCGCGCTCGATGATCCGGCCGGTGTGCCCGCTGCCGCCCAACTGCGTAAAGTCCACGCCCAACTCGGCCGCCACGCGCCGCGCCCGTGGGCTGATGGCGCGCTTGCCGACCGGCTCAACGGATCGGGCAGGGGGCTTGGCTGGGTGCGCGGCCTCGGCCTGTTCTCTCCCCTGCACCGCCACCGCCAGGCTCACGGCCGCCTCGGCCTCGAACGGCGCGGCCTCGCCCGGCTGCACGATGTAGGCCAGCAGCGCGCCGACCTTCACGACTGACCCCGGCGGCGGCGACCCCGGCGGGATGCGCAGCACGCCCGTCTCGAACGACTCGACCTCGTTCAGCGCCTTGTCGCTCTCCACCGTGAACAGCACCTCGCCCACCGCCACGGCCTCGCCGTCCTTCTTGGTCCACTCGGCCAGCAGCCCCTCTTCCATCGTCCAGCCGAAGCGCGGCATGACAATTTCGACGGCCATCGCCTACTCCGCCGCCAGGTCGCGAATGGCCTGCGCGATGGCGGCCACGTTCGGGATCAGCGCGGCCTCCAGCGGCGGGCTGTAGGGCGTGGGCGTGTGCGCCCCGTTCAAGCGGCGCACGGGCGCGTCCAGGTCGTCAAAGGCCTGGTCCATCACCTGGGCCGCGATCTCCGCGCCGATGCCGCACGGCCCAAACCACTCATCCACGATCAGCAGCCGGCCGGTCTTGTGCACCGACTGCAAGATGGCGGGCATGTCCAAGGGGGCCAGCGTGCGCGGGTCAATCACCTCCACCGAGAGGCCCTCCGCCGCCAACGCCTCGGCCGCCTCCAGCGTCTTCTTCACCATCACCGACAGCGCCACCACCGTCACGTCGCGCCCGGCCTGCGCGATCCGCGCCTGCCCGAACGGGATGGTGTAGTGCTCCTCCGGCACCGGCCCCTTGCTGTACAGCAGCGCCTTGTGCTCCAAAAAGAACACCGGGTCGTCGCCTTCCAGCGCGGTGGCGAACAGCCCCTTGGCGTCGTGCGGTGTGCTCGGCACCACCACCCGGAACCCCGGCACGTTCACAAACGTGGGGTAATAGCTGCCGCTGTGGTGCGTGGCCGCCGAGTTGCCGATGCCGATGGCCCCGCGCAGGATCATAGGCAGCTTCAGCCGCCCGCTGGTCATGTACTGCACCTTCGCCATCTGGTTGATGAGTTCGCCCATCGCGTCCAGGATGAAGTCCACGAACATGAAGTCCACCACCGGCCGCGCGCCGGCCATGGCCGCCCCGGTGCACAGGCCCACAAAGCCGCGCTCGCTGATGGGCGTGTCGCGCAGCCGCTCCGGGCCGAACTTCTCGTACAGCCCCAGCGTGGTCATAAAGTTGCCGCCGCGCACGCCGATGCCCTCGCCCATGACGAAAATCGTGGGGTCAATCTCCATCGCCGCCGCCAGCGCCTCGCGGGTCGCCTCGACAAACGTCATCTCACGCATGGGCCGCGCCTCCGCGCTCGCTGAACACGTAGCGCTGGGCCGTCGCCGGGTCGGGCCAAGCGCTGGCTTGGGCAAAGGCCGCCGCTTCTTCCACCAGCGCCTTCACCTCGGCGTCAATCGCCTCAAAGTCGCCGGCCGTGGCTGTGCCCTCCGCAATGACATTCTCGCGCAGCCCCGGCAGCGGGTCGCGCGCCTTCCAGGCCTCCACTTCTTCCCGCGTGCGGTAGCCGGCGTCGCGCATCCCCTCGGCGTGGCTCCGCGTGCGGTAGGTGCGGCATTCCAGCAGCGTCGGCCCGCCGCCCGCCCGCGCCTGCTGCACGGCCGCCTGGGCCGCAGCGTACACCGCCCGCACGTCGTTGCCGTCCACGCTGACGGCCGTCATCCCATACGCCGCGCCCCGGCTGGCGACATCGGTGTTGCGCGCCGCGTAGGCAAACGGCACCTCGGTCGCATACATATTGTTCTCGCACACAAAGAGCACCGGCAACTGCCAGATGGCCGCCATGTTCAAGCCTTCGTGGAACGCGCCATTGCTTACCGCGCCGTCCCCAAAGAAGGCCACGCTCACCCGGTCGCTCTTCAGCAGTTGAAACGTATAGGCCGCGCCCGCCGCCTGCAAGATGCACGGGCCGACGATGCCGCTCGTGCCCATCAGCCCGACCTCCGGCGAGAACAGGTGCATGCTGCCGCCCCGCCCGCGTGATACGCCCGTCACCCGCCCAAACAGTTCGGCGATCAGCTCGCGCGGGGACACGCCCTTGGCCAGCGCGTGCCCGTGACCCCGGTGGGTGCTGAACACCACGTCGTCCGGCCGCAGGTTGGCGCACACGCCCGTCGCCACCGCCTCCTGCCCCACATACGTGTGGCACGGCCCCGGTATCAGCCCCGCCTGGTGTGACTTCGCCAACTGCTCCTCGGTGCGCCGGATCACCAGCATCCCGCGATACAGGTCCAGCAACTCGGCCTTGCCCAAGTCCGCCGTCATCGGCGTGCCCCTCGCCGCGCAATAGTCTTCAATGTCATGCCGTACAACTCCTAATCAAGTTTGGATAGGTCACACAGTGGCAACGGATTTTGTAGCGGATGTAACGGATGCCCTATGGTTTAGAGCGGGCCATCGGATACTTGCCGCATGTTTTTTGGTCTGACCGTCCAATATAGACTGGATTGACATCTGACAGAAAGAAAGTAGCCCGCACCCTTGTGCGTCGAAAACGGCGGCCTGTCGCCGTCGGTCCTCAGCTTGCTCCAGGCGCATCCGTTACATCCGCTACAGCATCCGTTGCCACATCCGTTGCCAGGTCGCCCAACGGCCCGCCCGCCGGCTGGTCGGGAAAACTCTGCACAATGTAGTTATACGCCCCGCGCAGGTGGGCCTCAATCTCCGCCACCGCCCGCTTGCCGTCGCGCCTCCGCAGCGCTTCCACAATGCGTTGGTGCCCGGCCGCAATGCTGCGCTCGCGGAAGTCGGCGTTGGCCCGGTTGCGCGCCAGCAGGAACACATACACCTGTGAGCGGATATTGGCCCAGGCGTCCAGCAGGTGCGCGTGCCGCGCGGCGCGGTACAACAAATCGTGAAAGCCGATGTCGAGCGCCGCTGCCTCTTGCTCCGTTAGGCCGCGCGCCACCGCCGCCTCCAGCGCCAGCGTGTTGGCCTCCATCGCCGCACAGTCGTCCGCCTGCGCGTAATGCACCGCATACTGCACCGCCAGCCGTTCCAGCGCCAGCCGGATCGTATACACCTCTTCTAAATCGCGCCGCGACAACTGCGCCACAATGCTGCGCCGGTTGGCCTGGCTGGCTATCAGCCCCTCGCGCTCCAGCCGCACCAGCGCCTCGCGCACCGGCCCGCGGCTGACCCCCAGCGTGCGCGCCAGTTGCTCCTCGGCCAAATGCTGCCCCGGCGCAAAGTGCCCGCGAAAGATCGCATCGCGCAACTGCTCGGTCACGTCCTCCGCCAGCGTCCGTTTCGGCGCCAGTGTCAGTGTCTCAAACGTCATGGTTTGTGTCCGCCCCTTGAACATCGCAATCGCTCTGATCCCAAGTTGCCTCTTGCTAATGTAACAATTTCTTGTCACACTTCTCTTGTTATGGGCAGCGTGGTTTTAGCGTACCGCTTTATCGAAAAGGCACCCCCTTCCCGTCACGCTGTACTCAGCGCGGGATGGGGCCGGGGGTTAGGTTTCCCGGCCGGCGATGACAACGATGACGACGAATCAGTGCCCGATGACAACGGTGACAGCGAATCGTGCTCCGCTGACGGCGTTCTTGACACCCCCGCCACTTCCTCCTATACTCGCTGTGCTCGCCAACGGTTAACTGTTAACACTTTATAGCACGTTACATGAACGCCCGTCAAGCAACTACCCCCTCCGTCTGGGAACACCGCCCATGACCATGAAAATCACCCGCCTCGAAACCATCTGGCTCGACGAGCAGCCCAATACCACCTGGGTCCGCATCCACACCGACGACGGCCTGATCGGCCTGGGCGAGACCTTCTACGTCCCGCGCGCCATCAGCGCGATGGTGCATGATGTGTTTGCCAACCTGCTGCTCGGCCGCAGCGCCTTCGACATCGAGAGCCACTGGCAAAACATGTTCTACACCGTCAACTTCTTCGGCTATGGCGGCAGCGAAACCCGCGCCATCAGCGCCGTAGACGTGGCCCTGTGGGACCTCCTCGGCCAGTACACCGGCCAGCCGATCTACAACCTGCTGGGCGGGCGCTGCCGCGAGAACATCTGGATCTACAACACCTGCGTCGGCCACGGCCGCCATCAAGACTACCAGCGCTGGGCCAGCGGCCACAGCGGCGAGCTGGCCGAAGACCTGCTCAGCCAGGGCATCAAGGCCATGAAGATTTGGCCCTTCGACCAGTTCGGCGTGCCGCTCGGCGGCCCCGTCGGCCAGCGCGCCGGGGCGGGTGCGGTCGGGCCGGTCGGCTACCACCTCAAGCGCGAGGACTTGCAGAAGGGCCTCGCCTACGTGGCCGACATCCGCGCGCACGTCGGCGACAAGATCGAGATCGCCATCGAGGGCCACGCCCGCTGGGACCTGACCGAAGCGGTCAAGATCGCCCGCGCCCTCGAACCCTACGACATCATGTGGCTGGAGGAGATCATCCCGCCCGACAACGTGGAGAGCTACGCCCGCCTCAAGCACGATACCACCATCCCGCTGACCGTCAGCGAGCGCCTGATCACCAAGTTCGGCTTCCGCGAGGTCATCGAGAAGAACGCCGCCGACATCATCATGCCCGACATGGCCTGGTGCGGCGGCCTGACCGAGACCCGCAAGATTTGCCACCTGGCCGAGACCTACCTGCTGCCCATCACCAGCCACGACTGCATCGGCCCGGTCGCGCTCTGGTCGGCCGTCCACCTCATGCTTCACATCCCCAACGCCATGATCGTGGAGACCGTGCGCGCCTACTACGACGGCTGGTACAACGAGATCATGACCGAACCCATCCCCATCCGCGACGGCCACATTTCGCTCCCCGGCAAACCGGGGCTGGGCGCGGCCCTGCGGCCGGAGGTGCTCCAGCGCCCCGACGTCCACATCGAATTTTCCGACGAGACCCACCGCATCAACATGTCGAAAGGCTGAGCGTGGCTGAAAACCGCCCTAGCCTCCGCCCCGACCCCAATTGAGGACCCCTATGACTCCCTTGACCGCACAACAGCTTGCCCATTTTGAAACCTTTGGCTACCTGGGCTTCCCCGGCCTGCTGGCCGACCGCGCCGCCGCCATTCAGGATGCTTTTGACGCCGTCTGGGCCACGCACGGCGGCGGCCACAACGGCCAGCCGCACGACGGCACCGCCCGCTCCGTCACCGTCCAGTTCCTCGATCAGAGTGAGTACCTCAGCACCCTGCTCGACGACCATCGCATCCACGACATCGCCACCAGTCTGCTGGGCGACGACTTCAACTACATGGGCAGCGACGGCAACTTCTATGTCGGCGACACCAAGTGGCACTCCGACAGCTACGGCGGCCGGGGCGGCCCGCGCCACATCAAGATCGCCTTCTACCTCGACCCGCTCACCCGTGACACCGGCGCGCTGCGCGTCATCCCCGGCAGCCACCGCCTGGGCGACCCGTATGCCGACCAGTTGGAGCGCGAGACCAAAGACAGCGACACACTCTGGGGCATCCCCGGCAGCCAGGTGCCGGCCCAGGCGCTCGAAACCGTGGCGGGCGACGTGCTGGTCTTCAATCACGATACCAAGCACTCGGCCTGGGGCGGCTCCAAGCGCCGCCGCATGTTCACCATGAACTGCTGCCAGCGCTACCCGGCCGACAAGCTCGACCACCTGCGCAGCTACATCGGCCACGCCGCCCGCTTCTTCATTGACCGCACCTACGCCGACGCCATCCTCCGCACCGCCACGCCCGAGCGCATGGTGCACCTGGAGCAGGTGCTGGCGAACGAAGACCACCTGCCCGAACTCAGCCGCCAGCGCCGCGCCGAGATGGCCGAGCCGTCGCGCGGCTAGCGCGTGCGCCCGACGGCCGCTTTCCCGGTGCACGCGGGCTGATTGGCCGCAGCCGTGTTGGGCCAGCCCCAATTTTTTGAGCCAGCGGGTGGGCCTGTCCACCCGCTGGCTCAAAAAAATTGCATCGGTCAGATAGCGGTTATCACAACCACACCGTGCGGTCAGAACCCGTCTTGACGGTGACCAGCACACCACCGAATGAATGATCATGACAGCCGCCAACGGCGAATGCCCTCGCCTGGCCTCGATTCCATTCGGGGCGTTTCAGTCCGAAGATAATGGCGCGGAATGGAACGCCCCGACCTTAACCCGCATGTGAACAAGCCCCTCGCCCGCCTGGCGCGGCTCGCCGGCCCGCTGGACCGCAGCCTGGCGCAGTTGTCGGCCGGCGCCTCGACCAGCGTGGCGGTGCAGCGGCTGCGCTGGTTCTGGCTCGACAGCCTGTTCGCCAACATCAGCGCCAACTTCTACGGCAGCTTCGTGCCCCTGTTCGCGCTGGCCTACGGCGCCAGCAACGCTCAGGTGGGGCTGCTCACCGGCGTGGCCAGCTTGTTTGGCCTGGTGGCCCTGCTGCCGGGTGCCCAGGCCATTCACTGGGTGGGCGGCCACCGGCGGAAGGCCCTGGTCGTGTGGTTCGGCGGCATCCTCAGCCGCAACCTGCTGCTGGTGTGGCTGGCCCTGCCCTTCTTCGTGCGCGATGTAGGCCTGGCGGTCACCATCATCATCGCCGTCAACGCCCTCAACGCCTTCTGCAGCAATTTCGCCAACCCCGCCTGGACCGCCATCGTGGCCGACATCGTGCCGGCCAACATCCGCGGCCGATTCTTCAGCCATCGCAACTTCGCCGTCAATCTGCCGGCGCTGCTGATCGTGCCGCTGGCCGGTTACCTCATCCAGACGGCCAACCGGCCGGGCGCGCCGTTCGCCGGGTATCAGTTGGTGTTCGGCCTGGCCTTTGTCACTGGCACCCTGGCGACCATCGCCTTCGCGCAGATTGATGACCCGGTGGAACCCAACCAGGGCCGGCAGCGCCTGGCGTGGGGTGAGGTGGCTCGCATCATTCGCACCGCCCCCAGCTTCATGGGCCTGCTCGCGGCCACGCTGATCTGGAACCTGGGGATGCAGTTGACCTCGCCCTTCTTGAATATCTACCTGGTGAGCACCCTGGGGGCCGACACCGCCATGGTCGGCTGGGTGGCGGCGGCCGGCAGCCTGGCGGCGCTGTTGGCCCAGCGCCGGTTGGGCGCGTGGATTGACCGGCGCGGCAACCTGTGGGTGCAGGGAGTGCTGTCGTTCGTCATCGTCTCGCTGCCGCTGGGCTGGCTGGCGGCGACGGCTCCGTGGCAGGTGATCCTCGTCAATGCCTTCGGCGGCGTGTTGTGGGCCGGGTACAACCTGGCGAGCTTCAACCTGTTGTTGGAGTTGGCCCCCGAGAAGGCGCGGGCCGAAGCGGTGGCGCTGTTTCAGATCGTCATCGCCGCCTGCGCCACGCTGGTGCCCATCCTGGGCGGGCACCTGGCCGACCTGCTCGGCTACCGGCCGCTGATGGCGATCAGCGCCGGGCTGCGGCTGGTGGCGGCGCTGGCCTTCGTGTGGTGGGTGGCGCGGCCGGCGGCGCGGCGGGCGCGCGCCGAGAACTGACATGCGCCGGGTGGATAGTGG
>Ga0163151_10009970_pt1 | contig 10167 bp, 2 predicted proteins | sample OliLakLV19MP5IB2_FD_145596 | JGI IMG/M metagenome (GOLD analysis project Ga0163151, IMG submission 145596) | Freshwater microbial mat bacterial communities from Lake Vanda, McMurdo Dry Valleys, Antarctica - Oligotrophic Lake LV.19.MP5.IB-2 | ecosystem: Environmental > Aquatic > Freshwater > Lake... | reverse complement strand
CGACGGGCGCTGACATTGGCGAACACCTGCAATCCCCGCGCCCAATGCGGCAGAAACGTCAGCGCCTGCTTATAGTCGACATCGAGGCCTGTCATCCGGACCTTATCTTCGAGGTTGAATTGCGTTGCGACATCGTAGCCCTCGTAGGTGGAGGCATCGAGATTGTAGAGCGCGAGAAACTCCGGATTGACCGGGAAGGCGGTGGAACCGAAGAAATTCTCGAAGTCGCGACGGAACGCGCCGACGGATACTTGGCCGACACCCTGGAAGTAATATTCCAGGCGCACCTTCACCGTTTGCGCGCTCCACGCCTTGATGCCCGCGTTGTTCACAGCGATCCGGTTGTTGGCCGCCGGTCCGATTTCCGTGTCGGGCAGTGTGATGCCGCCGGCATACTGGTTGAAGTTGGGACGGCCGACGGACTGGTAATAGGACGCCCGGGCGATGAAGTTTTCCAAGACGTTGTAACTGACGTTAAGGCTGGGAAACAGGCGGAGATATTCCTTGCCGACCTGCACGCCCCGGTCGATGCGCGTGCGTTGCACGATCTCGAGCGCGGTGCCCGGCATGGGGACCGGCCGGCCGCTGGCATCCACGATCACATTGCCGCCCGGACCACGCTGATAATTGCGGGTGGGGTCGTTGAGCGGCCCTGCGGCCTCGATGTTCGTCTGTTCCGCCCGCAGGCCGCCGACAAATTTGAGCCGGCGCTCCAGCAGACTCAGGTCGCCGCGCAAATAAGCCGAGGAGATGGTCTCCGCGATATGCTTCGATCGGTTGACCTCGTTGATGTGGGCCGTCGCCTCGTTGGTGGTGAAGTATCCCGGATTGGCCTTATACAGATCCCATACTTTGTTACTGCTGAGCCATTGGACCTTGCCGAATCCGTAGGCGGTAGTCCGTTGGGAGAAGACGTCGTCGAAGAAGACGGACGCGTTGTCGTCCGAGCCCCCGGCAGCGGTCGGGGTCGAGGTCGAACGCCCGTCGGCCCCGAGGAAGGTGAATCTCGGATTTTCGCCTCGTAGGTCGCGGGTCGACTCCTGGACTTCTAGTCCGCCTTTCAGCGTCAGCGCAGCCTTCCCGATATCGTAGCTGCGGCGGAGATTGGCGAAGGCCGTGCGTTTGACGTCGACCGAGTCGAAGGTGGACGAGGTCCCGTCGGCCAACGTATAGTTGGCTATATTGTTGGGGTCGACCGTCGCGCCGGAAACCGGATCGGTCACGTTGATGGTGTGCGGCCGGAGGTAGGAAATGTCGTCGAACCGGATCGTGACACCCGTGCGCGTGGCGGTGGTTCCGTTGAAGTAGCCCTTGTCGATGTCGCGGTTGCGGCTGGTGCCGCGCGACAGGCCCAAGCCGACCTCGGAGTTCCACACGGGGCCGTTCCGTCGCCAGGTGAGCGTGGGCATGTAGGTGGTGCCTGATTTTTCGCGCGCACTGTTGACCATCTGGAGAGTGCCCCGGCCCTCCGCACCGTGCGTAAAGGTGGGACCGAACTGGCCAGGGAGCACGCCGGTGATGTTGTAAGTGTAGATCCGGTTGTTCGAGGGTTGGTTGAAGTAGGCGTATTGGAACGCGAAAGAGAGCCGGTCGTATTTGGTCAGCCTAAGGTCGACCGTGCCGCCCACGGAGGAGCGCTCGCCGAATTTCGTGCTGTCGCGAAATACAAATTCGGTCAGGTAAGGATTGTCGGGCGTGGTGTCCGGATAACCGGTGCCGTTGGTGGCGCCGGTGGTCGCGGCGCTGGAACCGCGCCATGTGCGGCTGGAATTATCCTGCGCCGTATAGAGCTTCGAGTGATTGCCCGAGAGCGTGAAGCCGAACCGGCGGTTCACCGGCACGATGTAGGAAAACTCGAGGCCGGGCTGCACCTTGCGCTCGGAGTCGTTCATGGGGCCGGGCGTCTTGTGGAAACTGCGGTCGTTGTCCCGCATCATCATGTAGACGCTGCCGGAGAATAATGGCTTGGCGCGCTCGAAGGCGCTGCGCGGGATGAGGTTGATCGAGCCCGCGAGCGCCGAACCGGGCGACTCCGGCGTTGGCGAGTGCTGCACCTCGACGCGGGCGAGATTGTTCATCGACACCTGTTCAAACTCGACCTGACGCCCGGCACCGCCGTCGGTGATCGCACTGGCGAGCGCGAAACCGCCAACCGAGATCGGCACGTTCCCCGATGGCACTCCGTTCATCGACACATCCCGGGCATCGCCGCCCACCGAGTTGATGACCATTCCGGGGAGGAACTTCATGAAGTCGCCGAGATTGCCCTCGGCGATGGCGCCGAATTCGTCGGCAGAAACCACGTTGACGATGTTCGGCGCGAAGCGCTGCTCATTGATGGAGATGGCCGCTCCGTCCATCTCGGAGGAGCCGGCCACGACAAATTCAGAGAGCTTGATGGTCGCCCCTTCCGATCCGCTTGCGACAGTGGTCGCGGTCATCGTCACGTCGTGTTGCACCGTCTGGCCTGCTGGAACGTTCACCGTGTGCGACTGAGGGGGAAGTCCGGTGTATTGGAATCGCAGGACGGCCTGCCCTGCGGGCACCTGCACCAGGCGATACTGGCCGGTCTCGTCGGTCAGCGCTTCTTGAAGGGTGCCCTCAAGAACCACGCGGGCTTTCTCCAAATAGCCCTCTCTCGCGGCACTAAAGACGCGACCTTCAATTGTTCCTGTGTTTGCGGCTGCGTGCAAACTTGGTGCTAACAGTAGCGCCATCGCGCCGCCAATTCGTGCGAGTATAGTCGGTTTGTTCATGGTTTGGTGGTTGGGAAAGGGATCAGTGCGGCCGACCGTCGTGACCGACGGACCTGACTTACTCGCGCCGTTGCGGGGGACGATGGTAAGGGCTCCGCTCCTCGGCTCTTGGAAGGCGGCAAACTTTGTTCCGAGCACCATGCGATCAAGAGCCTCCCTTGGCGTCATTTGCCCCTGAACCGGCTGAGTCCGTTCACCTGCCACTGCGTCGGTTGGGAAAAGCACCTCTAGCAGCGACTGTTCGGCATAACGCTTTAAGGATCTTTCGATCGCGTCGGCCGGAAGATCGAAAGACTTCTTAATCGCGCCTGCAGCGTGAGAAAACACGCACACGACCACTGTCATCAGCCAGACGCCGAGGCATGTCATCATGCGTCGGGAAAAGCTGGATGGCTTCATAAACGCAGGCGCAGGGTCTGAACTGCGATCGTCGAGCGGCATGGGGGTTGGAGGTGTGAAGCTGCGGCCGCACGGAGGCGCAGTCATGAAGCTGTGACAGTTTAACCGCAGAATTCAGTTACAGAAATTTTTTCAGCGATCGCGTCCTAACGACCTAAATTTCCCTTGCTATCTCCTGCTCCCGGGATTCTTCACGCATTACCCCAAATCAGCCCCTGCATTGAGTCTTCCCAGCACATCCCAATCTTCGGAGGTAGCCGACCACGGCCGATGGTTCACCGAGAACGTCCACCCGCACGATTCGTCGATCAAGGCTTACGTGCGAAACTCGTTTCCGCATCTGCGTGACGTCGATGACGTCGTTCAAGAGTCGTATTTGCGGCTGCTGAAGGCCCGGGCTTCTTATCCGATCCAGTCAGGGAAGGCGTTTCTTTTTACCGTGGCTAGAAATGTCGCGCTCAATTTGCTGCAGCGGCAAAAAATTTCTCCCCTATTACCTGTAGCTGATTTGGCGGCCGTAGCGGTCATAGATGATAGAGCAAATGTCCCTGAATCGGCCTGCACACGTGAGGAGATCGCCTTGCTTGCAGACGGCATAGAGACACTACCTCCACGGTGCCGTGAAATTTTCATTCTTCGACGCATCAAAGGCGTTCCCCAAAAGGAAATTGCCGCGCTTCTCGGCATTTCCGAGCAGACCGTCCAGGTTCAGGTGCAGCGGGGAGTAAAGCAATGCGCAGAGTTTCTCCGGCACCGTGGTGTACGACGCGAGGTTCCATAATGGCCGGCAGCGCGGACAATTCTCTCGGCGACAACGAACCGTCACAGGGCTCCATCGAGGCGGAGGCAACGGCATGGTTTGCACGGCGCGATGCTGGCCTGAACGTGGCGGATGAGACCGCCTACCAACAATGGATACAGTCGTGTCCTCATCATGCTGCAGCGATGTCGCGTCTTGAAGCTGCGTGGACGACCTTCGGGAAGCCGACTCAAACCGGAGCTGCCGACAAACTGCTGAACGAGCTGGCAACGCGTCGGATCCGACGACGCCGTCGGCGTTTTGGAGCGGCCACTGCCATGCTCGCAGTCGTGGCTTTCGGTTTTGGTGTCGTGGACTGGCAGAAAAGGATTTCGCCAGTGGCCATGAGTTCCGCGGCGGTCCTCCTCAAGCCGAACCAACGTGTCTTAGCCGATGGTTCGACGATAACACTGCGCGACGGAGCGGACGTAACCGTTGCATACTCGACCGCCAAACGATTGGTTACCCTCTTAAAAGGCGAGGCGTTGTTCGAGGTCACCAACGACCAGGAACGTCCGTTTATTGTTAGCGCCAACGGCGTCGAGGTTAGAGCGGTCGGCACTGCCTTCACCGTTCAGTTTGGCGCGCGGACGATCGAGGTTCTGGTGACTGAAGGAACTGTGAGCATCGCTGGCACCCCTCCGAGTGGAATGACTGCATCCACGGAGCCAACCAACCAGGGGGTTTCGGCTTCAAGTTCCGCCGCACCTCTTACCGTAACGGCGGGCAACAGGGTGGTTGTCACAGCCTCCGCGGCCTCGAAGCCAGTCGAGAGGGAAACCGTGCCGAGTGTGGAGATCGATCAACGCCTCAGCTGGCGTGCGCCGCGCGTCGAATTCTCAGGCATGCCGCTGGCAGATGCGGTCGCGTTGTTAAATCGCGAAGCGGTTGGACGAACGAGTTCGAGGCTGCGCATATCCGACCGCGAGCTAGAGCCGATGCGCGTGAGCGGAATCTTTAGAACCGACAACATGGACGCATTTGTCCTTCTGCTCGAGGCTGGCTTTGGCGTGAAAGCAGAGCGCGCCGGCGATACGATTGTCCTCAACCGAGTTCCGCACTCGAAGTGAGGGTGTTCTCCACTTCGTCGGAAATCCTTGTAGCTGATTTCCCTCATTGGCTGGTCTCATTCTATCGATGGCCCCTATTTTTCGCCGTCGTCCGAATGAAGAACCGCTCTGAAGAACGTAATCCCACTGCAAAGCTCGCCGATTCTTCACCAGATGATCGACGCCTACGGAGACGGCTGGGCATCCGCCTGCTTTTGGCCACGGCGAAGGTGCTGATTCGGCTGGTCCGGAGCATCGAGCGCGCCTTCGGACTTCCGCCGGAGGCAGCGGAAAAAGCGCTCAAGCGGTTCACCACGCAAACTGGAATTAAAACCGATCCTGTTTATTCAAGCGATTGGACGGGAAGGCCCGGGCGCTGGCAGAGGAAACGGTTTTTTCGCCCCGAGTGAGATATTCGCGCGACGCGCGACCCGATCGCGAGGAGCTACATCCCGGCGGGTTTCGCGCTGCGAGGAAAGATTTCCGTAACAGATTCTCTCTGTCAGCTTGTCTCATCAGGTAACGGCGCGCCCGACTTCGCGCCCTGCCCCTTTTCTGAACCCCGTTATGCCGTCTCGCACTTGCCGTCCATGGTTCTTGCTCCCGTTTCTGCGTGGACATCCGACTAGCGCGCCACGTCGCGTGAGGATGTGGGTCGGCCTCTGGCTACTCGCCGCCGTGGCGTGCGTTCTTTCGCATGCCGCTGAGGCAATCAAAATGTCGTTCGATTTGCCGGCTGACACGATTGAGAAGTCGTTAAAGCGATATTCCATCCAGTCGGGCCTCGAAGTGCTGTTCCCGACCGATGCGGTAATCGGTGGGCGAACACGAGCCGTGCGCGGTGAGATGACCCCGGGGCAGGCATTAGACGGCATGTTGGTCGGCTCGCACCTCGTGGCGTTTCAGGATCCGCACAGCGGTGCCCTTACCGTGGTCAGGCAACCGAAGGGCGGAGAGAGCCGGGCCTCCTCCCCTAAGACAATTAGATCCAAGCCAAGTGAACAAGCGTCTATGAATAAAACGAACATGTTAGCGCGGATCGGCGGGGCCATCGCGCTACTGCTATCACCTGCTGTAAATGCCGCGGAATCGACCGGTACCGTCGCCGGTCGTGTCTACAACCCGGCAACCAAAGAATACGTCCGCAATGCTGAGATCCGGGTGCAGGGCACCAATCTCGTGGCTTACACCGAGTCCGACGGTTCATTCCAATTCGGCAACATTCCCGCTGGCGAGGCCATCCTGATGGTCCTCTATACGGGCTACGAAAACGCGGTGGAGCGCGTCACCGTTACGCCGGGCGGCACCGCCTCTCGCGAGATTCAGATCACCAGCTCAGACGCAGAGACCCGGGCCGCCGACGGCACGATCAAACTCCAGGCGTTTACCGTCTCGAGTGATCGCGAAGGCAACGCCAAGGCCATCATGGAACAGCGACGCTCCATGAACATCGTCAACAGCGTCGCATCCGATGTTTTCGGTGAAGTCACGGAAGGTAATGTGGGTGAGTTCTTGAAAAACATTCCCGGGATCGAACTCGAATATTCAGAATCCGAGGCCCGCGGACCCCGGATCCGGGGAATGGATCCGCAGTATACGGCAGTCACGATTGACGGCCAGCGATATGCCAGTGCCGACGGTCAGATGAGTTACGGCGCATTGGAAAACGGCGTGTCGGGAGGCGGGGCGCGCTCCTTCGGATTCGAACAGATTTCGATCAATAGCATCGAGTCCATCGAAGTAAGCAAAACCCTGAGTGCGGACATGGATGCCGATGCACCGGCGGGGTCAATCAATCTGAAATCCAAACGAGCGTTTGACCGCCAGGGTCGCCGGATCTCCTGGCAGGCTAATCTCACTGCCAACTCGGAAGAGTTTACGTGGGGCAAAACTTACGGCCCCGGTGACGGACAAAGGCGCAAGATCGTTCCGGGTGTGGTGCTGGAGTATTCGGACATATTTTTCAACAAGAAGCTGGGCGTCATTCTCAACTATAGCAATTCAACGCTGTATTCGGAAAATTATCTTACAACCCACACCGTAAACACGACGACGACCTCGGCCGACCTCCGGCCGGCAGTGCCGACCAGGGTAGCTTTCAAAGATTCCGGGAAGTTCACGATTCGTGAATCGGCGGCGCTCACCACCGACCTCAAGCTCACGCCGAAACTGGTCCTGTCGCTAAGCTCTATCTACAACTTCTACGAAGGCACGATTCGCAATCGTAATCTGAATTTCGATGCGGCCGCCGCGAATACGACCGCAGCGGGCCGACCGTCAGTTGTTGGTGTCGACCCCATGATCTCCTTCACCACATCGGCTCCTGGAGGTGCAAGTCGGGCGGTGGGCCAAAACTCGAATTATGTAAACAAGCACACTGAAACCTACACCTTCGCGCCTCGGCTCGAATTCAACTCCGGCAATCTTTCGCTCGAAGTCAAAGGCGTCTACTCCACCTCCCAGAATCTATACAACACCACGGGCGACGGTTTGGTCTACAGCGCCGTCGTAAACGGACTGACGAATATCGATTTCACGGCTACCCGTAGCGGGTACGACACGGCCGACTGGAAAATCACGCAGACTTCCGGCCCGGATTGGACGGACTTGAGCAATTATCTGAATCCGCGCGCCGGCGGTTTCTTTCGCCGCATAGTGGACGAACGCATCAGCGGACAGGTCGATGCCACCTACAGAACCAAGATACGGATTCCGCTGATTCTGAAGTCCGGCTTCAAGGTTCAGCAGCAAATTCACGACCAGCAGCAATTGTTGAACTCCTTCCTATCCTGGAACTATATCGGCCCAGGTGGAGGACCGACCGGATCTTGGGCAGCGTATCCGTCCGCGCACAAATTCGATCAGGGCAAGACGGGCGCCGAATTTTTCTCGATCACCGGCGGAGGCGCTCCGACCTGGGCCAGTCCACAGGCCGTCGGTGCGCTCCTGAAGGATCATCCGGAGTATTTTTCGTCCATCACTCCCACGACCGCCAACTACTACGCGGGCAGGGTCTCCGGTCCGTCCTATTACACTGAGACCATGCCATCGGGCTACGCGATGGCCACCACGCGAATCGGTCGCTTCCAGTTTCAAAGCGGACTCCGTTGGGAAGAAACCAACACCGCCGCGAAGGAAGTCTCGCCGCGCACTCGCGCGGAAATCCTCGCGGCGGGATTCACGGTCGATGCCTCAGGCCGAGCCACCACCAATGAGGGAATCGATTACCAATACCTCTCCAAGCCGCGTGTCTGGCGTAAAGCGAGCTATGAAAACTATTATCCCAGCGTCTCCGGTAAATATGCGATCACGGAAAGCCTGACCTTTCAGGCGGGCTTCAACAAGGCCATCTCGCGTCCGTTCTTCAATAGCCTCGCGGGCGTTTGGAACGTAAACGAAGACACACTGGTTGTGCAGGCCCAGAATCCTGGTCTGCTTCCCGAGTTGTCGAACAACTACTCAACTCGCCTGGCTTACTATTTCGAACCGGCCGGGACAATTTCCGTCGGGCTGTTTCAAAACGATATAACCAACCTGCGCGAAACCACCCAGTTCACCGCGGAGGAATTTGGCTACGGCGACGACCCAATATACAAAGATTACACGTTCGTGACTCAAAAGAACGGCGCGGGTAGCCGCCGTTTCCGGGGCATGGAGATCGAATACAATCAGCATCTTTCATTTCTGCCCGGCCTCTTGAAGGGTTTCAATGTTTCCGGGAGCTATGTTCGCAACTACGCCAGCGAGCGCCGGCAGGGCCTCGTGCCCCATCGCGTGACCGGTGGCATTGGCTACCGCTTTCGCGGACTCAATCTTCGTCTCAGCACCGTCTGGACAGACGATACGCCGTGGACGAGCAATGTGCGTCGCTATCGGCCCATGAAAACCACCTATGACCTTAGCGGTGGATTTCAGTTTTCCCGCCGTCACAGTGTAGTTTTTAGCGGCCGCAATATTACCAACGAGCCACATATTCAATACGACCGCATCGTCGGAGCATCCCGACCGGTGATGGTGAGCTACGGACAATATGGCACGGCCTGGACGTTTGGCATAAAAGGGACGTTCTGAACCGATGTCCGAGTTTGAAACCCGGTTCAGCGGAACCACATCGAATCAGGCCTCCGTGGTCCCTGATTTACGTTTCTGAAGGGAATGGCATGAAAAGTTCGATGTAGTGACCATGGTCGTGGCGGCGAGGTCGCGTCCTTAACCCGCCTCTTGCCAAATCTTCAGTTCAGAAGTGAATGATAGATAAATATAACCTCAATATAGAGCGATTCATATCATAACGTTAAGAACAGTATCGAGATTCGCGCCAGACGCTCCACTCGATGCCCGCGAACCTGCATAAGCGGTCCCCGGCCGGATGTTTACAATGAAGTGAGGCAGGCCATTTCAGAAAAGACGTTGTCAAAAGTTCACCCATGACCCTTTCGTGCCGGTTCGAAACACTCTCACAAATGACCACGCTGACTGCCGGCCTTTCGATCGTTATTCTGACTGCCTGCGGCTTCGTCGTGTCCGCGTGCAGTCATTCTTCCGTCCCGCCGCCGCCGCCGTCGACGCCGGCGGTGCAGTGGCAGCGCTGGGAAACCGGGCTGACCGCGCAGAAGACGCACGCGCGGCCCTACGACACGGTGGCCGTCGACGTTCGCTTCTCCGGTCCGGAGGGAAGGAGTTTCACGGTGCCGGCGTTCTGGGACGGGGATCGCGGCTTCCGGGTTCGCGCGGCCTTTCCATCGCCAGGCGTGTGGCGCTGGAGCAGCACGTGCGGCGATCCGTCGGACACCGGGCTTCACGGGCAGACCGGCGCGGTCCAGGTCGCGGCCTATGCGGGCGACAATCCGCTCTATCGTCACGGCGATTTGCGGGTCAGCGACAACCGTCGCTATCTCGTCCATGCGGATGGCACGCCGTTTCTCTGGCTCGGCGACACCGGCTGGAACGTCGTCTGGAAAACGACGCCCGCCGAATGGCGCGACTATGTCGACACGCGCGCACGCCAGCGCTTTTCCGTGCTGCAGGTAATCGGCACCGCCGCGGCGCCGCTCAGCGAGGCGCAGCAGCTGCCCCAATGCGGCCGGCGGCCGTTTCAACCCGATGGCGTACCGGACCCCGTTTACTGGCGCGATCTGGACGAGAAGATCGCCCACGCCAACGA
>Ga0163151_10009961_pt1 | contig 10177 bp, 10 predicted proteins | sample OliLakLV19MP5IB2_FD_145596 | JGI IMG/M metagenome (GOLD analysis project Ga0163151, IMG submission 145596) | Freshwater microbial mat bacterial communities from Lake Vanda, McMurdo Dry Valleys, Antarctica - Oligotrophic Lake LV.19.MP5.IB-2 | ecosystem: Environmental > Aquatic > Freshwater >... | reverse complement strand
AGAAGTTGCTCTCGAAGGGGTCGTCGCAGTTGCAGTAGACGACCTTTCCTCGGAAGTGGTCCACGTAGTGCTTGAGCTCCTTTTGGATGTCGGCGTACTGGGTGTAGAACTCGTCCTGCTTTGCCGCCTTCGCTCTGTTGAGATTCCGAGTGCCTGAGGGAGAAGACGCACACGCGTTCATTGGCACTTCGTCACTGCACCACCTCCATCCTTTGCGGATGTCGGCGGCGGTGATGTCGGTTCTCAATGTTGTCTTCATACGGGCTTCCTATGTCTGATAAAAATTCTTTTGAAAGTTGATCTACCATTTAAATAAGACCCTCTACCATAAATCTTATTTGGGTCTTGGTCAACACCTTGATTTGCTCCCAGAATCTCGAACTGGGTCGGGTTGTATTTGTCGAGGAAGGTGATCGGAACACCCATGACGCCGCCGTAGTCACTCGGGATCGCGTCGGTGAAGGGCACTTCGATGGCGTCGTAGTTGTCATACCTGTCGTAGGCATCTTTGCCCTTGATCCTCTCGTGCTTGCTGTACTTTAGATTATCCGCCATCGTCATGAGGGGCAAGACCTGCGGGCGGCAACCATGTTCCAGATTGGTGTACCAGCGGATGCCCTTAACGCGGACGTACTTGACGCCATTTTCGTCGATGCGCCAACCAGCCGCTTGTAAGGGATAGTGGTCTGGAACGCGGAACTCGAGGTTGTCGCTGTGGAAGGTGACGCCGAGCCGTAGCTTGTTGTCCTTAATGAGCGGGAATATCCCCTTGTAGGTGATGGCGTTTAAGTGGCCGATGATTAGGAACTTCTTTCCGTGCTCCACGAGTTGCGCGACGTACTCGCGGAAGAGGGAGAATGGCGGGTTGGTGACCACGATGTCCGCCTCTTTCAGGAGCGCGATGCACTCGGGGCTACGGAAATCGCCGCCCCCTGCAAGGGGCGTGCGGGTGTGGGGGTTCTGATCCAGGAACAGCTTCACGTCCTCGATCCCGATCTCGCCGTCTCCGGTTTCATCCTTGACTTCCTCGATCTCGATGGCGAGAGCCTTCGGCTTTTTGCGCTTGCCGTTTCCCTTGTGGTACTCCGGGAACAAGCTGTCCTGGCCGGCAATGGTGGAGCCGTCGTAGCTGGTGGCGACGAGCTTTTTGAGTCCGAGCTTGTTGAAGTTAGCGGCGAAGTACTTGAAGAAGTTGCTCTCGAAGGGGTCGTCGCAGTTGCAGTAGACGACCTTTCCTCGGAAGTGGTCCACGTAGTGCTTGAGCTCCTTTTGGATGTCGGCGTACTGGGTGTAGAACTCGTCCTGCTTTGCCACCCTCGCTCTGTCGATATACCGATTGCCTGAGGGAGAAGACGCTCCCGCGTTCATTGGCACTTCGTCACTTCACCACCTCCACCCTCACGTTCTTGATCAGTCCCCAGGGCTTCGGCCCGCCTAACGCTCTGTACGCCTCGGCGGGCAAATCTATCCGCTTGCCCCAGTATCTGCCGTTGCACACGTCGGCAACACGCACGAGGACACGTCGAGTCCCGTTGGTCAGTCGAAGAGTCGATCCCCTCGAGAACTCCATGACGACTCGCCCATTGACCCTCTTGTAGGGCACTGCGCATATCATCCCCGATGTTCGCTTCGAGTTGTCGCCCGGGTACCCGTACACCGATATCGTCCGGGTCACAAAAGCAGCGGCGAGGAGGGCTACGGTCATTCGTCCCTCCTCGCCGTTGGCAGTTCTCCTACAGCTTCACCCACCTCCACCCTTTGCGGATGTCGGCGGCGGTGGTCTCGGTTCTCTGCAAACAAGTTTTGGGCTACCCCGACCACTAGGGCCGGGGCTACACCCTCCCGCCCAAATGAAACAAAGGCGGAAACTGTCAAAAGAAGGCGCGGGGCAGTGGAGAGGTTCAGTCTACCCCGGCCTAAAGTAGACGCAAGTCTGCTATGAAGAGCGTCTTTGGTGCCGTGCACGTTCAGCGAGTGCTCGGCCTTCACCGTGTAGGTGAAAATGTTCATCGCCAGACCACCGTCATGGGTGCGTCTTCGTCCGGATAGGAGGTGGAGTCGGAGTCTCCGCAAACATACGATATCGCCACGGACGTAGCAAGCCACGCCGCTATCCAAAGCAAAGCGACTAAGGCCTTAGAAAGCAAAGCGACTAAGGCCTTAGAAAATTCTTTCATTTGTTTTGTCCTTCTTTTGAGCGGGTCGCCACCGGGGACAGCGAGTGCTCGGCCTTCACCGTGTAGGTGAAAATGTTCATTGCCCGACCTCCGTCATGGGCGCGCCTTCGTCGGGATAGGAGGTGGAGTCGGGATAGTCTCCGCAACCAACGGCAAGCATGAGTATCAGCAGGAGCAGGAGTCTCACTTTGCGTCACCTGCCATCGGCGACGGAAGCGCGCCGGTCGCCCTTGCGCCCCGGATGTACCCTTCAAGCTCAGCCGACTTGTCGGAGTAGAACTTGAGGGCTCCCTGGGCTCGGGCCTCATCGGTCGTGGCGGCGACACGTTGCCCGCATGACAATATCAGAATTGTCGCCACAAGCCCCACTATCGCCAAACCCACGGCGAATTCTTCAAAAGCTCTATCTTTGGAAAATTCTTTCACTGTTCTCATAGTTCTAATCCTATCGTTCCGAGTACAGCAGAAGCGCGATGGCGTCTGCCTCGTTGTCGTCAGTGATCTGAAGCCCTGTGGACTCGTTCACCTTTGCTATCATCTCTTCCTTGCTCGCGTTGCCCTTACCGGTGAGCCACTTCTTGAGTTCCCTTGAATGAACCGACTCGTGCTCGACCCCAAGGGCCGCGCAAGTGCTCATAATGTGGGTCGTCAATCCGACCGACACCGTCGTCGCGGCTCCTCCGCGCTGGTGGGACTGCTCGTAGACGACCCGCACCGGAGTAAGGTCCTTGATCGTCGTGGTGAGCCACGTTGTGAAGCGAAGGAACCTCATGCCCGGTGATTCTCGCTTTACATCGTGCTGGCAATTGTACGTGCCACTGTGGACAAGTCCGTTCATGCGGAACGCCCAGCCCGACATCGTCGCCGCGTCGATGGCCAAAGTGTCCACCTTGGTAGGCTTGACCGGTTCGTCGAAAAGTGGGTCACTGTGCATTGTCGGTCTGTCTCCGAAGTGCGCGGGGCCAAGTGGAACCATGAACTGAACTCCTGGCCGTCCCGCGCTCAACACAGCCGGCCTCGTAAACGACCCGTGCCGAGGGCCGTAACGACCTCAGCGATTGCGGCGGTCATGATTGTGCACTCCCAGACCATGCTTTATCAAAATTGGAACAAGCATCCTCTGGTGTTTTGCCATATCCTACAACTCCTCCCTGTAGGTTTTCACCGTACAATGCGCACCACATATCGCCGTCAAGAGTCACTTGTGGACGCATTAAAACGTGAGGCCGGGAATGACTAATTGCAGCCATGTAGAATTCTTGTGCAGCGTTGTTAAATTCTTGTGTAGCGCTGTAAAATTTGTCTGCAACCGCAGCGTTGAAACTATATTGGTCAAAATGGAATTTCATTGCCACCTGTCGTGCGATTTCATATTCGTTCATTTTATATCACTCATTGTCGGTCTGTCTCCAAAGTGCGCGGGGCCAAGTGGAACCATGAACTGAACTCCTGGCCGTCCGCGCAATTCAGTCCCTAGGAGCCCTCCGGCTTCACCAAAGTCTTGACCCAAGACATCAGTGCCGCGCTGACCTTCTGGGATTTGTTGTCGGCTGACAGTTCAAGGTACTCGTCAGTCCTGACATCGCCCATCTTGGTTTCAAGGAAGTCTCGCAGGACTGTGGCGCCCTTGCGGGCCGAGAAAGCTGCAATCCCTGCAAACGACTCCTCGCCGATCTCGTCTATCAGTCGCTGAGTCCGAGCTACATGGTCGGAATCTTCCGTTTTCTTCATGTCCTTTACTGTCGGAAGTTCCGCTGTCGTAGTCGACTTCGGCCTGATCGACAGGATTCCGGTGGCGATCTTCGCTTCGACTCCATCGCCCTTCGCCTGCTTGTTGAGTTGGGCGTCCGATAGCGCGAACGCCTTGTCTACCTTAGCGAGCGCATCGCTCATTGCCAGAGCGTTCTTGCCTGCAAAGTTAGGTATCGCCGAGCCCGTCACCTTGACCACGATCTCGAACCAGACCTCGTCTGTGCCTTCTTTCACGAACTTGTTCAGCGCGACGTTGGTGCCTTCCTCGACCCATTCCTTCTCTGCTGACTCCGACTTAACGAACGGATCGGGCTTGCCCCCGTTGCTGAAAGTCGGAGCCTCTTCCTCAATGGTAGGGGTTGCAGGGGCAACATCCTCCGGGGCAGATGCTGGGGGGACGACCGGCTCATCGTCTGGAGTCTGGGTGAACGCAGCCTCGATGACACTGGCTGGCTCTTCCGCCGGCTTGTCCTTGTTGACTCTGGCACTGGCCACTTCCATCGCTTTCAAAGCAGTGGACACGATTGGGCTATCCTCTTCGCTTTCGATGAGGTCTCGTTCTGACGACTCGTATACGACCATGCCGTTGAACGCCTCGGGCACCAGCATCCGCGCACCTTGGCTCATCGCACGAGCGAACAGCATCACTTTCGGGATTTTTTCCATGTTCTGCGTACCGGCTTTTTTAGCGTCGGACTGTGTGAACTCGGACTGTCCAAGCTTTGCGCCCTCACTGTCGTAAAACGTCAGGGTGCACGTCTCATCGTCGTGTTGGTCTACCTTGTACTTGCATCCGACACGCTTCACCGCTCCGGCAATGGCCGAATAGTGCATCATGATTTTCCCTTTAACGATGTGGAAAGCGTTTTGACTAGCGATAGGCGGAATGCCTAGCTCTGCCCCAGCCATGATTTTCACGACGGCTTGTTCTGCGCTTTGCAGGTCAGGGAACAGTTTTGACATGTAAAGTGTCTTGGCGTAGGTCACGGCTTCTTCGATGTTGCGTGGAATGAGTGCGCCTAAGTTGGCTTGTTGCGTCATGCTCCTGGTCAAGCCAGGGAGTTTGTCGGTTACTGCGAGTTCTGTTGTTTCTGTGTTGTGGTCTGACATATTGTTTTCCTTGATTAGTCGTCGTGGGTCAGTCGAAGTCCCCGCTCCAAGGGATTTTGATGTACCGAGTAGCCTTGCCTGTGAACTTCGCGACGGTTTCGTTCCATCCGTCGCTTCCGATCTCGACTCCGGCAAGAGAGGCAAAGTGGGCGGCTATGTCCTTGTAAGCAGGGTTTCCGCGCTTGTCTACGATCTTGACCACTCCGTCGACGAACTGGACCGCACTGGCTTCCTTGGCCTCGAACTGCACTGCGGCTTTGAAGCGGTTCAACACTTCGTCGGCCGACCGCTTCTGCTTGTACGCCTCGAACGCCTCGCCCCACAGCTGCTCGATCTGTGCCGATGCGGCGATGATCTCGCCGGTAGACTCTGGCCATAGCTTCACCATGTCCTCGAACGTCGATTTCCCGGACTCTGGCGGCGGCGGCACTCTAGGTAGGACATGGCCGTACCAAAAGGCGGCGGCGGCTTCGCAACAGTCGTCGAACACCTGCTCGTTGAAGTCGAACTCGTAGACGTGGAGGTCGTCCTTCCAAGTAAGGTAGGCGACGATCTCGAACTTTGGCAGTGACAGTAGCCCACAATAGTAATTGGCCTGGACGTAGTAGTTGACCGGAACCTTCTTCTCGTCGGCTTCGGGCTCTCCCCATTTCGCGGCCTGCCTCATGTTCGCGGTCTTAGCTTCGATCAAAGTGATCGCATGCCCGTTCTTGCCACTGAGCCGCACCCTGTCGTAGTTGCCCTTGAGAAAGCTGAACATCGGATGCGGCGGAGTGACTCCGGCGGGACCGAGCCAGCAATCGTTGATCTCGGCATAGAGCGACATGATGCCAGGCTCGAAGTGGGTTCCCCGTCGCATTGCGAAAGAAACCTCCTGCTTCTCGGAGAGTCCGATCTTGCGGTTGTAGACCGTCATCGGCGATGCCCAAGGGTCGCACCCGATGATCGCGGAGATGTCGGAACCTCCGAGATAGCTCTTCCGATCTAGGTAGGGCCCGCTCATCGTGCCGTCACCGTGACCGGCACGAAGACAGAGCCGACAATGACAGCGAGCGTAGCGGCTGCTAGAATCTCCAGGATCCGTCCTGGTCGTAAAATTTGACTTTTGTTCATGGTTGCCTAGTACATAATACACTACCGAGAGTTTCAGGATAGGCCAAAAGGTAGTCCCTTTGGGTCACTTTGGTACAATGCAACCAGATGACGAGAAAGAAAGCGGCAGGGTACGCAACGCTCATGCAAGCGTATCTGGCATATTGGGCTCCCGGAAATGCGGGGACCCTTCCCTGCAAACGAACTGCCAAGCGATCCGCCAAGAAAGTCAGCAGAAGCCACTCTACCGGTAAACACACCAAGGGCGTCCACGTCTCCACGATCTACCGGGCTCGGGATTGGGCACTGGCCCAAGGGCTTCCTTGCAGGCGGACCGGCCGGTCGATGATCGACAGGCTCGGCGCGCTCAAAGTGTACGCGATGTACCTTGACATTTCCAACGGGATGGCCAAGACAACGGCGGCTAAAGTCTACGGGGTCCATGCCTCCACGATATACGACAATCTCCACCTGTTCACGAGCGGCGAACTGGCCAAACTCGTGGCCAAAGAAGCAACGGCCGATTAGCCTCCCCCCCTGCCTGCTCGTTTGAGCTCGTCGGACTGGGCTTTGATCGCCTTGCCGATGGCCCATACCTCGCTGGATTTCAGCCGGATGCCAGGTATCTGGCCTTGAACCCATGCTCGAGTCGATGCTTCCGCTCCTGAACCATAGGTGTCGAAGGGACTCGCGTCCCCGTTGATCGCCTGCCATTTGTCGCATATCGTTTGAACGATGTCTCTTAATGTGTCTTTTGTCATTTTGTCCTTCTTCCTATTCAAAAAGTGGCGCGGTGTGGGCGCAAGTCTCCAGCTTCGGTCGGTCTTCCAGTCCAACAATCCCGCAAAAAGCATAAGCCGCATGAGCCCCTGGCCCGCGCTCCCTGGCGTGGATGTACACGCACTCCGCAGAATGTGAGGCGTTCGCAAACCCCTTGACCTTTCCGCCAATGTCCTTTGGTTTGACCTTTGACCTCGAAACGGCGAGTCTCGTCCTGCCGTTCTCTAGGTGGATCAAGTCCTTCAGCCGGGACAGCACAGCGTCAACGAACTCCGCAGACCCTCCAATCCGAATCGAGTCCGTCCCATAAGTGCTGCCGTCGGCGTTGGCTGGGAGCGGATCCATGTGCGCAATGATGTCCTGGTCAGGTGCAAGTTGCGACCAGTGCATCATGATCAACTCCTTTGGAAGCGAACCGCCATTGGTGAACGCGGCCTGGACCATGTCCTGACCGATCTCCTTTCCAGCCGTCAATGCGCTCCTGAACGCTTCTTGAGCCTCGTTGTAGCATCCGAACCTCATCGCCTCGACTCCTGGGCTCCAGGGCTTTGACCGTTCTGCCCGGTTCCGCAGGAGCGGATTCCTAGTCCTAGCAGCGTCGCGACCAATATGACCGAAAGTAGTGTCTTTATTATGTTCATAGTTTCTCTCCGACATGGAGTGTGGTTCCCGATCCGTGTACGCTCGTTTGTTCTGTTTTCATTTTGTGTTTCCTGTTCTTGAGGCTCTTGGCCTCTCGGAACCTCGAGGCTCCGAGAGACCGCCGAAGCGGTCAAGGTGTCAGTCGTCTAGCAAGTCTGAGCCACAAGCGTCGTCTCGACCAACTTCCCGGACGCGACTTCCCCGCTCCGCAGCTTTTTGCAAGTCACCAATCCTCCCGAGTTGATGAATCCGCGCGAGTAGATGTAGTCACCCGATTCGATGTCGCCACCCGAGTGGACAGATCCGCCCGAGTTGATGTCGCCACGCGAGTTGATGTCGCCACCTGATTTGATGCCTCCGACCGAGACGATGTCGCCGCCAGATTTGATGCCTCCAGTCGCTTCGATGTCGCCACCTGAGTCGATGTAGTCGCCTGATTTAATGTCGCCAGCCGAGTGGATGTGGCCAATCGAGTTGATGTAGCCACCAGATGCGATGTAGCCGAACGAGTGGATGTCGCCAAAAGATTTGATGTCGCCGCCCGAGATGATGCCGTTACGCGAGTTGATATCGCCGCCCGAGCTGATACCGCCGCCAGATGAGTTGATGAAGTCGCGCGAGTTGATATCGCCGCCCGAGCTGATACCGCCGCTAGATTTGATGCCGCCGCCAGATGAGTTGATGTAGCCGACCGAGTTGATGTCGCCAAAAGATTTGATATCGCCGACCGAGCTGATGCCGCCGCTAGATTTGATGCCGCCGTCAGATGAGTTGATGTAGCCGACCGAGTTGATGTCGCCAAAAGATTTGATGTCGCCGTCTGATTCGATATCGCCGCCCGAGTCGATGTCGCCACCTGAGTCGATGAAGTCGCCCGAGTTGATGTCGCCAAAAGATTTGATATCGCCGCCCGATCTGATGCCGCCGCTAGATTTGATGCCGCCGCCAGATGAGTTGATGAAGTCGCGCGAGTTGATATCGCCGCGCGATCTGATGCCGCCGCTAGATTTGATGCCGCCGCCAAAAGATTTGATGTAGCCACCCGAGTTGATGTCGCCAAAAGATTTGATATCGCCGCCCGAGCTGATGCCGCCGCTAGATTTGATGCCGCCGCCAGATGAGTTGATGTAGCCGACCGAGTTGATGTCGCCAAAAGATTTGATGTCGCCACCCGAGTTGATGTATCCGTGCGAGTTGATATCGCCAGCCGAGTGGACAGAGCCTTTAGATTCGATGTAGCCAGATGCTCTGATGGAGGTTTTGAACCGGCACCAACTTTCACCAGTGTCTATCTCGATGTTGCCGTCAAAATTGGCAAGGTCGACAGGCCCGTTGTAGTAGCCGTCAGCGTCGAGATCATCTATCGTTATTTTGAGAGTTGTCATTTGTTTATCCTTTCTTGAGGCTCTTTAGCCTCTCGGAACCGCATGGGCTCCGAGAGACCGGTCTCCCGGTCAAGGTGTCGTCAATCGTCTAGCAAGTCTGAGCCAGAACTCTTGTCTCGACCAATTCCCCGGACGCGACTTCCCCGATCTGCATCTGCTTGCAAGTCACCAACCCTTTTGATTGGATGTAGCCGGCAGATTTGATGAATCCGCGCGAGTTGATGTAGCCACCTGAGTTGATGTAGCCACTTGAGTAGATGTAGCTACCTGAAACGATGTCGCCACCTGATTCGATGTAGTCACCCGAAAGGATGTAGCTGCGCGAAAAGATGGGGCCTCCCGATTTGATGTAGCCGTGCGAGTTGATGTAGCCACCTGAGATGATGTCGCCACACGAGAAGATGTCGCCAGCCGCGTAGACGGTACCGACCGATTCGATGTAGCCAGATGCCTTGACCGATGTCTTGAACCGGCACCAACCTTCACCAGCATCTATTTCGATGTTCCCGCGGAATTTGGTAAGGTCGACAGGCCCGTTGTAGTAGTCGAGAGGGTCTAAATCCTTTATTGTTATTTTGAGAGTGTTCATTTTGTGTTTCCTTTCCTGAGGCTCTAGCCTCTCGGAACCTCTAGGGCTCTGAGAGACCGCCGAAGCGGTCAAGGTGTCAGTCGTCTAGCAAGCCTGATCCACAAGCGTCGTCTCGACCAACTTCCCGGACGCGACTCCCCCGCTCGTTAGCTTTTTGCAAGTTACTAACCCTTTTGTGTAAACGTAGCCTACCGATTTGATGTAGCCGGCGGAGTCGACGAAGTCGGCAGAGAAGATGTAGCGACCAGAGTTGATGTCGCCACCAGATTTGATGTAGCCACCCGAGATGATGTGGCCACCCGAGTGGATGTCTCCCGCTTTGATGTCGCCGTTCGAGCTGATGTGGCCACCCGAGTTGATGTCGCAGCCAGATGAGTTGATGTAGTCGATAGATTTGATGTCGCCAAAAGATTTGATGTAGCCGACCGAGCTGATGCCGCAGCCCGAGCTGATGCCTCTAGTCGCTTTGATGTAGCCACCCGAGTTGATGTCGCCACCCGATTCGATGTAGTCACCCGATTCGATGTCGCCATCCGCGTATAGAGCTCCGCTAGATTTGATGTAGCCAGATGCATTGACCGAGGTCTTGAACCTACACCGATCTCCCCCAGTATCTATCTCGATGTTCCCGTCGAAGTCGGTAACGTCGA
>Ga0163151_10009960_pt1 | contig 10179 bp, 8 predicted proteins | sample OliLakLV19MP5IB2_FD_145596 | JGI IMG/M metagenome (GOLD analysis project Ga0163151, IMG submission 145596) | Freshwater microbial mat bacterial communities from Lake Vanda, McMurdo Dry Valleys, Antarctica - Oligotrophic Lake LV.19.MP5.IB-2 | ecosystem: Environmental > Aquatic > Freshwater > Lake... | reverse complement strand
GTTTTTATTATTTATAAGTTTAGAACAGGTACCATTGTTAGAGGCAAAGACTATGTTCAGTTCGGGCGAAGTTTCCTGGATATAATTAAATAGCCTAAAAAAGACTAAAGAATAGCCATAGATATTATCGTAGGGGTCAGTAGTGAAAGCAATAATATTCCTTTTAATCATTTTTTCTTATTGGCGTCTTTTACCTCTCAATAGCAATAAAGTTGAGATTTTATCCTTTATTTGTTTGGATAACTTCCCTCTAACCCACCTTGGGTAGTATCGACGTATATTCCATAATACAACAGCAAGGTTGTAATGAGGAAAATAATTCTTATGTTCCCTGATAAGATTCAGTGTGGCTTTTAGCTGGCCGTCGTATTTTGTCTGACTGATACCTTGAGGATTGATACGATAAGCTGTCATAAATTCGGGTATGTTCATATATTCTCCCTTAGTTCCAAGCTTTAACCAAAGTCCGTAATCTTGTGCGTATCTCTCCTTTGTTCCATATCGAATCCCTCTGAGAATTCGTTTTCGTATGAGGATGCTGCTGCTTAAAAAACAGTTATGACTTAGCATTCTTTGTTCAATTTCTTCGTAACTTGTAGGATAGTTTAAATTATATAATTCCCTACTATTTATATCTATTGCCTTTGCCCATGTACCAACAAAAGCTAGCTTTGGGTTTTTATCCATTACTTGCAACTGTTTCATGAGTTTATTCTTATCAGTCCACAAGTCATCACTGTCTATCCTGGCTATGTATTCACCAGATGAAATGGTTAAACCTTTATTAAGGCAAATAGGAGGGCCTTGATTAGTATTGAAACGAAATGATTTTACCCTCTTGTCTTTTTTGAGATATTTGCTAATTATGGTAGAGGTTCTGTCGCTTGACGCATCATCGATAATTATCAGCTCTAAATTTTTTAAAGATTGTTTAAGAACGCTTTTTATAGCGAAGGGAAGGAATTTTTCATCATTGAAAACAGACATCACAATTGATACTTTTTGGTTAATCATTCTTTTTTAATTTCATAACTAAGCCATAGGAAAATGAGGGAAAATTTGAGAAGAATGAATCCAGCTGTTTAAGCACCAGTCCTTTGAGAATCGTTGTCCCTTTGACGTCAACCTTCATGAGTCCGTAGTGCTTTAAAAGTTTCTCTAACATATTTAAAGTATAGAGTCTTAGGTGTCCCGAAGGGAGGGAATTAAGGTCTTCAGGAAAAGTCTTTCCGAAGTAAGTTAAGATGGGTAATGTTTTTCTTAAGCTTGGTTCCAGATAAAAAGGTTGTAATCCAAATAATAGTAAAGTTCGGTTTAACCATGAACCTAGATTTGGAGTTGTTAATATTAAAATCCCATGTTGGTTCAGAGTTCTGTTGACTTCTATTAAATAAGTATCAACATCTTTAAGATGTTCAATATGCTCTCCTGATATTATTAAGTCGAAAAAATTATCTTCAAACGACAACTCCTGTTCCGCATCTCCGAAAATAAAATTTACTTTAGGATATGTTTTTCTGGCAATTGCTATAGCTTTTTTTGAAACATCTAAGCCATAAATAGTTGCTTTTGGGTAAATTTTTTTCATTTCATTGGAAAAAAAGCCTGTTCCGCAACCGATATCTAAAATACGTTTAGGCTTAGTTTCTAATGTCTTAACAAAATGAATCATATGACTGAATCTTAGACTAGAGAGATATCTTTTCTCGTCACCATAAACACCTTCGATCTCGTAAATCCCAATTTTTTTTCTTGTATTTTCTGTGTGATTCTTATTCATATGTTTAAATCAAAAATATTCCTTTGTAATTTAGGATCAATAATTTGAGAGGAGAAATTATTTCGAAAATATTTCTGAATGTATTTTTTGTTCAGTCTCTGTTTTGTTTTATAAAGAAAGAGCTTACTTAACGAGTCGATGTAATCACTGATTTTTCTATTGTCAGATGAATACTCGACATTTTTATCTAGATCAAGAGAAGTTTCTTTAGAATTAAGAATGCGTAAACCGTGAGACATCGCCTCAAGAATAGAAAGAGGCATGGATTCGGCTCGTGATGGAAGCAGAAGAACTTCGTTCGAGGCATAGACAGAATTCATAGAAGTTGAAGTCACATGGCCTTTATAAATACAATTGCGATAGGTTTTTGCCAAAAGCTCGATATCCTTTTTTAGTGGACCATCCCCAACAATTGTAAAAATATAGTTTTCAGGCGAACCTTTGACTATATTTATTAATCTGTCGATTCCTTTCCGCCTGGATAATTCACCAACGAATAAGATATGAAGCTTATTATCTTGTTTAGTTATCACTGAGGAATTTTGGGAACTCACACCGTTAGGAACGTACACTGTATTTTTAATATTGTAATTTTTAGAGAAGAGTACAAAATCCCGCTTGGTAAGAACGTGAACTTTTTTTACAGAAGATAAGATTTTTCTACTTAGTTTTGATCCATAAACTTGATTATGTAGCTTTTCAAAAAAAGTTTCTGGATAACTATATATGAAAGGAGAATGGATTCCTGCGATAGTCTTTTTTAATCCAGAAATTCCTAAGAAATAGAATAGGATTAGAAATTCAAGTAATTCATACCGTACATAGACTACTCGTGAATTGATAAAGACTTCTCTTGCTTTTCGCCATTTGCTGGTGAAGGGTAGCAATGCTTTGAAATCTAGAGATAAATGTTCATGTATATCTTTTTTGTTTGAACGAGAATCAAACTTTCTTCCAAGGACTAGAGAAGAATAAATGTCAGCAATACTTTTATCAACACTTACTAAAATAGACTCTTCGTGTTTGCTGACTTTCTTAGCAGTTTCATTCATCCACTTTTCGGCGCCGCCCATGAATCGTATTGGTGCGAAGTTAAGGAATAAAATCATATGATGGCCTCTTCTTTTTTAAGTTTTTGGTTGATTTTGCTGTATCCCAGATAAATGGGTTAGTCTTTGAGATCTTCATGTCATACCAACCTAAAGCTTGTGCATAAACCTCTATTAATATTCCACCGGTGAGCCATGTTAATTCTTTGAAGTTTTTAATCGGGTATTTGAATAACAAGAGTTTAAGACTCGATTTGGTCATGTTATCTATTTTCACATTCTCCTTTTGGTGTAGCCGGACGTGGCCGTTGAAAACTCTTCGGCGTTGTTTGATTAGGTCTCCTAAGTTTTCGGCGCCTTTGTTTTGGACTATGGCGTTGTCGACGTAGACTACTTTTAGGTTGTTTTGGATTATTTTGGCTTGGATGAAGGCTTCGTCTACGGCGGTAGCGTGGGTGATTCTTTCAAGTATGTTTCTATAGGCGATGATTTCTCCGAATCTAGGGATGTTTCTGTGGAACCACCACCAGGCGTGGATAACGTAGCCTAAGAAAGTGTTGGGGTCGTTTACCGGGAAAGGGGCGCCGCCGGTCATGCCGATTTTTGGGTCCATAACTAAGGGGTGGCAAAGGTTTTCTATCGTATCGTGTTGAGGGATGGTGTCAGCGCTTTGGATAACTACTATTGGGTCGTCTACTAATTTTAGAAAGGCGTTTATGGCGGCGGCTTTCCCCTCTCGGGCTTTTTGTTTATGTAGAATTATTCTTTTATCTTTTTTGCAGAATTGCATGACTAGGCGATCTGTTTTATCTGTACTGGCGGAGGAGACGACGACAATTTTGTTGATGGATATTCTTTTGGTTTTTTGAATTAAAAGAGCGGCGAGGATTTTCTCGATATTTTCTTCTTCGTTATACGCTGGGACACAAATTGAGATGCTAATTTTTTTCATAGAATAGGTTCTAATTTCTTCTCGATAGAATCAACGGCGATTTTTTTGGGGGTGAGGTGTTCTTTGTAGAAGTGGGCCAGCAAGAGGCCCAGGATGTATATAGTCCCGACTGTAAATAAAACATAAACGATTTGTGTAAGATTTCTGTTAAAGATGAGGATCCCAATGGTAAGAAGGGAGGACAGTCCTAAGCTTAAGAAAGGAAAAAGGTAATTTTTCCTGGCCAGATGGTATGTAACGATTATACTGCCTAGGGTGAAAAGGGCAATAGATGAGACGTAGGGAAGGGCGTAGGGAATTATAGAGTCGGCGCGGTTGCCGAAAATTAAGGGGATGAAATATTGGCCAAAAACGCCTAAAGCTATTACACCTATTGCGCAGAGGGTGAGAGAGCCGGCAAAAAGTAAATAGAATGAGACTTTGGTGTTTTTGTTATTACCCGTTTCCCTGGAGATTATTGTGATGGTAAAGATGTTGAGAAGTGAGCCTAGGAAATAGATGATTTTTCCGAGAAGAGCCAGGAAAGCATATTGACCAGCTTCTGCGGGAGGCAAATAATGTTTGACTAAAACCATGTCGATGGCCAGGAAAGAGATTGAGGATACGCCAGTTAGGAAGGCGGCCCAGAAGAATTTGTGGGGGAAGGAATAGGTTTTTTGGGTTTGAGAATTAGGTTTGTAGTACCAGGCGATGAGTATGGTGATTATGGCTGTTAAAAAGGCAGAGATATAAATAGCGTTATAAATTTGGGGGTGCAGATTAAGTTCGATTAGGAAAAAGGCGCTTAGTAATTTAATGACTGGCTCTAAAAGCACCAGGAATCCGGTGAGAGCAAAAAACAGTTTTCCCTGGAGGTAGCTGCGGCCGATAAATACCAGGGGGTAGAAAATTAAGACAGGTGTAAATAGATAAAGAATTAATGGGTTATCGATATGGAAAAAAGCGGAAGTCCAGGGGACTAGTATTGCCCAGATTGCTGCGGCTGCGACATTAACTTTGAGGACTTGGGAGGTTAGGGAAGAGACAAAGGAAGCGGCAGCGGGGGAGTTAAGCAGGCCTTCAAGGCGGCTGACTTCAAAGAGGGCGGCAGCGCCGAGGGCGTTGTAGAACATGCCGCTGACGTACATGAAAGTGTTGATCAAAGCGATGATGCCGAATTCTTCGGGGGTGACGACGCGGCCGAGGTAGGCGTTGAAAAGGAGGTTAACAGCGTTTGCGCCCATGAGTGCGGCGGTGAGGGCGAAGCCCGAGATTAAATGGGGATAATTTTTAACGTTCATTCTTAAATTCATTAGATTCGGGCGGCGGTTAGATTATTTATAGATATGTGAGTTAGTTTTTTATCGACCAGGTCTTTGCCGATGGCGCCGTGGGCGTGGGCGATAGCTTTTTCATTATTTAAATGGAGGCCGTGTTTGGTTTTTGACCAATGGTGAGGGGCGGTTATTAGTTTATAAACTGCCATCCAGGCTGCCATACTCATTGCTAACCAATAGAAGGGAACGAAGATGCCGTATTTAACCAATTCATGGTGGCCGTGTTTAGCGCAGCCGATCATGTAGTAATAGACATAGAGGAAGTTACCTAAAAGAAGGGAGATGACACCCATGTAGAGCACGGGGGCGGGGAAGAAGGATTCGATAAAGATGCCGATATCGGCGCGGAAAAGAAAATAAGAGATAGTGATAACCCACATTAAGGGATTAATAAACATTGAGAGAACTTTTCCTCCGACTACCATTTGGAAAGTTAAAGCATGCGGCTCTCTCCAGGTAGCGAGGAATTCTCTTGGGTCGCGCATGTGGATAAGATAAGTTTGCATGTAGCCTTTGATCCATCTTGATCTTTGGCCGAACCAGTTGCCTAAATCGCTGTTGGCCTCTTCGAGCGTTATTGAATTGATAACCGCAGTCTGATAGCCTTGTTTGACTAGTCTCATTCCTAAATCGCAGTCTTCGGTGACGTTAAAAGAATCCCAGCCTTTGAGTTTTATTAGATCGGCGCGTCTAAAATGGTTTGAGGTTCCGCCTAATGGAATTGGGGCGTGGATTGATTGGAGGCCGGTTAAAACCAAATCAAACCAAAGGGAGTACTCGGCTGTGAAAACCCGGGTTAGAAGGTTTTGGTGGGGATTGTAGAAATTTAATTTAGCCTGGATGCAGATGGTGCGTTTGTCGGTTTTCCCAAAAGCCAGGATAGCTTTTTTGAGTTGATGGACATCAGGCACGTCTTCGGCGTCATAGATAACTACATATTCGCCGCGGGCGAATTTTAACCCGTAATTAGAAGCTTTTGGTTTGGTTTTTGGTTTAGAATCGGGGACTACTACAACCTCAAAATAAGGAGGCAGATCGTAATTGGCGACCTCCTTAATAGTTTCTTTATCGTCTTCTTCAAGGAGAAGCATGACCTGGAGCTTATCTTTGGGGTAATCCATGTGGCTCATGGCGGTGACGAATTGGGGGATAACGCGCCACTCTTTATAAAGGGGGCAGAGAATTGTGTAGGTTGGCCATTCGGTTACAGCTTCGACTTCAGCCTTAGAAATTTCAACTTCGGCGGGTTTGGAGAAACTTCTATATATTAAGTACAGGTTAAATAATAAGTCAGCAAAGTAAAGAAGAGTAAGTAAGGCGACAAAGACGACTATTGAGGCGTGCCAATTGATGATAAAACAAAGCATGACTGCGGTGAGAAGAATAAGCAGAACTCCCATTTGGGTTCCGGAAAGACGATGGATAGCGCTTTGATGGGGTTTTAGTTTGGAGTGGTGGACGAATTCCTGGCCTTTATAATGGAAGCCTTCGCCTTTTAGTTTTTCGGTTTCCGGGTGGAAGGGGATAACTTCGGTACGGGCGGCTTTTAGTTTGAGATGAGATTTTAAGAGGGTCCAGAAAGAATCGCTGTGGCGACTGGACTTAGGGGAATTTTCCTCTCCAATATGAAATAACTCTAACTTGTATCCGGCATCTCTAGCCTGGGATAGGAATTCAAGGTCAAATGAGGTTGGTTTAAATTTAGGATAGAGCCTATCGGAAATTTCTTTTTTGAAGATTTTAAGGCCGGATTGGATGTCAACTTTATGCGAATTATGGGAGAGGGCAAATAGCCGGTGAGCAAAATCTTTTTTTATATTTCTTTGGGCTATGACCACATCAGCTTGGGTTTCAAATAACTTACCAATCATTGAGGCGATTATTTCCGGGTGATATGCGGAAGGATCAGTCAGGGTACCGATTAAATTGTAGCGGCAATGGGCTAATGTTTTAATTAGATCGTCGTTTATTTTTTTATTAGAACCGGCGTGGATGAAAGTTATTGGGTAGGCTTGAGATAGAACTTCCACAACTTTTTTTGAGGAATCAGTTGAATGATTGTCGATTATTATTACTTCATAGGGAAAATTGTGAGAGGAGAGGATTTTATCTAACTGGTCGACAAAGGGAGTTAAAAGTGCGTTATCGTTTTTGGTGGTTATTATTAATGAAAGGCCGTCAGGATTCATAAGTACTCCATTTTACCAGCCTGAGATAAATTATTACAGGCCCAATCTTTGAACAATAGAAAGTCAAAGCGAGAAATGCGCGTGGGTATTAGGGAAAAAGGCAGTTGGAGTCATTGATTTATTACTATATAACAAAAGTGAGTTAATGAAAACCCTGATTGTTGAGTTAAACTTAGTATAATAGATTATGGTAATGATCGTGCAAGAATGGAAAAATATAAAAGTAAGAAGCTGTTTTAAAACGCTTTTATACTTAAGATCGATGTGACATAAATCAATGCCGGGCGGGCGGATTTATGATATTTATAAATCATGGTTTCTGTATTAACAACTAAAGGGTTTGATCCGGATGTTTACCTGACCGGGAAAATTGAAAAGGAATTAAGAAAGATTGATAAGCTTGTGCCCCATATGATGCCTGATCTGAAATTAAATGTTTTTACGCGAAAAAGCCAAAGCGGATTTCATCCGAGAAAGAAAAACCAACATCATAAAGAATACCTGACTTCCAGGTTAAAAAAGTCTAATTATGAGGGCTGGGTAAGTCTGACTTTGCCGAAAGAAGTATTATTTGCTAAATTCAAAGGTCTTTCAGCTGACGACGGTATTAATAGCGCTATAAAAAAATTATTGAAGGAACTTAAAAAGTACAAAGATTTACATTTTAAATCCCAAAGTCAGCACCCACATCATGAAACAATCAGGGAGAGTCGTGAATCCGGAAGATACTATGATAAGATGGGAGTTCAATGAATTCAATAATTATTTATGACTCAGCGTTTGGAAATACGAAGAAGATTGCAGATTCGATGAGCGAGGGTTTATCAGGGAAAGTGAAGCTGGCACAGGTTGGAGAAGTTAATAGTGAAAGCCTTAAGGAATTTGATTTGATAATTATCGGTTCACCAACCCAGGGAGGAAGACCAACTGCGGCAGTTTCTAAGTTTGTTAGAGAGATACCTCAGCAATTTTTAAAAGACGTGGCTGTAGCGGCTTTTGATACCAGATACACAGAGCGAACCCGAAACATTGGGGAGAGGTTACTTATGAAAGTTACAGGTTACGCGGCAGACAAAATAGCAAAGGGATTAATAGATAAAGGGGGGCGTTTAGTTGAGGATCCTCAGGGATTTATAGTAGATAGCAAGGAAGGTCCATTAAGGAGCGCTGAGTTGGAGAGGGCAAAGCTTTGGGCCGCAGAACTTCAGAAAAAGACCCGCTAGTCTAGGGGAAAAAGTTGTAGAATGAACACATAGCTTACTTAGTGTTCGCTTAAAAAACTCATGTTGTTTGGAAAAATCATTCTTAGTTTTTTAGTTATATTTATTTTTTTACTTCCGTTTCCGGTTTTTGCGCAGGAGAAAATTAATAATTTCGAGGTTAATGTTACAGCTCATAAAGATGGGTCGATGACTGTGAGTGAGAGTATTGATTATGATTTTGGGGATTCGGATCGTCATGGGATATTCAGGAAGATACCTTCGGTTTCTAAAGTAGGGGATTTGTTTAGAGTTATTGAGATTGAGGTCAAAGACGTGAAGAGGGATGGGGAAAGTGAGGAATACGATGTTGATAAGTTGTCAAAAAAGATTGAGGTTAAAATTGGGGATCCGGATGAGACGATAACCGGGGCGCATAACTACATTATTATATATAGTGTTAAAAATGGTATTGGGTCAAATTATGAAACGCATGATGAGATTTATTGGAATGGGACCGGGAATGATTGGGAGATACCAATTGAGAAAGCGTCTTTAGATATTAAAACTGATTTTGGGGTGGAAGTTGAGAGGGTTGCCTGCTTTACTAGGGACGGAAATTTTAATGCCCAGAATTGTACTTTTCCTCCTGACTCATATAATCCAGTAACAACTACAGCTACGCTTCATCCTGGTGAAGGACTGACTGTTGTTGCCGGGTTTCCGGTTAATACTTTTCCGGATTCGGTTTTACAAAAGTCTGAACCGGTTTTTGATCCGGATTTTATTAGTGTGTTAAAAATATATATCCCAGTTGCTTTAGGACTTAATTTTCTTTTAGCACCATACTTACTTTTCAGATATTTTAAAAGCAGGTGGAGGAAAAATCTTGGTGCTCCTTCAGTTAATTTTGATGTACCAAAAGATTTATCTCCAGCTGAGGCGGGGATTATTGATAATACCAAGCTTGAGAAAAATGATGTTATCGCGACAATTTTTGATTTAGCGATTAGGAAATATATAAAACTGGAAGAAGTGAAGATTGTTAAAACTTTAATGCCAGATGAGACTGATTTTAAAATTGTTAAATTGAAATCATTTGAGGGATTAAACAGTTTTGAAGAAAAATTACTCACGAGGCTTTTTAGAGACGGCGATGAAGTTAAGTTGAAAGATTTAAAAACAGATTTTTATTCAACGTTTTCAAGTCTGGAAAATTCAGCATTCAGTTCTTTGGTTAGTAAAAAGCTTTATACTAAAAATCCTAAAGATCAGATGGTAGGGCTTTTGGTTTTAGGAATTATGGCGCTTTGCACAGGGAATATAATTTTGGGTCCGGTGTTAATTTTTCTATCGAGGAAAATGACAAGCCGAACGGAATTCGGGGATAAGGCAGATAAGCAGGTTGAGGGTTTGAAAATATTTCTTAAAGCGATGAGCAGGCACCACAAATTCCAATCTAAGAATTTGATTATTGTTGAAAAGTATATTCCGTATGCAATTGCATTAGGACTTCAAGATGAATTTATGGAGCAACTAAAAATTATTAATCCTGAGTATAGTCCGACATGGTATTCAGGTTCGTCTAATGGGTTCTATTATAATTATGCGGCGATGTCGTATTCGATGAGTGGGAATATGACTACTTCAGCTCCTTCGTCGTCTTCAGGTTTTTCAGGAGGGTCATCAGGTGG
>Ga0163151_10009958_pt1 | contig 10180 bp, 11 predicted proteins | sample OliLakLV19MP5IB2_FD_145596 | JGI IMG/M metagenome (GOLD analysis project Ga0163151, IMG submission 145596) | Freshwater microbial mat bacterial communities from Lake Vanda, McMurdo Dry Valleys, Antarctica - Oligotrophic Lake LV.19.MP5.IB-2 | ecosystem: Environmental > Aquatic > Freshwater >... | reverse complement strand
CATCGTCGGCTCGTCCCGGCGGACATCCTGGGCCGGATCGCCGCCCCGACCCTGTGGCTGTGGGGTGACGCCGACCCGTTCGGCTCACCCGAGATCGGCCGCGCGTGGGCCCGGCGGATGCCGACGGCAACGCTCGAGGTACTCGAGGCGAGTGGGCATTTGCCTTGGCTCGACGACCCGGCCGGGCACGCGGAGCGCATCGGGACATTCCTCCGCGAGCGGTAGGCGAAGTGGTGCTTCACGGTGGAGTGCGACAGGCCGAGGCGGTGGGCGGCCGCCTTCTCCGAGCCAGCCACAATGAGGGCGGCGACCACCGCGAGCTCGGGGTCGGTTGCCCGGTCGGCTGAGCCACGGCCGGTCCACGTCCTCACGCCAGCCGCCTCGCCGCCAGCCAGCCACTCGGCTCGCCCCTCGATCGGGATCTCGCAGGTTGCTAGCGCGCGTCCAACACCTGTCGGGCGCGCCATTGTCATGAGTCGCGACATGCGGCACATGTGGTCAGCCGGTCTCCTGGGACCCCGGCTCGCCGCGCCAGGCGCGCAGCACCCGGGCGCTGAGGCGCTGCCAGGCGCGCGTGCTGTACAGGGCGTTGTGCCGGCTGCGGTTGGACTGGCCGGCGTGTTCCGTGCAGCGGCTACCGGTCCGGCTCGTGACGACACCGCAGACCGTGCAGAGCTTCACAGCTCGGGTCGGTTTTCAGTGGCGTCGCGCCTGACGCTGGTGACGCTCGATTGCACGCCCTTCGACATCGCGACGAGCCTGAGCGGCGGGGGCATAGCGGTCTATCCGCCCGCAGTGCTACATCTGCAGGACCAGTCGCGACCGCGTCCCGGTGTCGCACGTGCATCGAACCGGATGACGGCGCGGCGCTTCTCTGCCGCGCCGCCACGACCGTCCAAATTCAGGCAAGATCCGAGCGGTCGGTGATAAAGCCGACGTCTGGATCGCACCAGCCTGCGCCGTCAGTTGGCACCGCCAGTCTCGGCCACGACTCTTGCCATGAAGGCGACGAACGCGGCGGGCTGCTCAAACAACGTCCGGTGGCCGGAGTGCTCGAAGACGGTCCGCTCCTTCGAGGGGGCCTGGAGCATGTCAAACCACTCGTTGGCCGGGATGGCGCGCCCGCGGGCCTCGTGGGCGCCGATCGCCATGTAGTACGGAACCGAGAGTCGCGGAACATCGCGGCGGAAGTCGACCGACTGGATCTGGGGATACAGGACCGCGAACGTGTCGAGGAAGCTCTTCAGCCCGTTCACGCGGTCCATCAGGGAGTTCTCGGGGACGAACAGATTCCCTGGCATCTCCTTGTCAAGGTCGAGTTCGGCGTACGGGTTCCAGTCATGCTCGTGGGAGAGGGCCGGCTCGTATGCCAACAGATCGGCATAGGGCGGCGGGCCGTTCTGGCGAAGCGTGGCCGCGAGCGCCGAGTCGCCGGTCGACTCCGCCCAGGCCAAGGTGTCCTCCCAGAACATCAGGTCAGTCTCGACCGGATCCACCATCTGCCCGGCCCCGACGAACGCGTGGAACAGTTCTGGTCGCTGCTCCACGGCGAGGACGCCGAGGATGGTGCCCCACGAATTGCCAACCAGATAGATCTTCTCCTGGTTGAACCGGTCGCGCAGGTAGGCGGTCAGGTCGATCGTGTCAGCGACCACCCGATCCAGCGTCAGTGTCGCGACCGGATCGAGCGCGGCGTAGGACTTGCCGACGCCTCGTTGATCCCAGGTCACCACCACGAAGTCCTGCTCGAGCCCGGTGTCTGCGCGCATGGCGCCGAGATCCGTGCCGCCCGGGCCTCCCGCCAGGTACAGCAGGACCGGGTTCGTCGTATCGCGGCCTCGGATCATCAGCGCTTGATCGTGCCCGCCGATGGGGACGCTCGTCAGCTCGGCGATGCTGCCCGGGAGTGGCTGGCCGTCTCGGCCGACGATCGGAGCCGTGCTGGCAGGCTGGGCGATCGCGACGGCAAGCGCGACGAACCCGACCGTCAGCAGGCCTGTGAGCCCCCAGCCGATGAGCCCCAGCGTCGCGGTCGAGTCTCGCCCGAGCCGGGCGGCCAACTCGACACCGTAGCGCGCGCCAACGATCATCGGCACCAGCACGAGCAGACCGTGAAGTCCGCGTCCCAGGACGAAGGCCAAGATCCCGTATGTCGAGCCGAGGTTGATTCCGTCGACCGTGGGGCCAGAGACGCTGAGTCGGGCGATCTCATAGACCGCGACGAACGCCACCGGCGTCACGACCAGGCTCCATCGGCTGCCCATCAGGAGTCCGGCAGTGATGCCGACGACGAGGGCTCCAACCATCGACGCCAGAGCCTGCGGGGTCGTGATCGGGCCACGTGGAGTCAGCCACGCACTGATCAGAGCGGCCAAGGCCGCTAGTCCGACGGCGAGCAGCAGTCCCATCCGCAGATCAGACCAGATCAGTGCCAAAGTAAGACGACGCCCTTTCTGCTGTGTCGGAGGCGACAGTGCTTGATCTGGACGAGAAGCCACGACGGATGTGGACGGTCTCACGACGCGCCTCCCAAGCTCGAAGGGGATGAATCTGGTGTTGGTACGCAGCGGGGAAAGCGCGCGAGCGCCCGGAGAACGATCGCTGCGGTGATCCCGAACGCGAGGAGGAACAGGGGGCTCGGGTAGGACCGCCCGAACGACTGGAACATCGCTCCGTCGGGTCGGATCTCGAGGTATCCCACAGGATCCGCCGCAACCCCTCCGCCGCCACCGGATCCGGAGCTGGTCTCTATGCCTGGGTCGCCGGCCACGCCGCTGCCGCCACCGAACGCCCATCGGACCCGGGCGACCGGAACAACGGTGACTTGGCCCTGTTCGATCGGCTGTCCGAACACGGCCTGCGCACCGGCGTGTCCACCGACCCGGTCCACCAGCCGCTCAAGGAACGCCTCTCCTGAACCGCTATCGGCTGCCTGGCGCGCCAGATCGAACGCGCTTGGAACATCTGTCGTCACGGTCTGCCTCCTTGGGCAGGTACCACTGAGGCGACGTCGCCAAGAGAAGCGGCCATGGCCGTGCCGGTCTCGTCGGGCGCTCCTGGCTTCAACTCGACACGGACGAGGACGACCATCTCAGGCCTCCTTGCTCTGTGCCTGCAGATGAAGGCCGCCCGCGTCTTGGCGGGATGTCGCTGACCGCTGGTGTGTGGATGCAGGCTCGATGCTCGAGTAGACCCTCGCGGCCACGATCGTGCTGACGAGCGCGATCGTGGCGAACATGGCGATCGGTGGGAGGGCCACGACACCAGTCGCAGCGGACTCGACGAGGAGCATCGCGACGATCGCCGTCGCCATGGCGATCGCCTTCACGACGACCACCGAGGCGAGCAGGTAGCCGATCGGCAGACGCCGGTAGACGGCGATCGCCGTAAACATCCCAAGGGGCACGAGCAGGCCCAGGTCGAACGCCTGGACGACCAGCGTCGTCCCGCCGTATAGCTCGGCGACAACGTCGGAGCGCAACGTTCTTCCGACCAGCGGGAGCCACATGCCGGTCAGGAGCAGGGCCATGAACAGGCCGAGGCCGACCATCGCGCGGCGCGGGAATCGCGGCGTGAACCGCTCGCTCAGCTGGGCGAGGTCGATCCCGCCGACCAGCAGGGCGATGCCCGACACGCTGACGGCCACGATCAGGACGTACAGCAGGAAGAGCGGGCCGTAGGCGAGGAACGTCGCGTATTCGAAGTACTGATAGAGGAGGTAGGTAAGGACGCCTGTGGCCACCAGGGTCGCCCTCAGGGACCCACGCCACAACCACGGCAAGGTGATGATCAGTGCGGGAACGACCAGGAACAGCGTGACCGCGTCCCAGCCGACGCCCTCCGCCGCGATGTTGATCCCATTGAACCGATAGACGCCGGTGGTGAGGACATCGACCTGTTCGCCCCTGACGCTCACGAATGCCCTCGTCGAGAGGTCACCGCGCATGAAGACGCCAGCAGCACTCGCCACGGCCGCCAGGACAGCGGCCGTCGCGCTCAGCGCGACGATCCAGGTGGATCTGTTTCGTTGCACACCAACCTCCAGCGTCTGACGCTCCAAATCCTGGCGCGGACGGGACGCAGCCGATGAGTGCCATCCGAACCGTCGGGACGTGCCATGGCGCCCTGCCGATCGGGCCGATCGGCGCGTCCCTCGGAATCGCCGGGCGCCCATCCTCTATCTGGGAGACGCTCGTACGGAGGATGGAATCGTGATCAAGTCAACAGTTACAAGGCTCTTTATCGGTAGCGTGATCGCCGTGATCGCCGGCGCTGTTCTGGCGTTCGCCGCCGTGTGGGTGGCGTATGCCAGTGGCGCCTTCGTGATGAGCGGTCCGGATGTCACGGGGGTTCAGTCGACGCCCTTCGCCTGGACGATCCTCGGGCTCGCGATCGTGGCGGTGCTGGCCATCATGGCCGGCTTCATCGGCGGCTTGGTGTCGTGGATCGGCGCCCTGCTGAACACGGCACAGCTCGAAGACAAGACGTGGTTCATCGTCCTGCTCGTGCTCGGACTCCTGAGCTTCGGGCTCGTGGCGATGATCGCCTACGTCTTGGCGGGGCCCGATGCCACGAGGGACACGGCCCGACGGGCGCTGCACGCGGCTGCCTGATCGGACAAGGGCGGATCGCTTGTTGCCGGCGGCAGTTGTAGAGTCCCATGCAGACGGGCGAATCCCAACACAGGACGGGCTGGGCTGCCTGCCCTCGGAAAGAGAGCAATCGATGGCACGCAAGCGACCAACCATTGTGCCGACGATCGCCGCGATCGCGCTGGCGGGTCATGGACTCATCCACCTGATCGGGTTCGTTGTGCCTTGGCGAATCGCCGTGCTCGAGGGGTTCGCCTACCGCACCACGGCCCTCAATGGCGCCCTCTCCCTTGGCGAGACCGGCGCGCAGGCGGTTGGCATCGCATGGCTCGTGATCGCCATCGGCTTCCTGACGGCCGCAGTCGGCGTGTGGCGAGCCCAGGCCTGGGCGCTCCGACTGACGGCCATCCTCGCGGTGTGCTCGGTCGTCGTCTGTGTCCTCGGCCTGCCGGAGACCGGCGCGGGCATTGTCGTGAACGGCCTGATCCTCGCTGTGGTCGGCTATCTCTACTTGACTCGGAGCCGTCGCTCCGTCGTCGCCGCCTGATCGGGAGCGCAGGACATGCCCAGATCGTTCGACCAGCAGTTCGCGCAGGCCGTTGCGGCCGAGTTCGCCCGCCAGCCCCTCGCCCCATCGACGCCGGTGACCGAGGCCGATCTTCTGTCGCTGCCCGCGCCAGTTGGCCGGTACGTGCGTGCCTCGGGCGCCATCGCTCGGCCGCGGCCGCAGAATGTCCGCGTCGAGTTCGACGCGGACATGCGCCGCAAGCGCGGGCAGGCGCCGATGGTGTCGACGTCGGTCCAGTACAACTTCTTCGGCCGGCCGGCCCGGCTGTTCCTCATGAAGGCGCGCATGTTCAGGCTGCCGGTCCGGGCCATGCACCTCTATCGCGAGGAGGACGCGACCTTCCAGGTCCGTGTGGCGTCCCTCGTCAACATGGTCGACCAAGCGGGCGAGGATCTCAGCCGTGCCGAAACGGTCACCGTGCTGAACGACATGTGCTTCATGGCGCCGGGTGCCCTCATCGACGAACGACTCACATGGCAGCCGATCGACAACCGGAGCGCGCTCGTGAAGTTCAGCAATGGGCGACAGCACGTCGCGGCCACGCTCGCGTTCAACGAGCGCGACGAGCTCGTGGACTTCTGGTCCGACGACCGGCCCGACAGCAGCAGCGGGACGGTCAGGCCGATGCGCTGGAGCACACCGATCGGTGACTACCGCGACATCGACGGACGGCGACAGGCAACGACAGGTGCCGCCGTCTACGCCTATCCCGATGGCCCATTCGCCTATGGGGAGTTCACGCTGCGCTCGCTCCGCTACGACGTGCCGGGTCCCACCTCCGGCCACGAGCCCCTGCACGCCGACGCCATCGCGGCGCTCAACGCATGAGCACGAGGCGAAGACTCGCGGACCGTCTCGCCGTCGTGGCGCTCCCCCTCGCGGCAGTCGCCGCAGCCGCTGGCCTGCTGGTGACGGGCCTCTACCGCGACCCCCCAGAAGGGATTCGCCAAGCTCGAGCGACGGATCTGGTGACGCTGGTGGCCGCGGTGCCGATCTTGGCCGTGAGCCTGTGGAGACAGCGCTCTGGCTCGGCCGAGGTGGTGCTTGACGGTCGAGTGCGACAGGCCGAGCCGGTGCGCGGCCTCCTTCTCGGACCCGGCACGGACCACCGCGGCCACGACGACGACCTCTCGATCTGTGGCGCGTCCGGCGGAGCGGCGGGCTGTCACGCCAGCCGCCTCGCCGCGGCGAGCCACTCATCGCGGCCCTCGATCGGCAGCTCGTAGGTTGCTAACGCGCGCCCAACACCTGTCGGGCGCGCCATTGCATCCTGTCAGGCAACCGCGAATGCCTGCCACACGAGCCATGCGGACCGGGCACACGGGCCGGATGGACCTGCGCTCCCGTGGATCACCCCGGATATCGTGGGTTCGTCACATGGCAAGACCGGAGGCTCGATGCGTACACCCCACTCACTGACGTTGCTCGCGGTCGCGCTCGTGCTCGTCAGTATCGTCGCTGCCTGCAGCTCCTCGGCAGCATCCAGCAGCCCGAGCGCCACGACGCCCACCGTGTCGGGTGCCTGGGTTCGCCCGCCCATGGGCGCAGACCGGCCAGCAGCCGGCTACATGATCATCGCGAACGCCGGCAGCGAGGCAGACGCCCTGATCGCGGCGGCGAGCGCGATCGCGATTTCGGTCGAGATCCACGAAACGACAACCGACGCCAGCGGGACGATGGGGATGCAGCCGGTCGACAAGATCGAGGTCCCGGCGGGTGGCTCCGTGAGCCTCGAGCCGGGCGGCTACCACCTCATGCTGATGGGCGTCACCGAGATGCCGCCGGTCGGTGAGATGGTCGAGATCACGTTGACCTTCGAGACGGGCGGCGACGTGGTCGTGCAGGCCGAGGTCAAGGCCGGCTGACATGGCGCGACGCCCGGCCAGCCCGGGGCAGCCGAGTGATCCGGCCGCCATGTTCGATGGCGCCTTCTGGCTGGTCGCCGTGCTCGCCGCCGGCATGGTGGTGCTGATGGTCGTCCGACTGCTGGCGGATGCGGGTGGCGTGCCGGGCGGTGGTGCTGTCGCCAGCGCAGGGGCGTCCGGCACAGCATCCGCATCTGCGCCATCCGTCGATGTGAGCGCCTACCTCGAGCCGGTGGTCACGGCCGCACCACCACTCGAGCTGACGGGCCCGGATGGCCAGCCGATGTCGCTGGCCGACTTCCAGGGGGCGCCGGTCCTCGTCTTCTTCGGCTACACACACTGCCCCGATGTCTGTCCGGCGACGATCGGCACGGTCGGTCTGGCCGTCGACGCCTTCGGTGAGGGGACGAGGGCCGTCTTCGTCAGCGTGGACCCAGAACGCGACACCATCCCGTGGCTTGCTGAGTTCGTCCGGTTCATGCCCGGCGGGTTCACGGCCGTGACGGGGACAGCGGCCGAGGTCCGCGCCGTGGCCGACGACTGGGGCGTCCGCTACGCGCGCGTCGAGACCGGCGATGCCGAGGCCTACTCGATGTCCCACACGGCCGACGTGTTCGTAGTCGATGGCGCTGGCCAGCTCCGGGCACGCTTCCCATTCGGCACCGAGGCCCCGGCGATGATCGCGGTCCTGCGCGAGGTCGCGGCCACGACCGTCACCCCGACCGCCGCACCAGCGCCGAGCGTCGCCCCGACCACGGCCGCGCCGAGCCCCATGCTGGTGGCCGATCTGACCATCGAGGTCGTGTCCAGCTCGGTGTGGTCCGGCGGCGCCAGCCCCGTCATCCTGGCGTTGCACGAAGCCACGGGCCGCATCAACGACCCGACACTCACGGTGGCGGTCCAGGTGCTGGCCGTGGACGGGACGCCGGCCGGTGCGCCAGTGGCGGCGGTCGCCATCCAGCCCGCGGGGATCGCGGACGTGTCGTACGTTGCGAGCGCCGACGTCCCGAGTCCCGGCACGTGGATCCTGGCCGTCACCGCCACGGGCGCGGACGGTGGCGCCCGGACGGGGACCACCGGCGTCGTGGCCCGCGATCCGGGCGGGACCGCGGCCCTTGGGGCTCCCGCCCCGATCATCGACACGCCGACCGCGGCGGACTTCGGTGGCGACCTCACCTGGGTCACGACCGATCCCGCGCCCGATCCGCGGCTGTCGGCGACCTCGACCGGTGATGCCCTGGCCGCCGGCCGACCGTTCGTCCTGGTCGTGGACTCCTACTCGTTCAAGGTCACCCCGGCATGCGGCAAGGCGGTCGTGATGGCCAAACAGCTGGTCCACCGCTGGACCGACGTGCCGTTCATCCACCACGAGCCATACCGGTACACGGTGGTGACGACGGAGCCGGTCCTGGAGGGCTCGCTCACGGATCCTCGGCTGACGGAAGCCGCTGACGCGTGGGGCACGGGAAGCCAGCCGTGGGGCGTCGGATCCATGCCGTGGGTCTTCGTCGTGGACGGCGACGGGATCGTCCGGGCGAAGTATCAGGGCGTGATGGGCAGCGCCGACGTGGACGTGATGCTCTCGCTGCTCGACCAGGGGGGTTGACCCGGCAGTTCGGCCCCTCGGAAAGGGGCCACAGGTCACATCACACGACGGTCGCGCGTTCTGTAGCGTTCCGCCCATGGATACGCAGCCGCAGGGTGACCTGCAACTCTCGCTCCTCGACGACCCATCCATCTCGCGTCGCCGGTTCCTCCGGGGCGCGGCTATCGCTGGAGGCGGCCTGATCGCAGTCGGCGTCGCCGCGTGCACCACGACCGCCGCCCCGGGGTGGACCTACGGCCCGGAAGGGATCCCGTCCGCGGCACCGGGCGCCGGATCACCATCACCATCACCATCGCCGGCGCCGTCGGCCGGTCACACGATGGCCCCCAGCGCCGCGCCGACCGCGTCGGCGTCCGCACCCACGGAGACCATGCCGGATGGCTGGAGCCAGCACGACATCAACGCGCGAAAGATCGTGCGCCGATATCTCGGCAACCTCGTCACGGCGCTGCCGGCCATCTATCCAGAGCCGGTCGTGACCAAGCTCGCCGACATCCTTGGCGCCGGCGAGGACTACCCCGAGCTCTCCCTGAAGCCGGCGTTCGCCCAGGTCCCGAACCTCGTCCTGAGCGACGCCCTGGATCCACTGACACCGACCCTGGACGGCGACGTCAAGGTCTTCAACCTGACAGTCGACGAGATGGACTGGCGGATCGATGAACTGATGCCGCCGGTCGCGGCTCTCGGCTACAACGCCCAGTGGCCTGGCCCGACGATCCGGGTCAACCAGGGCGACCGCGTCCGGGCGATCTTCACGAACAACCTGCCCGAGACGACGAGTGTGCACTTCCACGGCGTGGAGTTCGAGGACTTCTTCCAGGACGGCGTCCCATTCCTCACGGAGAAGCCGATCATCCCGGGCGAGGCGCGGGCCTACGAGTTCACCGCGGTCAACCCGGGTTCGCTCATGTACCACTCCCACCACAACGCGACGGACCAGGTGGGTCGCGGGCTGCTGGGTGCGTTCATCGTGGATCCACCCGAGCCGCAGGCCGAGTACGACCGCGAGTACGTCTGGATCTCGAACGACACACTCGGCGGCTTCACCATCAATGGCCACGGCTTTCCGGCCGTGGTCCCGGTCCTCGCCGCGCAGGGCGAACGGGTCCTGGTCCGGTTCATGAACGAGGGCCTGATGATGCACCCGTGGCACAGCCACGGATTCGCCATGGACGTCGTCGCGCGGGACGGCATCCCACTGGGCAGCGCCAGCTTCAAGGCCGACACCTTCGGCGTGAACCCGGGCGAGCGCTACGACGCGGTCATCACCGCGGACCGCCTCGGAGTGTGGGCATTCCACTGTCACGTCCTCTCCCACGTCGAGGGTCCGGACGGTATGTTCGGGATGGTCACCGCGCTGATCGTCGTGCCGACCGCGGAGGACGTCGAGACGATCATCGGGGCGCTGATCGCCTAGGCACCACCTGTGTGGACTTCGAAGTCATCGGTTCCCTGCGCTGACGTACGTTCGATGGATGCGTTCGCTCGGTCGATCGCGACCGGCTGCGTCGGCGTGTTCGCGAAGTAGGCTCGGTCGACGAGGTCATGG
>Ga0163151_10009953_pt1 | contig 10183 bp, 10 predicted proteins | sample OliLakLV19MP5IB2_FD_145596 | JGI IMG/M metagenome (GOLD analysis project Ga0163151, IMG submission 145596) | Freshwater microbial mat bacterial communities from Lake Vanda, McMurdo Dry Valleys, Antarctica - Oligotrophic Lake LV.19.MP5.IB-2 | ecosystem: Environmental > Aquatic > Freshwater >... | reverse complement strand
ATTCCATAGTATTTCCTTTGTTTTTTTCATTGATAATTCCATTTATTACTCTTCCTTTATACAGCAAAAAGAAAAACTCCTCTGATAATCCATCTATTTTATTTAAGGTACCAAAGTTTGCCTCCACTTACAGTAAAATTGGTTTTATATCTGCTGGAATTTTAGGATATGTTTTATCTTTGGTCGTCATTATTCTTCAATATTCTTGCTTTTTTGGCGAGTGTTTTTTTGTAAGTTTTTTATATGGGTTTGCAGGTGCTTTGGGAGGATTTGTTTTCGGAGCAATAATCGGTGGAGTTATCGATTTATTCAAAAAACAGAAATAGCCATCCAACTCAGATGCTTCCTTTCAACTCCTAGCAGTCTCCTAAAATACCCTCATACTGTCTCACCCCTCTGATACCTAACCCACATGGCCCGCACTTAAATACTCTAAACAGAAAGTTTGAAAAAGAACCCTCTTTCTTTTTTATTCCTGCGGTGATATATTTCAATCACAACAAAATAGTTATCCAGAGTGCGGGGAGAGAACTAGCTCAATGAACCGCCAGCAACTCTTCGCAAGAAGTAAGTGCTTAATCTAGCCCGTAAGGGAAAGATAATGTGTCAAAATGACGCCAGAGTCTCTTCCATGCGGAAGAGCTTTTTGTTTTTATAAAATAAAAACAAAAAATAATTATGAAGAAAATCAAGAGAAAGTGGAAGTTTGCTACTCAATTAATACATGGCGGAGAAGCGCCCGACAAAGAAACAGGTGCAATAGCCCCCATCCTCGTAAGATCGAAAACTTTTGCACAAAAAGAGTTTGGCGTAGAGAGTGAATTCCAATATTCGAGAGGAAGGAATCCAACCCGTCAAAAACTTGAGGAAAAACTCATAGAGCTTGAGGGTGGAGGCCAGGCCACAGTCTATGCGTCGGGTGTTGCTGCTGAAACAGCATTTCTTTTTGCATTATCCCCAGGAGATCATATTCTCTGCTGTCAGGAAGTATATGGAGGAACCTTTAGATTACTTGACCAACTACTGTCAAAATGGGGTATTGCGTTTGATTTTGTTGATTTTAGTAATGAAAAAAGTATTCGTGCAGGAATCAAACCAAATACAAAATATCTTTTTGTCGAAACTCCTACAAATCCCTCTTTTCACATTATAGATTTATCCCTTGTGGCAAAAGTTTCAAAAGACACTCGCATACCATTCGTGGTGGACGCGACCTTTTCTCCTCCCTGCGCATTACGCTCGTTTGAATTCGGAGCAGAAACAGTCATCCATAGCCTGAGCAAGTATATCGCAGGACATAATGACATTATTGGTGGTGCGATTATCACAAAAAATAAAAAGTTGCATGAGCAGTTAGTCTTTTTGCATCGAACCTTAGGAGCAATCCTCTCGCCGGACGAATGCTATCGAGTGTTACAAGAAGTAAAGACTCTCGAGTTGCGGTGGAAACGAGTAAGCGAGACAGCACATCTTGTGGCGACATTCCTGAAAAAAAGTTCGAAAATTGAAAAAGTATTATACCCCGGATTATCTTCTCATCCTGGACACAAAATAGCCAAAGAACAGACGCGAGGAGGATACGGCGCAGCATTATCATTTATCCTCAAGAAAAAATATCATAAGAAGCTCAAAGAATTTGTAGATGAAATACGAAATAGTAGCCCAATAGTGTATGGGGAAAGTTTGGCAAGCCCGGAAACCATCATTGCTTACCCTCCTCTCATGAGCCACAAAAGTATTCCCAAAGATATTCGAGAGTCTTTGGGAATTACAGACGGATTTTTCAGATTTTCAGTAGGCTTTGAAGATCCTGAGGATATAATTTATGGATTAGAGAGAGGATTAAAAATCCTAAAATAGGTTCTAACAGCGTCAATAGTTCTCCACACAAAGAAAAAACCGCCTGTAGGCGGTTTTTTTTACCCTAGCTTCTTGATAGAAGCGGCTAGTCGAGACTTTCGTCGAGAAGCGTTGTTCTTCTTGATAAGGCCCGTCTTAGCTGCCTTGTCGAGAGCCTGGTAGGCCACAGAAAGAGCTTTCTTTGCTTCTTCTTTTGACTTTGTAGTCACGAGCTTCTTTACGTTCTTTACGGAAGCATTGAGTGTGTCCTTACGAGCAAGGTTGTACACGCGCTTTCGCTTTGAGGCGCGGAGTGCTTTTTTAGCTGATGATGTGATAGGCATGAGAGCAAATTACCACACAACTATTAAAAATGCAAAGCAAAAAGGTAAAAAGGGGGTCAGGAGCTATTTAAATTAAATAGCTCCTGACCCCCTTTTAAACTATAATATGCATATGATCTCTCGAATTACTGGCACCCTTATCCACTTAGACCTCAAATCAGCCGTTGTTGATGTGTCTGGGGTAGGCTACAAACTCTATGTTGGAGGTGAGGCTCTCGAATACCTTGCCGGCAATATTAGTCAGACTATTTCCCTCTTTACCTACCTCGCGGTGCGGGAAAATGCTCTCGATCTCTACGGTTTTAAAAATCAAGAAACTCTGAACATGTTTGAGATGCTTATTACTGTCTCAGGTATCGGACCTAAGTCTGCACTTGGTATTCTAGCCGTCGCTTCCGAACACACTATCCGCGAAGCTATTCTCATTGAAGATACTTCCTACCTCACCAAAGTATCTGGTATCGGAAAGAAGAACGCTGAAAAAATTGTTCTCGAGCTCAAAGGCAAGTTCAAAGAAGACGACTCTATCAATATCGGAAATAAAAAAGATGTTACCAAAGAAGCACTTGCTATTGAAGCGCTCAAGTCACTTGGTTTCGACGAGAAGACAGCACGCGAAGCAATAAAAGGCATGGATAAGGAAATGACAGCGGAAGCAATGATCAAACTTGCACTCAAAGAGATAGGAAGACCTTAATAGCCTGCTCCGTCTTGTTAGCCATTGTCTCAACAGTTTCCCTTCTTTCTGATTCAGAAAAAATAGGCTCGTATATGTATCCATACTCAATAAGAGCGACCGGAGTTTCGTCCAGTGTCTGATATCTTCCCAACGCAATTAGTTCTTGCGATTCAATGATTGTATCTTCTTCTATTTTTAAATTACTTGGCGCATAAGATTCTTTTAAATTTTTGTTGATAATTTCTCCGAACTCCTTTGATGATTTCGAATTTATATATTGGCTTTCGGGAACGTATATAGAGAAGCCTGAATATTTGCCTGGAATTTTTCGATTCTTGCGCACATCATCATTCACATGAAGATGCACAACGAGATCAAAATTATTTCCCTCTTCCTGCATCCACTTATTAATGCCGTATAGGTGGAGCGCAGTATTCGCAGGAGCATTATTATGCTGGACTGATTCAACTTCTTCCAACTCTCCAGAGTCAATTGCCTTGTTGGTTTTTTCTTTTTGTTCTACTACCCACGCATTTATTTCATCTTTATTCATATCAAAATATTCCTGTAATTCAAGACTCCAACTTTCATTATCTCGAGTAACCACAACATCAATATTACCCCCTGCTTCGAGACGAGAGGCGAGAGCATCAGCAATCTCAACAACAATTTTTCGTTCATGAAGATCTTTGTATATAGCTCCCCCATCAGTAGGATCATGTCCTGGTACAATCAAAATTCGAGGTTTTGATGCAAGAACTGTTTTTTGAATGGGAACAGGACCAAGAACGTCTAGAGGGATGACAACAATGAGTCCGAGGAGCAGTACCATAGCAACAACCTTGTAATAGTGACGCATGCGTATATAGTATCAAACAATGCCAGAGCTACCTGAAGTTGAAACAACGGTTCGTGGAATCCGTAAATTAACGGGTAAGAAAATAGTGGGGGCATGGACCGACTACGACAGTCCCTCATACACAGGAAAGAGCGAGATTAAGAATCCTAAATATTTCAAAGAGTTCAAGAAGTTAATAATCGGAACTAGTATCGTAGGAGCGGAACGAAGGGCTAAAAACGTACTTATCCACTTGTCCCCAAATTACAAAGAGGGTGAATCATATACCCTTCTCATCCATATGAAGATGACAGGTCACATATTGTATGGGAAGTATCAATTCAGTGCGAAGAAAAAATCTGATCCATGGACTGCTGTAGAAGACGGTCCTCTACAAGATCCATTTAACCGATTCATTCATTTTGTGCTCAGTTTTTCTGATGGAACACATCTCGTGCTTTCTGATATGAGGAAATTTGCAAAGGTAACTCTTATTAAAACCTCTGAAAGAGAAACTTCTCTTCACACTTCACATCTTGGACCAGAACCACTTACAAAAAATTTTGATTTAGAAGTTTTTAAAGAACGATTATCAAAGCGTTTGAGAGCACCGATAAAAAGTGTTCTTATGGATCAGTCTCTTATTTCTGGAATCGGAAATATTTATTCTGATGAGATACTATGGCGCGCCAACGTTCATCCAGAATCCCAATTTGGAAAGATTTCCGAAAAGAATATTTCTCTCATGTTTGATGCAATGAAAGAAACTTTAAAAAAAGGAATTGATTTTGGAGGAGACTCAATGTCTGACTACCGCAATCTCGACGGTGAGCGAGGAAAGTTCCAAGAACATCACGAAGCGTATCAAAGAACCAATCTTACGTGTCGGAAACAAAGCTGTAGAGGAATTATTTCACGAAAAGTTATTGGTGGGAGAAGTGCGCACTTTTGTGAAACTCACCAAAAACTATTTAAATAGCTCCTGACCCTATTTCTTATCAAGAATTCTAAACAGTGTAATTGCTCCCGCAACGGAAACGTTGAGAGACTCCTTTACTCCTTGCATAAGTATTTCTAATACAGAATCGCATTGTTCAAGCACTTCTTGTGGAACTCCAGAAACTTCATTCCCTACAATTAGTGCCGTGTTGGAGGTAAAGGAAAAATCCTTGTAGTCTATCGAATCTTTACTTTGCTCAAGCGCAATAATTAAATATTTTTGCTTCTTAAGATCAGTTATTAATCCGTTGATATCCAAAACATACTCATGTGGAACATTTTTTTCTGCACCGAGTGAAATCTTTTTAAAGTCGTTTCGTTCACGACCAAAGCGGTCTATGGGTGTTGGAGTAGTGCCAACCAGATATATTTTTGAAACTCCGACGCAGTCAGCTGTGCGAAAAAGAGATGCGGTGTTTTGTACACTTCTTATATCAAGTATTACTAAAACAAGTTTTTTATCGTTGGTAGTTTCTTTCATACGGCGTATACTAGCATTATGATTCAACTTGTCACACCTTTTCCTTTTTTATTAGATTTTGCTTTCTTTGCTCCTTTTATTCTTCGCATTGTCGTTGCTTTACTTCTTTTATCTTTTGTTTCAGCACCTTCGACAGCCCCTGTTTGGAAAAAGTCACTTATCACCCTTATTGGTATATCGATTTTTGTGGGAATAGGACTGCAGATCAGCGTTCTTATCCTCGCTCTCTTTTTAGCTACTTCTCTTACTACAACCAAGGCATCTCTTCCTTTTTTACTAACTCGAACCGAGACTGTTTTACTCATAGGGATCTGCCTTTCCCTTTTGGTAACCGGAGCGGGCCCTTTCTCTTTCGACCTTCCTCTGTAAGCCTTGAGTAAATGAGTTTTTGCTGTTATATTGCGTCTTACAGCTTTTGTTGTTTTTACATCCTCTCGTAGCTGTTTTGGTAGATATAACAGCTCAAGGAGAAAAAGTGGTAAACGTAGTATATTGTTAATTTAGATCCTCTCGTAGCTCAGTTGGTAGAGCAGCTCCCTTTTAAGGAGATGGTCGTAGGTTCGATTCCTACCGAGAGGACCATTTTTTATGATTTTGGCAACTTTGCCAATAAGAACTAAGGAGGGTACACTTGAATTTCAGAATGAAACCAACAGTTCATGAGCTCTTCCAGCACATTGAACACCTCTTCAAACAAGGAGATGCGAGGGTTAGCCATATCCTCTACAACAAAACAGGCGAACAATTCTATATTTTCCACATCAGACACGGAAACAATGGAAGTGCTTCCTATTTTGCTGTATGCAAAGATGGTGTTTCCGGAGTAGCTCTTGGAACCAAGTCTCCAGTTAAGCTCCCCTTTCCACATCAGATCTCTCCAAAAGGTTTATCCTTTGATGAGTTGAGAGTTTTGCAGGAATTACGAGCGGATCAGCTGTTTTCCTATTTGAAAAGTGTTTGATTAAGTATTAAGTAAAACCAGCAAGCGGCACCTTCGGTGCCGCTTTTTTGTTCACTTTTTATTTGTATATAATTCCATCTAAATCTTTAGAGCAAACTTCTCCAACTTATTCCACAGATCAACAATCCCTCTATGTGAATCATGATACATACACACTAATTCATGAGAGAACAACTCTACTTCATTTTCACTAAAGTTCTTCGAGCCAGCTTTTGCTTTGCTAAACACAAAAGGGGAAAGTCCTGCTTCTAAAGCAGTTTTTGAATCCATCGCTAATTTGAGAGATTTTACTTGCCACCAAATGATTCCATGAATTTCTTCTGGGGCTATTCCCATCTTCTTTGCTTCAAGCAATATTGTCCACATTCTTTTCTTATCTCGAGAAAGTAGTGCATCTGAAATAGCAAAGGGATTGAATGATACTTTTTTGTTTAGAAGATGCCCACCCACTCCCTCTTTGAAGTTTTGAATCTTAGTCGCATACTTCTCAAACTTTCCCAATGTCTTCTTATCCAATTCTTTTTCAAGAAAGATGAAAATGTTTTCTGAACCAGCAATTTCTTCGAGAGCCTCGACAACTTTCTCTTTAATCTCTTTCGAATCAAAAAGGTTGTCATAGAAGACAATGTACTTTGATTCAAAAAGCCCTTGTCCTGCAACAAGAAATTCAAGTGGTTGCTCTTCAAAATTTTGTGAGGTGATACGATAGAAAAGTGCGTCAGGCTTCTTTTTTTGAAGGGCATCTGTGAGGTCGCGAGTCTTTGCTCGCGCCTTTTCTATTTCATTTCCATGCATTACGTACAACATATTATTTGTGTAACTCTCCCCAATTCTCCCCTGTTTCTGATTTTGCTACAATCGGCACATTCTTGATATCTTCAAGAGGCACCACTGTTTCCATGATTCTTTTTATTTCAGGCACTACCTCATTTAACACACTACTTTCAATTTCATAATCAAGCTCATCGTGCACTTGAATAAGAAGATGTACCTTGTCTTCAAGTTTTTTTGTTTTGATATATTCATCAACTTTCACCATTGCAATCTTTATAAAGTCTGCCTGAGTTCCTTGAATTGGTGCGTTGACTGCCATACGCTCTGCAGAAGCACGAAGATATGGAAGTTTTGATTTTATTTCTGGAAAATACCTTCGACGCCCGAAGAAGGTGGTGGTGTACCCTCTCTGTCGAGTTTCTTCTTTTGTATTCTCAATCCATTCGGCGAGTTTAGGATATGTGACGAAATAATCATGTAAGAAATTCTCAGCTTCTTCTTTTGTTCCACCAAGATTTGTGCGAAGTGCTGTTACTCCCATTCCATATAAAATACCGAAGTTAATAACTTTTGCTTTGCGACGCATGTCACCTGTCACCTCTTTAAGTGGTACATTAAAAACTTGTGATGAAACAGCTGTGTGTACATCAAGGTTTTGCTTAAAGATTGAAATAAGTTTCTCATCACCTGAAAGAAAGGCTGCGATGCGAAGCTCAAACTGCGAATAATCAAAAGAAACAAAAGTAAAACCTGTTTGTGGAACAAAAGCATTGCGTATAGCGCGACCTAGATCACTTTTAATAGGGATGTTCTGAAGATTTGGTTCAACTGACGCCATACGTCCTGTCACCGCCCCCATCTGGATAAAGCGTGTGTGAAGACGACTATTCTCATCAACTAATTTAGGAATAGTGTCTATGTATGTGGAGGTGAGTTTTGTAATTTCGCGATACTCGATAATGTGAGCAATAATTGGATGAGTATCTTTGAGCTTGAGGAGCTCTGACTCTTTGGTCGACCGTGCGCCTCCTGCTGTTTTCTTCATTCCCTTTGCGGTAAGACCAAGTACATCAAAAAGAATTTCTCCAAGTTGTTTTGGTGAATTGATATTAAATTCTCTTCCTGCTTCTTTGTAAATATCTTTTTCCAGTCCGTCGATTGTTTTGTGGTATGTTTTTGAAAGACCTTCGAGATATTTTACATCGATTGTCACACCCTGCTTCTCTGTCGCACGAAGAACAGGAATTAAGTCTGACTCTATTTTATATACACGCTCTAGGTCTTCTTTTTTAATTCGGTCTTTAAGTTTTTGTACTGATTCTCCTTTTGAATCACCATTACCTACTCGCATAAGGTCTTCAAATGTAGGGTCCGCAACGGTTGAGTTCGCCACTGACACCAAAACCTTTTCTTCATCACTCACTTCTTCGTGTAGAAGACTGTCTTCTACACTTTCAGAGAAGTTATTTTTTGTTTTTTCTTTTGTTGCACTTTTTTTATTAACGTCATTTTCTCCGCCTGTTTTATTTTTACTATTAGAGAGCAACTCTTTTAGTTTCATATTCAATGTGCGAAACTCAAACTTTTTGAACACAGCATCTGCTTTTTCTAAATCAACACCATCACGGAAAGTTTTTTCTGGCACAACAAAAGAAACAGGGGCATCACGTCGAATAGTTGCAAGCATCTTACTAAACACAGCTTCTTCCTTTCCTTCTTGCAGAAGCTTGACTATACGATCTGTGATTTTGGCTTTTTTAAAGGGTTCGATATCTTTATCAAGCACTTTATACATTTCCTCAAGTGTTCCAAAAGTGGTAATAAGAATCGTTGCTGTCTTCTCACCGATACCCGCAATCCCCGGAATATTATCAGAGGGGTCTCCACGGAGACCTTTGTAATCAGGAATAAGTTCCGGACCAAAACCAAAACGACCAATAACTGCTTTCTCATCATACACAATAGTGTCTTTGATTCCTTTCTTAAGAGTAAATACTTTAACCTTCTCTCCTTTTACAAGTTGAAGTGTATCCATATCTCCAGAAGCAATGATGATTTCTATTTTTTTATCATTCTTTGTTTGCTCGACAATGGTTCCAAGTATGTCGTCAGCCTCGAAACCTGCTTTCTCGTATATAGGAATGTTGAGTGCTTCGAATATTTCCTTCGAAGTGTTGAGTTGTTTGATGAGGGCATCATCGATCTCTTTACGGGTACCTTTGTAATCAATGAAGACTTCGTGACGATGCGTCTTCTCTGGGCGGTCATAGCACGCAATCATATAGTCAGGGTCAAAATCCGCCACTAACTTCATGACGGTTGTCGAGATGCCGTACAAAGCCCCTGTTGGCTCCCCTGTGGCTGTAGCGAAGTCTGGGAGGGCGTGGTATGCGCGATGGATTAAAGCATGGCTGTCGAGGAGGACAATTTTCATACCGTCATCATATCAGGAAATTTGATTGTTCTCACACCCTCGTGTAGAAGACCGTCTTCTACACCATGTTCAGAACTGGGATGTGAAAACTTGATGATGGGAACATGTAGAGGGTGCCCTTCTACATCTGTGAGACCTTCGACTTTCTCGGGCCACTCAATTAATATGAGGTTTTTGTGTAGAAGATACCCCTCTACATTTTGAGTTTCGGCCTGATCGTGAGCAAAACTAAGATTCTCGAGCTCGTGGTAAGACTCGAGGCGGTACGCATCAATGTGGATGATGGTTTTATAGGGAAAAGGTTTTCCACCTTGCTCGGGTGAATTAATCGAATATCGTTTTTGTATTACAAAAGTGGGACTAGTGACATGTTCGATAACACCAAGAATCTCTGCCACCGCCTTAGTAAACGTAGTCTTCCCTGAACCAAGGTCACCTGAGAAGCCAAACACATTACAATGACCAGTATTGTACTTGTTAGAGTTTAATGTGTTTTGGCGCAAAAATTCTACGAATTTTTGCGCCACCTCTTTCGTTTCTTCTAATGTATGTGTTGTGTATTGCATTAAACGGAGTGTACTACAAAGTTGGTTGTTGTAAATTAAAAAATAGGAACAAAGAAAGCCTCGCGCGACGGTTATGTCGGCGAGGCTTGTAAAGATTTTTTTCTGTGGAAGTTCTTCAACTCCCATTTGGTCTTAGCGACCCCAGTTCCGGACCTCCGATCCGGAATAGACTCGGCCTCCGCGGCCATTGTCTGAGTCCGACCGGCGAGCCGGCGGACAAGGGGTGGGCTGAGGCCGTGGGGGCCGTGGTTCCCGCACGGGCGGGCAG
>Ga0163151_10009949_pt1 | contig 10187 bp, 7 predicted proteins | sample OliLakLV19MP5IB2_FD_145596 | JGI IMG/M metagenome (GOLD analysis project Ga0163151, IMG submission 145596) | Freshwater microbial mat bacterial communities from Lake Vanda, McMurdo Dry Valleys, Antarctica - Oligotrophic Lake LV.19.MP5.IB-2 | ecosystem: Environmental > Aquatic > Freshwater > Lake... | reverse complement strand
CTCGTGCGCGCCGTCGTGAGTAGACGCACCGCAGCTTCCGCGCTGCCCAGGCGTCCACAGGCGTTCAAGCGCGGTGCCAATCGAAATGCGATGGTTTCACTTTCTAAGCCGTCCTTCGCGATGTCGCCAAATGCGAGCATTGCGTCGAGTCCCTCGATACGGCTGCCCTTCACCGTCCCGATACCCGCCTTCACGATCGCGCGATTCTCCCCGATGAGCGGCATCACGTCGGCGATAGTCCCGATGGCGGCGAGCGGTGTTAGTCGGGTAAGCACATCACGCAGCGCCAAAGGCAGCTTGTGCCCTTCCGGACTCCCCGCATGACGATCAAAAATCGCCCAAGCGAGCTTCCACGCGACGAACGCGCCGCACTGCTCTCGGAAGCGGTGTTCGCGCCCGGGCAGTGACGGATGCACGATCGCGCGAGCGTCGGGAAGGCGGCCATCTTCGCGCGGTCGGTGGTGATCAGTGATGACCAGATCAAGCCCGATCGACCGCGCGTAGGCTGCCTCATCCACGCCGGTCACACCACAGTCAACGGTCACGACGAGGTCGATGCCCTCGCCCGCAAGCGTGGCGAGCGCCTCGGCATTGAGACCGTAGCCTTCGGCCATTCGGTGCGGGACGTAGGTGCGTACCTCTGCATCTGGTTGCAGCGCCTTGAGCGCGTGCCAGAGGATCGACACCGACGTGATGCCATCAACGTCATAGTCTCCGTAGATGGCGATCCGCCGCTTCGCCCTAACCGCCTTTAAAATCACATCAGCCGCAGCGACCATGTCCGGCCGTTCCCACGGGCGCTCGATGTCGCCCAGCGACGGCTTGAGAAAGCCTGCACGTTCGTGGTCTGTGACGCCGCGCGCCGCGAGCAGCCGCTCAAGCAGGGTCCCCGAATGGCCGACTACTGGACCGAACCATCGACGGGTGAGCCCGCGCGCAGGATCGAGCGATGAACCAGCGTCATCCGAGTTGAGCTGTACGGTAGATACCACTGTCACGGTGAGGGATCGTAGCGATCGGGTTCTCGGGCATGGCTTTCGAGTTCCGCACAACGATCGTCGAGTGACTTTCGCGACGAGCCGTTCGCGACGCCGCCTCGAACGAGCAAAATCGTGGATACTCCGGCTGTCACTTCCCGAGGTTCGCGATGAGCACGCACCGCTTCAAAACCATTCTCCTCTTCGGCGCCCCCGGCGCTGGCAAAGGCACGCAGGGCAAGATCTTGGGCAAGGTGCCCGGCTTCTTTCACCTCGCGTGCGGCGACGTTTTTCGATCGCTCGACCTCAGCAGCGACCTCGGCAAGCAGTTCTTGGCGTATTCATCGCGCGGCGAACTTGTGCCGGACGACCTCACGATCGAGATGTGGCGTCAGAACATGCAGGCGCAGACCGTGCTCAGCTTTTACAAGCCGGCCGCCGACTTACTCATTCTCGACGGCATCCCGCGGAGCGTGACCCAAGCCGAGGCGATGCGTGCCCACCTTGAAGTGCTGCGCGTGATCCACCTCGTGTGCCGCGATCGCGACGAGATGGTTCGCCGCATGAGGAAGCGGGCGCTGAAGGAAAATCGACTCGACGACGCCGACGAGAAGGTGATCCGCCGCCGCTTCGAGGTCTACGACCGGGAAACTTCGCCGGTCCTCGCCTGCTATCCCAAGCAAGTCATCGGCGAAGTCGATGCAATGGGCTCCCCCGCCGAAGTCCTCGAACACGTCCTCGAAGTCGTCGTGCCGGTCCAGAATGAGCACTTTCGCAACCCGCTCGGATGAGCGGGCAAAGAAAGTTCCGCTCGGATGAGCGGGCAAAGAAAGTTCCGCTCGGATGAGCGGGCAAAGAAAGCTCCGCTCGGATGAGCGTGACTATTCCGGCTTCGGCATCAACTCTTCGTACCGTTTCGCGACGCGGACGAACCACTCGCGTTGCGCTGGCGCGTAGCTTGGATCGTCTGCCTGTCGACGCAGCGTATTCAGCGTCGCTTGCAGCGCGTTCAATGTGTTCGCGTCCCACTCCCTGCGCTCGGCATCGAACATGTCGCGCAGTCGCTTGAGTGACTGAATGTCGGCGTGCCGATCCGGATCGAGCGCCGAATAGCTCTTGTTCGCGTCACGATCTTCTGGCATCACAACGATTGTGGGCTGCGGCGAGTAGCGACGCATGACTGTCCGCGCCATCTCTTGGCGTTCCGCACTCACGCGAATTCGTGAAAGACCGCCGGCTGCTGCGTCGCCGAGTTCACGAGCTGACGCGAGCGGAAACGTCACTTCGACGCGCTTCGTGAGCTGGCGGCCGTCAGCGTCGAGGCGCGGCTTTCCCTTCGCGTCGCGTTCTCCGCGCAGTAGCTCAATGCGCACCTTCGTTCCGGGCGCCATCGATTGCACGATGCGCGTGAGATCCTCGGGCTGCGCAACCGCGCGTCCCTCGATCGCGACGACGAGGTCATCGACTTGAAGGAACTTCTCGGCAGGTAGACCGGGTACACAACCGGTGATGTGCGCACCTTGGGCTCCGCGCATCGCGAGATCCATAGTGACGCCGAGCGCGCCAAACTCGGTCAGGACTCGTTCGGCCGCGATCGCGACGAGCCGGTGCTGCTGTTCTGCATCGAGCTCACCCCGCGCAAGAACGGAAAGGAGATCTTCCACTGCAACATCGTTCTGGCGCAGTGTGCTCGACGCAGCCCGACGCTTCGCGTACTCCGGCGCGCCAAGATCGCGCACGATCGTTCGCAGTTCCTCGCTCACCACGCGTTTCTTGAGTTCCTCGTCAGACGGCAGCGGGTCGGCAGCCCGCACCACGGACGCCGCCGTCAATCCCATCGGAACTTCGAACTGATTTTGAACGCGGGGCAATCGCGGCTCGACGCGGCGCGGAACCTGTTGCGCACCCACGACACTGAAGGCACATGCGACGAGTAGGTCGAGCATCGGCGCAGCCTATCAGCCCGCCGTGGCGCGGGCTGATGCATCGCTCACAACTCGGCAATCGCCCGTCGATGCTGTCGGACCCACTCGCACTTGCGCCACACGAGATCCATGAATGCGTCGCCCGCAAGATCGGCAAACGATCCGTGATTCGCGACCGGGATCGATGACTCGGCGATCATGGCCTCGATCATCATCCACGGAATCATGGCCCGCTCTTCCTGCGTCGGCGGACGCTGCGCCGCCGTGAGATAACCAGTAAAGAACGATCGCATGCGCCGCGGATCCAGATTGTCGGGCCAAGCGAGCGGCGACACTCCACCCTCGCCCTGAATCGAGAATTGCAGCATGCCATTTGCGACTTCAGTAATCCAAGGCTCAGCTCGCGCGCTATCGAAATCAATCACCGCAGCGACGCCACCCGACCGGTAAATCAAGTTTCCCGGGTGCCAGTCGCCATGCACGACACCGCGGGCGAGCCCGCGAAATCCGAGGAGGTCAATCTCATCGCCGGCGCGGGCGTAGAGAACTCGCAGTTCGCGAGCGAGCGCCTCGAGACCGCTGCGATTCACAGTCGGGGTAACTCGCGCGATCGCCTCAGCTATGTGGTCAAGCGCCGACCGCACGGATGGCGAGTCGTGAAATGACGCGGATAGCGCGCTCGATGCGTCGAAATGCTCTGCGTGGCGATGGAGTTGACCGAGGACCTCGCCCGCCCGGGCGCACTCGTCCGGCGACTTGTCATATCGCTCGCCGACGACGAAGCGAAAGAGCTCGTATGCGAAGTCGTCGAACAGGCAAAGCGTCGAGCCCGTCTCGTGAACGCGCAGCAGTGGAGCGAGGGGGTAGCTCAGACGTTCGAGATGCGCCTGAAGCGAGTGCGCGAAGCGGATGCGCGCGATCGGGTGACGGCTCGTCGAGCGCCGCTTGAGGAGAAAAACGCCGGCGGCAGCGACGACCTTGAGCTTCGGTGCTGACCGCGAGCCTCGTCGGTACTCGTGAGCACTCTCGATGTGACCAATGTCATAACGGCCAAGCACGATCTCGACTTCGGCTGGTCGATAGGTATCCCAGCCCTTGAGTGGTCCATCGCTCGGCGCGCCAGCGACGAACCCTGGTGGCAACGTAGACATCGCATCATGAACGAGATGTGCGTCAACGTCGGGGTCAGGTTCGCGCGCGAAAGGCATCACTCTCAGTCGTCACTCTACCAACCCAGTTGTCGATTTCGAGCGCCCGACCCGTGCCCCCGGCAAGCGACGGGTCCGATCACTCCGCGTTCGCAGCCTGTTCCTTGATCCGATCGATCGCGGTCTTGATCTCGACGATGCGTCGAGCGATCTCTCCATCGGACGACTTGCTCGCGATGGTGTTGGCCTCGCGCAGCATCTCTTGGGAAAGAAAATCAAGCGTTCGACCAACCGGCTCGCCGTTGGTCGGCGCGAGGATCAGGTCGAACTGATCGAGATGCCCAGCGAGGCGAACGACCTCTTCCGCGATGTCACTCCGCTCGGCGAAAATCGCCACCTCGCGGAGCAATTCCTCGTCCTTCACCGACGCACCGACCTCGGTTAGCAACTGATTGATGCGCAGCCGAAGCCGCTCTTGATACTGCTTGACGACTTCGGGAGCTCGACTGGCGACAACTGCTAGTCGCTCGCGCATGGTCGCCCCGAAGAGCTTCAACTGCGCCTGGAGCGCTTGCCCTTCCTTCGCCCGCATCGCGAGCATCCGTTCCGTCGCCTCATCGAGCAATTTGAGAAGGACAGGTCGGGCGCTCTCGGCGAGTAGCTCGGGCGACAATCCGACGACACCGGGCACCGTCAGGAGCGTCGCGAGATCGACCGTCGCACGACTTGCGATCTCGGGGGGCATCGCCGCAAACATGCGGGAAACGAACGCGCGGGCGGCATCGACATTGACTTCGCCCGCAGCGTCGCTGGCGGAGAGTCCAAGCCGCACCGTGACAGTCACGCTGCCGCGTTGCGTGCGCTTCGCGAGCGACGCTTCGAGTTCCGGCTCGAGCGCAGCTAACTCAGGCGGCACGCGCACGGTCGCCTTGAAAAACTTGTTGTTGACCGAGCGAACTTCAACCGAGTACTGCCGACCGCCGCCTTCAGCGGTAGCGACACCAAACCCCGTCATCGATCGCAACATCAAGAGATCTCCACGAGCGTGACGAACTAACTATTCAGCTTTGGCGGGTCGCTTGCGGGGGGCGACACGGGGGGTCCCAATGGAGGAGAGACCGGGGGAGAGACCGGAGGCGTCGCGGCAGGCGTCGGCGTCACCGAAGGCGGCGCATCGGGTGTGCCGGTTGGCGGAGTGGCTGGAGGCGTGGCGGGCGGGGTCGCAGGCGCGGTCGCGGGCGTTTCAGGCGTCGTTCCTAACGTCGCTGCTGGTGTCGTTGCTGGCATCGTCGCGGCGCCATCGGTTGGCGCGCTCACAGCTGGCGCTTCCCTCTTCTTCGTCTCCGGGCTGTCGGTGATGTTGACGCCGATCGCGAGCAAGAGGAAGAGCGTGAAGACGCCGACCGTCGCTGCGGTCAGTGCGTCTCCGGTGCGACCACCGAACGCGGTGTCGTTGCCGCCACCTGCCCCGCCGAACGCAGTCGCGAGGCCGCCGCCTTGCGGGCGCTGGACGAGAATGATGAGGATCATCGCCACCGAGACGGCAATGAAGAGAAGCGTGAAGACTGTGAAGAGGACCATGGATGCTCCGAGCTCACCGCGATGGGTCGCGCGAGCGGCCCTTCCGAGTGAATTGGGCATCATACCGCGAGCTCGAAAGCTGGCGGCTCGACCGCAGACTCGGGCGGGCTCGCCCAATAACCGCCGCTCCGCCCCGCTCAGCCCGGCGCAGCAGCCGCGTCGCAGATCGCGACGAAGTCGTCAGGCTTCAACGAGGACCCGCCGATCAGGCCGCCATCGATGTCCGCTTGGCCGAGCAGCTCGACCGCGTTCTTAGCGTTCATCGAGCCGCCATAAATGATGCGAATCGCAGCGGCTGGCTCGTGACCGAACAGATCGCTGAGCACCGACCGCACGTGAGCATGCGCCGTTTGCGCGTCGCTCGGTGTCGCGGTACGACCAGTTCCGATCGCCCACACCGGTTCGTAGGCGACGACGAGTTGTCGCAGATCGTCAGGCTCGATGTCGGCGAGATCTTCACGCAATTGCTGATCGATCACTTCGAGATGTCGCTTCGCTTCACGCTCAGACAACGTTTCTCCGACGCAGAGCACACCGATGAGTCCATAGTCGAGCGCCACTCGGAGTTTCCGCGCGAGCAGTTCATCTGTTTCACCAAGTCCATGTCGCCGCTCTGAGTGCCCAATGAGCACAGCCTGCGCGCCAAGATCAGTCAGCATGTTCGCGCTGACTTGCCCTGTGAATGCGCCGACGTCGTCGGCCGAACAGTCTTGTCCGCCGAGCATCACCGAGCGATGCCCGAGCGCATGACCGACGGCTTGAAGATAAGGAAATGGGGGAAAGAGCGCGACGTCGGTCTTCGCGACGGCCGGCGCCGCGCCTTCAGACACACCGCGCGAAATCGCTTCCGCAAGCTCGACGGCGCTTGCGAGTTCGGTATTCATCTTCCAGTTTCCGCCGACAAATGGCGTGCGGTGCGTGCGGTGCGACATGATCGGCACGATACCGCAGGCCGGTACACTCGCGGCCCGTGGCAACAGTCATTCGGGCTACGAACGAGGCTGTTAGCCCCAATATTGGGTGGCTGCGGCGTCGCCGCGACTTGCCGTATCTTGCGGATAAAGCTGCGTCGCGGCTCCCACTCTACAGTTGGGCATCTGAGCCAACAGCCTCGTTCTCGCTACCAAAGCACTTTCGCCCCGGGCTGCTAGCCCGCTTTTCATTCCGCCGCCAAAGGCCAATTGCTCCCATCGCCATGACACCCCCCCGCTCCGCTCGCGACATCCGCCGCACGTTCGTCGACTTCTTCGTCTCGAAGTGCGGTCACACCGACGCGCCATCAAGCGCCGTCGTACCGCACGACGATCCGACGTTGCTCTTCACGAACGCCGGGATGAATCAGTTCAAGGACGTGTTCCTCGGCCGCGGCAAGCGCACCTACACCCGCGCGGTCAACACGCAGAAGTGCATCCGTGCTGGTGGCAAGCACAACGATCTCGAAGACGTTGGCAAGGACAGCTATCACCACACCTTCTTCGAGATGCTGGGCAATTGGTCGTTCGGCGACTACTTCAAGAAAGAATCGATCACCTGGGGCTGGGAACTCCTAACGAAGGTGTACGGCCTTGATCCCAATCGCCTCTATGTCACTTGGTTCGAGGGAAACGCGAAGGCCGGGCTCGAGCCCGACACCGAAGCGCGAACGCTGTGGCTTCAATTCCTACCCGAGAGCCACGTCCTGCCCGGCAACATGCAGGACAACTTCTGGGAGATGGGCGAAACCGGACCATGTGGTCCCTCGTCCGAAGTCCACTACGACCGTATCGGCGGCCGCGAGGCGGCGCATCTCGTGAACCAGAGCGATCCCGATGTGCTTGAGATCTGGAATCACGTCTTCATCCAGTTCAATCGCGAGTCGGATGGCTCGCTCAAGCCCCTCCCTGCGAAACACGTCGACACCGGCATGGGACTTGAGCGTCTCGTCTCAGTGTTGCAAGACAAGCGATCGAACTACGACACCGACCTGTTCTCACCGATCTTTGCAGCGATCACGAAGCGCACTGGCGCCCGGCCATATGGCGCTTCGATGACTAACCACGCCGACATCGCCTATCGCGTCATCGCCGATCACATTCGTTGTCTCACTGTTGCGATCTCTGACGGCGCGACGCCATCGAACGAAGGGCGCGGATACGTGTTGCGCCGCATTCTTCGCCGCGCTGTACGCCACGGGCACCAGACGCTCGGCGTGCGTGGCGCGTTCTTGAAGGATCTTGCGCCAACCGTGGTTGAAGTGCTCGGTGACACGTTCCCCGGACTCACCAAGAACGTCGCCAAGGTCGTGACGACAATCGAAGAAGAGGAGAACCAATTCGGTCGCACGCTGGAGCGCGGTCTTGCGCTCTTTGGTGAAGCCGTTGATCGCGTGAAGCGGACCGGCGCGACGACCGTCACTGCCGAAGACGCGTTCAAGCTGCACGATACGTGGGGCTTTCCTGTTGATCTAACGCAAGTGATGGCCGAAGAGCGCGGCCTCGCAGTCGATGTCGCGGGCTACGAAAAGTTGATGGACGAGGCGCGGGCGAAGAGCCGATCCGCTGGCGGCACCGACGACGGAATGCAGTTTCCCCCTGACGCGATCGCTGCCCTCGAAACGCAGAACGTCAACGCAACGAACGACGCCGCGAAATTCGACGGTAAGCCGACGACGGCGACCGTGCTCGCGATCTGGAATGGCAAAGACTTCGACCAGCACGCGAACGTGTCTTCGACGGTTTCGGCCGAGCGCATCGCCATCATTCTCGATCGCACCTGCTGCTACGCGCTCATGGGCGGACAGGTCGGCGATCAAGGCACGATTCGCATTGATAGGACAGGCGCGATCTTCGCAATCGAGGACACGCAACGTGTCGGACAGTATGTGCTGCACCTCGGCCGCGTCACGAACGGCACGCTTCGTGCGGGCGACGACGCGAACGTCACGCTCGACCGCGAACGGCGCGAGCGAGTTCGATCGAACCACACGACGACGCATCTCCTCAATTGGGCGCTGCGCGCCACGCTCGGCGATGACATCGAGCAGCGCGGCTCTCTCGTCGACGACGAAAAGCTCCGATTCGATTTCAGCTTCGGCCGCGCGATGACAGCGGACGAAGTCGCGCAGGTCGAATCGCTTGTGAACGGCGAAATCGCGAAGAACCTGACGGTGTACGCGGAAGAGGCACCGACAGCGAAAGCGAAGGAAATCGCGGGTCTGCGCGCCGTCTTCGGCGAGCGCTATCCCGACCCGGTGCGCGTCGTGTCGATCGGCGCGCCAGTCGCGCAGCTTCTCGCACAACCGTCAAGCGATTTTGGCAGTAGGCACTCGGTCGAATTCTGCGGCGGCACGCACCTCGCGAGAACTGGCGACGCGCGGCGCTTCATCTTCCTGCAAGAAGGCGGTCTCGCCGCGGGCGTCCGGCGCATGTCGGGAATCACCGGCGTTGCTGCGCTCGCCGCCGAGGCAACTGCCGCCGACTGCGAGCGCCGCGCGAATGCTGCCGCCAAACTCAGCGACGCAGAGTTCGCGAGCGAATGGACCGAACTCTCAAAGTCGGTCGAGCAGCTCACGCTCTCGGCGACAGCGAAGCGCCGAATTGAGCACGCACTCGACCCGCTTCGTGAGCGCGCGAAGTCGCTGCGAAAGCAATCGGAAGGCGCGACGCGCGACGTGGTTGTCACGCAAGCCCGCGGGGTGATAGAGCATCACGGCGACGGTCCGCTCGTTGCGGTGCTCGAAAGCGCCGACAACGCAGCCCTCCTCGTCGCCCTCGACATGGTTCGCGCGAAGCGACCGGAGATTGCAGCGATGTTCCTTTCGCCCGACGAAGCCAACGGTAAGGTTTCGATCGCTGCGTCATGCCCGCAAACGTCGATCGCGAAGGGACTCAAAGCTGGCGAGTGGGTGAAGGCCGCAGCTCAGGCTTGCGGCGGAAGTGGCGGCGGAAAGCCCGACCTGGCGCAAGCAGGCGGAAAAGATCCCGGCAAGACGACGGACGCCGTGCGCGCCGCGCGCGAGTGGGCAATCGCGCGGATGTAGGCGCGGTGGCGTGTTCGGCTGGAACGGACTGCCTGAAGTGGGCGCTCGACTGCCACGGTGAAATCCGACGGTCGGACGCGCACCGCCGTGGTCGAGTCCGACGATCGACGGTGTGACGTGACGTCGCTCGATGGGAGGCAGACTCGCGCGGAACAGTCCGTCGTCGAAGTCGCCGTGTTGGTGGCACCAGTCCAGTACGAGCACCGGTCTCACAGCTCGGTACTCTTCGTGCGGTTAGCCGTTCCCGACGGAAATAGGCTGCGGTGTTAGACTGACCTGCCTAATACCGCGCACGTACCCGCTCGGTGTGGGTTAATCACTAGTTAGGCGGCCAAAACCGCTGCTGCGTGGGGAACGCATCGCGGACACACCTTTGCGCCCGACCCGCCAACTCCAGATGCGGCCACAAGGCGCACGACGCTCCTCGGACTGACGTTTTAGTCGAGCATTCAGCGCGCAAGCGCTGACCGCTGAGATGCATTCGAGTGGGTGTGGCCGTTGTGTCTTCGTGTCCAACGTTTCGGGGCCAGTCCAGTCA
>Ga0163151_10009948_pt1 | contig 10188 bp, 8 predicted proteins | sample OliLakLV19MP5IB2_FD_145596 | JGI IMG/M metagenome (GOLD analysis project Ga0163151, IMG submission 145596) | Freshwater microbial mat bacterial communities from Lake Vanda, McMurdo Dry Valleys, Antarctica - Oligotrophic Lake LV.19.MP5.IB-2 | ecosystem: Environmental > Aquatic > Freshwater > Lake... | reverse complement strand
CACCGCGTCCGGGCCAGCGGCATATACCTTCAGGATTTCGTCACGCGTTAGCATCTGCCTGACTTATAGCATGTCTCGTGCCTAACAGGGCTGAGCAGTTACGTTTTGGGGCATTAAAAGGGCAATACAGTGGCAAGAAATGTCCTATATCGTATGGAATAGGACAGGGTTATGACGGGCATTGCCACTCCACCGATCTCGCGCTCTCCGCAAGGCGCCGAGTTTATGTTCACATGGGCCGGACTCCAGAGACCCCAGAGTCCAGAGTTTCCAGAGTTCAGAGTCGGAACGGGACAGCCACCACCCGAAAACCGAGGTTGTCGCTCCTGAGGTTCGGGTCGATCCCGTAGCGGGACGCACAGCGGGCGTACCTAGCTTCGCTGGCGAAGGACCCGCCCCGCAACACGCGGCGCACGTCGTCCGGCGCTTTCAGGTCTTCACGCCCATCATTCGCGACGTACGGATAGGCCTTGTAGTGACTCCGCGTCCACTCCCAGACATTGCCAGCCAAATCTTGTGCGCCGTAAACGCTTTCCCCACCCACAAAACACCCCAGCGTGCTTGAAGCGCCGATACCAGCCTCATTAGTATTGGCCAAATTAGAATTGAATTCGTCATCCCATGGATAACGACGTGCCGGCAGCTCGTTTTTGATCTTTTCCAATAGAGTGGGCCGCGTCAAATCGCGAGGCTCAATGACCATGGGGCTCGCTGGAACCTGCAAACCGCCGCGCGCCAGCTTCTCCCATTCCGCTTCGCTGGGCTGGGTGATGTGCCAATCTTTGGCCAGCCAGCCGTGGGCTTGCCAACGCTCGGTCAACCACCGCGCAAAAGCCAGGGCTTCATACCAACTGGCACCAACGGCTGGATGATTAAGCAAGTTGAAGGGCTCACCATGGTCATACAGACCACGACGCGGCTCGTTGTCCCATCTGCCTTTGAAAACGCCGTCGTTCCAAAAGCCAGCCGTTTCTGCTTCGGTCCAATACCGCGCCAGGTCATAACCGCCTGCGGCCACAAACTCGGCGTACTGGCCATTGCTCACCAAGAACCGGGCGCCGTAAAATGCCGGCACACTTACTTCGTGTTGCGGCGCTTCATCTTCATCCGCCTCAGAATGCGGGTCTCGGTTATTGCCCATCAGGAACGGCCCGCCTGGCACATAACAGAACGGCATGGCATCAACTGCCAACACCTCCGGGCGCGGGTCGCCGAGCTTCGCCAAAGCGCGCCCGGCTTCCGCCCGCTCGGGCGCGCTAAGGTCACTCGCCAATAAATCAACCAGCCGCGGGATAAGGCGCTGGAAGTACTGCGCTCCACCGTCAGGGCTAGGGTCATGTTCAATGTTCTCGCGCCCTGACAAAGCCGCCAGATTGCCCGACCATGAAAGGGCCCGGCGCTGCTGCGAGCTCGCGGGCGGTTCAGCCGGGCAGAGGCGATAGGCCAGATCAAGTACGGCATTCGGATTGCGCCGGTTATAGTGCAAGTCTTCAGCGCCCAACTGCACCGCCAGATTCCAATCATCCCCCTCGGCGGCATGCGCAAAGCTCAGCCGCACGGCATCGCGCTGGCCGGTGAGATAGCAGCCGGCCAGATATTCCTGAAAGGTCCGGTGTGGAAAGCTATAGGTGGCCGGCTTACCCAATTCGCCGCCGCGGCCGACCAACAGGCCCGCGCGCTGATCAACGTAGTCTAGGAACTGCCCCGCCAGTCCAGTGTCATTCAAATACTCACGGCCCTCCAATATGATCAGCGCCGCGCCGCGCGGCACATCGGCCACCCCCTGCTCGCCCCGTCCGGTCAAATGCGCTTCGTAAGCCAGCCGCTCCATCGCCATCCGCAAGCGCAAATCATCTTTCAAGAAATCAGCCAGTGCGCCGGTCTTGCCCTTTTGCCAGCGGCGCAACAACACCTCTACCGCCAGGCTATACAGCCGGACGCGTTCGCGCGGCAAGCCGATTTCGCGCTGGTGGACAATGGCCATGGTCGTCAGCATCATGGGATTCGACGACAGCTCGCTCAAATCGGGCGAGAGCGCGGCCTGCGCCAGATCGGCCGCTTTGGTCTCGGCCTGCCCGCTGTCGAAGCGTCCCAGCGTCTTTTGCGCGTTATACCAGGCGGTTGCAAAACCGCGCACCCGCTCCGCATCGAATGGCGCCAGAATATGCTGGTGAAAATTGGGAAACACCGTTTCTCCCACATACGAGCGCACCCGGCAGGTGAGGATCACCCGCTGAACAGGATACCGCTCCAGCAGAGCGGCCACCGCCTGGCGCACGCGGCGGCGCAAATCGTGGGGCACCTCGTCCAGTCCATCCAGTACCAATAAGCACTTGCCCGTCTCCAGCGCCTCGCGCATCTCGTCCGCCAGTTCGGCGACTTCTAACCGTTGGAGTTCTTCGACGATTAGGTCGCGCACGGCTGCGACCAACCGGTCTTTCTGTTTACTGGTGGACGGGTCGTCCACGTCAATGGCCTCAAGCCGGGGCGCCAGATCGCGCAGCACCAGCAGGATGGGCAGGGCGCCGGCTGCCAGGCCGATCGGTGGCGGCCCGCTTTCGAGGTGGCTGGCGGCCAATTCGGCCACCAGCCGCCGGACGAACGTGCTTTTGCCGCTCCCCGGGTCGCCGAGCAGCGCCAGATGCGGCGACTGGGCCCCGGCTTCCAGGGCCGTCAGCGCCCGATCTTCATCACTACCACCGGCGCGGAGGGCAGCCGAGCGTCTGCGCGTCTTTGATTGCTTTTCTTCATCGGTGAGCGGCACCCGCGTGGTTGTATCAAGCGCAATGTACACCCGGTCGAGCGTCAGCTCGTCTTCGCCGCCTTCATCACCGCCCAGCGCGGCCAGCGGTAAGACCGAACACTCGCGGCGCAGGCGCGTTAGGTAGCGGCGCCGGGCGGCAGCCCGCGTCCGTTGCTCTTCCTCGTCCTTCGACGGCGCAGCGTAGTAGTGCTCATGTTTCTCGTATTTGATATCGACGTTGTTTTGATCCCCCTGCACCACCACATTCCAATCCCCCTCGATCTGTACTTGGTGGTCTTTAAAGTGGCCCAGGCGGCGGAATTCATCACCGATAGTCCGGCCAAACCACACCTTGTCGGCCTCAGACAGAGAGGCGCGGGCGAGCTCCAGGACGTTGAGTTTGTCGAGCATGGCGTCCAGGTCGGCGCGCAGAGGCGAGCTCGCGGGCAGGGCCTCGATGCCCTGGGCCAGTTTTTCTTCGCTGTCAATTTCGCCCCGCCACTTTTCGAGCTGGTTGGTGAGCTGAGTCGAGACGACATTAACTCCCAGATTGGAGAGCAGCGCGCCCAACGCCATGAGACCAGCAGTGTCGTGAAACTGGCCCTGCTGATAGGCGGCCAGGATCGGCCACAAGCTGTAGGACGCGAGCAAGGCATAACTGGTGGCAATGCCCGCTTTTTCCAGTTTGAGCCGCCAGCCTTGAAGCGACTGGCGCAGTTGGCGTTGGAGGTCGTCAAGTGTCAGCATCTATCCCTCTGGGTGGCCGAATTGGATTCCGGCCAAGGAGCGAGGCGCGTAGACCGACGGTATTGCCATAGCGTGCATGGTTCACCCAGCCCTGCACGCTGGCGGTCACTTCCGCCAAGGTGATCCGGCGGGCGGCGTAGGCGGCTGTCATGGACCGCAGTTTGCGTCCAAAGTTTACAACTTTCCGCCGTTTAAGCCGCCGCCGATCGGGAAAGACGGTGAACCCCAGAAATGGGATGCCCTCCCCTACCGGCCTGGGTTGGGCATGCGGATGAATCGTCAACCGCCAGGCTGCCAATCGCTCCACCACCAAGGCCCGCCAGCGGGCCAACGTCGCTTTGTCGTCGGTAAATAGCAGAAAATCATCCACATATCGCAGGTACGCCGGGCACCGCAGCTCGCGCTTAACGAAGTGGTCGAAAGAATTCAAGTAGACGTTGGCCCAGAATTGAGAAGTCAGGTTGCCGATTGGTAAGCCGCGCGGGCGATGGAAGGCCAGCAGATCATCACCGGAAAAGTAAACCATGTCATAGGCCTCACTCAACACCCCGGCGCCGCTGGCGAGGATTTGGCCCACCAGCCACATCACTTGCGGGTCGCTAGTCTTCCGCGCCAGCGCTGCGCTCAAGAGCGCGTGGTCAATGGAAGGAAAGTATTGTTTGAGATCACACTGCAAGACGTATCGGTAGCGGCGGGCAAACTGTTGGCAGCGATCAAGGGCACGGTGGGTGCCCTTACCCACGCGATTGGCAAACGAGTCGGCGATAAAACCGCGCTCAAAAATCGGCTCGATCAGATTGCACAGGGCATGATGAACCACCCGGTCACGGAAAGGCGCGGCGGAGATGAGGCGGTGTTTGGGGTCGTGGATATAGAAACTGTGATACCGGCCCGGCTGATAGGTCTGCGCCAATAATGCCTGCTGCAGGTCCAGCACATGATCTTCAAGCCGCCGCTCGAAGGCGGCCACACCAGGCTGCCCGCGCTTGCCCCGGCTGGCTTTCGCATAGGCCAACAACAAGTTATCCCAAGAACAGAGTTCAGCGTACATGCAATTCCAGCCCCTTGGCTACGGCTCGCGTGCAAACTTGATTTGAGAGCAGGGTGGCCGCGCGCCAGGGCTTTCGCCGAGGGCGCGCGGCCGCTAGTATTCGCCCGCTCACTCTCAATGCTTTCAAGTTCGCCCACAGCCATACCGCGGACCAACCAGAGCGCAGAAAGAAGAAAGCGGCCAGGAATGAGTTCAGCCGTTCTTTCGGCCTCGGCGGCTCACTGGATAAGAGCGAGCCGCATTTCCGGCATACCGTAAAGAGCGTGACAGCCACCACCCGAAAACCGTTGTTGTCGTTCCTGTTGTTCGGGTTGTTCCTGTTGCGGTACGCACAGCGGGCGTTCCTAGCTTCGTTGTTGAAGGACCCGCCCCGCAACACGCGGCTGGTAAGAACTCACCCCCGCATCCTAACCGTGGCCGGTTTGTGAACCGCGCCACATGATGCCTGTTTCAAGCCGCCCCGGTCACCTTGCGCCAGCCGCCCAGCAAACGGCCGATTTCACTGACCATCAGCGCCACATGCTGGTACTGTCCTTTGCTCAGCCAGTCCCATTTGGCCGCCAGGCGCAAATACACCCGCACCTTATCGAGCGACTCGTCGGCCAGCTTGAGCTGCGCGAGCCGGTCGCGGCCAGCACGATGTTGGGCTGCTTCGAGTTGTTCACGCAGGTCGAAGGCAGCCCCAAGCAGGCGTTGGGTGAAAGTGTGGCGATGGGCGCGCGGGAAGTTGTTGGTGGCTGGCAGCAGCCAGGTGAGAAAATCGAATGTGCGCGTGAAGATAGGCATTTCTTCATAGGCCATATGGATTCCTCTCGCTCATCACCGCACAACCAGACTGCGCGGTTCTGAATGAATCGTCGCGGTTCGACATGGCAGCCTCCCAGGCTGCGAGTTCAAAAACGGATTCCAGAGACACCAGAGTCCAGAGTTTCCAGAGCTCAGAGTTGGAACGGGACAGCCACCACCCGAAAACCGTAGTTGTCGTTCCTGTAGTCCGGGTAGTACCTGAGGCGGACCGCACAGCGGGCGTACCAAGCTTCGTAGTCGAAGGACCCGCCCCGCAACACGCGGCGCACATTGTCCGGCGCTTTCAGGTCTTCACGCCCATCATTGGCGACGTACGGATAGGCCTTGTAGTGACTCCGCGTCCATTCCCACACATTACCGGCCAAATCGTGCACCCCTTCCGGGGTGGCACCTCTCGCAAAACAGCCCACCGGGCTGGTATCGCCCAGGCGAGTATCGGCCACATTGGCTTTGTCGGGGTCGTAATCGTCGCCCCAGGCAAACTGGCGAGCGGTGGGGCCACGCGCCGCCTTCTCCCATTCGGCCTCGCTCGGCAGGGTGAGGCACCAACCGCTGTTGAGTAAACCCTTCAGCGGCTCAGGGGTGTGTGGCGACGCGCGCAAGACTTGGGTGAGCCAATGACAGTACGCGCTGGCCGCATGCCAGGTCACGCCGGTGACCGGATGGTTGGGTTGCCCACGCAAAGCCCGAGCGCGTTCGTCTGCCTTTCCGGTGACGGCTTCAAAGGCCCGGAACTGCGCCACCGTCACCGGGTAGCGGGCGATGTAGAACTCAGGCAAGTCAACTTCATGCTGGTCAGCTTCATCGGCGTAATAATCTTCTTGACCGCCGAATTGTTTTGTAAGTTTTGGAATATCCGCCTGGCGAGTGCCCATCAGGAAATTACCGGCGGGGATGCGGACGAAGCCTGCGTTATCTTCGGCGGGCAAACTGAAAAGCGCCGGGTCAAAGCGCGGGTCGCCCAGGGCGGCCAGGGTGTCGCCCGCCCGCAGCCGTTCGTCGGCGGCCAGCAGGTGGCGCTGGAGCAGGTGCACCAGCCACCGCCGGACTCTTGCCAGAGTCGCCTGCTCGTCCGTCTCGGCCACGCCGTCCACGTCAATCGATTCGACGATCGCCTGCCCAGCCAGGATCGCGCCGTAAGCCTCTCCGGCCGAATCGGGCCCGGCCGCTGGTTCACGCGGGCATAGTTTATTGGCCAGCGCCCACACGCCAAACAAGCCGCCGCGCGCCGCCTTGGCTCCGGCCAACAGCGCCACTTCCCGCCAGCGGTTGGGGTCATCCCGGGCCAGCCGCGCGATTTCCGACGGGTAGTTCTTGTCGGTCAGATAACAGGCGGCCAGGTATTCTTGAAACGTGCGGTGCGGAAAAGTGTAGACCCCCACGCCGTGCGGCAAAAGCAAGCCCGCCCGCTGGCTGAGGTAATCCATTAGGCGGGTCGGGTTCATTTCCCGGTTGTCGGCCAAGCGCATCAGGCCGGTCACCAAGTCGCTTTCCGGGATGTCGGCCGTGCCTTCCAGCTCGGGCTGGCGGGCATGCGCGTTATAGGCCAGCTCGTTAAGCAGGCCGCGCACCCGGTCGCGCGTCACCGCCAGCAATTCCGACAGGCTGGCCTGGGGCTCACCCGCCACGACCTTGGCCCTTTCCCAAGTTTCCAGCAGCAAGTCCACCGAGTCGTTGTAAAGCGATTCGCGCTTCTCGGGCAGGCGGCCATTGCGCCAGGCGTGGAGCGAGGCCATGAGGGCCAACAGCAACGGGCGCGCGGCAAATTCGCTCAGGCGGGGGCTGTTGGCAATGCTCTGCTTTAATTCGCGGGCTTGGGCTTCGATCTTGTCCGTGGCCAATTTGCGCAACGGGCCAATATGGGCGTACCAGCGCTCGACGAACAGGTTGATCTGAGCCCGACTGAACGGCGCCAACTCGGCCACCGCAAAATCATTCAGTTGCCAATCCTGCCGCTGGTAGGCATAGGTGCGGCTGGTCACCAGTAGCCGGGCCTGGCCAAAGGTCGTGGCGAAATCTTCAACGGCCTGTTTAATCTGCGCCCGGCGCTGGTGGGCTCCGGGCACCTCGTCCAAACCGTCGAGCAGCACCAGACAGCCCGCGAACCATTGTTGTTCCAGGTGCCCTGCAAACTCGGCCACCGGCGTGTCCGCCAGTTGGGCCTTGATGAAGTTGACCAGGTGCTGGGCGTTGGCGGCCTGCCCGTCGGGTGGCAGGCCACGCGCCGCAAACTCGCGCAAGGTGACGATGACGGGGACCAGCTCAGCCTGGTCCCACGGTTGCGGTCGGGGTCCTTCTGATTCGCGATCATCGTCATCTACCGGCTGGGGTTCGGTGAGGCGCTGAACGTTGATGGTGGCATGGCCCAGCGCCTGGCCGCACAAACACTGGGCGACGAAATTGACGAAGGTGCTCTTGCCGCTCCCCGGATCACCCAGCATCACCAAACGCTCGTGGCGATTCAGTTGCGCCAAGGCAGATAGACGGCGGGCCCCTTGCTGCGGCTCGACGAGTTCGGCGTGTCCACGACTGCGCGCTTTTTCAGCAACTTCTGGTTCGGTAGTTGACAGGGACGTATAAATGGCGCTCAGCTCAATGCGGGTATCCGCCTCGCTGGCCACACGCGGATCTACACCGCTGAGCACCAGGGCTTCGCAGGCTTTAAAGACTCGGCTGAGGTAGGCGTTACGAAGCGCCGCTAACCGCTCGGTTTTTTTTTTTGCTCGTCGGGGGCAGGCTGGTTGATCTGGACGGTGTTACCGTGGCCGGAAATGACGACATTCTGGTCGCCCGTCACCGTCTGAATGAGTTGGCTGCCGCCGGGTTGGGCCTTAACTATCGCCAGCAGCGCCTGGGCCGCGGCCAACACGTCTGCATCCCGGTCTGCGCCCGATTTCACCACTTTGCCTTCAAGCACCGGCTGGTAGTCGCGGTCGGCTTCGACATTCGCCACAGCTTTCACAACCTCGCTCCCCTCGCCAAACTTGCGCTTGAGCAGGGCTTTGAGGCCGTTATAGGCATCGGCGATGGTGGTCTTGGCCACATCGGACAGGCCGGCGGCGGCCCCGGCGGCACTCGCAGCAAGAATGGCAGCTGTAACAGGATCCATATAATCCTCCCCGTGTCAGCGACAGTGGGGAGTATAGCGAGAATCGGCCCATAACGCAAAAATCATCGAACGTGGCTGTAGGATAACGCCATCGCAGGCGATAGCGATTGCAATCAGGACGGTTGGTTCTGCCTTTGATCGGTCGTGCCGCCGTAGATAAACTTTGACGAAGGCGGCGTGGAAGTTCAAGCCGGGGAAGGTCCGTGAGGTGGTTCCCAGTCACAAATTTGTATTGTGGATTGTCTGGGAACTTCCGGTTCAGTCACCGGCCGAACAGAAGCCGGTGGCACGCCATGGCGTCGCACCAGGTCCCGCAGCAGGTCATCGACAGCTGTGGGTGTAACGTTGTAGGGGGCAATCGGCTGAGTCCGCAGGCGGACGACGGGGTGACTGCGGCGCTTAACCAAGGCGATCTGCAATACCTTCGCCAATTCTAGGCAAAGGTGTATTTGGCGCCATATGTGGCGGTTAAACTCGCTAGTGGGTTGGAGCCGAAATACTGCAATGAATTGCTTGGCAGCCCGGAGCGGCTGTGGTAGCGTTGGTTCTCATCTCAGTGTTGGAGAGCAGCCATGCGCGGCCGAAAGCCAGACCCGTTGATGTTGAAGCGCAAAGATAAGGTCGCCTTGCAAGCGTTACTGCGCGATGGGCATACGCCCCTGCGGGTTGCGCGCCGCGCGCAGATCTTGCTCCAGCGCGCCGTGCGCCAGCCACAGCACGTACAGCCTCTGGGTAAGCGCTTGGCACAAGATGCCGCCACCATCTGGCGCGTGTGTGCGCGGTATCGCACGGGTGGTCTGGAAGCCGCCTTGTATGACGCTCCGCGTTCTGGTCGGCCGCGTGTTTTTTTCCGAGAGCGCGCGAACGGCGATTGAAAAACTGGCTGGCGATGAGCCGGCGGACGTGGACTGGGAGGTCACACACTGGTCGCAGCGCAGTCTGGCCTTGGCCGCGGTTGAACAGGAAATTGTCGCCGCCATCCATCACACCACCGTCGGCGCTATCTTGCACGCAGCCGATCTGCCGCTGCATCTGTGGCGCAACTGGAAGACTACCATCTGGGATGAGGCCGCGGTCGCCCGCACGCTGAGAATCCTCTGGCATTACGAGCGAATCGAGAGCTTGTGGCGGCGGGGGGAAGTCGTGCTGGCGGTGGATGAGAAGCCTAACCTGCAAGTACTGGAACGCGCTGGGCCAAAACAACCTGTGCGACCAGGCCAGATCGAGCGGCAGGAGTTTGAGTATCGGCGGCATGGCACGCTCAATTTTCTGACCAGCTTGACCTTGCACACCGGGCAGATGCGCTCTGAATGTTTGGACAAGAACGATGGCGAGCATTTTCGACCGGCCTTGTGCCGCTTGCTGCATCCGTATGCCTGGGCCCGGCGCATTCATCTGGTAATGGATAATGGCTCCAGCCACACCAGCGCTGAGACCACCGCCTTCTTGGCCGAGCGAGCGCCGCGGGTGCAGGTGCTGTTCACGCCGCCAAACGCGTCTTGGCTCAACCAGGCTGAATCCTTGCTGGAAGCCTTCAGTGAACGCTACTTGCTGCGCGGCAGTTGGTGCAGCCGAGCGAAAATGATTGACCAACTCGCTGCCAGTACCCAAGACTACAATCGGCACTTCGCACATCCCTTCGCCTGGCGCTGGTCCTGCCAGGCGTTCAAGTTTTGGCTCAACAACACACCCGGCCTAATTCGTTGCAGAACTTAGGCTCCAACCCACTAG
>Ga0163151_10009947_pt1 | contig 10188 bp, 11 predicted proteins | sample OliLakLV19MP5IB2_FD_145596 | JGI IMG/M metagenome (GOLD analysis project Ga0163151, IMG submission 145596) | Freshwater microbial mat bacterial communities from Lake Vanda, McMurdo Dry Valleys, Antarctica - Oligotrophic Lake LV.19.MP5.IB-2 | ecosystem: Environmental > Aquatic > Freshwater >... | reverse complement strand
ATCAGCCAATTGCCGGCCTGGGGTCGGAATTCAGAAAGATCCTGCAGCGGCCACGAATTGACCGTCTCCTGCGCATAGCCCATGGTAACACCACCGACTATAGCCAAAATCGAAAGTATAGGTTTGAAGTTTTGCATGTAAATTAAATAGTGGGTAAGAAGTAAACCTCTAATATCTGCTTCCCGAAGAGCAATTGCAAACCGGGGTTCAATGATTGCGGATGGATTAAATGCTTAACTGTTTTAATAATATCAGCTTAACAATGATATTAATCATGTGACCAAACCGTAATAATTGATAGCTTATCAAAAAAACAAACACCTATGAAAAAGGCCTCACCCATTTTGATTGCGGGTTTACTGGTTTTACTGGTAAGCCTCGCATTGCTTTATTCCTTCATTTATCTACTACCCTCTATCATGGACGAGTATTATAATCCTGTTTTTCGCTCTTCCTCTTTTCAGACCGACTGGCTGTTTTATGCGCACCCTTTTGTACTCAGTATTTCACTATATTGGTTTTGGGATCGCTTCAAAACAACAATCAAAGGCTCATTGACCCAGAGAGCATTTCAGATTTCTCTGGCTTTTGGCATCATCGCCATGTTGCCCGTTTTGTGGCTTACGTTCAGCGCGGTTGATATTTCCTTAATAATGGTTGCAACCTGGATGGCCTATGGAATTCTGCAAGCATTTGTGGCGGGTTTGGTGTTCGCCAAAATGAGTCCTTGATTCAACTCAAATAATACTAATTGTTTGGAGTACCATCTTCCACCCAACAGCGGATAAAATCAATTTGTTGTTGGGGCAGTGGCGGCTGCCTGTGTTGCATGCTGGCATACCGGACTAAAATCAAACCATACCTCTTCACAATATTAAACTGGGTAAAGTTGGTGGTGGCGCCTGCATCTCCATTATGACAGCCGGTCATGGAGCAATATTGATTGATTACCGGCTGCACTTTGTTGAGATAGCTGATTCCGGTATCACCATGCTCTATACGTGCGAAAAGCTGATAGAAGCATCCGCTTGCATCACTTACCCTGATTTGATAAATGCCTTTATCAAGATGGTAAAAGACAGAATCGGTTTGGAAGGGTCTTTCTTCGAGTTGATAGTGAAATGGTTTGACTCCCCCACGCGCGTTCACTAAAATACTTCCAGAGTTAGTTAAACAACCGTTATCCGGATAAACAACTGCGTTAGCTTGAAATACCCACAGTGCTGCGGGGACTTTCACATTTAAAAATCCCTCGCAGTTATTGGCATCCGTTACCTTTACTTTGTATTCCCCGGCAAATAATTTTTTGAATATTCCTTCGAATTGCAACTTCTCATCATCTATTGAAAATCGAAACGGCCCCTTGCCTGTTATCGCTTTCACCTCAAACTCCCCATCCGGACTACTGCATTGTGTTGCCGCCTTACTATTAATAATTTTTAGGGTCGGCTTGATCCCCAGCGGGTTGCACACCGGTGGTGAAACAGGACCAAACAGATCGCAGGCGGAAAAAATTAATGATATGAATATCAACCTCACGCTGCTCACACTACACTGATTTAATGATTTGAATTAATCGGGCATATACTAATAATACCTGGTAAGATTCACCTGGCTTATACACGTAATAAACTACACGAATGTCTTTGACTAACTGACTACCCCTTTCACATTTGAAGAAAGCGCTGCGATAGGAACTTCCCTGGCTTCTCTGTGTTTGCAGTAGCTGCAGCGGTAATGCTCAAGCAGTATTCCAGGTTCTTGAAGGCTTGGCTTCTTCACTACCTCCTCGGTATGGATCTTCATCGTGAAAAAACCACATTCACCGCACTTTTCGGTATGCTGATAGGCCATGTATTTTTCCACTTTCTTTGTTCCGGTTTTCTCATCCAGCCATACATCATATTCAACAGAATGAATATCACCGGTGTGTTCGGCAAACTGACTTTCTTCCAGATGCACCGAGCCTTCTTCGGCTGAAAGTTTTCTCATTATATTTCCCGCTGCGGATACACGCGGCTTATTGCGAATGCGCATTAACCTGTTTTCCAGAAAGCGCGGATATAAAATGCGCACCATGCTAGATAGTATCAGGTATGTGATCACTACAAAGCCTCCTAAAAAGAAAACGCTTACATATACCTTCAGGGAATTATCGATCGGAACCAATGGGGTAATTACCGCTGAAAAATATAATGAAACACCGGCTATGAATGCGACAATGGCATACCAGAAAAACCGTATTTCATGTTGATTAACATAATCATAACGGTCTTTTTCATTGGCGGTCATCATTATTTTTACTTCATGAAACAAGATGATAAGCAAGGCTATTCCAAAACAGACATAGGATCCCAAGATCAGGTAGGAATCCCATGTTTCAATAAAAGTAGCAGTAATGTTTTCCATATTATGAGTTTTAAACGCAGGAATTTCGCAATAAATCGTGGAGTGTTCAAATGCTATTGTCAGTTTAATTTTTATGGGATAAAAACGTATCAAAACAGCCTAAAAACCGATTTTTTCAACAATAAAGAACCCTTCAATAATCACTTCCAACACATCGCTTAGCCTTCATCCTAATTAAAACTTAGTAGTACCTTTGGCTTTATATCTATATATAAATGAGTTTGTTGAAAAAAATCAAGGCACTTTCAGAATCATACAGTAAGGAGATTGTTGACCTGCGCAGGCATTTGCATGCGAATCCTGAACTTTCCTATGAGGAATTTAATACGGCAAAATTTGTAGCTGCCAAACTTCGCAGCTATGGCATTGAACCAAAGGAAGGAGTAGCCACCACCGGCATCGTAGCCCTTATAAAAGGGAAAAATCCAGATAAAAAAACGGTGGCGCTTCGCGCGGATATGGATGCATTGCCGATTGAAGAAGCCAACCAGGTGTCGTATAAATCAACGCGGCCGGGTGTCATGCATGCCTGTGGTCATGATGTGCATACCTCTTCGCTGCTGGGCACCGCCAAAATTCTAAGCGAAATCAGTGATCAGTTTGAAGGCACAGTGAAACTCATCTTTCAACCGGGCGAAGAAAAAAACCCCGGAGGTGCCTCCTATATGATCCGCGATGGTGCACTAAAAAACCCAATACCAGCCTCTATCATTGGTCAGCATGTGATGCCTCTTGTGCCCGTAGGCAAAGTAGGCTTTCGCGAAGGCATGTATATGGCTAGCAGTGATGAAATTTATCTGAAGGTAATTGGAAAGGGTGGCCACGGGGCTACTCCGGAACTTACCATCGATCCGATTGTAATCGCCTCACATATCATTATCGCATTGCAGCAAATTATCAGTCGCAACGCAAGCCCTAAACAACCAACAGTGCTTACGTTTGGCTATATTATCGGTGAGGGTGCCACCAACATTATTCCAAATGAAGTAAAAATTGCCGGCACCTTTCGCGCGCTTAACGAAGAGTGGCGTGCCAGTGGGTTGGAGAAAATCAAAAAAATGGCAGAATCAATAGCCGAAGGCATGGGTGGAAAATGTGAAGTGACAATTTCACATGGCTACCCTTACCTGGAAAACAATCCCGAACTCACCAGAAGAATACGCCACGCTGCGGAGGAATATGTGGGAAAAGAAAACGTGGTGGACATTGACCTCACCCTGGGCTCTGAAGATTTCGCTTATTATTCACATGTTGTTCCGGCATCGTTTTACCGACTTGGCACACGCAACGAAGCAAAGGGCATTACTTCGTATGTACACACGCCTACTTTCGACATTGATGAGGATGCGTTGAAAATCGGCCCCGGCTTGATGGCCTGGATGGCGGTAAGTGAGTTGAGCGCAGGCCATTAATCATCACTTTGCCCAACATTAAGTAATTGTTATTTCCTTTCTTCTTCACGGGTGGTAACTATCTTTACAGCTACGTGATGGAGAACGCTCAAGAGCCAGAAAAAATACAGCCGGTTGCAACAGGACAATGGAAGATCGTGCTCCGGAATACGGCTTATATACTTTTTGCGCTGCTGATTTTTCTTTTTACCCTCGATCTGATGATCGCATCGTTGCAGCATCTTGGAAAGGATGCCGCAGAAATCATTATCCTGGCCACCTCCAATCCATTTACCGGTTTATTCATCGGGCTTTTAGTTACTGCCATCATTCAAAGTAGTTCAGCTACCACCTCGATGGTTGTTGCCCTGGTTGCTTCCGGAGCCATTACCCTGGAGGGTGCAATTCCCATTCTCATGGGGGCCAACGTTGGCACCACCATCACCAGCACCATTGTGTCGCTGGGATTTATCACTAAGAAAAAAGAATTCAGACGTGCCGTAACGATTGGTACCTATCATGACTTTTTTAATATTCTCACGGTCCTCATTCTTTTTCCACTTGAATACTACTTCGGGTTCCTTTCCGGGTTGGCACAGTATATTGCTACCTCTTTCTTCAATGAGCCCATCGGGATCGCGCAAAAACAATTCAACTTACTTGGTGATCGCTTTGGTTTCATTATAAATTTCATTGTTGCAACCATCGACAATGGTTTTGTCCTGGCCTTATTGTCAATCGGTTTGCTGTTTGGCTCTATCCTCTTTTTCCGTAAAGTACTTTCCAATACGTTGGGGTTTGGTTCACAAGAACGCTTTCAACAATTCTTCTTTAAAAGTCCGCTGAAATCTTTTGCCTGGGGATTGCTCACAACAGCGGCCATCCGGTCCAGTACGGTTACTACATCATTGGTGGTGCCGCTGGTCGCAAAGAAGGTGGTGAAAATAAAATCTGCCTTTCCTTTTATCCTAGGCGCAAACATAGGAACCACCATCACCGCGTTCATTGCAGCGTTGTTCAACTCCAATGCTGCCATCAGTATTGCCATTGCCCATTTTCTTTTCAACCTGATTGGAGTGCTGATCTTTTTTCCGATACCCTATCTCAATCAACTACCCGTAAAACTTGCCGATAGCCTTGGACGAATTACGTTGAAATATCGTTTAGCAGGATTTCTTTACGTGTTGCTCACTTTCTTTTTCATTCCATTCTCTCTCATCTATCTGAACAAAGATTCGGTCACCGTTCAGGAACTTACTTATCAGAATGAAAATCTGCTGACAGGCGAAAAAAAATCATACACCATCATCAATAAAACCTATCTGAATCAGCCAATCACAAACTGGATTCAGTATGAGCCTGCCAAAGATCTTGAGCCTGACCCATTAAAAATTCGCACCGTCTACCGCAGAAAGAATCTGCTTCTGATCAACAATGAATTGTTTGAATTGAATAAACCAGGATTTTGTCGCGATGGCGAAGATGAAAATGGAAAATTCAACACCTGTATTCGCGAAATATTGCCGGTGTTTTCCATGAGTCCTTCGCTGTCCCTCGACTCAGTATACGTCTTTGAAAGGGCCTGGTATCAGCCTGCACGGGTTGATTCTGCAACGATGATTATCTATATCAGCGCCAGCCAGAATGTATTGGCAAAAAAAGAGATGATTGGTCCGAATGGAAGATCATCCTGGAAAGAAGAACTCGTGCAGATCAATGAAAAATAGGCGTTTCCTTTGGTGAACTATCCCAGTTTATAGCGACCAAAACCTTCGCAGAAGAAACCAAAATTGCTATATTGCCTCATCGTACAATATGGAAAGCATCAAGGATACAATATTTAAATTTTTGCGACTGGATAACCTGATGGAAAATCTGTCTGGATATGTAGAGGCCCGAATTGAACTGTTGAAGATTGAAATTAAAGAAGATGTTGCCAAAGTACTTGCCAGTGCGATGATGATTATTATTGTGGTGTTTCTGGCATCGATCTTTTTATTGTTTTTAAGTATCGGGTTAGCCCATTATCTGAATAACTTCTTTGACAAGCCACAAGTGGGCTATTGGATTGTTGCCGGTATTTACGGAATACCTTGCCTGCTCTTCATCTTATTCCGAAAAAATATCAGTCACTCCATGGAAACGCATTTGATGACGATGATCAAACGCAAAAAAAAATAAGCATGGAATTGTTAGAAACACAAGACCCGGAGAAGAAGCGACTCATAGAAACTTCCGATCGTCATAAGCAGGAACTGGAAAAGGAAGTGAAGGCGCTCTCTGACAAAACGGAACGCATCGTAAAAAATGCCTTGATCATCGGTGCCACGCTGGCGGTTACCTACCTGATAGTAAGTCAGCTAAGTTCTTCCAAAAAGAAAAGAAAGAAAGCCAAACCCAAACAAAATGATGAGGACGAAACACCGGATTCTATACTGGAAGATGTGAGCGGGCCGAATTCATCACCTTCATTTCTTTCACAATTAGGCGAACGTGTGACCACCGGAGCCACTGCCATATTGCTGGGCATCGCAAAAGATAAACTGGCAGAGTATCTTAGCAACCGCAAACAGAAAGATGAAAATTCTTAATACCCTGCAAGAGCGTCATCAGGCAGGCAAAAAAAGTATTGCCGTGTTGGTTGATCCCGACAAAATTGATGACCCTGCTCGTCTTAACAACTTACTGCGGCTGGCGAGTGAAAATTGTGTTGATTATTTTTTTGTTGGCGGAAGTCTGATCACCACTACCAATCTGACCGATGTAGTGAGTCAGATAAAAGAAACCGTGTCTATTCCGGTTGTATTGTTTCCAGGCAGTTCATTGCAGATTGATTCCTCCGCTGACGCGATATTGTTTTTATCACTCATTTCAGGGCGCAACCCCGACTTGCTGATTGGTCAACATGTATTGGCTGCTCCGATTCTAAAAAACAACCGGCTTGAAGTAATGCCTACCGGGTACATCCTGATCAATTCGGGAAGAACAACATCCGTGGCATACATCAGCAATACCACACCCATTCCAGAAGATAAGTATTCACTCGCAGCCTGCACGGCACTGGCCGGAGAAATGCTGGGGCTTAGATTAATCTACTTAGATGCCGGCAGTGGTGCCGAACGCGAAATCAATACGAAGATGATCAACACCGTGCGCAAAGCCGTGGATGTGCCACTTATTGTTGGTGGTGGAATTAACACCAGTCAAAAAGCATTCAATGCGTTGGAAGCTGGTGCCGATTTGATTGTTATTGGCAATGCCTTAGAAAAAAATCCTGACTTGCTTATCGAAATCAGCGACAGGGTATATGATTGGAATCAAAGTATTGAAGCGAGGAAGTAATCTTCTCTTCTGATTTTATCTCCTTATCTCAAACGTTGTAAATCCAACCAACTCACCGGGCATCACCTCAATGTGATCTACTTTTGAGCGGGCAGGCCCCAGGTTACACCATTTTATAAACTTATAGAGATCCTCCTCTTCTGCTTCTGCTTCGATATAAACATCGCCATTGGGTTCGTTACGAACAAAGCCTTTAATATTCAGCTCCGCGGCCTTTTCTTTTGCAACCGCTCTGTAAAAAACACCTTGAACTTGCCCCGAAACAATAATTTTGAAATGCTTTAATTCCACGTGCTGCGCTTTATTAAAGCACTACATTAGAAAATATAATCCGTACTTAAAAAGGATGATTCACGATTCCGGATGATATCACTGATTATTTTTTTGTTGGAGTCAGTGCTTTTGGTAGCCACCAGAGTGCGAATGGAAAATACACGCAAAGCATCGGCTACAGAAAGCGTTCCTTCCGCAGAGTCCTTTCTTCCATTGAATGGAAATAAATCCGGCCCCCGCTGACACTGAGTATTTAAGTTGATGCGACCCACCTGACTTGAAAATAAATCGATCAGCCTGGCTATCGCTTTAGAATCCTTTCCAAAAATGCTTAGCTGCTGACCAAAGTTTGAGTTCACCACATAATCAATCGCATCTTCTTCGCTATCAAAAGGAACAATCGGCACCACAGGTCCAAACTGTTCTTCATAATAAACTTTCATTTTGTTATTGACCGGATATAACACAGCCGGATAGAAAAACGTGTTCGATGTTTCACCTCCATGCTCATTCATAATGTTGGCACCATGCAACTTGGCGTCTTCTACCAACCCTGTTAGATAAACAGTCTTGCCCGGCTCTGGTAAAGGTGTAAGTGATACACCTACTTCCCATGGCATCCCAAATTTCAGTTTGGCAATCTCTGCGGATAGTTTCTTAATAAATTCATCCACAATACTTTTATGAACAAATAAAATCTTAAGTGCGGTGCATCGCTGACCATTGAACGACAGCGATCCCAACACACATTCGCTTACCGCATTATCAATGTCAGCATCGGGCAATACGATCGCTGGATTTTTCGCATCCAATCCTAAAATGGCTTTAAGTCGATGCGGCTTGGGGTGAAGTTTCTTTAACTCATTCGCTCCCTTGTTTGTGCCGATGAATGCAAACACATCTACTTTGCCTGTCTCCATCAATGAACCTACCGTCTCGCGGCCACGACCATAAATAATATTAATTACTCCGGGCGGAAAACTTTGCTGAAAATCTTCTAATAAAGGACGGATTAGCAACACGCCATACTTGGCTGGTTTAAACACTACCGTGTTACCCATGATCAGAGCCGGGAACAATGTGCTGAAGGTTTCGTTGAGCGGATAGTTGTAAGGGCCCATGCAAAGCGCGACACCCAATGGCACACGTCTGATTTGCGCCATGATCCCCTGCTCATGAACAAAGCCGGATGAGTTTCTATCTAATTGCTTGAGTGAATTAATCGTATCGACAATATAATCGCAGGTGCGATCAAATTCCTTTTCAGAATCTTTCAACGTTTTACCAATCTCCCACATCAGCAGGTTCACCACTTGCTGGCGTTTCTCACGCATCTTACTTAAAAATAATTCTATACGCTGGATCCGCTCCGCTACAGACATCATCGGCCACACACCGTGACCCAGATCATAAGCACGTACCGCAGCGTCCAATGCTTCGAGTGCTTCTTTGGCGGTGAGTAGTGGAGTGCTTCCAATTATCTTTTGTTTTGATTCATTTCCTTCGCGAACACATACGGGGCTGGCCACCGGGCTCATGTCACCTTGCCACGTTACCATTTTTCCGTCAATCAAATATTCGCGCTGCTCCATATAGGCCGGAAGCTTTACAGAAGCAGGAATAGTTTTTTCTTCTGGAAATAAATTGGATAATACTTCACTCATGATTATAGCTTGGTTTGTGCGGTTACGATTAAAATTCCAGATGAAGTGCCAAGGCGATCGGCACCTGCTTCGATCATTTGCAGGGCTTGCTCCAGTGTTTTAATTCCACCTGATGCTTTTATGCCTACATGAGCCGGAACAGACTTCCGTATAATTCTTATGAGTTCCACTTTGGCACCACTGGGTGCAAAACCCGTTGACGTTTTTACAAAATCAGCACCGGCATCAGCACAAAGTATACTAGCCTGGGCAATCTCTTCATCGGAGAGATAAGCCGTTTCGATAATTACTTTTAAATTCTTTTGATAATCATGCGCCAGTTTACCGCACTTGGCGATTTCTATTTTCGTCCAGGGATTGCCCGTTTTAAATGATGAAACATTTAAAACTACATCGATCTCATCGGCACCATTATCGATTGCACGCTGTATTTCATCCAGTTTTGTTTCGGTCATGTTGTAACCAAGCGGGAAACCGGCAACGGTTACAAGAATAATTTTATCCTTTCCGATTTCGCGTTGAGCACGCTTCACCCAAAACGGAGGAACACATACGCCAAGTAAATTATATTTTCTTGCTTCGTCCACTAACCGATCAATGTCGTTGATGGTGAGTGTAGGACTCAGATTGGTATGCTCTATATAACGGGCGATATCTTCCACTTCGTTTCAAATAAAAACGAAATTAATTCATTGCACTCACATTTAATATGGAGAAGCGGAGTAAATAATTTTTAGTGTCTGATCCCACATTCTTTACAATATCGCATCTTGTGGACAGCATGTCGCTTTGGCGGGCGCTTATGCCCATAATACAAAGGATTTGTGTACTGCGGCTCATCCATTTTTCTCATTATGCGTTGCTTTTCCTTTGCCACTTTCTCTACGCGCGCATAATATTCATAACGCGGGGTGTGTTTTACGTTCACTTTCTTTGACCTTACCGAACGTTCCTTAGTAGGCTTATGAGCACGTTTAGTTTGAACATTTACTTGTTCCTCCGGTAAACTCTTGTCGCCCAGTGTAGTTTGAGCAAGTGTGAGTAATGGTGAGCAGATTGCCAACAGACAAACGAAAAATCGCAGAGTTGATTTTTGCATAGTGTAAACA
>Ga0163151_10009946_pt1 | contig 10189 bp, 10 predicted proteins | sample OliLakLV19MP5IB2_FD_145596 | JGI IMG/M metagenome (GOLD analysis project Ga0163151, IMG submission 145596) | Freshwater microbial mat bacterial communities from Lake Vanda, McMurdo Dry Valleys, Antarctica - Oligotrophic Lake LV.19.MP5.IB-2 | ecosystem: Environmental > Aquatic > Freshwater >... | reverse complement strand
ACCAATGGTGCATGCCAATTGTTATATTTATCAACCTCAGGCAACGATCCTTACATTGCCTGAGTCTTACAAATAACTAAGTGACATTATGAAACGGGTGTTTCCAGTCTTCCTTATTACCCTCGGCCTGTCCATGGCACTATCCTGTTCTACTGAACTAGTCGTCGTGGATGGCAACACACCCTACTCTACCTTCAATATCTCCGATATCAAGATCGAGAACTATGTCAATAGGCTCTATATCGATATCATCGGCCGAGAACCCCTGGATGATGAGCTCGCTGCCGAAGTCGAACGGTTGAAGGCAGGAGATTTGAAACGGGAGACCCGCGACAGTATCATCTATAGGTTGATGTCCGATACAACTTATCGTGAAAATGAATTTTCCTATAAAGCCGCTTTCGTCCAGAACCTTTACAACCTTGCAAAGGTGAGATGCCTGGAAGGTGTCGCCGACAGTGAGATCGAATCAAAGATCAGCATCCTGACTTTTGGTGCGCTACAGGATTCCCTTGAAGGCAACTGGGATGCCTACTATCAGAAACAGTATGAAATCCTGAGAAACCAGGCAACACTTGATAGCCGTCAGGCCTTTTACGATGGACTGACCCCCTATCATCAGATGTATAGCGTTATGATCGATAACGCGATCTACGATGCGATCAATATGAACACCTTCAATTATGTCCGATCGACTTTCGATCAACTGCTATGGCGACTGCCGACCTCGCAGGAGTTTGATAACGGATTTGCCATGATTGAATTCAACCAAACCTCAGAACTCTTTGGCTTTTCGGGATCGGATAAAAACGATTATATCCGCATCCTGACCGAAACCAATGAAATGTACGAAGGCATGTTGATCTGGTGCTACCAGGTCTATCTCAGCAGGCCGCCCGCAGCAGGTGAAGTCGTGACACTCCTTCCAACGTATATACAGCAGAAAGACATCAATTGGGTCATCGCACAAATACTGGTAACTGATGAATATGCAAATTTCAGGTAATCCCATACACCGTATGTTCGTTGCGCTCTGCATCTGCTGCATGATCTTCTTCAGTTCATGCCAGGATGAATATTACGTATACGGCATAGAAGACGTAGAGATCACGCCGGTCAACTCCGAAAAGGATAAACCAAAAACACACACGCAATACATTTCCATTTTGTATGCCAATATGTTTCAAAAAGCGATTGGCCCCAACCAGATGCTCCAGGCCTTGAATGCCATTGAATCTATCGGCGACAAGCAAGTGGCGTATGATATGTTGGTGAGTAAATACATGAATGATCCGGAAGTAAAAATTCCATCGGTCGAATCGATGCGTGCTGATCCCGAGACCTTTGTGCGGGAGACCTATACAAGATTTCTCGTCAGACAACCCACCGAAGCAGAGTTGCAATGGATGATCAACTATATCGACAGCCGGCCATCCTTGACTCCGGAGCTGGTTTTCTTTTCCTTCGCTACGTCCAACGAACACGCTCATTACTAAACCTGCAAGCTCATGAAAAGAAGAAAATTTATCACCACCTCATCGCTTGCTACTGCAGGGGCCTTTACCATGCCCTATATTTTACCTTCAGGATTGTTAGGCGCTACGACCAAACCACCGCTATCTGAATATGTCGTCTTTGTCTTGTTTGCCGGCGGCGTGCGCCAGCAGGAATCAGTGTTGCAGCGCTACCTCGCCGAAGGACAGAATGAAAATGTAGAGGGTAATATCATGTACAACATGCTCACAGGCGCTCCACCTAATGATAAAATCGCCTACGGACTTGATGATACTGTCAATAACATCATTGGCGGTATTCCAATAGACCCGATCCTTCAGACCCCACTCGATCAGATCGGTACTTTATTTCCGGAAGTACGTTTTTCCAAAGGAGGCGCCGGACACTTCAATGGGCTGAGTACCGGTGTGTCGGGCAACTACTACACTACCCAGGGGCTTAGGATGCGCCCACAATCCCCTACTATATTTGAATACCTGCGCCGTCATGCCGGATTCAAAGCGACCGATACCTGGTATGTCGGCGTGAGCATCGGCGGTTCCCGTCCTTTACTCAACTATTCTGCTCATGAAGCGTACGGCAGACGCTATGGAGGAAATTTTATTGCCCCGACGGTGACTTTCGGAGAGCCCGGCATGGCCAACTTTCAGAACTTTAAAAATTATCATCCCGACACTGAATGGGACAAGATCCTGGAGATGCGTGAATTTCTGAACCAGAATTTTCAACAACAAGGGCTTGAAATAGCTCACCTCTACAATGAAACGGAAGAAGAAATATTGATCAAGGATTTTGTCAGAAACACCTTTGAAAAGGTTAATACAGGCAGCGTCATACTGCCTCCTGTCAATGACAATGGCGACCTGAAGACGATAGGTTATGCCGTGGAAGTTCTTAACTGGTTTAAACCGAAACTTACGGTAGTGGATATGACCAATATCGATGTATGTCATGGTGATTATACGTCCTATCTGAAAAATCTGCACCGCGCTGACCACGGAATAGGATTCCTGTGGCGTGAAATACAACGCATCCCCGAAATGGCAGGAAAGACAACGCTGATCGTGATGCCGGAGCATGGGCGTGACCTGGAGCACAATCCGATCAAGGATGATAATGACTGGTACTCCTATGATCACTCAGGCAATAATGAAAATACCCGTCGCATCTTTACGATGATGGCCGGTCCGGGTATTGATGGCAACCTTCGCGTAGGTGGCGTAAATAATCCGATAGGTGATGCCTCCGATATCGTGCCGACCATTGCTGACTTGTTTGGCATAAAAGATATTGTAGCCAACCAGGGCTTGTTGGATCCATCAGCGCGTTCACTCTTTGACAGAATATGATGATGCGCAATGGAATAATAGCTTTGATAGCACTCCTATCACTCGTGTGGGTCGCCTGCAATAAAGAAGATGTACCTGTCAATCCTTTTGACGGACAGGTTGTCAACCAGGATACGGTGAGCCTTACGATTATCAATCCTGAACCCAACTCCATCGCGGGGATTTATCAGAATATACTGAAACCAACCTGCGCTAACTCAGGCTGTCACGATGGCACCTTCGAACCGGATTACAGGACGCTAAACAGTGCATACAATACACTCGTATATCAGGTGCCGATCAAAAATGATGGCAACTACAGCTTCCGCGTAGAACCATACAATGCACAGGGCTCTGTGCTGATGGCGCGACTCAGGAATCTGATTACGCCATCCATGCCTATTCAGATCGAACCGAACTCGGACTGGCCACAGAAGAAAGATCAGTACATCAACAACATACAGACCTGGATCAATAACGGAGCGCCTGATATCATGGGCAATGTACGGCAGATCACCCATCCAGCGCCGGAGTTGATTGGTGCGGGAGCGGCAGAGGCAGATCAATGGATGAGCCGTAGTGGGGAGACAGGTCCGCTGGTGATGCCGGGATCCGCTACGAATATTCGCCTCTACTTTGCCTTCAGGCATGATGAGTTGATGCCTGATCAGTTACAATACAACCGCATATCGTTTTCCGACAATGCGAATGCATTTGGTGGAGCAACACAAAACGTACTGCAATTACTTCCAACGCCGCGGATGGAGCGTGGATTTTATGGAAATGTGGTAGCGTACACACATTATATTGACATTGATCCAGCGGCTGAGTTTGATGCCGGGCAGGAACAATGGTATTTCAGAGTATATGTGCAAGATCAACAAAATCCTGTAACAGAAATTCCTACAGACAATGGTATTTATTACATCAAGAGTTATATGTCGTTTCGCTGGGCTGAATAATCTGCTCATGCTCACAGGCCTCTTGATCATCGCAGGTTGTGGCAAAGAAGACGACATCACGTATTCCAATACACCAGTGATCGAGCTGATCAATATCTCACAGGATACGATCAGGCAATATGAAGACGTGTTGATCATTCGTATTGCTTATAAAGACGGAGATGGTGATGTTGGCTTTGAAGATCCTGAGGAATATGCATTATATGTAAGAGATATCCGGCTCGAAGCATTTGATGGGTTTTATGTTGGACCTCTGGCGCCGCCGGATGCCAATGTGCCCATACAAGGGGAACTCACTATAGCGTTTCCGAGTTTGTTTCTCTTTGGTAACGGAGCTGTGGAGCAAACGCGATTTGAGATCAAAATGATTGACCGCGCAGGTCATGAGAGCAATGTGCTTGAAACAGAATTTGTCGCCATCACCAGAGAATAAATGCCAGTTAACTTCTCCTATAAACGAATACGGTCCCTAAGGAAACTCACCCTGTGTGGTTTGTTCATGGCATCTCTTGTCTATGCTTCCCTAAGCATCGCGCAACCAACCTACACCATGCAAAGTGCTGTCGTCGATGACTGTGAAGGCAATCTGACCGACAGCGAAAATGGCCCTGAAATGGGACAGTATGATCATAATGAAGATTATACATTTACTGTGTGTGTTGATGGCGCTACGGAGATCATCATTGCTTTCAATTTTTTCTCCAGTGAAGAAACCTATGATGTGCTGTCTGTCTATGACGGCCCTAACACCGGATCGCCATTGCTTGCGATGCTCACCGGAATTATCCAACCACCACCAGTCCTGGTAGCGACGAGTGGTTGCGTTACGTTTCACTTTACGAGTGATGACAACATCGTTGCTGCCGGATGGGATTTGGACTGGTCAGTGGAGATCACAGATCCAGTACCCCCTTTATTGCAACTCATGAGTGTTTTGGATTGTCCAATGTCATCTATCACCTTTCAGTTTGATACGCCTGTTGATTGTGATCAGATGACGGCCGGCAATTTCACCATCCTGGGCCCGGGTGGGCCATCCATTGCCCAGATCAACCCGCTTGATTGTGTGTCTGGTGAATTGGGTCAGTTATTTGAAGTTATTTTTTCATCACCCCTTGCCAATCCGGGCACTTACAGGCTGCTTTTTAATGGTGCTATACAGGATGCTTGTGGCGAGTGGCATGATGTAGGGGCGAATATCGTTTTTGAACTAACCAATTGCCCGTTCAATGTGGAGATCCAACTCATCGACGATGCATGTGCAGGCGATTGTGGGACGGTCCATGCGGAGATCATTGGTGATGCAGGTGTGGCCTATAGCTTTATGTGGGGGCATACTCCAGTAAATCAATCGGATGTCAATGTATGCGCGGATGTAGCCATGCTTGTATCGGTGACGGTGACCGATCCGGTGAGTATGGGTACAGCAACAGCGCAGTATATGTATACGCCCAGGGAAAATCCTGTCATTCTCAATCCTATTCAGGATACGGTTTGCTCGAGTATGGGTGACCATTTTTATCAATCAAGCCTCCCGGGAGGGCGCTACTACTCATCTATTATTCCTGAATGGTTGCAGGCAGAGGGCAGGTATCAATTCTGGCGGCATAGCTGGACAGGTCCCATCAACGTCGATATAGTCACGTATATAGCCCCTAACGGATGCGAGGCGTATGATACGGTTGTTGTACTACCGGTAGATCCGGGGAGCATTGAAGCGGCATGTGTCAATAGTCCTGCCTTTGCAGTCAATGGTGGCAATCCTGCCGGCGGCATCTGGCAAGGGCCGCACATTGCAGCTAACGGAATATTTAACCCCGTTGCAACCGGATCCTTTGTGGTCAATTATACAGCTCCCAATGGATGTATCGCCTACAAGCGAATCAATGTATCTGATACGATCATCATGCCGGACGTTGACACTATTTGCAGCTCTCAGGAATTTGATCTGGTGGCCAATCCTTATGGAGGCAACTGGAGCGGTCCAGGTATCGTCAACTCCATCGTCGGCAGGATACGTGGCTGGGTAGTCACGTCCAATCAGACCTACACCTATGTCTATACGCTGAAAGGATGCACCGACACCATGGAGATTTTTGTGCAGGAACTGTGGGCCGGGCCGGATCAGGCTTTGTGTGATGCAGACACATTTCTTATGCTCAGCAGACCGGGTAATTGGAGCGGACCCGGAACATATCTGCCCGCGCTGAATGCTTTTGATGTCAGTGCACTCGGACCGGGGGAATATGATTTTACCATCTCTGCCTTCGGTTGTTCAGATGCTTTTCGTCTGTATATCCTGGCGCCTTATGCTGACCTCGATGAGCCTGTATCCTTTTGCCAGGAAGATGAATGGATCAACCTCTACGATATAGCCGATTACAGTCCTGACTGGGGAACGTTTGCAGGGCCTACCATCGTGGAGAGTAATGATGAGTGGTATTTCAATCCGCTGCTCGCAGGTCCGGGTGTGCATACGGTTGTATTTGAAGCATTAGGTTGCAAGGATAGTTTTGACATCACCGTCGAAGCCTACGCTGTCATACCAGATTATAGTTTTTGTGAACTGAGTCCTGCGCTATTATTGACCGCCAATCCGCCCGGTGGCTCATGGTCTGGTCCGGGATTCCTTGATGGTGTCAGTGGATTGTTTGATCCGCAATTGTTACCTCCCGGATTACATCCTGTTTATTACACAGCTCCTTCGGGATGTCTGTCAACTGATACCATAGAAATCATATTGCGTGAAGAAGTCAGCATCAATGGTGTAGATCAGATCTACTGTTACACGGATACGGTGATCAATGTTATCATAGCGCCGTTGGGTGGAACGTTTTACATCAATGGTGTTCCCTCCTCGCCCCAATTCAATCCTTCAATACTTGGTACGGGAACGCATGAATTGTTTTACACGCGTGGCTCGGGGCCTTGTGCATCTGATGAACGGATATTTTTTAGTGTGACGACCCCTATTTCCGGAACTGTCAGTCCAACTGATTCCATATGCCAGGGAGAGAATGCAGTGATTGCAGCGTCAGCAACTGGCGGAATAGGCAGCTTGCTGGCCAGCTGGGATCAGGGTCTAGGATTTGGCTTCAGTCATATCGTCAATCCTCCAGTGAATACACTTTATACGGTCACCATTAGAGATGGATGTTCCGAACCCTACACCGCCTCCTCCTTTCTGTTTGTGCATCAACCATTTAATATTGAGGTTGTGAACGGCCCGCCGGTTTGCTATGATGACACGAGCTATATAGAAATCGTACTGCCGATTCCCGGCCAATATGCAGTCTTCTGGCAGCTTGATTCGATTGTAGAAAACACCTATCTCGAAGGACAGCCGGGCATCTATCAGGCTGAGGTAGTAGAGCTCTTCAGTGGATGCATGCAAACGTATGATCTTTCCATTCCTGGTCCACCGCCGCTCAGTGCGAACTTTACCATCATTCCGAACAAATCATGTGTGGACATCATTGACAACACCGTGCAGATCATTGATTTGTCCATCGGCTATACAGAGGGTTGGATTGACTTTGGGGATGGTACGGGTCCTATGCCATTTGTGCAGGGAGATGTCATCGCACATGACTATACTGAAATTGGTGAATTTACGATCTCACTTGTGCTGACCAATGAGTTGGGCTGTAGGGATTCGCTCTCCCGCCAGATCTGTGTGGATAATCGAGTGGTGATGTATGTGCCGAATGTATTCTCGCCCAATGGCGATGGACAGAATGATGTGGTCAAGATTGAGGCTTTTGGATTGGGGGATGTGCTATGGACGGTCTTTGGTCGTTTTGGTGAAAAAATGTTTGAAGCTAACACACTGGATATGACCTGGGATGGGACGCATCGTGGTCAGCCTTTGGACCCTGGTGTCTTTGTGGTCCATGTGGTCTATACGGACCAAGCTACCGGTGCCTCCGGTGAGCGGATATCGACAGTGACATTGATCAGGTAAATATTGAATTTTCTCAATTTTGTCGGCAGGATTGTTGCAACGTACTTAATGAGGATAAGTGCAGCAATCTGACAGGAAAAGGGTGGATTGTTGAAGTTTTAGGAGGCAAAGGTGCAGGTATAAAGAAGTTATGAGACACTCAGAATGAAAACAAAAGATGCCAAACGTATTACGTAAAGATGGTTATCGTTTTTTCTTTTTCAGCAATGAAGGAAATGAACCACCTCACATTCACGTTGAGTTAGAAGGGGCATATGCAAAATTCTGACTGGATCCCATTACATTATCTTATTCAACTGGCTTCACATCCCGCCAATTGAGTAGAGTCCGTAACTTAGTAGAAGAAAATCAAGAATTACTTAAAGAATCCTGGTATGATCACTTCAACTGAATCGATTCCTAAAGCTGTAGATTTATGGTTTACAGAAGACATGCTTTTTGTCCGATTGGAAGATGGACGTGAAGCTGGAACACCACTTGAATGGTTTCCAAAGCTTAGAAACGCCACAAATGATCAAAGAATGAACTGGAGACTGATTGGAAACGGAGTAGGTATACATTGGGAGGACATTGATGAAGATTTATCTGTTCGGAAACTTATTCAATAGAAAAAAAGCGTCTCATAACATCGGCTGTTCGCAATGGCGGTAACAGCTATAATAATGATATTCAAAAGAGACAGATTTCGTAAGCTTAAAATGATTGACTCCTGGAACGCCACTGCGCACAGCCCAGCTCGTCAGACTGTGCAAAAACCCTCTATTTTGTTGAAAACTTTATATAATTATATTTAATTATATGTGCTGTATTTCGTAATTTGGGTATCATACTCTTGTATCATGAAATACATAGAAGGATTTAATCGAAATCAATCCGTTTTGTTTCCACAATGCCTTGAAGATATTATCCCTTTCGATTCCGAAGTCCGGATGATTGATGGTTTTGTGGATTCCCTACCGATGGCTGAATTGGGATTTTTAGATCACAAACCCCGGGAGGAAGGTCGTCCAATGTATCATCCTCGGGATTTATTCAAGTTATATCTCTATGGCTATCTCAATCGCGTTCGGACTTCACGTCTGTTGGAGCGGGAATGTGAACGCAATATCGAATTGATATGGCTTCTTAGAGGATTGCGTCCCTGCTTCCGCACGACTGCCGGATTCCGGTTAGCAAATCCTGAAGCTTTTAGAAATACGTTTACACATTTTGTAGCCGGTTTGAATAAAGGTGGCTTCCTGGGCCGGCAAACGGTAGCCATTGATGGCAGTAAGTTCCGGGCCGTCAATGCCAAGAAAAATAATTTTAACATAAAGAAAATCAAACGCCAACTCACGTATATTGATGAAAAGATCGGCCAGTACATTCAAGAACTTGATGCATCGGATCTAAGCGAATCCAATGCGGCCGTCATGGAACAAAAGCTGGCTCATCAACGTCGCCAAAAACGTAAGTACAAAAAACTGGAGAAACAATTAAGGGATACCGGACAAGAACAGATTTCAACCACCGATCCGGATGCACGTGCCATGGTCATACGGGGACAGCTGATCACGGTCGCTCTCAAAGTACAGACCGTCGTTGATGACAAGCACAATCTGGTGGTTAAGTACCTTCCCACTAACCGAAATGACAAGAAGGCATTACTTCCGATGGCCCTCCGGGCAAAGAAAGTCTTTGGGAAGAAATCTATCACCGTTCTGGCGGATAAGGGATATCACAACGGAGAACAACTCCGTGCATGCGCCAGTGAAGATGTGATCACCTATGTCGCAGTCCCTGATGCTCCGAGAAATAGTTCCATACCAACATCTGACTATTACGGGGAGAAATTCCAATACAATAAAAAACAGGATACATTCACGTGTCCTAAAGGCCAGGTCTTGAAATCCAATGGCCAAACGTATCATCGTAAATATGACGAGTAGATTACCAAAATGAAGCATTACAAAACTCCAAAATGTAAAAATTGCCCAGCTTTAGCGGCATGTACTAGTAACCCAAAGGAAAGAATACTGGAAAGAAGTGAGTGTGCTGAAGCTGCAGAACGAAACAAGAAACGAGTAAGGGCACATCCGGAGATATATGCCGCTCGACAAGAAATTATAGAGCACATCTTCGGCACCATCAAACGGCAGTGGGGATATGACCACATGCTCCTCAAAGGACTCCGGAAAAATGACGGAGAGTTTGGACTTATTTTTCTGGTTTATAATTTAAGACTGATTATCAATATATTAGGGGTCGATGGGGTGAAAAAATGGACTAAAAAAGTGATTTTTCTCATTTTAGATCTAGTACACCTCATACCAGCTAATAGCAAAAATCAAAAAATAGAATTATCACCTTCAATAGCTTAAACCATGGCTGGTAATAGGAAATTATTAATAGGTTTTTGCACGAACTGACGTTATCTGCAA
>Ga0163151_10009942_pt1 | contig 10194 bp, 9 predicted proteins | sample OliLakLV19MP5IB2_FD_145596 | JGI IMG/M metagenome (GOLD analysis project Ga0163151, IMG submission 145596) | Freshwater microbial mat bacterial communities from Lake Vanda, McMurdo Dry Valleys, Antarctica - Oligotrophic Lake LV.19.MP5.IB-2 | ecosystem: Environmental > Aquatic > Freshwater > Lake... | reverse complement strand
TGTTAACGGCTATGTAAAACCGTTTCTATTCGGCCGCGAGGACGCGGTTTTATTGCCTACAGCCGAAGCGATGGGTGCGACACCAATGCTGAGGGCTCCAGAAGAGGCGTTGAGCTACTGACTGACAGTGACGACAAACGCTGGCGACTCGATGCGGCGTTTGATCAGAATGGCTCGTCGGAATCGAATTGCGGCAGGTCTTGTTCGGGCAAGAGCTGATCGCGCCAGGCCTGCTGAACCTGAGGCCCGTACATCGCCCACAGGCTCTCGCGCAGCGCGTGCAGGCACTCGAAGACGGCCAGCGCCTGTTCTGGCGACCAGTGTTCGGGCAGGGGCAGCGCCGCAGGGTTCGTGCGGCGGGGCGTCATGGCTTGGTCTTGCGAGCCACGCGAGGGGGGGTCTTGCCGGCACGCTGCCGGGCACGCGCAGCCAGTCGCTCCTCGGCTTCCTTCTTGCGGTAGGACTCGCCCTCGAAGCGCAGCACCTCGGCACGGTGCATCAGCCGGTCGATGAGCGAGACCACGCAGGCGGCATTGGGGAACACCTCGCCCCATTCGGCGAAGGGGCGGTTGGTGGTCACCACCGTGCTCTTGTGCTGGTAGCGCCGGCTGATCAGTTCGAAGAGCAAGTCGGCGTGCCGGTTGGAGTAGGACAGGTAGCCGACCTCGTCGATGAGCAGGATGTCGGGTGCGGCGTAGTGGCGCAGCCGCCGACGCAAGGCCGAGTCGCTGTCCAGGGCGGCCAGATCGCCGAGCAACTGCCCGGCGGTGGTAAACAAGGCCGTGTGCCCGGCGAGCACCGCCTGATAGCCGATATTGCACGCGCACATCGTCTTGCCCACGCCGTTGGGGCCGACCAGCACGACGTTGCTGGCCTCGGCGAGGAACTGCAGCGTCATCAACTCCTCAAGCATCGCGCGGTCGCACTGCGTGGGCCAGTCCCAATCGAAATCGGCCAGCGGCTTGAAGCGCCCGATGTGCGCCTCTCCCAGGCGTCGCTCCAGGCTGCGCCGGGAGCGCTCCTGCGCCTCCCAGGTGAGCCACTGGGTGACCCAGCGCGCATGATCGGGCTGGTGCATCACCTCGGACCAATGGGCGAGCAAGCCATGCAGGCGCAGCTCAACGGCCTGCTCGCGCAGAGCCGACGTAGCATCAATCATCGTCAGCACCTTCATCGCCGGTTCGTTCATCGTCGAATTCCTCAAGTCGGTCATAGGAGGCCAGAGGATGCGAGCGCACCGGCGCATCGCGGCGCGCGACGTGTTCGCTGAGCACCAGCGCCACCGGCGGGGGCTCGCCGCGGCGCTCGCGGGCGCGCTCCAGCGCCAGGCGCACCGCGTTCGGATGGGGCACATCGCGATCGAGCGCCTCGCCGATCCCCGCCTGCAGTGCTGCGGCCCCGTAGCGATCGAGCAGGCGCGTGAGCGCCGCGGTGATCGAGCCCAGGTTGTGGCCGCGCTCAGCCGCGCGCGCGAGCAGCGTCGCACTGGCTGGCGCGGCCTGCGCGAGCCGGTCGCAGGCGCGATGCGCGCGTGCCTTGCGCTTGTGATCGACCAACCCCTGCACATGGTGCGCGTGCTCGATTTGGGCGCCGCGCTCGTAGCTGCGCGCATGACAGGCGAGCTCGCGCTCAGCGTCGAAGACGCGCACCCAGTGCTCGTCGGCCAGGACGCCCAGCGTGCGACGCACGTGCGTATGCGGCACCGAGTAGTCGTTCAGATCGAAGCGCACGTACGGCGTCTTGCCCACTTGCGCGGCCACGCGTTCGCCCAAGGCATACTCGCGCTCGGGCAGGCCCAGCAGACTCCCCCGCTCGGCCTGGAAGGCATCGCGCACCGTCAAGCGCGCGTCTTGGGGCCAGGGCCGATCCGAAGCCGCGCCCTCGCACCATGTGCGCGCCTGCACGTTCAGATCAGCCAAGTCGGTGAATGCGCGCGCCGCGAAGAAGCTCTCGCGCACGTAGCGGATCGCGCGCTCGACGCGGCCCTTCTCGTTGCCGCGGGCCACCGCCACCGGGCGCGGCTCGAAGCGGTAATGGCCAGCGAACTCCAGCAGCGTGGGGTTGAAGCGGATGGCCTCACCCACGCGCTCGAGCACGGCACTCTTCAGGTTGTCGTAGAGCAGCACCCTGGCCTGGCCGCCGAAGGCGATGAAGGCCTCCACATGGCCGCGCAGGAAGCTGTCCATGCGCGCATCCAGAAAGAAGCGCAGGAAGATGCGCCGCGAGTAGCTCAGCACTATCACGAAAGCCATCAGCGGCCTGCGCGCACGGCCGATCTGCAGATGGCCGAAGTGCGCCCAGTCCACTTGCGCCTGCTCCCCCGGCAGCGTGCGCAGGCGCAGGTACGCCTCGGCGGCCGGGCGCGGGCGCATGGCAGCGATGAGGTGACGCAAGTGCCCGGGGCTGCCGCGGTAGCCGCGCTCGTGCACCATGACGTACAGGCGTGCGGCGGTGAGCGTGGGGAACTTGGCCAGCGTCTCGAGGATGAACACCCGGTAGGGGTCGACGCGGCTGGGCCGCAGCGGCATGGCCGCCGCCGCCGGCACGCCGTGCTGGGCGAGCACGCGCCGCACGGTGTCGCGGTGCACGTGCAGCTGGCGCGCGATGGTGCCCACGCGCCAGCGCTCGGCATCGTGCAAGCGCAGGATCTGCGCGCTCAACTCAGGGGAGATCGTCATCGGTGCTCCTCAGGGGGGGCGCGAGCACGCCAGGGCCACGCAAGGGCCCTGGCGTGGCCCTGGCGCAGGAAGCCTTGGCGCACCCAAGGCCGCAGTGCTTTGGCGCAGCCCCGGCACCGCCAGGACTGGCCGGCGTCGGGCAGCGCCCTGTACGTGATGGGATCGGCGTGCTCTGGTTCGCATGGCGCCAGTGAAGCATCGTCCTCGGGGGCCTGGGAACCCTGATGCGTCACGATGTTCGAGTCCAGCGCGCTGGGTACGCGTTGCGCGCACAAGCGCTGACGCATGCGCCAGCGTCGCGAGCGCTCGGCGTGCGCCATGCGCCCGCCGCGGCTGCGCTGGTAGCGCTGTGCCGCCTCACGCTGCGAACCCTGACGTGCCGCGCGCGAGCAGGCTCGGCCGCAGTAGCGCTGACCACGGTCGCAGTGGCTGCACAGCAGCACCTGCGCCCGGCAGCGAGCGCACACGAACAGGCGGGCAGGATGCTCGGCCAGGGGCACGCTCCTCGGGGCGAAACCCCGAGAGCGCTCCGCGCGCGCAACGCGCACGGTGCCGATGCAGTGCAGTGCTGGACGGACTCCCCCGGCAATGCAACACTGACGCCGCACCCGCTACACCAGCACGGTGCAGGGCACGGCGCGGTTCTAAAGCTGCCAAGCGTTCAGAGGCCGCCGCCGTGCCCACCTACTCAGGGCTTGACGACCCTTCTACCGCGACCAGCGAGGGCTTGTCATCCACGCGCGGAGCCGGCTCGTCCAGCCGGCCTGCCTGTCGAGTCCTTCTCGTACGCATCACGGCCAAGGCACCGACTCGGGCGCCAGGCCGACCTCGCCTGCTTGGCTGCCCTGCAGGGCAGCCAAGCAGGCGAGTCGACGCGCAACTCATGTTCATCGAAGATCCGCTGCCACACAGCACTGCCGATTACCGAATCGCCACCTCACATCCAAATAAGCGCGGTTCCTGATCGCCGTTCACACCATGAAGCGTATTCAACTTCACGTGGACCAAATCGATACTTCGGCACGGTTGAATAGATGCTTTCACCTGGTGCAACAAGGCCGATGTGAGGGCCAGTGGAGGAAAACCATGCATGCTCCAACCGTTCATCAAGCGCGCCGACAGCAAGAACATCATCGTAGGCTGCGGGAAACTCAATGGGATTTCCATCTGTATATGAATTTCCCATTGCAGCCACAACAAGACATCCCGAATCTGCGAGGGCTTTGAAAACGTCCTGTTCTGCCTGGGATCTCTCTGTGCCTCCCAAACTTATGTTCAAAATTTTGGAGGGTGAGCCTAGAATTTGGCCCAATGCGTTGAAATATGCATCGTCGTCGAATCGTTCCTTCGGTCTCCTCGGCGAAGGGTCGTCAAACACTTTCCACACATGTAACTTGCAATTTGCGACTCCAGCGACTCCAGCACCTCTACGTGCTCGGGCTGCGATGATGCCGGCTACATGAGTCCCGTGACCGGGAAGGTCCTTATCGGAGTGGGAGCCGTGATCGTAGGATTCAATTACTCCAGCAAGGTCTTGATGAGTTACATCAACTCCGGTGTCCAGCATGGCTACATGCACTCGAGAAGCATTTGGCCTTTCTTTAATTGCACTCCATCCGATCGCATCGAGGCCCCACTGAGAAGGATGAGCGGTTAAAACATCTGAGAGTTTCACTGAAATCCATCTATTTGGAACTCGCTCGACTACCTCAATGGCTTGAGAGTCTTTCAGCTTTCGAAGTTCTTCCTTCGATACGTCTCGGTTCAGTTTCAGCATGTTGTAACCGAACAGTTTTGGATTTGAGTTTCTCTGAATCGAACTAGTGAGGCTCCTAACTTCACGCAACAGGCCCGGGGAGCCTGAAGTTTTTGAGGATACTGAACTTGCTGCAAACAAAGGGGCGATTTCACTCAACCCTGCATTGTTAGTAAGCATTTCAAGTGGCCCCAGAAGTTGCTCGGAAACTCTGCGTACCTGATCGGCCGAACGCACACCGCGACGATTGCTAAACACGTTTGCAGCTTCTCGTAAAGCGCCGGGCTTGAGCTTTACGATTAGTTTGTTAGAAACAAAGGGCGCCTGATCACCCCCGCGGGGTGGAGTTGTCTTTTTGGTGCGCTCGATCATCTAAATGCTCCAAAGAAGTCAGTAGGCTAGTTTCCTTCTCAATTCTGGAGAGACACTGCTTAGTCTTGTGGACGCTGATCTGGTCGTAGATTTCTTGGGCTTAGATTTCAATCGGGTTGCAATGGAACTGCGAAGTTCTGGATCCGTCGCTATATGGAAGTGGAGTTCATCTAGCACTGGGGCAATAAAGTAAGTACTGCGAGTCTCACCGGAGCGAAAATGGGAGAGGACTACGCTCCTAACCATATCGCTTGATGAGTCAGGGAAGAGTGCCTCAATTCGTTCCCATGGTCCCAGCGATTGAAATCTGCTGGCCGCTCGCATTGCACGAACGGGTGCTTTCGCGGGTAATTTTATTGAAAGCAATTTGGAAGCTTCAACTATTCCAGGCCCGTAATTCTTCGTATCCCAACCTGCAGGCTTTGTCGAGGTACGTTGTAGAGTTTCTTTAAATAAATTTCCTAAATTCTCCGCTCCAAATCTTTTGGAAAGAGCGGCCCAACCTCCATGGTGGGCAATCCACAATGCGCAAATACCTGCTACATGTGCGGTAGCGTATGACGTACCTGAACTTCTATCGACTATTGACTTGCTCTGCGCCGTCGCGTGCGCACGCCAAATGGACTCACCTGGAGCGGTAATATCTACTTCAGGTCCATTGCTCGAGCCGGACCAGGGATGCGAATTCGCGTTTGATGCAGCAACAGCAATTACGTCCGGCATGCGTGCTGGATAGACAACGCTGGAAACATGATTGCCGGCGGCTGCAAACAAGAGGATGCCGTTTTTGCTTGCGTGCTGAATTGCTTGTTCCAGCGCTCCGGACCCTCCAAAAAGTCCGCCTAAACTCATCGACAATATATGGAATTTCTTGTCTACGGCCCAGTACAAGGCTGAGCATAGCCTTCGCCAAGAAAAATAAATCACGCTGTCATTGACTCTAAGCGGTATTAATTTTGCTTGCGGCGCGACACCAATTACGTCTTTGTCATCAGCGCTTATTAGAACGCTTCCGGTGGATGTCCCATGTCCGGGAAAATTGCCTGAAAGCGGATCTCTTGGGTCGGTGGAATCCTCAAAAAAGTTATAGCCTTTTTGAATAAGCAATGCGCTGGGATCGAGTTGATCGTGTGCTGCATATCCAGTATCTGGGTGCCCAACTAAAACTCCTGCACCCTGAGGATTCGGGGAGTTTCGCCACGCTTCTCGAATATTGCATGCTTGAATTGCCCAATCATGGGGGGCGCTACCGGGTAAATCCGTCGCGGTTCCGACCCCACTCCGTGTTGATCGCGATCTCGCTCCTTCAAACGCCGCATCGAGTCCAGCGGTTTCAAATGCAGGTTCGGCATGTGAGACCTCCCGATCATTCCGTAATTGGTATGTCAGATGCCATGCGGCACCAGTTGCAATGTTGACCTTCGCAGGAGGCATCGCAAGAAAAAAAGGCGCGCCAGGACCGAGAGATTTTATTTTCCAGCCTGTTAGTCCGGTGCGTCTGAGCGCGGCCCGTATTGGTCGCGGATTTTTAGACTTACCGCTCGATATAACTATGCCTTCGAACTGTCGAACTGGTCTCGTTCGTTTTCTCATTGAGTTTCTCCGCCACGAAGTACAAATGTGATCGTCACTAACTCGAATTTACTTCGCTTCCGTCAATATTCGCACCATCATTTTTTCGAAGAATCCCAAGTGCATTTCGAAATTTTGTTGCAGCTGCTTTTGACAGTTTCTTAGTTCGAATTGCTAAATGAGCTTCTAGCGCTTCGTAAAGGGTGCTTGATATGGAAAACGAATTTCCTGCAAAGACAACCGTTGCGAATATTGGAAAATCTCCGTAGGCCCTCCACGGATCGCCACACCATAGAACACCCCTCGTAGGTTTCTCACGAATGACAAAACAGAGGTCTTCCTCCAAGTTGCTCGGATCTTGTTGATCGAAGGTCTCGTCTGTAGTGAATACAACGACCTGTTCGGTTGACCTTGGGCATCCTATTACCCCGACTCTGAACTTGAAATGACGTTCCCTATCGGGAGTCATTTTGTCTCTATGAAAGGTCGCAACCAGCCGAGGGCGAACATGTAGACGTTCAACGTTTGGATCATATTGGGGCTGCCAGTATAGAAACGACGTGCAATTGTTGTCGTCTGAATTGCATTCCAGAAGGGACTTACTTGCCCTAAAGGCATCGCCGATAGTGCTTCCAGCTAGTAGGCGCTCATAGAATAGTCTGGCTGACGACCAAGCAGCATAATTCTCAATCGGTGCGGAAGTTCCAACTACATAAGGTACGACTGCTCGCAGCTCGCGAGCGATCTCGAATGAACTACAAGCGTTTATATAAACTAGACGTGGTGTTTTTTCTTGATCAAAGAAAGATCTCAATTGCCTTGCATTTACTTCTACGACCTTGCTTGCTCCGTTCTTGAATACAAGCAACTTTTTGCCGCCATGCGCAGAGATATGAACTATGTCAGGTTCGTTGTTTATGATTTCGAGCGGAAATCGTTCAATATTTGAATCCGGCAAAAATACCGATTCGACAGGTTCACCTGAGGCGGCGCCGAATGCTTGTTGAAGTTCGTTGATCTCGCGGTCCAGCATGATTGACTTCGGCCGCTTTTCACCTCTGCGTTTTCCAAGTGACTCCGGATGGCCAAAACCTTGGAAGAGTATTTTCATTTTTCTATCCAGTTTTTCATGTTTGGCACAATATAACCATTTGCCTTTCGTGCAATCTTCTCAATTGTCACTAACTCGAAAGATATAGATCTTGTGGATCAATGCCCGTCAACGACGACCGGCGCACCCCCCTTCCATGGCGAACTATTTTGACTAAAACGTCTATTGCGGCGGGATCGGGGATAGCAACTACTCTCGCCCACAAGATTGTCGAAGAGTTGAACGACTAGTCCAGAAGGACTAACAAGAGGAAGTTCAATCTCGAAAATAGATTGCAATTATCAAAAGCAGATATTCCATTTCGAGTAAACGATTTCGTAAGCATCGTTGACCTTCGACAAAACGATAATGTATCTTTGGCTCGGGCATACGCCCCTATCAAGGAGACGGGCATGAGAGCAAAAAAGAAGGGTGGAGCGCGACGCTCAAAGGTTCGAACAGCAAACGACGTGAATGTCAGTGGAGTGCTGCAGGCGGCGATTAAAGGAGGTTTGATTAAGGGGGACACAACTATCTCTCAAGTCGCAGGTATTGCGGCCTCCTCTAACATTGGCACACTAGGCTATGCAGTTGCTTGGGACAGATATGTGGCTGTCGTCGCATAGCAATAAGCGTTGAAGTTTGTAAAAGTAAAAAAGGGAGCAAATGCTCCCTTTTTCATTTACGCGACTAACGCCGAGAAATGGCTGTTTGACGGCGTAAGCTCTCTAGGAAATGTTGTTGACGATGATGAAAAGCGATCGCTAAGAAAAATTAAGGCTGTGGTTGAACTCCTGTACTGGGAGTTACACGTGATTTCCAATCCATCGCCCCGGCTCATTACCGCACTTCGCACGCTTTTACGTTCTTCCAACTCTCAACAAAGGGTTACTAGGTTCTTCTGGAGCCATCTCGAAGCAGATACCTTGTCACGTGTGTGTCTGGGAATGATGATTGATCTCAACATCATCGCTGCGAATGACCCGCTAGCTGTTGCGACAATCAACGTATTGGATGGAACATATAACGAAAAGCTAAGGTTTCGATCTCTTGACATAGAGCATTCACGCCAGAAATTCAACAACTCTCGGGTAGGGGTCGTTCGGATATGGCCGGATCGTAGTTACCAGGGGCATCTCCCCCCTAGAACGCTGTCGGATGAGTACGCGTTGACTCACACGATATTTTATCTAACCGATTTCGGAAAGCGGCTCCGAGTAACAGTTCCTCATCAGACCGAACTAGTAGAGCGGCTGGAGTTCTTGTGCGCGGAGGCTCTGTTTGATAACAATCTTGATATTTTAGCCGAACACTTACTCGCTCTACGGTACCTCGATGTAAAGCAATTTGATTTCCATTGGTATGCAAATCAAATATGCGATCGCATCGATTCAAATTGCTATTGGAAAGGGCCCTTATCACTGAAGGCTCAGCTGAAGAACGAGGGTTTCCAAAGTAGACAATTCGAATTTCTTGAAAACTACCATACGACACTTTTGATAAGAGATTTCCTGCTCGGTTTTGATGGCGGGCGCGCCGGTGATGTCAGGCCCAATCAAGTTGGGCCGAACATTGTTCCGTTGGTTAAGAGAATTAGCCAGAGGAAAAGCCCTTTTTCCAATATTGAACCGAGGAGGGACGTAGCGTTACTAAAGAACCTCCTCATTGGAAATAAATTTCGTGCTTCGGGAGTTGTTAAGGAGCTAAAGCACCCTGGTGGGATCCAGCTTTACCTAATGGCTTGCTTCACGAACATGCGGTTGAGGAAGATCGACGATTTCCAGAATGAATCTAAGCTCGTCGATGTTTTGCTTCCGCTCGCCAATATGAAATTACAATGGCAGAACAAAAACTTTCTTTTTACTCAATTTCTTGCGAGATCGCTCAATGGCGTATACGCCGACAAACTAGAGGCAGAGGTTCTATTGGCTAAAGTTGAGCGAAGTTATCAAAGATGCTCCCGAGAGATTCATTTTGATGAAGGGGACAAAAGAACTTCGATCAACTCTTCGATTCAACAGATATGTGCGGCGACCTTGATTTTTGTTGATCATGAAATGCCACTTTCAAAATCGTTGGAAACCGCTATCAGGGGTGCGTTGCATCACTCAATGAGAAACCACGATGTATTTAATATTTCGTATCTATTGTGGGCATATGACCTGACCCGCATAGTCATTGATCGCCACACGTCCAAGGTGCTCTACGCTTTGGTACGAGCGTCAATTGAGACGATCCAATACAAGACTTCGTTAGACATAGAAACTAGGCGAGCTTTGGCATTGGGTGCAGAAATGTGCTCAGTGCTTCTCGAAAGGGTCAGTCGTGGGCAAAAGAAATTGCGTATGGGAAATTCGGAACAAAGTGCTTAACTCGTGGCAAATGATTCGGTGTTGTTCGGAGTGAGGGGGGGCGATGAATAAGAAAGCTGAAAGTAAGGGAAAGAAGGCTCGGGGCAAAGTTTCGTCGAAGACGAAGAAGAGCGCGGCTAAGAAACCAGCAATTCGAAAGCGCGTGCAACGAATTGGAGTTGAGTCACTGGTTGAGTCCACTTTCAATCTAGAAATGGTCGTCGCGCGAGTCATTGCTGCTCAACTGCAAATCGAACGCCACTGGCCCCCTATCAACATGAACAAGTTGATGGGCAGAGACTACAACTACGCAGACACGCCAGTTAACACGATTGGTCTTTTCTTAAATGCAGTCAGACTGCGCCTGGCGAATGG
>Ga0163151_10009939_pt1 | contig 10195 bp, 10 predicted proteins | sample OliLakLV19MP5IB2_FD_145596 | JGI IMG/M metagenome (GOLD analysis project Ga0163151, IMG submission 145596) | Freshwater microbial mat bacterial communities from Lake Vanda, McMurdo Dry Valleys, Antarctica - Oligotrophic Lake LV.19.MP5.IB-2 | ecosystem: Environmental > Aquatic > Freshwater >... | reverse complement strand
GCTTTGCAGAGCCCGCCGCCAGCCTCGCCTGGCGCAGGAACTGGTCGGTATCGCTCAGCGCGATCGAACGGGTGCCGGTCCCGGCGAGCGGCCCGAACTCATTGGAACCGACCACGACTCCATCCGCGGCAAATCCGGGCGGGGCGGGCTTCGCCACAAACGAGCGTGCGAGCCAGCCGTCGTCGAGGTACTCGTCCGCTTTCGAGGCCGTGTCCCAGATTTCGATCGAGCGGAAATGCGAAAGGTTCGGTTGCGGGTAACCGATCCCCTGCACGATCGCGAGGTCCCGGGTTTCCCACAGCGACGCAAGGGGCTGCAGCGCCGGGTGGAGGCCGGTGCGCTCGTCGAGGCGGATGACCGTATCGCTGCGTACCGCGATATTCGGGCGCAAGGCGTAGTAGGCCGGATCTGCATACGGCACGACGGTATTGAGCGCGTCATTGCCGCCCTTGAGTTCGATGAGGATGAGGAGTCGGCGATACCCTTCCACCGATTCTGCGCCCGAGGCGGCGCCCGGCCACCACGCGGCGGCCACGCTTGCCGCGCCGTAGGAGAGGAAGGTGCGGCGGTCCATGCGTCGCCTACTTGAGCTGGTAGGCCGGATCGGCCGTGATGCGCCGAACGAGCTCGACGCCCTGGCCTTCGGCAGCGCCATCCGACGCCGGTGGCGTAGGGAGAAGGACCAGTTGCATGTGGTTGACGGCCCGCGCGCCCTGCCCCGCGCGCGCCTCGAACTCGCGAACCCACTCGCTGCCCGAGAAACGGATTTCGAGCGAGGCGCGCATCAGTCTCTCGCGCTGGAAATTCGCCGCCCCTTGGCCCGTCGGTGCTTCCACCATCCGCGCCTGCATGCGGGCTTCATCGACGCGGAACAGCCTTTCGAGGAACTGCCGGCGCGCGAGCAGTGTCGTGCTGTTGATCCAGGCCTCGCCGCCCGGCCAGCCCTTGACGTTCGGCGGCGAGAACAGGTCCTGGCCGAGATTGCGCAACAGCACAGTCAACGGCAGCGGGTCCGAATAGCCCACGTTGAACTGGCGCATGGTCCCGATGACGAGGTCCACCGGCGACTTGATCAGCGCGCCGCGATTGCGGTCGTCATAAAACGCATCCGAGCTCAGCAGGGCGCGCAATGCAGTCTTGATGTCATACCGGGACTCGCGAAATACTGCGGCGATCTGCCGCACTTCTGCGGCATCGGGTTGGGGCGAAACGAATTCCTTCCAGAGCTTCGCGACCACGAACTCGGCCGTTTCCGGGCGGGCGAGCAGGATGTCGAGCACATCGCCGCCGTCTAGCCAGCCCGACTTCCCGAGCACCGTCTTGGGGCCCGCGTCGTGCGCCAGCGGACGCCACAGGTACTCGCCGCTGTCGAGATCGATGCTCCACCCGGTAAACGCGCGGGCCGCTTCGCGGATGTCCTGCTCGGTGTACTTGCCCTCGCCGAGCGTAAAAAGCTCCATGACTTCGCGCGCGAAATTCTCGTTCGGCTGGCCGCGGCGGTTGGCCGCCGAATCGAGGTACACCAGCATGGCGGGATCTTTCGATGCGGCTTTGAGCAGCGTCGCGAAATTGCCAAGAGCGTGCTCGCGCAGCACCACGTTCTGCCGATACAGCAGCGATGCCGAGCGGACCTTCTGCAGGCTGGAGGTAAAGTGGTTATGCCAGAAGAGCGTCATGCGCTCGGTGAGCGGCGAGTGCGTGGTGAGCATCTCGGTTACCCACCAGTTCTTGAGCTCGATGCCGCGCGCCACGAGCTGGCGCTGGAACTGCATGCGCTCGGCCTCGGTGTACTCGCGGACCCGGCGAGGCGAAATGAATTCGCCGACCCAGGCTGGCGCAGGCGTGCCCGCCGATTTGGCATTGCCGGCAAGCACCGCTTCCGCAGCCTCGCTGCGCGAGAGGCCGGCGATCTCGTCGATTCTGGCCGGACGGGCATCGAAGCCCGTGCGATTCAGGAGGTGGCGCGCGCCCTCGGGGCCGATGGCCGGCGCAGCGGTCGCGGCACCTGCCAAAAACGACAAAACGAGGACCAGGCAGGCGGTGCGATAACTGGCTGGATGCGCTCTCCCCCTCATTGAGTCGTCTCAGGGGCGGCGGTCGTGGTCGCGGTTGTACTCGCGCATGTCGCGGCGGAGGCCTTCGCGCTGCTCGGGCGACATCCGCTGCAATTCGGCAGCGCGGCGCGCGCGCTCCTCGGCGTAGGGGTCTGCACCGCGGCGCGGGTCTGGATTCTGGCGCTGCAGGTCCTCGCGGAACCGCTGGCGCTCCTCGCCGGACATGCGCCCGCCACCCCAGTCCTGCCGGCGCTCGCCCGGGCCGCCGGGAGCCTGGCCGAGCGCGGTCCCCGCAGTGGCTGCGATTAGCATTGCAACGATGATCTGTACGGCTGGGACCGCAGTATGTGACATGTGCTTTTCCGGTTGCAGAGATACTACGCGAGCGCTCCTTCGGCAGGCCATCGCGCCTGTGTCCGATTTGTAACAAATGGTGTCCCGGAGCCGCCGGCGCCACAACCTGTTACCCAAAGTTATGCAGGCCACAGACAAGTCCCGCCGATCTTCTATACCATTTGTCGCATGGCAGAGCTCAAGACACGTATTCTCGTCGTAGACGACGACCAGCGCCTTCGCGACATGCTCACCCGCTACCTGGGCGAGCAGGGGTTCGAGGTTCGCGCGGCCGCCGATGCGCCCGCAATGGACAAGCAGCTCGCGCGCGAGCGCTACGACCTCGTCGTCCTCGACCTCATGATGCCGGGGGAAGACGGCCTGTCGATCTGCCGCCGGCTGCGCGCGCAGAATGCGCCGCCGGCCATCATCATGCTGACGGCCAAGGGCGACGACGTCGACCGCATCGTCGGGCTCGAGATGGGTGCTGACGATTACCTTGCAAAGCCGTTCAACCCGCGCGAGCTCGTGGCGCGGGTCAATGCTGTGCTGCGCCGGAAAGCCGCATCGGGCCCGCCCGGGGCGCCGGCCACAAGCACCGAAACCCATCGGTTCGGCGAATTCGAGCTCAATCTCGGCACCCGCGCACTTACCAAGGCGGGCAAGGACACGCCGCTCACGACCGGCGAATTCTCGGTGCTCAAGGTCCTCGTGCAGAATCCCAAGATACCGCTGTCGCGCGACAAGCTCATGGAGCTCGCCCGCGGACGCGAGTACGAAGTCTTCGATCGCTCGATCGACGTGCAGATCTCGCGCCTCAGGAAGCTGCTCGAGGACGACCCCGCCCATCCGCGCTTCATCCAGACCGTGTGGGGATTCGGCTACGTGTTCGTTCCGGACGGGAACTTGAAGTAGCCGCGTTGCTTTAAACTGCGCGAGGTGAGTTCAGCCCCGCCCGCAACACCGTCCCCACCGACCGGCAACCCGCCGCGGAGCCCTCCGTTCTGGCGCGCGGATTCGCTGCTTGCACGGTCCTTCCTGCTGATTGCGCTGCTGCTCCTGCTCTCGCTCGGAGGCTGGTTCCAGATCTACCGCTCCTACCAGCGCGAGCCCATCGCGCGCGAGATCGCGCAGCAGATGACCACCACCATCAACCTCACGCGCGCCGCAATCGTGAACTCCGATCCACGCCTGCGCCGCGAGCTGCTGCTGGACCTCAACGAGACCGAGGGCATCCGCGTCTACGCGGGCTCGCCGGAGGAGAAGCTCGAGCCGGTGCCGGAAGAGGTGATGTTCGAGCTCATCGGCGGCCGCATCAAGGCCTGCTGGACCTCAACGAGACCGAGGGCATCCGCGTCTACGCGGGCTCGCCGGAGGAGAAGCTCGAGCCGGTGCCGGAAGAGGTGATGTTCGAGCTCATCGGCGGCCGCATCAAGGCAGCCCTCGGGCCGCGCACCCGCCTCGCCTTCGCGCGCAACGGCATCGAGGGCTATTGGGTCAGCTTCAACATCGATGACGACGAGTTCTGGGTCAAGCTCGAGCGCGAGCGCCTCGAGCCCGACTTCGCGACGCAGTGGATCGGCTGGGGACTTTTCGCGCTCCTGCTCTCGCTGGTGGGCGCCTGGGCCATCGCTTCGCGCATCAGCCGGCCGCTGGCCGCGCTGACCCGCGCCGCGCAACAGGTGGGCCGCGGCGAGCGCGTGGAACCCGCGCCCGAAAAAGGTCCCGGGGAAATCCGCATGCTGGCCGCCGCCTTCAACCAGATGTCCGCGGATCTCGCCACCCTCGAACGCGACCGGGCGATGGTGCTGGCCGGCATCTCGCACGACCTGCGCACCCCGCTTGCGCGCCTGCGCCTTGGGCTCGAGATGATCGGGGGCGACGAATCCATGAGCGAGGCGCTGGCAGCGGATATCGACGAGATGGACAAGATCATCGGCCAGTTCCTCGATTTCGCCAAAGGGGAAAGCGAGACGCGCACCGACGGCGATCTCGGGGCGCTGGTGGCGGATATCTGCGAGCGCTACGCCAAGCTCGGCCGCGAGCTCGTGCATTGCAAGTCCGACGAACCGATGCAGATGCAGCTCGCGCAGATGGCGGTCCGCCGGGCGATCTCCAACCTCATCGACAATGCGCTGCGCTATTCGGGTGGCGCCATCGAGATCGAATCGCGCCACGAAGGCGATTACGCAGTTGTCGAAGTGCGGGATCGCGGCCCCGGCATTCCGCTGGCGGAAGCCGAGCGCATGAAGCGGCCGTTCACGCGGCTCGAAGAGGCGCGCAGCGGCACCGGCGGTTCAGGACTGGGACTCGCAATCGTGGACCGCGTCGCGCGCATGCATGGCGGCATGCTCGAACTGCTTGCCCGCGAAGGCGGCGGACTCACTGCGCGCATGACCTTGCCGATGCGCGGCGCCCCGCTGCGCGAGCCTTTCGCGATGACGCCGTTCAGGACGCCGGTGGCTCCCCCGTAAGGCCTTCGCTTGCGGGACGTCCCTCAAGCTTTCCCTCAAGCTTCGCGCCCGGCCTTCTCGATGCGCGCACGGGCGAACCTGTCGGCATGCTGAAGATCGATGCCTGGTAGGCGTTCGCCCGACTTCCACTGAAGCGACGCTGGCGTACCATGGCGCCGACCAGCCTGACTTCCGCCACCGATGACCGCAACGATCGGCGCGCTCCACCGCGACTACGACCGCATTTCGATTCCCACCGTCTGGGTGGCGTTCGCGCTTTCGATCGTCCTGCATGCGGTCGGCCTGCTCGGCTGGATCCCCAGGCCGCCGATCCCGTTCGAGGAACCCAGGCTCGGCGAGCCGAGCGGCACGCTTGCGATCAGGCTGGTGCCGCTTACGGCCCCGAAGGTGGAACCACCCGCTAGTTCGCCGAAACGCCCAACACCGCCGCCCGAGCCTGCGGTGCCCAGACCGCCGGCACTGCCGCGGCTCGCGCCCGCCCCAAGGGAAGTCGCGCCGGCGCCGCGCGCGCCGGTGATCAGCGTCGAGCGGCCAGCGGTCGATGCGCCTCGACCGCCTCCCGCCGAGGACCTTGCGGCCTATATAGCCTCGAAGCAACGCGCGCGCCAAGGGTCTTCGCCGCCGGCCGCTTCGCCAGCGCCCTCGACACCCGCGGAGACCGAACAGGAACGCCACAATCGCGTCGTCGCCGAGAATCTCGGCCTCAACAGCGTGCCGAGTTTCGGCAACAACCCGGAGAAGGGCGGTGGCGTCTTCCAGCTGCGCAGCATGGGCTACGACATCGCGGAATTCGCGTTCTTCGGCTGGAACAAGGACATCAAGCGCAACTCGCTGCAGGTGGTCGAAGTCCGCCGCGGCAACAATCCCAACATGGAGCTTGCGGTGGTGCGCCGGATCATCTCGATCATCCGCGAGCGCTCGCGCGACGACTTCCTCTGGCAATCGCAGCGGCTGCGCAAGGGCATGTGGCTGTCGGCCCGCGCGGCGGACAATGCGGGCCTCGAAGACTTCATGATGCGCGAATTTTTTGCGGAGGCTGTGCCGGCGAAGCCGCGCTGAGCTTCAAGTCCCGGCGAGGCCGGGCCGAAACTCAGGCGGTTCGTTCGCCGCCGAGCGAACGCGCCATCGGCTCAGGCGGCCTTGACGCGCAGCCCGTCGAGCGGCACGCCCGGCGTGCGTCCGGCCACGAGATCCGCGGTGATGCGCGCGCCACCCGAAGCCATGGTCCAGCCCATGTGCCCCAACCCGACGTTGAACCACAGGTTGCGGTAACGGCCAGTGCCGAACAGCGGCGTGCTTTCGGGCGTCATCGGCCGCAGGCAGGCGCGCGCCTGCGCGCGCGGGAGGTGGGTCGCGCCCGGAAACAATTCTTCGGCCAGGGCGATCAGCCGCGCGGAGTCCTCCGGCCGGTGCTCGTTCCCGTAGCCCGAAAACTCCGCGCCGCCGGTCAGCCTCAGCCGATCGCCCATCGGGCAGTAGGCGACGAGTTTCGATTCATCCATGCCCGCATATCGCGGAGCGAGCCCCATATTGGTTAAGGGAATCGTGACCGAGCAGCCCTTGACCGGGTAGATCGGCAGTTCCGCACCGAGCTGGCGCCGGAGCGTTCCCTCGATCAACCCAAGCGCCACCACTGCGCCGTCGGCTTCGATCCGGCCCGTGGACGTATCGACGGCAGTCACGCGATCGCCTTCGGCAACGATGGCTTTCACTTCGCAGTCGAGCCGGACCTTCGTGCCCATCGCCTCGCACGCCTTGAGGAGCTCGCGGCAGAACAGGGCCGAGTCACCGCTCTCGTCGCTTTCCGAGAATACGGCGCCTGCAACCGGCGCGTTCGCGAGGCCCGGGTCGATGCGCACGGCCTCTGCCTTGTCGAGGACACGGAACGGGAATCCGAAGGCCTTCATCGGCGCCACTTTCCGGAGGCCGGCTTCGAGCGCGGCCTGCGTCCGGTACAGGTACATTACCCCGCCCTGCTTGCGATGGAACTGGACCCCCGACTCGGCGGCGATGCGGCCGAGCTGTTCCTGCGAGTAGCGCACGTAGCGCACCTTGCGCTCGAGCAGCCGTGCGTAGCTCGCCGCATCGCAGCTCGCGAGGAATCGCAGTCCCCAGGCCCAGAACGCCGGGTCCCAGCGCATCGGGTACACGCGCACGGCCTGGTCGTTCCTCACCAGCGCCTTGAGGAAAGTCTTCAGCATCTGCGGGCTTGGCCAGGGAAACGCGCGGCTGGCCGAAACGATGCCGCCGTTCGCGCCGCTCGCGGCATCCGCAATGCGCGCGGCTTTCTCGATCACCGTGACTTCATGGCCGTCCTTCGCAAGGCACCAGGCCGTGGTGACGCCGGCGAGGCCCGCGCCGAGGACTGCGATCCGCACTACTTGTCCACCACTACTTGTCCACCACTACTTGTCCACCGCTACTTGTCTACCAGGTGCTTGCGCATCAGCGGGACGAGTTCGCGCTCCCAGGGAAACCCGGACTTCTCGAGTTCCGCGGTGATGAGCTCCATCTCCTGGCGGCCGCGGTTCTGCGAAAGCTTCCAGCGCGTTTCGAGGCGGTCGATGGGGATCTCGAAAGCCACGATGGCGCCGAGCATCCCTTCCATGTAGCCGGGCGACAGCTTCTCGAACTCCGGCTGCCATTGCGGATCGTGGTGCGCGACGAGTTTGGCGACCGCCTTGCGCTTGGATTCACCGTCATGGAGGGCCCTGACCTTGCCGTACGCGTGGACCGCCGCATAGTTCCACGTCGGCACGCGCTCTTTTTGCGCATACCAGCGCGGCGAAACGTAAGCGTGGGCGCCATGAAAAACGACCAGCACCTCGTCGTTAAAAAATCCCTCCCACTGCGGATTGCTCTTTGCCATGTGCGCCAGGATCACAAGCTGATCACCGCGCTCCTCGACGAGCGCAGGCAGGTGGGAGGCCCGCGGCTCCCCCGAGGTTGCGGTCACCACGACCGCAAAATTGTTCGCGCGCATGAACTCGACGATTTCGGCGCGGTTTTCGATTTGGTTGTACGGTGGTGAGTACATGGCAGTGGGCTCAGTAGGAAGACAACACGTCGGGTGCCCGCGGCACGAGGAGGGCGATCGCCTGCGCCGCGATGCCTTCGCCGCGGCCGGTAAACCCAAGCTTTTCGGTAGACGTGGCCTTGACGTTGACCACGGCGCCGGCCGGCAGGCCGAGGTCGGCGCTGATGTTCGAAACCATCTGTGCGATGTGCGGCGCCATGCGCGGCGCCTGCGCGATGATGGTCGCATCGACGTTACCCACGCTGAAGCCGGATTGCGCGACCTTCTGCGCGACCGAGCGCAGCAGCACGCGGCTGTCGGCGCCCTTGTAGGTGGGATCGGTATCGGGAAAATGCCGGCCGATATCGCCGAGCCCCGCGGCGCCAAGCAGCGCGTCGCAGATCGCGTGGATCAGAACGTCTGCATCCGAATGGCCCTCGAGCCCCTTCTCGTACGGGATCTCCACGCCGCCAATGACGAGCTTTCGCCCGGCGACCAGCGCGTGCACGTCGAATCCCTGTCCTATGCGCATCTTTGCCCCAGCATCGATTCCGCGATCGCGATGTCTTCCGCGAAAGTGACCTTGAGGTTGCGCCGGCTGCCCTGAACGATCCTCGGCTGCAGGCCCATGCTCTCCACGGCGCTCGCTTCGTCGGTCACCTCGCCGGGCGCGCTGCGCAAGGCTTCGGCGAGCAGGCCCGCGCGGAACATCTGCGGTGTCTGCGCAAGCCAGAGCCGGCTGCGATCCTCGGTGCCGGCGACCCGCAGGCCGCCCGCTTTGGTTGGGTTGCCGTTCGCCACCCGCTTCACGGTCTCGGGCACAGGCAGCGCAAGCAGGCCCCCCACGGGGTCGTTCGAAATCTCGGCCAAGAGCCGCTCCAGGTCCGCCGCGGGCAGGCAGGGGCGCGCTGCGTCATGCACGAGCACCCAATCGTCCGCGTCGACGGCATCCATCGCTGCGACCAGACCGTTCAGCACGGAGTCGCGCCGCGTGGTGCCGCCGCAATACAACGGCTCGACCTTGTCGCCGAATTCGCTCCAATCATGCTGCGCAAACGCCTTGTCCCCCGGCGCGAGGACCACAAATACGGTATCGATGGGCGGCATCGCCACACAGCGGATCGAGTGATGCAGCATCGGCTTGCCCGCAAGCGGCAGGTATTGCTTCGGCGCCCCGGCGCCAATTCGCACGCCGGTGCCCGCGGCCGGAATCAAAGCGACGTAAGTCAAGCGGAATTACTCACGTCGGGTTTCATTGAAACAGCAAATTATTCCGGAAATTCAAGCTTGTATAATACATGACGCGTTTCATCGGACAAGCGGAAACCCGCGCTTGCCGATGAACGCTATTTGCATTTGTGGACCCGGAATTGCTGAGCATGCATCGCGACACCCTGCCTGACCCGAACATCTCCCAGCCCGCAGGCCGCCGCCGGCTCACCCACCTCGCGGGCTCCAGTGACGCGCTGGCCATCGCGCGGCTGGCCGCCGAAGGCCGGCCGCTGGCCGTCATCAGCGCCACCGCGCTCGATGCGCAACGCCTCCTCGACGAGGTGCGCTGGTTCGCGCCGCAGCTGCGCGTCTTCCTGCTGCCGGACTGGGAGACGCTGCCCTACGACAATTTCTCGCCGCATCACGACCTGGTCTCGGAGCGGCTCGCCACGCTCTACCAGATCCAGCGCGGCGATTTCGACGTCGCGATCGTACCCGCTTCCACCGCGCTGTATCGGCTGTGCCCGCCGGCCTATCTCGCGGCGTACACGTTCTTCCTCGAGGTCGGCAAGACGCTCGACCCTGAAGCGCTCAAGGCGCAGTTGCTTACCGCCGGCTACGCCCATGTGACGCAGGTGGTCGCGCCGGGCGAGTACTGCATCCGCGGCGGCATCATCGACCTCTTCCCGATGGGCAGCGTCCTGCCCTACCGCATCGACCTCTTCGACGAGACGATCGAGACCATCCGGACGTTCGACGTAGACAGCCAGCGCACGCTCTACAAGGTGAACGACGTGCGGCTGCTGCCGGCGCGGGAGTTTCCGCTGGACGAGGCAGGGCGCGCCAAGTTCCGCACGCGCTTCCGCGAGATCTTCGAAGGCGATCCGTCGCGCAAGGGCATGTATCGCGACGTGTCGAACGGCATTCCGGCCGCGGGCGTCGAGTACTACCTGCCGCTCTTCTTCGACGAAGTCGCCACGCTGTTCGACTACCTGCCCGCGAAGGTGACCGCGGTCATCCATCACGACGTGCAGGGCGCGGTGATGGCGTTCTGGCGTGATGCGGCCTCGCGCTACAAGCTGCTCTCCCACGATCCGGAGAAACCG
>Ga0163151_10009938_pt1 | contig 10195 bp, 6 predicted proteins | sample OliLakLV19MP5IB2_FD_145596 | JGI IMG/M metagenome (GOLD analysis project Ga0163151, IMG submission 145596) | Freshwater microbial mat bacterial communities from Lake Vanda, McMurdo Dry Valleys, Antarctica - Oligotrophic Lake LV.19.MP5.IB-2 | ecosystem: Environmental > Aquatic > Freshwater > Lake... | reverse complement strand
GATCGTCTTCGCTGTAAATGGTGGCAACGATGTCTCCAGTTATCTTGGCGGTGCTAAGCTCGTGTCCTTCGGCTGTGAACACAGAAACTAGGTTGACCGGACTTGTTACCTGATCGCCAGATTTCTGGCTTCGGAGGAGTCGTTCCGTGGATGGTACCAATGCCAGTAATTGGCGATTCGTCTGGATCTCCGGCACTGGAAGGTTTCTACTAATTGGCTCGACCCGGGCGAGAATCTCGGACAACATTTCGATTGGCGGCCTCGCCAGAGGTAGATCCTGCATCAGCGTTTCCAGTTCCGCCGAGCCGAGTGCCGGCCTCAAATACAGTTCCGGAAGTATGTCGCGGTCGTATCCGAAGTGCACCAGAGAGTGGGCGAGGCACACTGCCAGCTCGAACTGTTCGCGGTTCTGCCAGTTTGCCGTAAGGTCTAAATACAAATCAAAGATCGGCAGTGTCTCTGAGTCAAATTGACGCACCAGGAGTTTAGACTGCTTTGCACTAGAGGGCCAGTGGATGTGCCTTAGGCTATCTCCGACACGAAACTCTCGCAGCCCGCGAACACTAGTTGATTGAGTGAAGGCCAAGACTTCCGAGAAGGCCATGCCCATGGTCGACAGCATACCTTTTATCTGAAGCAGAAAGTTCCCTCGCATGGAGCAGGTTCGCGGATAGACGACGATGGTGTCTGCATGGTGCACGCTCTTTGCCGGCGTGATTTTGCGACTCCACCAGACCAATCCGAACGGGAATGCACTGCAGACCGTCACATGGCTCATCTTGAACACACCACGTTGTAAACGTGGCACAGACAATGATAATGTGGTGCCTTGCCCGGCGGAATCAAGCCAAATTGATTGTTCACTAAGGTCTTTATTTGCCTGAAACCCGGTTACTTCGCGACGCGCAAGAATTATGCGCGCCCGCAAAGCATTGATCGGCACAAGATATCTGCCTGAACCGATCCATCGGACGTGGCGAATCACGACAGAAATAAAGGCATCATCCGCGGCGATTCCATTATCCGGTAACCAACAATCGACTGCGATTGTGGAAATGATCAAAAATGGCAGGATTGCGCCTAATACTGCAACAACGAACATTGCGCAGGACAGCAGATAAAGCCACTCGTTAGCTAAAAAGGCTGCAAGCAAGTAAAGAATAACACCAGCAAATATTGAAGTAATTAATTTTGAATCAACTGAAGCACGCCATGAGTTACCGAACGAAATGCTGAATGCATGCGCGACACCTAGGCCCGAAGGATCGTGATCCTCCTGCGTCAGCGGTTTGTTCCTGAGCCGGAAATTAGCCGGGAACGGCCACCGAGTCCAGAACGCTTTGAATGAGGTCTGCATGACTGATCCGTTTCGCCTTCACTTTCGGCACGATTCTATGTCCAAGTACACTCGGCGCAATTTCCTTAATATCCTCGGGCGTTACATAGTTTCGCCCGGCGATAAATGCCGCAGCCTGTGCCGCTCGAAGCAGAAGCTGGCTCCCGCGAGGGCTTACTCCAAGCACGATCGATGGATGTTGCCTGGTTGTATTCACGACGGCTATGATGTATTTAATTAGCGTCTCATGTACAAAGACCTTTCGTGCCGCCAGCTGAGCCATTTCTACTTCTTCCGTCGTAAGTATGGGCTGTGCCGTAAAAGTGTCTTCGCTGAGAGTTTTGGCCAGAATGAGTGCTTCTTCGTCCGGCTTGGGGTAGCCCAGTGACAATGCAATCATGAATCGGTCCAGTTGCGCCTCCGGCAAGGGGAACGTGCCTTGTTGCTCAATCGGATTCTGCGTGGCCAGCACGAAGAAAAGTTGCGGCAATTTTCTGGTGATACCGTCTGTGGTGACCTGTCGCTCTTCCATTGCTTCCAACAAGCTTGATTGTGTTCGCGGCGTTGCTCGATTAATTTCGTCGGTCAGCAGAATGTTAGTAAAAATGGGACCGGGCATGAACTTAAAGATGCCTTCCTTCTGTTCAAACACCGATACTCCGGATACGTCGGAAGGCAGCAAGTCCGGAGTACACTGAATGCGCTTGAATGTCCCCATGATGGATAACGCAAGACTCTTCGCCAGAAGCGTCTTTCCCACTCCGGGGACATCTTCGATGATCACATGCCCACCCGCAATCAAGGCAATCACTGCTAGTCTTGCAGCTTTCGATTGACCGACGAGTACGTTGTTTATATTGTTGAGCAGAGCCTGAGCCTTCGCGCTCAGTGCCAGATGCTCGGGTGATTTTTCAAGGGTACCGGCTGGCTTCACGCCCTCAATGACCTCAATTAGCATCCAATAGTGGCTCTATTCCCGCGTCCATGGCGGCTTAATCCCGAGCCAGTCGCATCTTGAACAGCGATGACCAATTCCCTTTTGCCAGCCTGGCTTCCACCTTCAGCTTTTTTAGCTGTCCCGGTGGACAATATCAGTCAACAGTATTAATCAGAAACGTATGGGCTAATGGCAAGCAGTGGGAGTTATTTATCGAACGGCAGCCATGTAAACCGAGTATGGTGGCAAGGTGATGGCATCCAAGCTTTCAATTTTTGACTGCGAACTGCCGCTGGTCAACAGAGTTTTCGCCTCGGATGACTTGATTCCGTGTTGTGTCAAGTCAAAGCGCACTTGTTTTGCAGCGGCAGTCATATTCATTGCCACAAGCACGTTAGTTTGGTCTTTTCTCCTCAAATAGGAAACCACATTCTCATCACTCTCGTTCAAAGCTATGTACGCGCCTGTTCTGAGCGCTTCATTGGCGGCTCGAAGCTCAGCCAGCTTTCGATAAAAGCTAAGCACAGAGTTTGGATCCTTTGATTCTGTTTCGACATTGTGCGTTTTAAAATTTGCTCCGACAGGTAACCACGGTTCTTTCGAACTAAAGCCGGCGTTCGCCTCGGACGTCCATTGCATTGGGGTTCTTTCGCCATCTCGACCTTTTTCCTTGGGCCAACCGAGTTTCCCAATCGGATCTCGTACGTCTTCTATCCGCGTAGGATCATTGTTCGCCATTCCGAGCTCTTCGCCGTAATAAAGAATGGGCGTGCCTCTTAGAGTATAAAGAAGAGTTGCTAGAATTTTGGCAACGTGATCGTTGTTTCTGCCGTCTCCATAACGATTGTAGGCGCGAGTTTGATCGTGGTTGCTGAACAAATAGACCGGCCACCCGTTTGCAGGATTATTATCAGCTTGACCTATTTGCTTGCGGAATTCAGATGCAGATAGCTTGTCGATGTTCGCGAACATGAAGTTCATTGGCAACTGAATTTCGTCGTGATTTTTTCCATACATCCGCGCGAGATCCGCAATGCTTCTGCTATCGGTTGTCTCGCCAATCATTACCCGGTGATTCGGATAGGTATTGAGCACCGTTCGCAACTCTTTCAGAGAGTCGTGGATTTCGGGCAGCAGATAATTGTATTTGTTTTCCATGTCCGCATCGCCAAAGCGATTCTTAGCAGCGGATTTGATCGGATTATCTTTTAGCTCCGTGTCTTCGAACAAGGTATTGACTGCATCCAGGCGAAATCCAGCAACTCCCTTGGCGAGCCAGAACTGTGCCGCATCATACATCGCCTTTCGCACTTCCGGGTTACGCCAGTTCAGATCGGGCTGCTCCGGATAGAAAAAGTGATAGTAGTATTGCTTGGTTTTTCGGTCGAATTTCCAGGCTGAATGACCAAACAATGCTTGCCAGTTATTGGGTGGGCCGCCGTTCTTACCATCGCGCCAGACAAACCAATCTCGTTTTGGATCTTTGCGCGATGACCTTGAGGCTTTGAACCAGGCGTGTTTGTCTGATGTGTGATTCATCACGAAATCCAGCACGATTTTGATGTCCCGCTTCTTAGCTTCATCTAAGAGCTTGTCGAAATCAGCCATCGTTCCGTATTCAGGGGCAATTGCTCGATAGTCGGAGATGTCGTACCCGAAATCCACTTGTGGCGATGGGAAGAAAGGAGTTATCCAGATTGCCCCGACGCCAATGCTTTTGAGGTAGTCGAGCTTTGATGTGATGCCGGGGATGTCTCCCATGCCATCGTCAGTACCATCAGCGAAACTCCGCGGGTAGAGCTCATAGAAAATCGCTGTTTTCCACCACGGTTCCTGCGTTTGACTGGAAGCTAGCGGCTGCGTTGAGTGCTTCTGAAGCCCGGATTCCGTCTGTGGGTTTGCGTTAGTGCCCATTGAGGACAGCACCAAGCATAGTATTGAGGCCGATATGGTAAGCCGTTTCATAGGTGCTCCGCCAATGCATTAGTCGATAAGATATCAACTTGACATCACCCCAGCGGCAATATAGTCTTGCATCGAGCCGATCATTTTTACTATTGAGGTCTTCATGCGCCATAGGTTAACTGGCATCGCAGTGCTTGCTGTTTTTGTTTTGGCCGCGTCGATAGCAACAAGCGACGCTAAAACTAAGTCATCTGCAGGAACTAGCTCCGGCAATGTAACGTACAAAGCCGCGCCTGAGGCTACGTTAAAGTACCCAGACGGAGTAGTTGTGCATCGTCACGCCGACGGTTCGGTGGAGGTCAGCGACCCTGACAGCGTAGAGTCCGTAACTCCGGTTCATCGCCCCGTGAAACGTGCCGTTAAGCATCGAACAGTCGTTAGGAAAGCGGTCAAAAGCAAACACAGGTAAGCGTTAGCCAGCCAGACGCCTCAAAATGTCCAGGTTTTTCCTGTCTGGACCTTTTTTGTCAAATCCAGGCACTTCCAAAATCCAGGGAAGGTGCCTTAGTCGCGGATGGTTCAGCATACGGCGGAAGCCATCTTCGCCGATGTGACCTTCTCCGATATTCTCGTGTCGGTCCCGTCGTGCACCGAGCGGCGTCTTCGAGTCGTTGGCATGTATGGCATAAAGCCAATCGAAACCGACTTCCTTCTCAAACTCTTCCACAGTTCGCTCCAATCCATCTGCTGACGCCACGTCGTATCCAGCGTTGAATAGGTGGCACGTGTCCCAGCAAACGCCCAACCTGCGGTCGTGCCCCATCGCAGATAGAATGTCTCGAAATTCCGAAAAGCGATCGCCAATGGTTTGACCTTGACCGGCGCAAACCTCAAGGAGCAATTTACACTTGCCGTCGTATCCCGTCATCACGTGCTCCAATGCCGCAAGCACCCGCGTTAGCCCTTCTTCGTAAGTTGCTTGCCCGGCGGAGCCGGGATGGAAAATTAGCCCATCTGCGCCCGTTTTTTCAGCCATGCGAAGGGCGTTGTGCAGGTTGTCCATGGACTTTGCCAGGTTCTCGAGGTTTGCGGAGGCCAGATTCACCAGGTAATTGCCGTGTACGAATACTGGACCAAGTGCTTCCTTTTCCACTCCTTGCCGGAATGCTTGAATGTCCTGTAGCGCAGGTGATGGTTCTTTCCAGGTCTGGGGCGAGCCAATGAAAATTTGAATCGTCTGGGCGCCTATTTCCGTCGCTTTTGCAACAGCGCCTTTAATTCCGCCATTTACGTGAGCTCCAACGGTTATTGCTGCGACCTTGGTCTTCTTTGCCGGCACAGTTCATCCTCTTCGTTAGGAGCATGATAATAACAATTAAGCCCGTGCTTGTCCCTCCTCAAGAGCCGGTGGGTATATCCTGCTAGAGGTTTTAACGTTGAGCAAACTGCTTCCCGGAACGATCATTGATGGCAGCTTTAAGGTTATCGGCGAGATCGGTAGTGGTGGCATGGGTGTTGTGTATCGTGCTTTGCACTTGATCATGCAGCGGGAAGTTGCAATCAAAGTGTTGAAGTCCGAACATAACTGCACGGTGGACAAACTACAGCGGTTTCGTCGTGAAGCCCAAATCATCAGCTGTCTTGATCACCCGAATATAGTCAAAGTCTATGCAATTGGCATGGTTACAGACGAACAGCCGTACATCGCAATGGAGTTTCTCGATGGAAAACAGGTCAGCGAGATCATTGGTTGCGAAGGACCACTTCCCTGGCAAAAGGCCCTGCCGTTGTTCAAGCAAATTTGCGAAGCTCTGGAATATGCACACAGTATGCAGATCATTCACAGAGACATAAAGCCCAGTAACATCCTGCTGTTGCCGCATGAGTCAGATAAACAGTTCAAGGTCAAGTTGCTAGACTTTGGAATTGCAAAGTCATTAATCGAATCTGGTCCGAAGCTCACGCTAACCGAAATGGTTCTCGGCAGCATTTCCTATCTCAGCCCCGAACAAATCAAGGGACTGCCTGCAAATAAACACTCGGACATGTATTCTTTGGGCTGCACATTCTTTGAGATTTTGGCCGGTCAAGCCCCATTCATCGGGGATACCGTGTTTGAAACCATAGCAAAGCAATGTTCTGATCTGCCACCGGCAATCGGGCAGATAAACCAAAGCGCCACTTGTCCGTCGGACTTGGAATACATTGTCCAATTCATGTTGCGGAAGGATCCGAAAGAACGTCCAGAATCGATGAGTTGCGTTCTGAAAATGCTCGAGCAAATTGAGCAAGGAAAGAGTGTCAGTCGAACTCCATCGAAACCGCCCCAGTCCCCAAGGCAGTTTTGCGCGCGATTGATAAAAGCTGTACCGCTGATGGTGTTTATATTTGCGCTTCTCGGATTAGTTGCCATCGGTGTCAGTCAAGCCTATGCATTCTTGCAAGCGCCAGTAGTTTCTATATCTGTCACGGACAAAGAAGCCGTACGACTTTGTGAACGAGTCAAAAGTCTGAAAAAAAATCGTGATGAACGCATCTACCGACACTATAGCGAGCTTCAAAGCTATTATTTCAAGCGCGCTCAGTATATGGAAGCGCAAATCGTTGGAGAAGCCGCTGTGAAGTGGATGTCGGAAGTTGCTCCTGAGCACGTGTGGCGCGAAAGGATTTTGCGGATTCTTGGAGCCGCTTACTGTGCCACAGGAGCTTACGACAAATCTCTGAAATGTTCTCAGGAGATTTTAGATTTGCCAACTGGCAGGAGAATAGATCCGAAATTCTCAGCGTATTACGGGAAGCTTGGTGTATACGCTGCACAAGGGCAATGGGAAGAGGCTAACAAGTATATTCCGTTTCTAATAGAGCAAGCAGCCGACAGGCGAAAAAGCTTAACTGAGTGTTCGAACATATATAAATGGTCAGTTCTGGCAATGAATGGCATGCAAAGGCAATGTGATGCGCTCGTTGCTGCACGACGCTATTTAGAAATGGCAAGGGAAGCCGATAATCGGCTTGCTATTCTTGAGGCCCGAGCGCTACTTCTGGATGTGGAAGATGCCATCGCGCCCGGTGCCAGCGTCACCAAGCAGCTCGACGAGCTTCGAAGAGAACTCGAATCAGCAGGAAGCAGTGAATCAGCATCAATTGGGTTCACTTCGCTGGCGCGCGTGAGCCAGCGAAATGGCGATAGGCACGATGCGACCCAGCTCTACAAAAAAGCTGCGGGTTTGGCTCTTCGCCCAGTCAACTCTAGTCCGGCCGAACGACTCCATGGCTACACCTTGGCGTTACAGATCTTGAAGGAGTGCCGGGGAATAGCTAGCACCTCGTATAGGGGCGAGCTCGCCCTCAAAAGTAAAGTATTGGACACCGATCGCAAAGAGTTTGAAACCAAGGCGAACTTGCGGACAAATGTCAAAGTGCCAATTTGAGGTAGGTCACGCAACAATTAGGCCACGCTTGTCCCTCCATCGGTCCTACGGTATTTTCAGCAAGAGGTTTAACATTGAGCAGCCTGCTTCCTGGAACGATCATTGATGGCAATTTTAAGGTTATCGGCGAGATCGGTAGTGGTGGCATGGGCGTTGTCTATCGTGCTTTGCACATGATTATGCAGCGGGAAGTTGCAATTAAAGTATTGAGGTCTGATCATAACTGCGAGGTGGAAAAACTCCAGCGGTTCCGGCGTGAAGCCCGAATCATCAGCTCTCTTGACCATCCCAATATAGTCAAAGTCTATGCAATTGGCATGGTTACAGACGAACAGCCGTACATTGCAATGGAGTATCTGGCTGGAAAACAGGTCAGCGAGATCATCGGTGGCGAAGGACCATTTCCCTGGCGGAAAGCCCTTCCGCTGTTCAAGCAAATTTGCCAAGCTCTAGAATATGCGCACAGCATGCAGATCATTCACAGAGATATAAAACCCAGTAACATCCTGCTGTTGCCGCATGAGTCAGATGAACAGTTCCGCGTCAAGTTGCTCGATTTTGGAATCGCGAAATCATTGATTGAATCTGGTCCGAAGCTCACTCAAACGGAGATGGTTTTGGGAAGTGTTGTCTATATTAGCCCGGAGCAAATTCAAGGACTGCCTGCGAGTCAGCACTCGGACATGTATTCCTTGGGCTGCACGTTCTTCGAGATTTTGACTGGTCAACCTCCTTTCATGGGGGATACCGTATTTGAAACCATAGCCAAGCAGTGCACTGATGCGCCGCCGGCAATCCGCCAGATAAATAAGAGCTCCGATTGTCCCTCCGACGTGGAGTATGTCGTTCAATGCATGCTGCAGAAGGATCCCCAAGACCGTCCAGAATCGATGACTTCTCTTCTGCAAATGCTTGATCAAATTCAAAAAGGTAAAAGCATTAGCCATGCCGCATTAAAACAGCGACTCCCGCAAAAACAGTTTTCGGCGCGGATCTGGGCAGCAGTAGCAGTATTAATTGTGGTGCTGGTGGCAGTATCGTGGGTTGGCTACACCACAACTGCAAAGGGTTCGCTCGGGTGGATTCAAGCAAATCCTACGACCAAAGCAGACGGTGAAGCACAACGCCTTGGTGCGTTAATAAAGAGTCTGGCTGACAGTAACGACACGATCATTTACAGGCACTACACCGATCTACAGAAGCATTACAAGCTCCACCAGCAGTTCCTGAAAGCACAACTGGTTGCCGAAGCGGCTCTAAAACGGATGTCCCCGCGTGACAACGTGTGGCGCAGGCCGATGTTAGCCGCTCTCGGCGAGGACTACTGTGCCACCGGCCTTTTCGACAAGGCCGCGCAATGTTTTGCTGAAAGTGCGCAGATAAAACCAGACGGACAGAACTACGGAATGCTTCATGTCTATGCTGCTCAAGGACAATGGGAAAAGGCTGCTCCGTTCATTCCTGTAGAAAAAGCGGACTTCAGAAATAGGGACACAACTGGGCCGCCATATGTCATCAGGTGGTCAACACTGACTTTGAACGGTTTGGGACGTTATCCGGAGGCGTTGAAGTGGGCGCGACGTAACTTAAGCCTTGTGGGCGAAGAACATCGCAAAGCCAGAAGCTTACTTGAAGCAAGAGCGTTACTGCTTGATGCTGAAGAGGCAACTGCAAAAGGTGTTGATTACAGCAAACAAGTCGACCAACTTCGAGCCGATGTCCAACAGGCAGCAGGCGGTGAAGCGACGGCAATCGCCTTTATTTCGCTGGCGCGCATTAAAGAGAGAAATGGTGACATTCGCATGGCGACACATTATTACAGGAAAGCCGCCGACCGAGCGGTCGCTCAAGAAGGTGCAAATCCGGCTGCGCGTCTTCGTAGCTACCTTTTGGCCTTACAGTCTTTGCACGAGTGCAAGCCTATTGCTCGCTCAATGGAAGTGCCCACGATTGATTTCAAAATTGGCGAATTTGAGAAACAAGTGAAATTGTTGAAAGACGCGGCCAACGACCGGACGAATGTTGCTATACCAATCTAATCTTAGGCGCTATTGTGACATGAACTGGCTTGCAAGTATTTGACAGAACATGCACCACAGAGTAGTTTACGGGTAATAGGTTTGCCATTTCAGCAAGCAACTTAGAGTAACGGGTGCATTATGGAAAAGCAGTTGGAACCGACCCCCAGCTCGACGGCCAATATTTTGACTGAGACGATTGAAACGTTTAAGGCCATTATCCTGTCACCGTCCGAATTTTTCCAAAACATGCCTCTGGACGGTGGCTTGCAAAAGCCTGTTGTGTTCTTGTTGATAGCCTCTGTGGTCTCGTCGCTTGGAATACTGGTCATCTCGCAACAGCCGCTGCAGGCTGTGCAAGAATTGGGTGTGAGGCTAGTTACCAGTTTCGTAAGCGCTGCTTATTTGTTCCTGATTTGTCGTGGAGTGGGCGGGCAGGGCACGTTTGAAGGCACATTCCGAGCTTTTGTCTATGCGTCGGCTCCGGCGATCTTTTCATGGGTTCCGCTGGTCAATGTGCTGGCGGTTATTTATACGCTGTTCCTGCTGAAAACGGGGCTGGAAAAAG
>Ga0163151_10009936_pt1 | contig 10196 bp, 15 predicted proteins | sample OliLakLV19MP5IB2_FD_145596 | JGI IMG/M metagenome (GOLD analysis project Ga0163151, IMG submission 145596) | Freshwater microbial mat bacterial communities from Lake Vanda, McMurdo Dry Valleys, Antarctica - Oligotrophic Lake LV.19.MP5.IB-2 | ecosystem: Environmental > Aquatic > Freshwater >... | reverse complement strand
GGGCTCCGAACCCCTCCGAGGCCACAAATTCGGTAGATCGTATGCGAATGCTGGTCAGCCCTCGCTAAACATTTCTTGATTAGCACGGTTTCGTTGAGCTTTCATGACGAGACAACGCTCGTTCTTTCTACGCGACTGTTCAGAGCGGCCTTAGCTGATTGGAGCAAACTTACGTCAATTTATCTGCGATATCTTGTGTGGCTACCGCAATGTCCCAATCGAATGACGCTGCTATCGTAAGTGTCGCCGCTGTATTGCTCAATTGATGCCACGTCGACAAAACCGATTCTGGTGTTCTCACATGAAATTCACACCGTTCCTCGGGGTATCGAGATTCTTCAATCGATTGCTCTGACATGACTTGAACCTCATCTGTAGAAGCAAGGCAAGGGTGGAAAGCGTAAGCTGGCCAACCGCGTTGACGCTCCAGCCCCCGTGCTGGAACACGTGTCAACTGACGACACGAAGCACACGGTGATGGGTGATGCCGATGATGCGCACGTGCAGGATACGCAACGAGCGTCGTCGCTCGCGTATACTGAACCAGAAGCATCGGAGGTCAGCCCACCGCGACGCACATCGAGAGTGGGGCTGAAGTCCGGACCAAAGGATGAAGACGGCAGTCCGGATGACCGCAGTAGGTGGTGGCTATTGCAAGTGTTTTCAAGTCGAATAGCCCACTCGCGATATCCTAGTCCGCCTTCTAGTTTGTCTCGTTTTGCTGTAAGCTTCTCTTCAACTTCCTATGTCTTATTTACATGGATTTTCTTCGTCAGGCACCAATACCGACAACTGGGAACCGGTTGAAGCACCGTCTGGCGAAGACACTTCAAACGATAAGGCTAGGAGAGCACCGCGTGCGTCCCCGTCCAAGAAGCAGATATCCTCTTCGGGCAGTAAAGCTAGCTTGCCATCGCTGCCTGTGCTGGAACACGCGGCAGCCGATATCGCGGCTTCAGATGCAACCAGGGCACAGCAGGAGGTATGGATCAGGGGACCTGATGGATGCTAGAGTGTGTTCTCAACGGGCCCCAGCATTGTTGTCGATGTCTTGTGGATCTAGACCCAATTGTATCATACGTCATCTGTTGCTCTTACCTAATATATGTGGCTCCTTTCAGGAAATCATCTCGAAAGTACAGCACGCATATCACGACAAAGACAACGGTTTGGTAGCCATCAGCCGGTTTCTCGGTCGAACCATTACGTACGCCGCGTCACATGATTTGCCAGATTTGTCTGCTCGCTTATTGAGGGCGCTTGTGCTGGACATTCGCAAACAGGCCGCCGAGAGAACGTATCGTGACGTTTGTAATTGGCAATCACTCGGCGGGAAAATCGTCCTACATTAACTGGTACACGAACTATCGAGCGTGATGGCAGGTGAACCGGTGGCCTAATTCTTGCTTACGGCTTGCATTGACCGCTCGCAGGTATATTGGCGAATCGATTCAAAAGGAAAGCGTGGCTATGGAAACATCGAGTTTTGTGATCGTGTCAAGTGGTCAAAAAAGGACAACCTTGAAGGGTCACACTACGCTCAAGTAGGTGTCTGATGCGAACCTGTGAACATGGGGCGTGTCGTAACGAATGCTTTGACCACTTCGTTTCTTGCAAGCGGCAGTGCTCCTCCTCTCCACGGCTCGCAATGTACACGCAGCTTATGTGTTTCTGTACTGTCGACTATGCAGGATGTTTCCTTTCCTAAGCGGAATTGAGAAGCTGCAGAATGCAACCGAGAATATCTCCACGGAGGTGGCCACTTCGCAGGTAACACGATACGCTGGTAGAATCGCAATCCTCACGTGATGTCAAGCAATCCGCAAACTGCTAATTCCACAGGCGCGAAACTTTCCCCGTGTGGACTTTATTGACACGCCCGGCTTGGTTGATGGTACGCACCTACGCTTGAATTTTTCACACAGGGAATGAGTTGCGCTGATGGGAGTTTCGCTCGTTTTCTTTGCGTGCGCTGTCTACAGGCGAGTTCAAATATCCGTTTGATATCGATCAGATCGTGCTGTTTCTGGCACAGCAAGTGGATTTGATCTTCGTGTTCTTCGAGGACCATGGTCTGGCCAATGGGCTGTGTGGCCGCGTGGTTCAAACCCTCAATTCAGACGCCAAATGCCGCGTAAGCTAGCAATCATTCCTCTAATGTCCGCTGATCACACGGTGGGCAGCGGGTTGTGTGCGCACGCTCAAGTCTATGATGCCTTGATTGCAATGCAGACCAAGTTGCATTATTTCTTGACCATGGCGGACAAGATACCGACCGAGCCGGAGCGCAGTCGAGTGATGGCTCAACTGTCGCAAAGCCTGTCTGCGCGTCTTGCAGATGGTACGATCCTGGGCTGGTTGGTTAGTGTTGTTTGCTCAGTAATTGAAGATGGCTCTTCGTGTGTGGTGTTGCGAATCTGCTGCACTTGCAGGTCCCAAGCTTTATGGTCATGCGCTAAAAGTGCACACGATCTTCCGCCCGTGTGATAAACCTGGACAAGACATCGTTTCATCGTCATCAGCTCGCGAGTTACGCTCGCCAACTCGGGGTGGTAGCGATGAAAAATCGACTGCCACCTCCGCTACTGGCCTCCAATCGTGGAAGAAGATCAAAACGGAGCCGTTCAACCAGGTGTACGAGACGTTCGATATGATCGATCGAGCTATCGAGGATAATGTGCAGCGTCACGCTGAGTTGCTAGAGAGCGACTCGAAAGCGCTTCAAGCTTCCGTTGAGGAGTAAGTTCAGAGTGGATGCACTGCCTGACCATGATCGTTGTGCTGACGTGCGTTTCGTGTTGCGGTGTGCATGTCAGAGCCTTGCAGCAAGACAAAGCGAATCGCACGTTCAACCGACGCTCCTACATTGCGAGGTATGTCAACAGAGATCGCTCATTTTCTGCCGTTGTTCTAATCTTGGTTGTTATATGGTCGATCAGCCACGTCTTCACTTCATTTGCGTGGACGATTCCGCTGATTTTATCATTCTATCTCATCCGATTCGCCGAGCTTTTGCTGCCCACGTAAGCATCGTTGCGCGAGATGGTATTGGGTATAATCGGCTTACATTACGGTGATTCACGTTGTCCACATAATGCAGAGGCTGGGCGAACAATGTCGCTGGAGCAGCCATTCGGAAATTCATCAACACGTTCGCATACGTGCCTTCCATTGTCAGTCAAGGTGAGGCTGTGAGCACTTAGCTTGCACTATTGACGGTCCTCATCGCGTCCTTCCTCTCATTTGCCTATTCCGATGTTTGTTCGCAGGCGAATTCCGGTTTCATGCCCTCGGGTTAGCCGTTTTCATCTTTCTACTGGCGCTCGGAGGGGCTCAGGTTCGATCTCAAGCAGCCTGCGTGCACTGGTTGACGTTGTCACGGATGATTTGGTTTGCTCTTCATCCTGATGCTTTTCAGTTGCTGAACCATTTGCGGCGCCCCATTCGACCGGACGCCGACGTGCGTAAGTTGCGTGCGTGGAAGGCGCATCTGGATGGCGTGCTAACTCCTGATACCGGTACGATCTTGTGGATGCTGTCGCAGTATCGGTTCACTAGGACACTTACAGCAATGCGTTGTGATGCGTCTGTTTGTGCGTGACAGGTTTGAAGGATGCTGTGTGGCGTTTGTGCACCAGTGCATTGCCTCAGCGCCGCGTGTGAGAAAGCATGGAAGACATTTTTGCGCATACTTCCTCAATACAGCATTTCCGGCATAATGAACCCACTGAGCTTACATGAACCAGTTGGGCGGAGCACACATTCACATTCAGTCAGGAAGACCGACGGACAGCAGCGTACTCATGCTGTAATATCTCAACCTCCAGAAGTGGTATGCCCATGACTCAATCACGACGAATAGTACTGCTTCCTCAATTTTAGCTTCGTTTTAGCTACACGGAACAAGCTTTTCACAATCTTGTTCACAGACAAAAAGGCATAGATTCGGAGATCACAGTATCAGGTTTCCAGCGACATGAAAATCTCCGTACTGTAGAAACGCAGCATTGGATAACACATGAAATTGAGCGATATGCTTGCAACACGAGTAACACGCTTGGCTCTGACCAGCTGCGATTGTCCCTGTGTCTTGCCAACGCTCGACCATGCGACAGAATGCCGCGGCTGGCGGGTTTCCATACAAAAGGACAAGAGCATAATGAAACTACTTCTTCAGAATGAAATAGCCACCCAGCGCAACGGCAGTGATGATAGCCAGCACGATGAATAACAGGCAGCATTGCTTCTTGCGCGCTTTCTTCTGGTAATCCTCCGCCTACATAACACCCGAATGCTTTAACAATACGGCGGCTAAAAAGCAAATATCTTGAAAGTTGTACATACCGATTTCAGCTCTTGGGCACCCGACACAGTCTGTTCCTTCGCTTCGACGATGTTTCGCTCGATATCGTCGAACTGTTCCTGTTGTGACTCCACCAGTGTATGCAGATCTCTGAACATTTCGTTCAGGTCCCGCACGTCTCGCTCGATTTCCTGAATGACGCGGTTCCTTCGTTGAATCTCCTGAGCGTCAAATCTCTGAAACTGCACGTCCACATCCTGGTCCAGAAGGGGCGCCGAAGCGTCATCCCGACGGTCATCCAGCGCCGAGCCACCTGCTGCTGCACAGCAACCGAAAATAAGCGCTTCTGCGCAACTAGAAAAACGATAGACGGAGGGCACACAACCGCATACAATATGCTTCAATAGGGTATGCCTACCTGACACAGAGTGAGACATGACGCTGACAATCTGTTGCTCCTTGGTCTCGACTTCGCGAGACAGCTGTGTGTATTTATCCAGCGGCTCTTGAAACTGCTTGGACAGCTTCTGGAGCATCATCTTCTCTGTCTCAGAAGCCGGTCTGTATAGGAAGGACGAAGGAACAAAGTTGAATGCGAATACGTGGCAGCGGACAACAAACGTCATACTTGACATCTTTCATGACCCTTAGAATTCGCTGACAGAGGTCTTTGCCTTCATTTCTGACGCGGGCCAGATCCTGTCGGTACTTGTTGTCATCAGCTGCAGTACCCATTTTGGGCAACATACGGGCGAGCGTCTCATTCTTCTTGACGAGCTTCTGAATCAGATCAGAGATCTCTGCGTTCTGCCCGAGAGGACGGCGACCAGCGGCGTCGCCGTACTGAGACATTGGAATAGCTGCTCCTTGCGGCGATGACCGGCTATGCATACAGGTTGAATACGATGATACCGCGCTTTGTTCAAGAGAACGCGCGAAAAGGGACTGCGGCGGAACGACAAGATATATAACCCCTCTGTTTGGCACACTTTCTGTGCAGGCGCTGCGAACAGGCCGGGCACGACAGCCACCGGACGTTCTGTTGACATCAGCAATCTGCTCGCATCTCATCCAGCGATCTGCACAGCTGTGGTGTTCCCATCTCTCTTATGCCATATGCATAGATAACACTTGTGACGTGCGGCTGGTGCCTCGTGTGAACGGCAGGATGGAACACACATCTCGGGCATCGTTAGCGCTTCTGATTGCGCTCGCCATCGTGTGGTTGGTTACAGCGACTGTTCCTCAAGAGCAGGACAAACCCATCGAAGCGGCGGCGAGCATTGATGATGCAGTGCCTGCGTCGTCTTGTGACACACCAGCACCCGAAGCGGTTGCAGCGGAGGTGGACATTGATACGATCAATTCCGAGCAAATCGTTCTGTTGAAGCCTCCGCAAACCCCGCCAGCTTGTGCACCAGTTGGAGGGCAATCTGCCTCCAGTCCGACCGAGGCGGATGACGCCGGTGCGATTAGATTCGTGAGTTCGGTGGCGAACGAGACTGTGCATCAGGATGTGAACGTAACGAACAGCACCGCTGTCAACAACACTCAAGTGGTGAATGGCACAGCGTCGGCCAACCAAACATCCCCTGTGGACGTCGCCAATCACACTGCGCTGCCGGTTATTCAATTTATCACGCCTGCACCGGCGTCTGATGCTGCGTTGCTGGATGGTCGCTTTAACTATGCATCTTTCGATGCAGGCGCGAAGGTATATATCGCATTGCTGCCGATCTTTCTCCCTGCTAGTCTTACGTGATGTAACCTATGAACGATCTAAGATCTTGTCGACCAGCCCTGACATGAAGCAAAGCTCAGCCATGCTAGTGTCCGACAATGATCATTACATGATGGTTCCTTGCTCGTCAAAGAAATGGTTTATCTTGCAAGTACGCCCGGCCCTGCCATTTGTACCGGCATACCCTCGCTCAACCATGCGTACCTGTTTCATTGCCAGTTATCGGAAGAGGTGGTGATCGATACTCTTATGATCTCCAACATGGAGCACTACTCTTCAGGTTGATGAGTCAACGACACGTATTCACGCTTGGATTTGCTGATCAGATTGTTCTTTCGTCCACAACAGGATTCAAAGAGTTTCAGGTGCTGGGTAGCGAAAGTCATCCCACGAACAGTTGGCTCTTGTTGGGAAACTTTCGTGCAGATAATGTGAATCGCAAGCAGGTGTTCCATCTGAAGCAGAAAGTGCTTGTTCGATATCTCAAGTTTCGCCTGCTGACGCACTACGGCAACGAATACTTCTGCACGCTGACCGCCGTGCAAGCATTCGGCTCTACCATGTTAGAGAGTTTCCGGGACGATATTGACAAAAGCACTCAAGACGGTGACACTCACAGCACTCTGTTATTACGATCTCTAGGCCTGTCCCTGGATGATGTCGAAGGACCTTCGCTTCCCTTGCCCACTCCAGCGCCAGCGCCGGGTGTCGCTAGCAGTACAGGCGTCGCGCCTGTGGCTGATTCTATCATCGGGTCCATTATTCATAAGGAATCGATGTCGCTCAATTCAGTGAACGTCATCGTGGACTCGCAGCCATCCTCGCTTGATACATCTGCTACTGGAATTTCTGCGTCGTCAATCGCGACCAGTGAGCTGCCAATCCCTCCGCAGCATGGGCAGACGCAAGACGCTGCATCTGTACCGTCTTCAAGTGGTCACACCGCGCCAATAGCTGACGCTTCCTTATCCAGTGCAACTCGGACCGTGAGTGGTGTCGCTGCCAACGAGCCGATTGCCGACATTGTACATTCCCAACAACCGTCTGATTCTGGTACGGTTCCTTCGAGTACAGGCTCACAGTTCCGCGCTGAGACGATAACGCCAACTTCAACAGCTCCTGCTTCTGTTGCATCGACCTCGAGTGCCAACACCGCAACGGCACCCGAGTCTGTTGTATCTGTTGAAACTGCGGACCCCACGGCCTCGATGAGTTCGAGTGGCACGCAGCCGTCCGTCAGCAAGGAGAATGATGCGGCGGATGCACAGTGCCCGTCCCCGTTGACAGCGCCGCAGGCATCCTCTTTGCATGGGGATGGGGCACAGCCTGTACCGACAGTTGTGCACATCGACGGCCTTGCAAGTGATGCCGCAACTGGTTTCGCAGATTCGGTACACGAAACTGCAACGTTCAAGAACAGCTTAGTTCCACTGCACGCGGTGCTCGCATCTCGTGGGCCTCAGGAAAGCATTTTCAAGAAGATGGCAAACCGAAGTAAGTTTTGTCGTGCAGATATGCCACAGTATCGACCACTAATCCGATTGTTGTCTCAGTTAAATCGCTGGAAATGAATCAAGAGATGCTGGGAGTCCGCCTTGAGGAGGAACTGAAACGTCTGAGCACTTCGTTAGCGGCTATTCGGGATGATGTTGACGCTCTGCGCAGTGGTTGTTTTCGCACGCTATCCTCACAGGACGAGATGCTATTGGAGTTAGTCAAGCGGCTCGTAGGTGATTCTCACGCGCGCGGTCCCTGTGCAGACGTTGCTCATATCGATGATGTTTCATAAGCAGAATGTATCCCATTTGGGGGCTTCACCTTCAGACCACGGGTGGTCGTCACCTGGAGCTTCAGTCAAAACTGAAGACTCTAATCGCTTATTTATGGAGATTGTGTTAGTGGTAAGACCGTGTCCATGTTCGGTTCTGTTCACCACTCTGCTGATCACACCGATGATGCGTTCGATGGTATTTCAGAGCAATTTGCTTGCCATCTTTCTGTGGGTTGGGAAATTCCTGTTACGCGTCGGGGCTTGGCTGTGCTCGGCGGCGGCTCCTGTGAAGCACTCGGCCGTTCCGTTACCGGCCGTGTCCACTTCTGCCTCCACTCCCCGACGTGGCGGGCGTAGCGAATATGATGGTTGATGTTGCCGTTTGTTCACAGTGTCTGTCCAAATGGCTTTGTAAATTTGTATGTATGTGAAATATATGGTATCTGTCAGATGCACTCGGATCAGTTTCTGTCGACGGTCGGACCATGATGATGATTGATGATCAATCATTCAATCAATCAATCAATCAATCTCAATCGTATCACAGCATCATTGAATCGTGGGAAGCCATTCCTGAGGGCTGGCTGTATCGCATAGAATGCTGTGGCAGGATCTCGCACGACGGTTTGGACAATCGAAACAAAGAGATGGTCCTCTCATATATGTTCCATGCGTTCGATACATGTCTGATGCAGCAGATCTACCGCCGTCCACGTCAGCGGCCACTGAGCGACGATTGAAAGACATCCTCAGCTCTGCTCGAGAGTTGCTGGTAACAAACTGCAATGCACCGTACTTTCATGCTGTGATTTCAACTCGTGATGTCTATTGTCATGGACTGCAGGACACATTGTCGGAGCGTGGAGTATTGGACGATACCATCGAGTTGTTTCCCAGCAAGCGAGCGGTTGGGCCAGTCCTGCGAGGACTGGCGAGTCTTTACCGATCGAACGTTGCCCTGCACGAACATCATCAGGATGCAGATGATGCGGCTGGATGTGCTCGCGGCTCCGTGTCCTTGGCCTCTGTCTACGCTGCTGTGTTTGCACCAGGTGTGTTTCCTACCGAAGGTCACGTGCATCTGGCGACCGTGCTGCTGCACGAACTGGCAGCCGAACGAAATCGGGAATCAGATCACGGTGAACGCGTAAGCATCACGGATGCCGCCGTTCAACATGATGCTGAACAACTCATGGAACTGATTCTATTGCGAATGTGGTGCCTGCAACATCACCACGAGCACGCAGTTCGAAACGAGGTACTCGATTGCATTTGAACCTCGCATGCGGCACTGCTTGAGTGCTCTGCCGCTGGCTATCTGCGTCAACTTATTTTCATGGTTGTGTGCAGGTTCTCGTCGTTGCAGACATGATCGCGAATCTGGCCCCGGCGCTGTGCAATGCGCTGAATGCTCAGACACCGTCAGGCTCCGCGCTGTTTGATGTGTGTGATTTATACTCAATTTATTCGGATCCTGCTACGTTTCCTACATTGGGCGCGTCTGTACTTCCTTCAACAGTGCTACGCAGGGTATGCAATCACTTCATCGCCGCACTAGCGTCATCTAGTGTTGGACCTCCTGCCGCTGCCAAGAAGGGTACAGTCAGTGTGCCGAGCGCGGTCCCTACTAGCGACAACGCGTGTTCTGCGAGTGGCACTGAGTTGACGGGCATGAGTGCATGGATTCTAGGTCGTCTGTTGCAATATGCGGCGCAGCTGGGCTCCAGCATGACGCCGCTCAGCGGGGTATCAGCTGTGAAAGAAGCACACATCAAGGATTCTGAGCGAGCGTTCCGCTCCATAACGCGATTGATCGGTCGCAGGACGTCGATGGATTTCGGCTTTCAGAGTTTTGATGGCCCGGATGAGCAGCAGCAGCAGAGTGGTCTACAATCGGACAGCAAGGATCCGCTGGCTGATTACGAGCTAGGGTATGCTGTGCGTTGCTGGACGCATTCGATAATGCTTATGTTACACAGCATGAATCTGCCTTTCACTTTACGCCTCGATTGTGTCCGGTTGTGTGTCTGTGCGCAGTGAACGTGTGTTGCAGCACCCTGCCGTTGTTACCACGGTGGCTACACTGCGGTCAATCAAGCGATGGAGCGAAGCAGTCCGCCCTGCGGGTCCAGTTCCATTCGCACGAGGGTACCGTGGTGGTCATCATTTGCCGTGCTCCCTGTATGATCAACAATTCATGTTGTGGCTTCGTGGTATGCTCCGTGTGTCATACCTACAACAGTGTGGGCAATCCTCGTGACGCCGACACTGCTGCGGTTGCATTCGATGTGTCCAAAGTTCAACGGGATCTACTTGATCAATCTAAGCTGCAGCCTCTTGTTGCCTCAACCCACCGCCGAGCTCCAAGCGTATCCAAGTCT
>Ga0163151_10009933_pt1 | contig 10198 bp, 8 predicted proteins | sample OliLakLV19MP5IB2_FD_145596 | JGI IMG/M metagenome (GOLD analysis project Ga0163151, IMG submission 145596) | Freshwater microbial mat bacterial communities from Lake Vanda, McMurdo Dry Valleys, Antarctica - Oligotrophic Lake LV.19.MP5.IB-2 | ecosystem: Environmental > Aquatic > Freshwater > Lake... | reverse complement strand
CGATTGTTTGGCACGCGGGGGCGCTGGAGTCGTTGGACCCGGAGACGGGGACCGTGCTGTGGTCGCAGCAGTTTCGCGTGACGATGAATACGCCGATCGCCACGCCGGCGTGGAACGCGCCGCATCTGCTGGTTTCCGGATTTTTTGACGGGGCGCGGATGATGGAACTTTCGGCCGGGGGCGGGGCGCGGCTGGCGTGGGGGAGCGAAAAGGGCAATGAGATCAAGAGCGACAAGCTGCACTCGCTGATGAGCCAGCCGATTATCGAGGGCGATTACGTTTACGGGATTTGCAGCTATGGGCAACTGCGGTGCCTGCGGCGCGACACGGGCGAGCGGGTGTGGGAGACGCAGGCGGTGACGGTGGAGAAGACGCGGAACGTTACCGCCTGGATGGTTCGCCATCGGGACCGCGTGTTCCTGTTTAATGACCGCGGCGAGTTGATTTTGGCGAAGTTGTCACCGGAGGGCTATTCGGAGATTGGACGGACGAAGGTGATTGAGCCGACGTCGCCGCCGGGCGGGCGGAGGGAGTTTGGCGCGGTGGTCTGGGCGCACCCGGCATTCGCGAACCGGCATATGGTGGCGCGGAATGACCGGGAGATTATTCGGGTATCGCTCGATCAAGCGGACTACCGCTGAGGCGGCGCGGGCTAATTTGAATCACTCTTCGCGCAGTGCGAGCATGGGGTCTGTTTGGGCCGCGCGGCGGGCGGGGACGGCACAGGCGAAGATGGCGATCAGGGCGAGAAGGGCGGGGACACCGAGGTAGGGGGCGGGGTCAAAGGTCTGGATCTGGAAGTCGGAGGAAGAGGCAAGTTTGGAGAGCCCGAAGCGGATGGGCAGACCAACGGCCAAACCGCCTGCGACGCAGCGCGCCTCCTCGCCAAGGATGCGGCGCATGACTTGCGCGGGCGTGGCGCCGAGGGCCAGATGGACGCCGATTTCGCGGCGGCGTTGGACGACGGAGTAACCGGCGACGCCGTAGAGGCCAATCGCGGTTAGAAATAATGCCAAGCCCGCCGAGAAGGCCGGCGACCGCGGCGGCGATTTGGAAGGGGAAGCGTTGCATCTGATTTAAATCTATTCCGTTCGCTGGTTTTGCGATATACATAGAGGCCATGACTGAAACGCGTTGGACACGGCGGGGGTTGATGGGATTGGCGATTGGCTGCGCCGCGGCGCAACAGGCGCCGGTGTCGCCGGTGGCTACAATGAGGGACTGGACGGGCGTGGTTCCGGTACAATATCCGGACCCGGACGTGGTCGCGCTGGACCCTAAATTCAGAAAGTACATGATCGGGAATACCAGCATGAAGCGGCTTTATACGGGGACGCAGTGGGCGGAGGGGCCCGCGTGGAACGGCGTCGGCAAGTATCTGGTGTGGAGCGACATTCCGAATAACGTGCAGTTGCGGTGGATTGACGACGACCGGCGGGTAACCGCGTTTCGCAATCCGGCGGGTTACAGCAATGGCAACACGTTCGATTATGAGGGGCGGCAGTTATCGTGCGAGCACGGCGGGCGAAGGGTGGCGCGGTATGAGTCGAATGGGACTGTTACTGTCATCGCGGACACGTTTGAGGGGAAGAAGCTGAACTCGCCGAATGACATTGTGGTTCATCCGGATGGATCGATTTGGTTTACAGATCCGCCGTATGGAATTGGCGGGGACTATGAGGGGTATCGCGCGCCGAAGGAACTGAAGGAAGCCGTTTATCGGGTGGATGGGAAGTCGGGAGACATTAGCAAGATCACCGATGAAGTGAGCGCGCCGAATGGAATTTGTTTCTCGCCGGATTACAAGCGGATGTACATTGCCGATACCGGCGCACAGGGCCGCGATATGAAAGTCTGGGATATCGACGGGAAGTCGGCGCGGAACGGGAAACGGTTTATTCAGTTACAGGTTCCCGGGACGGGGGCGCCGACGGCGGCGGACGGTATCCGGTGCGACGTGGATGGGAATGTGTGGGCCGGGGCGCGGCCGGGCGTGCTGGTGGTGACGCCTGCCGGGGAGCAAATCGGGATGATTCGCTTGCCGGAGAATTGCGCGAATGTGTGCTTTGGCGGAACGCGGCGGAACCGGCTGTTCATGACGGCCAGCCAGTCGCTATACGTGTTGGCGGTGGGGACAACGGGCGCGCATATTTGTTAGTTAGCCGCTAACCGCGGGGCAGGCTGGCGATCAATAGTGACGTAGCCGCCGAAACCGATCATCATTTCTTCCCAGCTCTGGTCGCCCCATTTTACTTCCGCTTTGGGATCGGGGTTGAACTTGTTATTCGGCGAGTTATCGAAATGGGCGGTGCATTCGATGACGGTGCCGGCGGGAATGACTTTGGGCTGGGCGAGAACGTAGGTGTGCTGCCAATTGAAGTCGTAGCGAGGAACGTGCAGGAGGACTTCGGATTCACCGGTGGGGTATTTGGCAACGTACTGGAAATCCTTGCCGCGGAGGTGCATGTGCGGAGTGAGGCCGGTGAGCTTTACTTCGCGGGGCGCCGTCCATTTCGACTGGACTTCGTGGGCTTCGGCGGCAGCGGGGATGACGAATTTGAGGTTAGCGGCGCTGAAGCCGCCGATGATCTCGCTGGGCGGCTCTTTGGCGAATATGATGCCGACTTTGGTGAGATCGGTGGCGGGTTTGCCATTGGTCGTATAGTGCATTTCCAGGACGACTTCAGACCCGGCTTTGACACGGAGGGCGCGGCCGGGAGTGCCTGGCCGTTGGGGAACGCCGGGGGCATAGCCGCCGAGCGAACTGCGCGGGCCGCCGTCGGACTTGGCGGCTTTGACGACTGGCTCGCCGATGGGCGCGCCTTTGAGCCAGGAACTGCCGGGTTCGCGGAGATAGGCGATGACGTGGTGGACGATGGCGCGGTTGCCGGGGCGGACTTCGGCGGCGCTCACCCAGCGATCTTCCGTGAAGTTAAGCGGGAGGATGAAGCGGGTGTATTCGATGGCGCCGGTGGCGGGGACGTCATACGCTTTGGGCATGGCGACGACCATATCGGGCTGGCCGATGTTCCAGCCTTCGACGAACTTGCGCGGCTCGGGGGCGTCTTGGCGATTGCCGGCGGGGGCTTTGGCGTCGATCCAGGCGAGAAGGGTGTTCTTTTCGGCATCGCTGAGCGTGGGGTCGTTGGAGAATTTGCCGTGGGCAGGATCGGCGCCCCAGGGCGGCATTTTCTTCGTGATGACGGCTTGGCGAATGGCGGCGGCGAAGGGGCGGGTTACTTCGTAGGTCAGAAAGGACATGGGTGCGGCTTCACCGGGGCGGTGGCAGCCCTGGCACTTGCTTTGGAGGATGGGCAGGACGTCTTTGTAGAAGGTGGGGCTGTTGGGCGCGGCGCTTAGTAAGGGGGCGATGAATACAAGGCTGAGGAAAGGGCGCATACGGCCATAATAGCGGATTGGCAAGGAAAAAGGCGGCCCGGGCGGGCCGCCTTTTTGGTTAGGATTTGGATTTAGCTTAGAAGGTTAAGCGAACGCCGAGACGGATGTTGCGCGGGGCCTGGTAGGCGCCCGCGCCGCCCGCGCGATAGTCGCCGCCGGGCAGGTTGTAGATTGGATTCAGGGGGACCGAACCGCCGACCGTTACGAACCGCCTCGGATCGTAACCCTTGAAGAAGTCCGCGACGCTGATGCCGATCGCGCCGGCGCGGTTGAGTTGAGTAGTCCGGCTGATCACCGCCGCCTGGTTAAACAGGTTGACGATGTTCGCTTCCAACCGGGCACCCACTTTTTCGCTGATCCTGAAGCCATGATTGTAGCTGAGGTCAGATTGAACATAAGCCGGTGTCCGGCCCATGTCGCCTCGGCCGTAAGGGAAAGTTGGAGCTGACAGATAAATGACCGAAGTTGAATCCGGCGTTCCGCTCCAGGCGTTCTGGACGAAGCCGAAAGTACCGGTTCCGAGTTTGCCCATCTTCTGGTCGTAGCCAAGGTATAGCTTTACCGTATGGGGCCGGTCCGTACCCAGACGACCGAGAACATTCTCCTGACTGCCGGTGTTGTCGAAGTAGTAGTAAGGGAGATCGAACGCGCGGCTCACGCCCGGATCGGAGCGCCCGGATTCATCGGAGTTGGCCGAACCGGAGTAGTTGCCATAGAGGCGGCTCCAGGTATAGCTGGCATTTGCGTTCAGCTTGTTGAAATAGCGGCCATCGAGACGAAATTCCACCGCGTCATACTGGCGAACGGCTTTAGGAACCAGGAAGTTGCCATTGGGCGTTTTGCCGTTATAAATGTTTTGCGGATCGTTGCGGGTGAGGCCGAAACCGGGGTTGCCGATGACGTACTGCTCGCTTTCCTCGGCGTCGAGAACACCGATATCTTCAATGGCCTTGAGCAGATCCTTGCGGACATAGCGTGCGGATAAGACAAGGCGGTCGCTGAGCGCCCGCGAGAGAGTGGCCCCAAATTCGCGCGAGGTGTAGGGCTTGATGTCAGGATCGATGCCTTCAATCTCTCCGGCGGCATTAATGGGGAGAGTCCGGTTGTTGTACTCGGTGATCTTGGCGCCGCCGGCGCCGGGGTTGGCAAAGCCGAGGGCGGAAACGTTGGGGTTGTCCAATCTAAATACGTGAGAAACCCAGTAGTCGGAACCAAAGGAGCCGCGGGCCAGTTCGTATTTGAGAACGTCGTAGAATACTCCGTAACTGCCGGCGAGTTTCCACTTGCCGTCACCCATAATGTCCCACGCGCCGCCAATGCGAGGAGCGATCTTGCTGCCCCAATCAAAACGAACAGGATCGGCAACCTGTCTGCCCGCGACTTCCTTGGTATACGGAGGCAGGAACTCATTCTCAAACCGAACGCCGATGTTCAAACTGAGATTCTTGTGGATGCGCCACTGATCCTGCAGGTAGAATCCCTGGTTGTAGCTGTTTACGTCGCCCAGATTACGAACGCCGTCCTGCCAAATGTAGTAACCGTAGTTGCCCGTAACGCCGCGAATGGACCCGCGCGTAAAGGGGTCGCCCCAGAATATGTCGAACTGACCATTGGTGTAGTTGTTGGCGACGTCATTCGAGACGCGCGCGCGGCTGTAGCCAAACTTGAAGATATGCTGTTGGCCCTTGACGTTGGCGATGTAGCTCGAGTCGAGGTAGAGGTTGCGGCGAGTGGTAATATCCTTCACGATGCCGAGAGTGCTGGTGACGTTACGGTAGCCGTTGGCGCCGGCATTGGCGGCGGGAACCGGGAGCGCCGACTGCGCGGAAGCTGTACGGTAGATAAGGAACGGCTCGCCCGACAGACCATAGTTGAGAAGCTTGTCGTTCTGATATTTATAGCCGAAACGCGCGGTGGCCAGCCACTTACTGGTGATGGTGTACGTTCCACCGACGTTGACCGATTGCGAAGGCTGAAAGCCACCCTGAACCGACAGGTTGTTGGTGGGGGCAGCGACACGCGCATCGGGGTTGGGCAGAACACCGTTCTGCTTCAGCGGGGACCATGTCCAGGAGGCGTTCGTCTGGAGCTTCGAGAATGGATTGAAGTCAACGCGGGTAAAGCCGTAGTGCGTCTTATCGGTCCGCTCGAAGTTCCGGGCGCCACTGGCGTAATTGATCGTCCGAACCGCTTTGTAGAGTTCGGGTGAATAACCGGCCGTAAAGAACAGGCTGTTCCTTATAATCGGACCGCTCAGCGTAAATCCTGGATAGCGGAAGTATTCGTTGTCCTTGGGCCGGGCGTAGAAATCGGCGAGGTTGGCGTTGGCGGGCGAGCGCTGATAAAACCCGCGGGGACGGGGGTTAATGTTTTCATTGGTGAATTGATAAAAACCGGTTCCATGGAAATCGTTGGATCCACCCCTCGTCTGGACGTTCACAACGCCGCCGGTGGCGCCACCGAACTCAGCTTCAAAGCCGCCGGACTTGATCTGAATTTCCTGAATGAATTCGAAGGGAATCGAATTCTGGACGCGAAGCGAACCGCGGCGAATGTCGGAAACGTCGACACCGTCGATGAGGAAGGCGTTTTCCGAGCCTGAAGCGCCGTCTACCTGAAAACCACCGACACCGGCATTGCCATTCTTATTTTCGTTACGCACACCGGGCGCCATGGCTAGGAGCGAGTGAAAATTTCGGCCTTTGGGCAGCGCATCAAACATGGCGGCGCTGATGTTGGTAGACGTCTTTGAGGAGGTAACGTCGAGGGAAACGGCCGAGTCGGTAACCTCCACGACTTCGGCGACAGCGCCTACGTTCAGTTTCGGATTAAAGTCGATTTGCGAGCCGAGTTTAACTTCAATGTTACGCTGCACAAGTTTGGAGAAGCCCTGTTTGCCGACAGTCAGCGTGTAGGTGCCGATGGGCAATCGCGGAAGGATGTATTTTCCTTGGGCATCGGACTCAGCTTCAATGCCTTTCGGCAGAAGGTCGCTGGTGGCGGAGATGGTAGCGCTGGGAACGCCCGCGCCAGAGGCGTCGGTGACAATTCCTGTGATAAGTCCGGTGTTTTCCTGTGCGGAAACGGCTGTGATGCAACCGGCGAGCAGAGAAACTCCGATTAAAGTTCGCACGGCAAAGCCGGCAGACCGGCCGCTACTGCGGTGGTGGTGGTTCGAATCCATTTGAACCCTTTCCCATGTAACTGGCTAAGACTTTGTACCCCGCCGGATTCCTTGGTGAAGGACCGGAAATGAGAGACTGCCAGTCCGCTCGCAGGCGACCGGTCAGTTTATGATTCAGATACGACGCAGGTGAAATAACGTCATCTATCTGTAATCACTAGTTGACATGAGACTACCACGAATAGGAGGGCTTTGGGTAAAAGTATATGGAACAGGGGTGAAACGAACGAGCCAGGCGTTTTCGCCTGGCTCGTAACTATAGAGGATGTGGATCGCGCGAACTCCGCGCGGCAGCTCAATTGGCCGGTCTGGCCGCGATACGGAACTCGTACTGTTGAATTTCAATAGCGGCCTGACCGCCCTCAAAGCGGATGACGCGGCCGCGAGCCACCAGTTTCAATGGCGTCTGGTTATTGAGTTGGGCAGGCCAACTGACCGACAGTTCCAGCCGGCGTCCGGGCAACAGGATGTGTTCACTGGTGAAGAGAATCCCGTTACTGCTCATATTGATGGTTCGACCGATGCCCACCTCGTCAGCAGTCTTTTTGCTGATTACCTTGTACCGGACGTCGCGTTCGATGGGGAATCGATCCGCGCCGCGCCGGTCTTTGCTCTGCGTGTCCGTATGCAATGAGAACCTCCAAACATCTTTCCGCGTAATCCGCCGGAATAAAGCATCACCTTGGGTCCAGTCTTGCGCTGGAGACGACGACTGCTCCATTTCATAGTGGGGGTTCGGGCACAATCGTAACAATAGAACACGCGGTTCATTCGGCCATGGTACTTCCGTGTCAGCGGTCCAGTACGGAGCGGAAGTACTTTGGGGTACTCCACGCAAACAGGGGTATTACGCCGACCCTTTTCGCCGGGGGGCCAGAGCATGGCATACTAGCCCGTATGAAACTGATTCTACCGATGTTGCTCCTATTGACCAGCGCGGCGTTTGCCGAGAAAAAGGTGGTTGCGCCTCCGGGCGCGGCACCGGGCCGTCCGTTTTCGCCGGCGATTCTTTCCGGCGGAACTCTCTATGTTTCGGGCCAAGTCGGCCGGGACAGTAAAGGAGTTTACCCGGAGAAGTTTGAAGACGAGGTGAAGCTGACGCTCGACAGTATCGGAGAGATCCTGAAGGCGGGCGGATTCAGTTTCGCCGATCTGGTGGCGGTGCAGGTTTACCTGACGGATATGGACCTGTTCGAGAAAATGAACGGCGTCTACACGATCGTGATTCCGGAGCCGCGGCCGGCGCGGACGACTGTTGGCGTGGCGAAACTGGTGGGGAAAGCGCGGATCGAGATCACCGTTACTGCCCGGAAGTAGGCTTATAAAAGCTCTTTTTGGCGTCGCGGATCGCTGTTAGTTTCTCGGCGATTCGCGGCTCCACGCCCCGATCGGCAGGCTGATAGAACTCCGTTCCGGCCAGCCCCTGGGGGAGACACTCCATGCCGGTGATGGCGCCGCCGAACTCGTGCGCGTGGCGGTAGCCCTCGCCGTAGCCCCACTGCTTCATGTGCTTCGTCGGCGCGTTGCGGAGGTGCATGGGAACGGGTTCGGCGGCGTGGCTTTGCGTGGCCGCGGCGGCGGCGTTCAGAGCTTTGTAGGCCGCGTCGGACTTAGGGGCCAGGCTGAGATAAAGCGCGCATTGGGCCAAGGCCTGGTCGCCTTCGGGGACGCCGAGGAAGTGAACGGTCTGCATGCAGGCAATGGCTTGCTCGACCGCGCGCGGGTCGGCCATGCCGATGTCTTCAATAGCCATGCGGACGAGGCGGCGAATAATATACATGCGATCTTCGCCGGCCTCCAGCATGCGGGCGAGCCAATAGAGAGCGGCGTCGGCATCGGAGGCACGGACGGATTTATGAAGGGCGGAGATGATATTGAAGTGTTCTTCGCCGCCTTTGTCATAAAGCAGGGACTTGCGGGTGATAATTTCGGCGAGAGTTTCCTGGGTGATTTGGCCGTCACCGGCGGCGGCGGCCAGTTCCAGCAGGTTGTAGGCGGTGCGGGCGTCGCCGTTGGCGAAGCCCGCGATCTGCTCGAGATGGACGGGGTCACACGTGGCGTTGAGTTCGGCGAGGCCTTTGGTCAGGAGCGCGGCCAGGTCCGTGATTTCGAGGGCTTTGAGAGCGTAGACGCGGGAGCGGGAAAGGAGCGCGGAGTTGACCTCGAAGGACGGATTCTCGGTGGTGGCGCCGATAAGGATGACGTCGCCCTTTTCGACGTAGGGGAGGAAGGCGTCCTGCTGCGCTTTGTTGAAGCGGTGGATTTCGTCGATAAAGAGGACCGTTCGGCGGCCCATGCGGCGGGCGCGCTCGGCATGAGCCATCACTTCCTTGATCTCCTTCATGCCGGAAAGGACGGCGGAGAAGGGGACGAATTCGGCTTTGGTGGAGTGGGCGATGATGGTGGCGAGCGATGTCTTGCCGACGCCGGGCGGACCCCAGAGGATGAGGCTGGAGAGTTGATCGGTTTCAATGGCGCGGCGGAGAGGCTTGCCTTTGCCAAGGATGTGTTCCTGGCCGGCGAAGTCGTCGAGGGATTGGGGGCGGAGGCGCTCGGCGAGGGGGCGTTTATGGGTCGTGTCGGGAGTATCGAACAAGCTCATGAGCGTTGGCGGCGGGCTTCGTATAAAAGGATACCGGCGGCGAGGGCGGCGTTGAGGGATTCGACATTTTGGGTGGGGATGCGGACAGATGTCGCGTACCGTTCGTGTTCCGCTGGAACGCCTTGGCCTTCACTACCAATAAGGATGGCGGCGGGTTGATGGAAGGGTACCTCGTCGGCGCGCTTTTCGGCTCGCGGATGCGCGGCGTATAGGGGAATCTCGCGCTTTTGAATTTCGGCCTGGAACGTCTCCCAATCGGAAATTGCGAAGGGCAGCCGGAACAGGGAACCGGCGGAGGCGCGAAGCGTCTTGGGATTCCAGGGGGAGACTGCGCCTTTCAGGAAAACGGCGCCCGTGGCGCCGAAGGCTTCAGCGGAGCGGATGATGGCGCCGGCGTTGCCGGGATCCTGGATGCCATCGAGTGCGATGACCAGGGTGTCGTCCGCAAGACAGTCTTCGAGCGGATAGTCGTCTATTTGGATGAGGGAAATGAGTCCTTGGCTGTTCTCAACGGACGAAATTTGGTGGAGGATGGTTTCGTCGACCAAGTGGAGTTTGCCCGTGTTGCCCAGCTTTTCGGCGGCGCGGGGGGTGGCGAGAATAGCGCCGATCAAGGCATTGGCGCGGATCGCTTCGTGAAGCAGATGAAATCCTTCGGCGACGGCGTATCCGTCATCGGTGCGGGCGCCGTGCTGGACGGCTTTGCGGACGCTCTTTACGAGCGGATGGTGAACGCCGAGCATTCCTATAGACTGTTAAGCATAGCGCGGCGCAAGGGCAGTAACGGACTCCTACGCGGACTCACCGCGGTGGCGGGGGTTTGTTTGTTGGGGTGGTTGGGGTGGCTGACGCTGCGAATCCATGCGCAATCGACCGTGGATGAGGCGCGGGCGGCGGATGTGATTGTGGTGATGGGGGCGGCGGAGTACCGGGGGAAGCCGTCGCCGGTATTGAAAGCGCGTTTGGACCATGGGCTGGCGCTGTATGACCGGAAACTGGCGCCGCGGATCGTG
>Ga0163151_10009932_pt1 | contig 10199 bp, 2 predicted proteins | sample OliLakLV19MP5IB2_FD_145596 | JGI IMG/M metagenome (GOLD analysis project Ga0163151, IMG submission 145596) | Freshwater microbial mat bacterial communities from Lake Vanda, McMurdo Dry Valleys, Antarctica - Oligotrophic Lake LV.19.MP5.IB-2 | ecosystem: Environmental > Aquatic > Freshwater > Lake... | reverse complement strand
TTCTGGTGTTTGCCATCGTCTCGGTGGTGGCCTCGAGCTCGCTCGCAGTGGGCCTCGTGAACTGGCTCACCTCGCTGTTTTCGGGTCCGAACCTGGTTCCCCGAATGGACTTTTCGAACGGCATCCCGGCCAGGGCGCGCACCCTGGTGGTCATACCCACCCTCCTGAGCAACGCTTCGGGCGTGGAGCACCTCGTCGAAGGCCTGGAGATTCGCTTTCTCGCCAACCAGGACGAGCGGCTCCACTTCGGCTTGCTCACCGACTTCAAGGACGCCGACTCGGAGATTGTCGAAGGAGACGAGGCCCTGGCGGTTCTGGCCCGGACCCGGATCGAAGGCCTGAACGCAAAATACCGCGACCGGCGGGCAGGGCGGGGCGACGCGTTCTTCCTATTTCATCGCCCGCGCAAATGGAACGTGCACGAGCGGGTCTGGATGGGCTACGAGCGAAAACGGGGCAAGCTGGAGGACTTAAATCACCTCCTGCGCGCCAACCCGGGACAGGCCCAGACTGCTTTCTCCCTTCTGGTGGGCGATCTCGGCGTGCTCCCCAGCGTGAAGTACGTCATCACCCTCGATACTGACACTGATCTGCCACGGGAGTCGGCGCGGCAGTTCGTGGCCGCCATGGCTCATCCGTTGAACCGTCCCCTCTACGACGAGGTCCAAAAACGGGTGGTATCGGGCTACGGGATCCTGCAGCCCCGGGTGGCCATCGCCCTTCCCTCCGCAAACCGTTCGCGCTACGCGCGGATGTGCGGGGGCGAGCCCGGTATCGACCCCTACACGCGAACGGTATCCGACGTGTACCAGGACCTTTTTGGCGAGGGCTCGTTCATCGGCAAGGGCATCTATGACGTGGACGCCTTCGCCCAGGCCCTGGGCGGACGGTTCCCGGAGAATCGGATCCTGAGCCACGACCTGATCGAAGGATGCTACGCGCGTGCGGGCCTTTTGAGCGACGTTCAACTGGTGGAGGATTGCCCGGCTCGATACGACGCGGACGTGAGCCGGCGCCGCCGCTGGATCCGGGGCGACTGGCAGATTGCGGGTTGGCTGTTCCGGCGCGTGGCCGGTTGCGGGGGCAGCGAGACTCCAAAGCGTCACCCCAATCCCCTCTCGCGGCTCTCGCAGTGGAAGCTCCTCGACAACCTGCGCCGGAGTCTGGTGCCCATCAGCCTCACCGCGCTGCTGATCATGGGTTGGACCCTCGGGCGGAACCCGTGGTTCTGGACGGGAGTCGCTATCGCGATCCTGATTCTCCCCGCCCTACTCGGATCCGTGGCCGACCTGATCCGAAAGCCCCCGGAAGCTCTTCTCCTTTCCCACGTGAGGATCACCGCGCGCTCCATGATGCGGCGTCTGTTTCAGGTCGCATTCGAATTCGCCTGCCTGCCTTACGAGGCGTGGGTCAGCCTGGACGCCATTGGGCGCACCTTGTGGCGGATGTGGGTGAGCCAGAGGGGTCTGCTCGAATGGAATCCGTCGGGCCGTTCTGACCTTCGCTCCGCAGGAAGCCGCGGCCACGATCTGATCGCGTCCTACCGTTCGATGGGCCCGGCCCTCGTCCTGATCACGCTGATCGCCATTGCGCTCGCCGCTCCGAATCTCTCTCCGCTGGCCCGGGTCGCGCCGGTTTTGCTGCTCTGGTGGGCCTCGCCCCTTTTCGCCTGGTGGATGAGCCTGCCCCTCGAGCGACCACGGGCGGCCCTGACCGGCGAGCAGGAGCGCTTCTTGGGGCTGGTGTCGCGGCGGACCTGGAGTTTCTTCGAGTCCCTGGTGGGCCAAGAAGATCACTTCCTGCCTCCGGATAATTATCAGGCGTCGCGCGAACCCGCGGTGGCCCATCGGTCCTCGCCCACCAACATGGGACTCTCCCTGCTCGCCAATCTGGCCGCCCACGACTTCGGATATCTGCCCGTTTCCGCTCTGCTTTCGCGTCTTGAAGGCGCGCTCACCGCCATGTCGGGACTGGAGCGGCACCGCGGCCATTTTTACAACTGGTATGACACCCAGACCCTGGAGCCGCTCCTTCCGCGCTACGTTTCGACGGTGGACAGCGGCAACCTCGCCGGCCAGCTGATCACCTTGCGCTCGGGCCTGACCGGTCTGGGCCACGAGCCGATCTTTCCGAGGCGTTTCTTCGAGGGGCTCAGGGACACCCTCGGCGTCCTGGGCGGGGTCGCGGGCGACCCTGTCCCTGCGTCCTTTGTCCGCTTCAGCAAGGAGCTCGACCTCGTCGCCGCCGAGCCCCCAGCGACTCTGCGGTCGACTTACGCCTGTCTTGACACACTTCTCCAGATCTCTGCCTCATTAGCCGACGAGCTGGCGTCTCAGGGGGAAACGAAGGCGGAAACGCCGGGCCCCAAGTCGGAAGCGATGGCGTGGGCCGTGACCTTGGAACGACAATGCCGCGAGGCCCGGGACGACCTGGCCTTTGTGGCCCCGTGGCTCGAGACCGCGAGCCCGCCGATCCTGCGGACGGACGATCTCACTCCAAGCCTCAGCCTGAACGAACTGGCTGTCCTCTTTGAACGGATCGACGCCCAGGTCGGCCGGCTGGTCCCGACCCCCACCGCGGAAGAGCAGCCTGCGCTCCTCGCTTTCAAGGCCCTGGTTCAGGAGGGAAGCGCACGCGCGCGCGCCCGACTGGGAGCGCTGGAACAGCTGGCTACCCAGGCGGGTGCTCTGGCTCGGATGGACTTCGCCTTCCTGTATGACAAGGCCCGGCGCCTTCTGACCGTCGGCTACAACGTGACCGAGCAGCGCATCGACTCGAGCTTCTACGACCTTCTCGCGTCGGAAGCGCGGCTCTCCGCTTTCGTAGCCATCGCCCAAGGTCAGTTGTCCCAGGACAGCTGGTTCGCTCTGGGGCGCCTGCTCACCAGCGCCGGGGGGGAACCGGTGCTGCTCTCCTGGAGCGGCTCGATGTTCGAGTACCTGATGCCGCTGCTCATCATGCCCCAGTATGAGAACACCCTGCTCGACCAGACCTGCCGCGCGGCGGTGGCCCGGCAGATCGAATACGGAAAGCAACGAGGCGTCGCGTGGGGCATCTCGGAATCCGGCTACAACACGGTCGATGTCCATCTCAACTATCAGTACCGGGCCTTTGGCGTGCCCGGCCTGGGGCTGAAACGGGGCCTGGGCGACGACCTGGTCATAGCGCCCTACGCTTCAACCCTGGCCCTGATGGTCTCTCCCGAGGAGGCCTGCCTGAATCTGCAGCGCCTCGCTCATGAGGGCGTCCTCGGGAGGTTTGGCTTTTACGAGGCGATCGATCACACCAAGGCTCGAAGGCACCGCGACCGGACCCCGGTGGTTGTGAAGTCCTTCATGGCCCATCACCAGGGCATGAGTCTGCTCGCCCTCGCGCACGTGCTTCTGGATCGCCCCATGCAACGCCGCTTTGAAGCCGACCGCGAGTTCCAGGCCACTTTGCTGCTGCTTCAGGAAAAGATCCCTGCGGCCACCGCCCCCGCCCCTCTGACCGCGCAGCTCGCGGAGCTGAAGTTGACGCAGGCCGCGGGAGACATCCCCATCCGCGTCTTCCAGACCCCCGACACCGACATTCCCGAGGTGCAGCTGCTCTCGAACGGCCGTTATCACGTGATGGTGACCCAGGCCGGGGGCGGCTACAGCCGGTTCAAGGATCTCTCGGTCACGCGCTTTCGAGAAGATTCGGTCGGCGACTCGTGGGGTGCCTTCTGTTACCTGCGCGACCTGGACAGCGGAAGGTTCTGGTCGGCCACCTCGCAGCCCACTGCGACCCGGCCGGAGAGTTACGAAGCGGTCTTCGCGGAGGGCCGGGCCGAGTTTCGACGGCGCGACCTGACTCCTGCGGGCGGCGATTTCGAGACCCACACTGAAATCGTGGTTTCGCCCGAGGACGATATCGAACTGCGCCGTCTCCGGATCACCAACCGGTCCAAACAGACGAAGCGGATGGAGGTCACGAGTTACGCCGAGGTGGTGATGGCGCCCCAGGCCACCGATGCCATGCACCCGGCCTTCTCCAACCTGTTCGTGGAAACCGAGGTCCTGCCCGAGCGTCGCGCGATCCTGTGCACCAGGCGCCCACGCTCGCGGGCCGAGACCGCTCCCTGGATGCTTCACCTGATGCAGGTGCACGGCGATTTCAAGGCCGAGGTTTCCTACGAGACTGATCGATCCCGGTTTCTCGGAAGGGGCGGCAGCGTCAGGGCGCCCCTGGCTCTCACCCGGCGCGGTGCGCTCTCGGGCGCAGCCGGCTCGGTCCTCGATCCCATTGTGAGCATTCGCAGCGTCATCTCGCTTGCCCCCGGGCAGGCGGCCACCATCGACATCGTGTCGGGAGTCGCGATGTCCCGGGAGGGGGTCCTTGGCCTGGCCGAGCGGTATCGGGAGCGCCACTTCGCCGATCGGGTGATGGAACTGGCCTGGACGCACGGCCAGGTGGTGCTCACACAGCTGAACGCGAACGAGGCTGATTCGCAGCTCTACTCGCGCCTGGCCGGCTCGGTGATCTACCCAAACGCCGCGCTACGGGCCGACCCCCGCATCCTCCTCCGGAACCGCCGGGGCCAGTCCGGACTTTGGGCCTACGCCATCTCAGGAGATCTTCCCATCGTGCTGCTGCGGATCGCTGACACGGCGAACGTCGGCCTGGTGCGGCAGCTGGTCCAGGCCCATGCCTACTGGAGGCTCAAGGGACTGTCCGTGGACCTCGTGATCTGGAATGAACACCACGCGGGCTATCTGCAGCAACTGCAGGAGCAGATCATGGGACTGATCACCTCGGGAGTCGAGGCGAGCCTGATCGACCGCCCGGGCGGGATTTTCGTCCGGGCAACCTCCCAGATGTCCAACGAGGATCGCATCCTTTTTGAGTCCGTGGCCCGGGTGGTGATCAGCGACCAGGAAGGGTCGCTCATTGAACAACTCGATCGCAGGGCTGCCCGTACGCCCTGGCCGCCTCGGTTCCAGGCCACCCGAACCCGCGACGCCGAACCGCCCGAACCGTTGACACCTCAGGCCTTGATCCTTGAGAACGGACTGGGCGGCTTCACCCCGGACGGGAGCGAGTACATCATCACTCTGGCCCCGGGGGTTTCGACTCCTGCTCCCTGGGTGAACGTGCTGGCGAATCCGCAATTCGGAACCATCGTGTCCGAGGCGGGAAGTGCTTACACCTGGCATGAGAACGCCCACGAGTTCCGGCTCACTCCCTGGCACAACGATCCAGTGAGCGATCGCAGCGGCGAGGCCATCTATCTTCGCGACGAGGAAACCGGGGAGGTGTGGTCGCCCTCGCCCTGGCCCGCGCCCGCCGCCCACAGCTACCGCATTCGGCACGGATTCGGCTACAGCGTTTTCGAAACCGTGGTCTTCGGTATTCGCACCGAACTCTGGATCTATGTGGCGGTGGACGCTCCGATCAAGTTCTCGGTCCTCAAGATCCGAAACGACTCCGGGCGACCGCGCCTGATCTCGGCCACCGGCTACGTTGAGTGGGTTCTCGGGGACCGGCGCGAGAAGTCCGCCATGCATGTCACGACCGAGGTCAATCTGCCCACCGGCGCCCTTTTCGCGCGCAATCCCTTCAATCCGGAGTTCGCGGAACGTATCGCCTTCTTCGCCGCTGAGGGAACGGCCCTGACCCTGACCGCCGACCGCAAGGAGTTCATCGGGCGCAATGGCGCCATGGATCATCCCGCGGCCATGGGCCGCGCCCACCTTTCGGGGAAGGTGGGGGCCGCCATAGACCCCTGCGCCGCGATCCAGGTGAGCTTCGATCTCGCCGCCTCGCAGGAGCTGGAAGTGGTGTTCCGTCTCGGGGTAGGGCACAGCGCCACCGCGGCGTTCGAGCTGGTGCAGAACTCACGGGGTAGGGCGGCTCGGGCCGCCCTCGAGGCGGTGTGGAAACACTGGAAGAACACCCTCGGAGCGGTGCAGGTGGACACCCCGGACCCTGCTCTCAATGTCCTGGCCAATGGGTGGCTCTTGTACCAGACCCTGGCCTGCCGGATGTGGGCTCGCAGCGGGTTCTACCAATCAGGCGGGGCCTTTGGCTTCCGCGATCAGTTGCAAGACGCCATGGCCCTTGTCCACGCGAAGCCGGAACTTCTGCGCGCACATATCCTCCTGTGCGCCAGTCGACAGTTCCGGGAGGGCGACGTTCAGCACTGGTGGCATCCGCCCTCGGGCCGCGGGGTTCGCACGCGATGTTCGGACGATTATCTGTGGCTCCCCCTGGCCGTGGCCCGCTACGTCTCTACCACCGGGGACACTGGCGTTCTGGACGAATCGTCGCGATTCCTGGAGGGGCGGCCGGTCAACCCCGGGGATGACTCCTACTTCGATCTCCCCGGACGGTCCGCCGAGCGCGGATCTCTGTACGAGCATTGCGTCCTGGCCATCCGCCACGCACTGCGATTCGGCGAGCATGGCCTGCCCTTGATGGGATCGGGGGACTGGAACGACGGCATGAATCTGGTGGGCATTGAGGGCCGGGGAGAAAGCGTATGGTTGGCCTTCTTTCTGTACGACGTCCTGGGACAGTTCACCAGTGTGGCCGAGGGGCGGGGCGACCTGGCCTGCGTCCAGCTGTGTCAGGCAGAACGGACCCGCCTGGCCAAGAACATCGAGGCCCACGGCTGGGACGGCGAGTGGTATCGGCGCGCCTATTTTGACGACGGCACCCCCCTCGGTTCGGCGGCGAACCCGGAAGGACAGATCGACTCGATCTGCCAGAGCTGGTCCGTGCTCTCGGGAGCCGGTGAGCCCGCGCGGGTGCGACAGGCCATGGCAAGTGTCAACCAGCGGCTGGTTCGGCGTGACGTCGCCCTGGTGCAGCTTCTCGACCCGCCTTTCGACAAGTCCGACCAGGACCCAGGGTACATCCGAGGCTATGTTCCGGGGGTCCGCGAAAACGGAGGTCAGTACACCCACGCTGCGATCTGGGCCACCATGGCCTTTGCCGCACTGGGTGACCGCGAGCGCGCCTGGGAGCTGATGAATCTCATCAACCCGGCCAATCACGCCCGAACCGCCGCGGGCGTCGCCGCCTACAAAGTCGAACCGTATGTGGTCGCGGCCGACGTCTACGCGGTGGCCCCGCATGTCGGGCGGGGCGGTTGGACCTGGTACACAGGCTCCGCGGGTTGGATGTACCGGCTGATTCTGGAATCGCTCCTCGGACTGAGGCTCGAGGGAAACCGGCTGCACCTTGCCCCCTGCATCCCCGCCCAATGGCCCGCCTTCACCGTCCGCTATCGCTATCGCGACACCACGCATCACATCGTGGTGTCCCAGGCGGGCGCCCATGATCAAGATGATGGCGGCAGCGACCGCTTGGGTGTCACCATGGACGGCGTGCTTCAGGAAGGTGCCTTCATCCCGCTGGCCGACGACCAGCATGACCACCGCGTAGAGGTGCGTCTTACTGCTCAGTGACTTGTCGTGTCTTTGCTAAGTGACTTGAGAGCTCACTCGAGGTCGTGATCGGATCGCCGGAACGTCGCGGGCTAAGCGGCGGTCAGCGAAAGCGCGTGAACATCGCCACGGAGCTGCTGACCGACCCTCCCATTCTCCTGCTGGACGAGCCCATCTCCGGCCTGTCTTCAGCCGACGCCCTCTCCATGTTCAAGCTTCTCGAATCTCTCGCCCTGATGGGAAAGACTGTGATCCTGGTCGTTCACCAGCCGAGCGACGAGCTCTTTTCAAAACTCACGCACGTTGCCGTCGTGGTTCGCGACTCTACCGAGGGCGACGCGGTCGGGAGACTCGCCTACTTTGGCGCGCGGGAAGCGATCAGGTCGGATCTTCTTCTCGACCAGCCTCTCCGGCCGGGCACGACACTGGCGGCCTCCGTACTTGAAGTCGCGGTCCGCCTCCCGCCGCCGGGGCGGCCAGACTCGATCGAGCCTCCTACGCTCTCTTCTCCTGCAAAGAACGCGCTGCCCCCGCGTCCTCAGTTCACCGTCGGGACTTACGTGACTCAGCTTCTTGCCCTCCTCGTCCGATCGATCCATATCAAGCGCCGGGACCTGGCTCAAGTCCTGGTCCTCTTCGCCCAAGGTCCGGTGATAGGCGCCCTTGTGGCGCTAGCCTTCGGAGACGTTAAAGGTGAGCAGCTTCAGGCCGTCCCCCTTTTTCTCCTTGCGCTGACCGCGGTCTGGTTCGGCTGTTCGAACGCTGCGCGGGAGATCGTTGGAGAGACAGCCATATTCCTTCGCGAGCGCATGTCGGGACTCTCGATCGCCGCCTATGGTGCCTCCAAAGTGATGGTCTTGCTTCCGCAGTGTGCCCTGCAGTGCGTCGCGCTATGGATGACTGTGGCCTGGGGATGTCATCTGGAGAACCACCTCCAGGGGGTTGCTTTTCTCCTACTCGTCTCGACGGTCGGAATGATGCTGGGGCTGTTCGTGTCCGCAGTGAGCCGTACGACTGAAGCCGCCATTTCGTGGGTGCCGCTGCTTTTGATTCCCATGGTGATTCTAGGGGGGCTCCTGCGGCCGCTACACGAACTTCCCTCTTCGCTGCGTTCGCTCTCCGCGGTCAGCCCCATCAGGTGGACGTTTGAGGGACTTCTGCTCTCGAATTCGGTCGACCGAATCGCCCGGCTGCCCGAGGAGAAGGCGGCGTCGATTCGAGCCGAACGCTACCGACTCGTTCGGCCGAATGACCGGGTGGGCCGACTGAGGTCGGCGGCTCACTTGGTTGCGATGATCGTGGCCTTGCTAGCCGCGATACTGGTTGCGCTCAGGTTGCGGCAGCGTGTCTAGCAGCTAGTTTGCTGCAAGTCGTGTGGGAGGTTCGCGGGCGCGAAGTGCTTGTGCAAAGCTCGAATCCCGTGGCTCGGGGATCCGGTTGAACCGTGCGTCATCGCACAGACCGCGTTTGGGAAACCGTTCAGGCTGGCCCTGTCGCCGCCAAAGGATTTCCGAGCGCCTCAACATCGATCGGTCCGTTCCGAGGCGAGGCAGGACAAGACACATGAAAGCGCCCCTTACTGCCGTCGAGCTCCGGAAGATGAATGCCTACTGGCGGGCTGCGAACTATCTGTCGGTGGGCCAGATCTACCTGTACGACAATCCGCTGCTCAGAAAGCCGCTGACTCTCGCTCACGTAAAACCACGGCTTCTTGGCCATTGGGGGACGACGCCTGGCCCGAACTTCATCTACGTCCATCTCAACCGGATCATCAAGCGGCATGACTTGAACATGATCTACGTCGCCGGTCCCGGACATGGCGGTCCTGGGATTGTGGCCAACACCTATCTGGAAGGAACCTACAGCCAGGTCTATCCAAACGTCTCTCGAGACGAAAAGGGCCTGAAGCGGCTGTTCACCCAGTTCTCATTCCCCGGCGGCATCCCGAGTCACGTGGCGCCGGAAACGCCTGGCTCGATCAATGAGGGCGGCGAGCTTACGGTGCGGCGTTCGACAACCAGGATTTGCTGGTGGCCTGCGTGGTGGGTGATGGAGAGGCAGAGACGGGAGCGCTCGCCACAAGCTGGCACTCGAACAAGTTCCTGGATTCGGTGCGCGACGGCGCGGTTCTGCCGATCCTCCATTTGAACGGCTACAAGATCGCGAGCCCGACCATCCTGGCGAGAATCCCGCGCGAGGAATTGGTGGCGTTGTTCCGGGGCTACGGCTACAACCCTCACTTCGTCGAAGGAAACGATGCGGAAAAGGTTCACCAGCGGATGGCCGGGACGCTCGATCTGGTGGTTCAGGAAATACGGGGGATCCAATCCGCCGCCCGCCTTGGCGGTTTCAACAAACGCCCGGTCTGGCCCATCATCATCCTGTGTACCCCCAAGGGTTGGACCGGCCCTCTTGAAGTCGACGGTCTGAAGACCGAGGGTTCGTGGCGATCGCATCAGGTTCCACTGTCCAATCTGGCCGGGAATCCCGCTCATCTGCGGCTCCTCGAAAAATGGATGAAGAGCTACCGGCCCGAGGAGTTGTTCGACCAGAGGGGTCGCCTCAAGCCGGAACTCGCGGCCCTCGCTCCCAGAGGCAAGCGGCGCATGGGCGCGAACCCGCAGGCGAACGGAGGCCTCCTCCTTCGAAGTCTGAAGCTCCCCGATTTCCGAAACTACGCGATCAGGGTCAACCGTCCCGGCACCGTGACCGCGGAGGCGACCCGCGTCACCGGGGCTTTCCTGCGCGACGTCATGAAGCGAAACACCGCCTCACGCAACTTCCGAG
>Ga0163151_10009931_pt1 | contig 10199 bp, 21 predicted proteins | sample OliLakLV19MP5IB2_FD_145596 | JGI IMG/M metagenome (GOLD analysis project Ga0163151, IMG submission 145596) | Freshwater microbial mat bacterial communities from Lake Vanda, McMurdo Dry Valleys, Antarctica - Oligotrophic Lake LV.19.MP5.IB-2 | ecosystem: Environmental > Aquatic > Freshwater >... | reverse complement strand
CCCTGGATGCGTCCCAGGCAGCGTCCCTGGCTGCGTTCCGGGCTGCGTCCCAGGATGCTTCCCAGACAGCGTCCCTGGCTGCGGCACTGGCTGCGTCCCGGGCTGCGCCTAGTCTCTCGATTTCGGCTGGGGTGAGTGACGCTGTGCGCTTGGCAAGCTCGACGATTTCGCGCCACTGAGGCCCGAGAGTTTCTGCGCTTGTGGGGCTGGTTGTCATTTGTCTCCTTCTGTTGGTTGCGGATGGGCTGCGGGGTTGGTCGGGTGACGGCGGGTTGCGTGGTCGTGGGCTGCGGTGTTGGCGTGGTTTGGGCGAGTGAATGTCTGCCAGTCGCACAGGTGGCACCAGACGCGGACATAGAACTTTCTGTCCTCACCCAAAAATACTCCAAATAAATAAAAGCTCCACTGTTCATACTCTAGTTCAAAGCTTCCCATAAGCTCCATTAAGAAACAACCTCTACATAATGTGTTCCACCACGGATAAATTCAAGTGTCATGTTACCAATCTGAGCCTCTTGAACAATTTCCCCAAGGGCGACATATGGAGTCGTTATACGTTTAAGAACCCCCGTGTGAACAGTGACGCATTCTTCGTTAATTGTTACTCTGACTATCTTGCCAACCATTTCGGGTCGGAAATATTTGTGGTCTTCTAGTGGGTCGCTGTAAATCATTTGCCGCTCCTGTTCTTCTTTGCCTGGCTTTCTCGTCGCTCTGCTCTGGCCCATTTGGATATCAGCCAAGGAGTTGTGCCGTCCTCCTTATTATGCTTGGCGGCGGCAGCTTGTCGCTCTCTCCGAGCAGCCTTACGCTCCTGACCACGCGCCCATGAACGGGCGCGGGTAGCCTTTCGTACAGTATTAGACTTAGCTTTATTTCCGGCCACTATGTTCTCCTCATGCTGGTTCTGGATTGGCTAATTGATTAAGGATTTCTGCTGTCTTGCTAAGAGTAATCATCTTCTTGTATCTCTCGGACGCCTCTTCCAGGTCCATGATTGAGCCGTAGAGATTCATCCACACGCTTTTTCTGGGTTCGTATAGTTCATCGGACCATTGGAAGTTTTGGTCAACCTCTGCATACGACTCAAGGATTGGCTGTAACTGCTCTATTAGATTATTAATCGTAGCTAGGTCTTTCTCTAGCTGTCCCGTCCCATGAATATCACAGTGACGAAGGATCTTAAACAGTTCTTCCTTGTTGTCCATATGGATAATTATACACCCTCTTAATCAGTAAAGGGAGCCCTTCCCAAAACTCTATTGTTGTAGGCTGTGAATAGGGCCGGGTATCCTAGAATGGAAAACAGTAGCGCCGTATCCTCATTTACAACTTCTCGTAAGAGAGGGCTGTCCAGGGCATCAAGCCCTCTCATTATTTCCTTCTGCAGAAGAAGAACCGCGTCCTTATCTCCCTCTGGGAGAATTTCAAAGAAAACCATTTTGGCAAACTCTGCGTCAACTCTTTCTTCATGCTCATCCAATAGAAACACCCTCTGACCCAAGCCGATTAGCCTCTAACACCGCGTTCTTTCCCAGCATGGAAAAGAAGTGAATAAAATCCTCGTCTATTTCTATCTCTGCTTCAACGGCGGCGGTGAGCATGTGCATCTTAAGAAACTCGACAACGATCTTTTCCTCATCAGAGTAAGCATAGTCGTATGCTGAGTGTGCAAAAGCCAAACCCTCTTCATCTTTATCTTCCATTCTTACCTCCTGTATTGTTCAAATCCATCACAAACCTCTTCGTAGTGATACTTTAACATTGTAATGAGATCCAATGTTTCTTCCGGGGTCATTATTACCGAGGCATATCCGGTTCCACGAAGAACCTTTTGCCCATCGTACCCAGGCCTTTCTTCCTCAATGGCAAACGATCCGGGCATAAACCGAAGCTGAACATAGTCCTTGCTATGTCTAGCCTTTGCTTTGTGATTACCAATATCAATCTCGATAACTGGTTCCAGCATTTACCGCCTCGCTATCCTGGCCGGAGAGCCTTTAGGGAGAGCCTCTATAATCGCCGGGGCAACTATGCCGTCAGAGCATTTGCAGTAATTGATGTTCTTTCCACATGCCCGACAGTTTGAGAAGGCGAACGAGAACCCTCCACGAGTCCACCCTTCTAATTCATCGCCAATATCCCTCACCGGAGGCTCTATATCCTCTGGCACAGTTAGCAGGCGTGCTGTAACTGGTGCGGAGGTATCGAATACCACTCCGTCTGCCTCCGCCTTTCGTAGTGCCTCCTTCGCGGCGGTAGAGAATCGTCCACGAGAATTAGCCTTTGCCAGTCCCTTTCTTACCAACCACTCTCTTTTATTCATAGGTATGGCCCGACGGTTATTGCAAAAATCATTGCGATGACTGCACAGATTGTAAATAAGGTGTCCACATTCTTATACCCTTTCTGGTGGAACTGATGAATAAATCCATTCGAGCATCTCGAACTCAATTTCTTTGCCTGTCAGGTCGTCTACCTCCCATGAGAATAGTCCCTGGCCCTCTAACGCCGGCCACCTGTCGATTGTTCCCTTGCTCATAACGCTGCCGGTAGCATCAGAAAAGAAGGCCGACAGTAACTCTCTTGCAGTTTTACCCTTAAGGGACTCTGCAAACTCTTTGCACAATACGTCGTCTAAGTGTCGATAATTATACATTAATGGATTAATCTCCTAATGTAGTTTCCGTCTGAGACCTTAGTGTGTCTAAAGTTTCTATAGCCATTGCCACCGCTTCTTCTGCCATTGAGAACTCTTCAACGGTCTCCCAGGGATCAAAGAAGTTGTTTCTGCTGTCCATTCCATACTCAATTCCGTCAGAGATTGCCGCGCCAAGTCTAATGTCCAAAAGATTGGCCGTTACCATAACGGTGCAGAACTGCCACCGACCCTCCCTAAAGGCAGCTATATCATCCTCTTCATACATCTCTGGGAACTCTCCCGGATCTAATTCTGTTTCATCCTCAACAATCCATGCCATCATGTCGTAGCCATTAGACACCCATTCACGGGTATCTAGTACGTCCGTCATTCTTCCTCTTTAGAGGCTTTAATTGCTTTACGCCTTTTCTCTGATCGCGCACGATTACGCTTGGTGCGCCTGTCTTTAAACTTTTCGGCATGGAGATTGAGTCGGTAGTTCATTGTATGATTATACCAAATCGGGTGCTATTTGGCCCTCTTATGGCCCGTAATTATGTGAAGGTGATCCACATATACGATTCCGAGGCTCCTTTCTTTTCCGCCCTTGGTTACAATTACAACGAACACGTTCGTAGCGGTCTTAACAACCTTATATCCCACAAGATTAAAGCGGTAGAATCCGCCGGAGTTTATGGCTAATTGCACAGCCTCTAACTCTTCAAGCGTCATCTGTTAGATACTCCCAGTAAATATCTTTAGGAACAAATACAAAGCACTTTCCTTTATACCTTCCAATGTATTGATGTTGTAATTTGCTTACGCAGTAGAACCAAATTTCTGCTGGAACAACGTGATATTCATATGAACCAGGCCAACCCTCAACAATGTCCCTACGAGACTTTACCCATCTTCCGATGGGAGTTACTATATTCAATTTCGCTCTAATTGTTGATTATATCACTAAATTAGTGCGATCGGAGGCTTGTCATCCGAGGCTCTGTAAGCCTCTGTGAGGGGCTGGTGCCACGGGGGGTCGTTATCCTAGCCTGCCGGGTTGCCACGCCGGCAGGCTCACGGCTAGGCCCGGTTCTGAGCGAGACTGGCGCGCATCTTGTTACGCGCTCGGTGCAAACTCGACTGAACCGTCCCAACTGGGATTCCCAATGTTTCAGAAATCTCATTATATTGGAATCCCTCTGAGTGCATTACAAGAACCTTTATCCAATTCTCCGGAAGAACCTTTAATGCTGCTTGGAGCTCGGGGGAGTAGGACGAGTTCATTACAACATCTTCTGGATTCTCTGCCGGTTTCATTTTCACTCCGAAATAATCTTTGCCTGCTAAATCCGATGGTCCATCGCTTACTCCTGCAATAAGTCTCTCCGGCTTTCTTTGTTGGGCGCGGTACTGATTGATAAATGTATTCTTGAGAATCATTTTCATCCAGCCCGACGTGCTCTTACCATCAAACGCCTCCCAGGATCGGTAGGCCTTTAGGTAAGTCTCTTGTACCAAATCCTCTGCGTTCTCCATATTCATTGTCCGAGCATATCTAATTAGTCCTGGTCGTAGGTGGGCGGTGTATTGGTTAAACAACCCCTTATTCATCTTATTCTCCCTTGTGGCAAATAGATCGAGTGCAATTACAGCGGCAGAAAATGCCCTTCTCTAGCCAATAGGCAAACTATACCGCTTCGTCTTGAGACATTTTAATTGTCACAGAGGTTTCCTCTACCTCGACGATAGACTTCTTTGACTTATATGATGCTTTCATTTGTGAGTCCTTCTTTGTCTAGGGTGAATCGGTGCCCCTATACCGGAGTAGTGATATAGGGACACCGACGAGAATTACTTACTGAACTTTCCACCATTGCGCTTTTGTGCTTTAGCGCGCTTTGACAACTGTTCCGTAGAGTTGCCATTCCTTTGAGCGCCTGCATTAAATGTAGACGGCAATCCTGCACTCATTGGTGCTCCGCCAGTACCGGCGATTAGGTCGTTATCCTCATCGTCGTATCCGTCATCATCATTCCATTCGTCATCGTCATCCCAATCATCTTCTTCGTCGTAGGAGAAGTCGATTAGGGCTGGCAATTCTACCTCGGTAACACCAGTTACCTTATAGCGGGATACGCGCATCTTTGAGTCGGCGCAATCCGTAGGAACCGAAACAACATCGCGAGGATGGATTTGGACGGTCAATACTGCTCCATGGGCGAATGACTTTGCATATTCCCAGGTTCCAGCATGAAGTCCACTAGAACAACCTACTGACGGGTTAAACTGGACCTTGCTGCGACCAATCTCAACAATATCTCCCACCGATTGTGGAACCTGACCATTAACCGCATTGCCATTAACAATGGCTGGGCCGGAATGGATCGAAGCGTATTTCCCGTCGCCGTTATCTCTAACACCCTTATAAGCAACAATGTAACCCTCGGTGTCAATAGTGAAGTCGTGAGTATCCAACCATCGGTAAAGCTGTTCGCGAGAATGACCATTGGGATTCTCGGCCAGCTTTTCCCAAAACTTAACTAGCGGCGCAAAGTCGTGACCGGCATTGAGGAATGTCAATACCTGGTCTGCCAATGCTCCCGAAACAACATCGTTATCGAAGTAAAGGATGTTTCCAGCAATAGAAACACGCTCCGACAACTTATCAAACTTCTCTGCAACCTGCTTGACCAAACTAAATAGGTCTAGGTCGGCTACTCCGCTAGAAACGAGTTGCTCAGCAATCGTTGCATAATTGGGATGGGTATTGTCAATAACAAAGCTTTGCCCCTCCTGGTATACAGAAACAGTTGCGCGGCCAGAGTTGTCAGTTGAAATTACATATGTCATTGTTAGACTCCTTCTTTTTCGTTGTGAATTGCATTGATGTATTTAATTGTGTGGTCTACAACCGTTACGTCCCATGTAGAATAGGGGTCGTACCGTCCGGTAGCCCTAATTAGGGGGTATGTTTCATACAGATTAAACTCGTCTGCAACGTCAATCCATTTGCCGCAGAGGTTAGTAACTAGCGATTCTGCATTATTCCTACCGTATCCGTATTGATTGTCCTGGCAGGTAGTAGAGAATTGGGCCATTAGATCAACCTTCTCATAGGACTTTGACTTTGTCCATTCCCTGCCAATCGCTTCCTTTACATTTGCAAAGGCCGGGTCTTCAATTTCTCCAATTCGGCTCCCAATTTGCCTAAATACATTGTCGTAGTCTCCGCTATGATTAGCAGCCCAAGACAAAGCATCAGTCTTTGACCAACTCTTTGCAACTGCCATAAGTTTACCTTTGATAAACTTTTGGACGTGAACCGCCTTCTTGTATTGCTTATTAAACTTCTCATGGCGGTTCTTTGAGATTACAAGAATGATAAAGTCTTTCTTGTAAAGTCTTGCTACTGTATTGTAGAGATTCACCCAGTGCTGATTGTCGCGGAAGAGGTCACTAGGCGAGATATAAAATATCTTCTTATTGGCAAGATTATTGGTTGACTTTCCCCGATGACGACCAGTTTTATCTATGTATTCGTAGTGATCTTTCGGGCCGGCAGTAGTAACACCGCTTTTAGTTGTACCAAAACGAATCTTTCGTAGATCTTTATAGGATACTGAATCGAATCCTGAGATTACGCTTAGTTCGTGTGGGGCTGTATCAGACTTGATAAAGACAGCCTTGTTATATTCCTTGCCCTTACTGGCAATCCAGGAGTCCAGCTTATCCCTGACAATCTTTGACGGGCGAGAAATATCGTAGTCGGTAACTACAATAGTTTTCTCTTCCTCAAACAGCATTGTCTTTAGAACAGAAGTGTGCTGATTGAGGTCGTACCTGACATTACCATTAATTGTCCAGCTGTAATGCCATAGACTGAGTGGGTCTATGAAAGACACCTTAACCTTTCTCATATCTAATACTTGCTGCCACTGTGAGTACGCCCTTGCTTTATCAAACTCTCCAACGGCGGCAGTAATATTTTTCTCGGCAACAGAGTAGACGTTGCTGTAAAACTCTGTATTAATCCTCTTGAGCTCATTAATTGTGCGGGTAGAGTAAGTAAGATCCTCCCGTGAAGGAGTAAATGCTACCGTACCAATAGGAACAAATGACACAATGTATGAGCTGGAACGGTAGCTGTAGCCACCCTTTAATAGGAGGGTGTCATAATCGCCCGGAATAGAAACACGGTAAGGGACATTACCCATAACGACAACTGGCTTAGGAGAATAGTCGTCCGCTTTAACAACGAAGGTGTTTTCATTAACCTTAATGGTCCCTTCTTTGTTAATGACAAATTCCGGCTCCTTACCGTCCACCAATACCGTACCAGGCTTCCAATACTGAAAGAACTTCTGAGCCTTATCATTAAAGCTGGTCCAGTTAGAGACGTTAATGGTAATCTTAACGCCATTAGGCTCATTGGTAGAAACTGTATCTGCAATATCAATCTCGCCGCGACCGTTTTCATTCTTACTAACAAACGCAACGGTCTTAACGCCGTTCTTAACGGCCTCTACCGTAAAGGAGCCATTCCCATAGGCTAATGGTGCCTTTGCACCCAATCCTAATAGCCCGGTTTGATCATTTGTGCCTCGCTTAGTCGAGGCTCCGTAACGGGAATAGATATTGCGAATATCGTCAACCGACATTCCGACGCCGTAATCCTGCACAACAAATTGTGGATTAAGTGCGGACGGCAATGAGATATGAATTGGAGAATTATTACCAATCTCTACCTGGGCATCACGACCATTAGTAGAGAGTTCACGAATAATTGCCAGTTCCAGGTCGGAATAAAGATCCGACAGAATCGTTTGCAGGTGGTCTAGACTATTTTCATCAATAGTCATTGCAATCTTTTCGCCGTTAAGATTGCCAGACTTTGTTATTTCTTTGTCCTGAATCGGAATCATTTTAAATAATCTCCATGATTAGTGGGTGAACATAGGGCGTAATATGGGGAGGTCTAGGTTAGACGTAACCCGGTGCCACCTAGGTTCCATACTTTCGTACAGACCTAGGTGGCCGAACGGACTAGCCCGAACGGGTGACGCTATCCTTTACGGTCATAATAATCATCTTCCCAATACTCAATTAATTCAAACACGCTCCCAATTTGGGTGGAGTGCTCATAAAACCTTCCGTTGCTAGCCTTTCTTACTCTTGTTTCTAATTGACCTTGACATTCTCCCCACGGATAAATCCGGGGGATTCCAAGTTCCTCGCGGAACTAGATTCCTGTTTCATCGACAGTTGCCTCCACGCTCAAGAGCGGGAAGGTCTTACACCGTCTCCGCAGGCTAAGACCGTGAGCCCCACGGCCTGAATAACTTTTGCTGCATTCACGTCCCACGCACGCTTCAACAACTCCATGCTTACATACTAGCACACTAATAGGACGCCTCGCTAACCCCATAGCTAACGCTCAGCTTTACGGTCACACCCCCGCGCCCAAAAGCGGTAATGATCGAGACACATGGCGTTCCTAATAGGTCTACCGCCGATACCTTAAAGCTACGATGAAGATTTGTCACAGTAGCTCCTTCATAGCATTAAGGAGTTGTCTGGCTACTTTGTTGCTTACCCCTTTGACCCTTAGCTCTATATCAAGCATTGACTCTAACTGAGAGATGACCGGACGCAATTCAACTCTGTCTGAGAGTAGCTCTCGATCATAATAAGAGAGGATTCTCTCCATATCTCCAAGAGCGTCATCTATTGTATACTCCATTATTTCTCTCCTGGTAGTGTGAACACGCTCTTAATTGAGCCCTTGGGAATGTTAAAGACACAGTCTGATTCTTTGCCGGCGTCCAGCCCCCAATTAGATGAGGTTTTAACGACACACGTTATCGAAGGGGTTAGATTATTCTCAAGAACTCTAACCTTCTTAGCCTCAATGCTTTTATATGAGACGTATTCTCCCTGTTTCTCGTAGTAGAAGAACGACGGCTTATCCTCAAATGTTCCAGAGCCTAGAAAGAATGAGCCTCCACTAGACTTTCCATCCTGTAGCACAACAATTTCTCTGGATACTGTGTGGTATTGTCCGGTGAAGTGGCCGACCAGGCCTCCGATAATAACCCCTACAATTCCACCTATGAAAACTCCTACACCCGCTCCAATAACAAGCGACCCCCAGAAATCAGACCATCTGTGAACATACCCCTTTTTCATCTTCATCCACTCACGTTGGAGGCAATATTCAAGCCAGACAAGCCAGACAGAGGATATAACAATAACAATTACCCAACAAATAATTAATGTATACATTAGTATCCCTCAACAGCTTCATATGTTTGCTCAAATATGTCTGCTCGGCACGGATAAAATTCTCCTTGGACGCCCTTGATGATCCAGTCACCAATGTTGGCGCGCATCGTTCCTTCGAGGGTGCGAATGTCAATGCCGACAAACAGTTTCAGTTCGTCTAGTACCGGCTTGGCAGTATCGCCGCCGATCCAGGGCCAGTCAACCCATTGCAGTTGCATAGCTTGGATTACGGCAGGCCTCTTACGATAATTCTTGACATAATTGTTACGACGAATCATCTCTTTCCTCCAATTAGCCAAATTAGGTCTTTTGCCGGCATTCCGTAAAACATATTCTCGTTATAGGGAGTTTGGGTGAGAAACTGCCCAAAATTGTTCCTTAGTAGTTTGATAACTTCGTCCAGCAAGAGCTCATATTCATCGTGCTCATCCATTAAATATCCCGTCCAGTCCAAGAGCCATGTCTATTTCTAGTGCTAGAGTTCCGTACTTTACTAACCATTTCGCGTCCGCCGGAAGATCCTCCACAAGAACCTTTCTGTCATATGGTCTACCAACTGGAACAACAAAGTAGTGCTTGTCAAACGATTTGTACCCAGCTTGAACCATCCACGATTTATTGTTAAACCATACAATATCGTTTACTTCAAATTCGTTCACTCTTATGGCCGTCCCCGTCTAGAGTGTATTTAAACACCGTATTTGCTGCGTGGTGATAGATGCACAGCCCCTCCGGATACATGTACCCTGTGTTGGCGTGGGAGCCGTTCCACTTTAGTTGAACCGCCCAGCGACCAATGAGCTCTTCTGTAAAGTATGGCTCGGTTGAAAGCCACGGAACTGTTTCAAGTTGGGGGGTTAGGAATGATTTATCCTGCCACTTCTTTACATTAAAGAGTGCGAACCGCTTTTCATCTAGTCCGTATCCTCGATTAATCTTATGTCCGTACCATTCTCCGAAGTGTGTTCCATCACCAAGATCCGACACAAGGGTCTCTGAATTCTTCCAAACCCAATCAAAGAATCCGTGATTATCGCTATCAGCGGATAGCAGTCTTTTTCTGGACTGAGCCATTAGGAGTGCGACCCCTCCTCGTGCGGTTACGATCTTTGTTGGATCTGACGGCAAAGATTCCACAACCTTCATAGCGTCTTCGTGGGTATCAAAACGCTCAATATGAATAGCTGAATTGCTACCGTCTAACTTTTCAGTAATAGTAACCTCGCTATTAAATAGCCTTGGCGTTCTCGGCCACTTCTTAAACTCCATATTAATC
>Ga0163151_10009927_pt1 | contig 10204 bp, 8 predicted proteins | sample OliLakLV19MP5IB2_FD_145596 | JGI IMG/M metagenome (GOLD analysis project Ga0163151, IMG submission 145596) | Freshwater microbial mat bacterial communities from Lake Vanda, McMurdo Dry Valleys, Antarctica - Oligotrophic Lake LV.19.MP5.IB-2 | ecosystem: Environmental > Aquatic > Freshwater > Lake... | reverse complement strand
GGAGCCACTACTTATTCTTGGAATTTTGGGGATGGTTCTCCAGTTGCTATAACCGCAAATCCAAGCCATACTTATGCGGCAGATGGAGCTTATACCGTAATACTAACAATAAATGGATCTGTAGCTTCAGCTCCACAAATAATTTATGTAGTTTCTAATCCAGTGGTTGGTGCAATAGCAAATGCTGGTGCAAGTTCTTGTGGAAATATGTATAGCTTTAGCAATGTTTCAACGGGGGTAAATCTAAGTTATGCATGGACCTTTGGAGGTGCAGCAAGTACGGGTGCTACCTCAACAACTTCAAGCGCTTCAAGAACGTATTCTGCAGCCGCAGCTGCCACGGTAGATTTAATTGTTAGTGCAGATGGCAGATGTCCAATAAGTGCAACTCAACTTGCTTTTACCTCGGTAATTGGCGGAGGTTCACCAGTTGCAGGCGTAACTATCGCAGCTGCTTCAGTTCCAAGTACTACATCAAAATCGGTTAACAATACAAGTACCAATGGTACCTTATATTATGTGAGTTTGGATGGAGCAGCATTTGTTGTTAAATCTATATTCCCCTATGATATAATTGGTTTAGCCAATGGCGCACATACAGTAAGATTAGTAGCTAGTGATTTAGCTGGAACTTGTAAAGATACAGCAACTGCCAATTTCACAATTACTACTACCCCATGTATTGCAGTGGCAGGCATCAATACTACACCAGCCGTTTCACAAACTTTAGCTACCAATAGATTTGATTTCTTTAATACCACTGTTGTAAATGGATTTGGTTGGATCTCTTCTAACGCATGGGATTTTGGAGATGGAACAACCTCAACAAATACACATGTTTATGGTAAAACGTACGCAGCAATTGGGACTTACACAGTAACATTGGTTGCAACAATGAGTCCAGGTGGTTGTACAAGTATTGCTACTCAAGTAGTAAACGTTACTGCTCCAACAACCGCAAGCTTTACCACCACACCAAATACCTGTGGAAGTAAGGTAGTAGGATTTACTAACACTTCAACAGGAGCCACTACTTATTCTTGGAATTTTGGGGATGGTTCTCCAATTGCTACAACAGCAAATGCTAGTCGTACTTATGCGGCAGATGGAGCTTATACCGTAACACTAACAATTAATGGATCTGTAGCTTCAGCACCACAAATAATTTATGTAGTTTCTAATCCAGTGGTTGGTGCAATAGCAAATGCTGGTGCAAGTTCTTGTGGAAATATGTATAGCTTTAGCAATGTTTCAACAGGGGCAAATCTAAGTTATGCATGGACCTTTGGAGGTGCAGCAAGTACAGGTGCTACCTCAACAACTTCAAGCGCTTCAAGAACGTATTCTGCAGCCGCAGCTGCCACTGTAGATTTAATTGTTAGTGCAGATGGCAGATGTCCAATAAGTGCAACTCAACTTGCTTTTACTTCGGTAATTGGCGGAGGTTCACCAGTTGCAGGCGTAACTATCGGAGCTGCTTCAGTTCCAAGTACTACATCAAAATCGGTTAACAATACAAGTACCAATGGTACCTTATATTATGTGAGTTTGGATGGAGCAGCATTTGTTGTTAAATCTATATTCCCTTATGATATAATTGGTTTAGCCAATGGCGCACATACAGTAAGATTAGTAGCCAGTGATTTAACCGGAACTTGTAAAGACACAGCAACGGCCAATTTCACAATTACTACAATATCTTGTATAGCTGTGGCAAACTTTGACATCACACCTTCGAGCACTCAACCATTGGCAACCAATAGGTTTGATTTCTTTAACACAACAACACACAACGGATTTGGATGGGTAACATCTTACTCATGGAATTTTGGCGATTTAACAGTTGATACAGTAAACACATTTGCTTATGGCAAAACTTACGCAAGCACAGGTAGCTATAATGTTACCTTAACTGCAGTATCAAGTACTGGTTGCTCTAGTACAGTTACCAAAGTAGTTACAGTAACCCCAAGTGCTACTGCAGCATTTACCTTTACGCAACCAGCTTGCGGTGTTTTAGCTGTACCATTTAATAGTTCAAGCTCTGTTTCGGCAAGCACTTATTCATGGAACTTTGGTGATGGAAGTGCAGCAGTTACCACCGCTAATCCTACACGCACTTATGCAGCTGCAGGAAGTTACAATGTAGTATTAACCATCAATGGCAGTGTTGTATCTGCACCACAAGTAGTGGTAGTAGGAGCAGCCCCAACGGCAGCAACCATAACACCAACACTTAATTCATGCGGAAATGTATATACCTATACAGGTGCTGCAACCGGTGCTGGTGTAACTTATGGATGGAGTTTTTCAAACCTAAATGGAATAGGTGCAATAACAGGTTCAGCAGTAACGCGCACTTATAGTGCAGCAGGCTCTGAAAATGTAATACTAACTGCTACATCTGGTTTATGTAACTCAACAGCAACCTTAAATTCTTATAGTGTTTTGCAAGTGGGAACAGTAGTTGATGCGATATTAACTGTAACAGCTTCAAATGCATGTAATGGAACCAGAACAATTGGTAAATCAACAAGTGTTGGAACGGTATATGAAGTAAGTGTTGATGGAGGAGCTTATGCTGCTCAGGTAACTTTCCCTTACGACATAACAGGATTAGCAATTGGTTCACACAGCATAAGTTTAAAAGCTAGCACAGGATTGTGTTTTGATATTGACACCAAAACTTTTGATGTAGGTAGCTTAACAGCAACATTCACATCTAGCCCTAGCGCTTGTGGTCCAACCGTAGCATTTACAAATACTACAACTTCAACTTTTGGAACTGCAACCTATGCTTGGAACTTTAACGGTGAAGGAAATTCAATTTTAACTTCACCTAGTTATACCTTTGCTGCTGGCGGAACAAAATCAGTTACTTTGGTTGCAACACTTCCTAACGGTTGTTCAAGTACCCTAATTAATTCTAATGTGGCAGCAACCATGGGTGGTGGTGCAGTTGTAGCTTCATTTACATCTAATATGGTTGTGAATGGCGCTTGTAATACAGGAATTCAATTCACCAGCACATCAACAAACGCTACGAGTTACGTTTGGGCTTATGGAGACGGAACTGTTTCTGTACCTTCAACTACAACAGGTATTTTCCATGCTTATGCTGCAACAGGGACATTCCAAGTTACCTTAACAGCTTATGGTGCTTGTAACCAAACTTCTACTTCATCTGCTTTTGTTGTAGTAACAGCTACCGGATTCCCAGTACCTGAGGTTAGTTTCTCAACTGATAATGCAACTCAATGTATCACTGGCAATCGTTTCGATTTCTTTAACCGCACTCAATTAAATGGATGGGGTTGGGTTCCTACCTACAGTTGGAATTTTGGAGATGCCACAACAGATAATGTAAATTCATATATATATGGAAAAACTTACGCTACGCCAGGTACCTACACCGTAACCTTAACAGGAACCAGTAACGCTGGTTGTACAAATTCAAGTTCTATGTCGGTTGTTGTTTTAACCTCAGGAAATTGTACTCCAGGAAAAGTAAATGGTGGAATCAACATTAAATACAATGATGGTGGCGTTTTGGATCAGGTTAATAACAAAGCTACTCCAACTGGACTAGTGAAAAACAATGATATCAGTGATGATGTAATTCTTTATCCTAATCCAAACAGTGGTAACTTTAAATTAGGTTTGAAAAACATTCAAAGCCAGCAAGTAAGTATTTCAATTGTAGATATGCTTGGTAGAGAAGTTTACACAAACAGTTTCGTATTAAACAATAACAAAGAAATAGATTTGTCTGATATGAATTTATCACCTGGTACTTATAGTTTAATTTTGAACACTTCGGATGAAACTGCTGCAAGAAAATCTTTTGCTGTGGTGAAATAGATTGTTCAAAAAAACAAAATTTAAAACGCCTTCTTGCTTTTGCAGGGAGGCGTTTTTTTTTATATCATAAATTCATTTGCTTCGCATCATGGTACCAAGCCTAATTGTTATTAATGGTCCAACAGCTGTTGGGAAAACGGATTTGTCTATTGAGCTTGCCTTGAAATTTGAAACTGAAATAATATCAACAGATTCAAGGCAGTTTTATAGAGAAATGAGTATTGGCACGGCAAAGCCTTCAAAAACTGAATTGGAAAAGGTTCCCCATCATTTTATTAATAACAGATCGGTTCAGGAATATTACTCTGCTGGTGATTTTGAAAAGGAGGCCTTGGAAACCATTTGTGAACTTTTTTCCAAAGGCAAATCGCATGTGATTGCTACTGGTGGATCGGGCTTATATGTTAAAGCACTTTGCGAAGGTTTAGATGAGGTTCCAGAAGCTGATTTAACCCTTCGTAAGGAATTAATCACCAATTATGAAAATTTGGGTTTGTTGTGGCTTCAAAATGAGTTATTGAAAATAAACCCTAATAAATTATCGGAAATGGATGCCAATAATCCGCAAAGGTTAATGCGCGCTATCGAGTTGGAAAAGCAGGGTGGAATTATAAAGAAAGAAACCAAATCAAGGCCTTTTAACATCATTAAGATTGGTTTAAAGAGAGATAGGGAAGAATTGTATACTAGAATCAATGAACGAGTGGATTTAATGATGAAATTGGGCCTGTTAGAGGAGGTTAAAGGGTTATTGACATTCAATCAATTAACCGCACTTCAAACGGTAGGTTATAGCGAGCTTTTCGCTTATTTTAACCAAGAAATTGACCTTGAAAGAGCTGTGGAGTTAATAAAGCAACATTCAAGAAATTACGCTAAAAAACAAATGACTTGGTTGCGGAAGGATTTAGAAATAAATTGGTTTCATCCTGATATGCAAGATGAAATCATAACTTTTCTGTTAAATTTTGCATAAGAAATTTAATTCAGAAAATAGTTACCTTTGCGCCAGATTTAAAACACCATGAATTTTTTGAATTTGTTTTTGGAACCTGCAACCTGGCTTTCTTTGATTACCTTAACAATCATGGAAATTGTTTTAGGAATTGACAATGTAATTTTCATTTCATTGGTTACTTCAAAGTTGCCAAAACACGAACAAAACACGAACAAAATAAAGCAAGAAAATTGGGTTTGTTCTTTGCTTTATGGCAAATATTAGGAGTACACACCTCAAATTTTGGCGAAGATAATTATGAATTTGCTTTGGGATGCTATACGCAAATGTCTTGATGCAGTGAAAATTATTCAAAGCCAAGATTATGGCGTTAAAGGATGGAGGAAAATAAAGGGAAGTCTAATCTTAGCGTTGAACTAGGTTTGAATGTTTTAATAACAACAGACCAAAATCATTTAATTGTAGATTACAAAGTATTGGAAAAACAACAAGATGTATTACAAATTGAGACTTTGTGTAAACGCCTAAAGAAATTATATTCAGGAACAAAAATTAAAAGCCACAGCGTTGACAAAGGTATTTATAGTAAAAATAATATTGAGCGCAAATAAAATTCAGTTTGTTGAAGCAATATCCAAAAAACACTACCTTTGCTCCGCTTAGGTGAAAAAATTCATTAAACATATAGCCATTTTTCTGTTGCTCTTGATGGGCCTCAGTCTTGTGCCTTATAATGTCTTGCATCACCATGAGGAGGATATGCACCAAGCTGCTTTATTGCAACACGATGTGGCCAACCACCACTGCGATTTTGATGCCTATTTTTGTCAGGAAGGTTTTACCAAGAAGTGTGCTCATGCCGCACACATTAGCCAATCGCATCCCGATTGTTTTTCTTGTCAGTACCATTTTATTAAGCAATATGAACCCAAGCAAATTAGCGAGCAAAATATGCTTACGAGCAGGGCCATTGACTACAAGCATCCATTAAGTAATTTGCTTTGCGCCATTCTTCCTTTGGCCGCTAATAAAGGTCCGCCCAACTGGGCATAAGCTCCCTTTTAAATTTTATCAATTTCTTCAATTTTAAATACCATGAACGTTTGGTTCAGGGCTATTATTTCGCTTGTATCTTCTTGTCTATTGCTTTTGGTTGGAACCAATAATGCTTTTGGGCAAAAAGTGTATGACTTGCATTTGCTTATAAGCGACAGCCTTACAAATACGCCTCTATACGGCGCTACAATTACTTTGTACAAACACAATCATTTGCATATTGCAGATGAGCAAGGAAGGGTTTACATAGATTCTGTGCCTGCTGGCAAGGCTTTGTTGCATGTTACTTATGTGGGTTATCACCACCATGATTTGCTTCTGGATATGCCGCAAAATGGCACGGTAGAGGTCTTGCTTTGTCCCGAATCTTTTCACTTGCATGAATCAGTAATTTCTGCTGAGGGCAATGTTTTTGCCTTTTCTGCACGTAGGCGCGACCTCATGAATGCGGAGGAAATTCAACGTAAGCAGGGGCAAAATGTGAGCGATTTATTGAAGAGCATGAATGGCGTTACGGCCATGACTTCTGCAGGCGGTATTGCCAAACCTGTGGTGCGCGGATTAAGTGGTATGCGTTTGGTAACCTTGCAAGGAAATAGCCGCATGGATGGTCAGCAATGGGGCAACGACCATGGACCAGAATTGGATCCTTTTCAGACAAATGGTATTGTGCTTATAAAGGGCGCAGCGGCTGTAGAATATGGTCCCGAGGCCATAGGTGGCGTTATACAAATTATGCCTAAACCTTATTTAACAGAGGAGGGTTTAAAGGGTTCTATTCAAGCGCAGGGTCAAAGCGATAGCAAACAAGCGGCAAGTTCTTTGCTGCTAGAAGGTAGAAAAGGCATAGAAAAATTTGTGGCTTGGCGGGCACAAGCGAGTGGCAGAATTGCAGGCGATGCCCATGCGCCAAACTACAATTTGAGCAATTCAGGCTTTAGAGAAAATGCCCAATCGCTCAGTGTTTTATTGGGAGGAAAGCATTGGGCCTGGGAAAATAGTTTAACAAGATATGCCAGTGTGTTGGGGATTTTTGCAGGTGCGCATGTGGGAAATATGCAGGATTTGAATACTGCCATTGCAGCGCCTCAACCTTTAATAATTAGGCCATTTACATATCAAATTGGAAAGCCTTACCAAGAGGTGCAACACATACTATTTTCTTCTGAATTGAAGTGGCAATTAAATGCCAAAAGTAAGTTGCGATTCTTGTTTACGCAGCAAGTAAATAGGCGCAAGGAATACGATGCAGAAATGGTGTACAACCAAGCTTTGCGGGGCTTGCCAGCCATGGATATGGAGATACAAAGTTTTAGCACCGAGCAATATTATGAGCAAAAATTAGCTCATCATTGGTCGTATAAATTAGGTGCCACGCAAACTTTGCAAAGAAATGCAGTGGCTGGCTTAAACTTCATTATTCCTGCTTTTAATTCTTTGTCGGCGGGCGCTTTTGGCTTGCTAAAAAAGGAGTGGTTGCATGCAAATATATCGTTCGGTATTCGCTGCGATGTGCGCCAATTGGATGTGCCAACTTATAAGCGCTTGAACAAAAATTACGAATACAGCCGCTTCTTTTTTGGCACTAATGCGGGCCTGACTTATAACTATGATTTTGGCAAAAAATGGGTCGCCTCGGCTTCGGTTCAAACCGGATGGAGACCACCTGCCGTGAACGAATTGTATAGTTATGGCTTGCATTATGGCTTGGCCAGCTTTGAAATTGGCGATTCATTGCTGCAACCAGAACGCAGTGTGCAGCTCGAAATAAATATGAGCAAGCAACTAAACAATTGGCATTTTAGTGGTAGTTTTTTTAGACAAAAATTTAGCGGTTTTATTTATAGAAACCCGTTGTCAGACCCAATATTAACGATACGAGGCGCCTTTCCTGCTTTTATTTTTACGCAAGCCGATGCCTTATTAACTGGCACAGAATTTTCGCTTTCTTATGCACCAAAATTGGCCTGGCAATGGCAAAGTAGGTTTAGTTATTTACGTGCAAATAATATCGGTCTGAACCAACCCTTATTCGGAATGCCTGCCAACCGAATGGACCATACCCTTGGGTATATTTTTGCCGATTTTGCTAAATTGATGGGTGCTTATATTGAATGTCAAAGTGTTTGGGTGGCCCGCCAAAACAGGTTTGTAGCCAACCTCGATTATGTAGACCCTCCGCCAGCATATGTCTTGTTTCATGCCAATATAGGTACTTCGTTTAAACCATTTAAAAAAGGGGAGCCTTGGAAATTACACCTGAGCGCTCAAAATTTATTTAACAACAGTTACCGCGATTATCAAAGTAGGTTCAGGTACTTTACAGATGACCCCGGATTCAATTTTATTTTTCGATTACAAATTCCATTTTAAAAACATCAAATGAAAAAACATAATATTTCTAACATCTTTTTTTTACTTGCTATAGCAAGTCTATTTATTTTTAACGCATGCAAAAAGCAAGAGGATGATCATGCAAATCAAGACCATGATAACGAACTCATAACCACCGTTCGCTTTCAGTTTGTCGATTCAATTTCCTTAGATACTTTTAGGTATGCTTGGAGTCAGCCAGGCGGACCAGGTTCGGCGGTTTCCATTGATACCATTGCCCTAAAGGCTAACCGCGTTTATTTGGCTACTGTTGATTTACTAGACGAAAGCAAGAATCCTATAGTAAGTGTTTCAGAAGAAATAGCCGCCGATGCTAACAATCACCGCTTTGTTTATACCACTACTTTGGCAGGAACCCAAATTCAAATTTTGGACTTCGATCAACAAGTTCCTGCCATGGAATTGGGATTAAAATTTAGGCTTATTGTTGCCAATAGTGGATCGGGTAATTTCACTTGTTCCCTTAGGCATTACACCAATTTAGATCCAAAAACAGGCGGAATAATAGCGGGAAGCAACGATATAGAAGTGAGCCTTCCTCTGGCAATAAATTAGTGCCAATTGTTATTATTAAATAGCGCAAAGCTGTTAGATAATTTTACTAGGGTAAATACCGATATAACAAAATAGTAGTACTAGGAGATAATTGTGGAAATTGGCCGATATGTTTTGTGTTTTCGGTATTAGTCGTATACTTTAGGAATTGCTCGATATCTTATCAAAATAAATCCTGCCTTTTGGCGGGATTTATTTTTTATAAGCAAAAATTGACTTGCTAAATATTGCTATAAAGTTAGCCCTTTTCAATGATTAAAAGATTGTTAGAATAAGCCACTCCGGCAATAATATGTGAGCTTAAATTCAATGCCAAAAATGCCCCTTGAAGCTCATTTAGCATGGGTTTAGGCATGGTTTCCGCCATGGTGTTAAAAATGATTTTGCCACCCAAAACCAAATGTTCATTTAAGAGCAAAATAAATTCTGGCGAGCAAAATTTTAGCGGCACTTCATTGCCAATAAATAAATCCACAACAATGAGTTCATAGGACTTTTTACTCGTTTGCAAATAGGCAAAAGCATCCTCCTCAAAAATTTTAAAAGGTTGATATTGGTCAATGCCAAATTCGGTCTGAGCCAAATGAATGATGAGGGAATCCAATTCAACGAGGTCAACTCTTGCTTTCGAATGAAAGTCTTTGCGCAAGGTTTCTAAAATGGATCCAACACCCATACCCAAAACTAAGATTTCATTTGTTTTTGGTTCGAACCGAATTGCCTTTAGCCCTTTTTTTAAGATTTGCTGTAAAGTGCCATAAGAGTAATTGCTATGCGCTGTGTCAAGAACTTTTTTTCCATTAACCCAATTGATTTCTAAGCGCCCATTCACCGGCGATTCTAGGGTTTTTATGGAAATTGGAAACAAGTAACTAAGCCATTTTTTCATGATTGTAATGCCAATTGTTTGTCGAATTTAATTCAAAAGTCAATTTATTTAGTCCAATTTTAGGATGGATATTTACATGTTTATTTTTGGTGTTATACCGATTACACAAAATATATTGTCCAATTTCGACAAATATCTCATTGGATTTTTTATTTATTATATCGGCATTTACCCTAGTAAAATTATCAAATGGCTTTTGGCTATTTAGAGTTTGCTCATTAACTAAGAAACCCAATAAAATCATATATTGGCGGCATAAAAAATAGAGTTTAATGCATACGAATTTATCAAAATTGGCAAAAAAGGGTGCATCTACCCCCAAATATGTTAGCCAAAACCAACTGACAATTTGTGGGTTTGAGACACCTTTTGCGCAACACCTTACTAGCGAAAATCGTTGGGTTAAATTAGCTAAATTAATTCCTTGGGATAAAATTGTGAGCCAATATGATTTACAGTTTAAGTCCCTAGAAGGCCGTCCACCGATAAGT
>Ga0163151_10009926_pt1 | contig 10205 bp, 9 predicted proteins | sample OliLakLV19MP5IB2_FD_145596 | JGI IMG/M metagenome (GOLD analysis project Ga0163151, IMG submission 145596) | Freshwater microbial mat bacterial communities from Lake Vanda, McMurdo Dry Valleys, Antarctica - Oligotrophic Lake LV.19.MP5.IB-2 | ecosystem: Environmental > Aquatic > Freshwater > Lake... | reverse complement strand
ATTCATAATTCATAACTCATAATTCATAATTAATTGCACAATTAGGCTAAAGTATGAATTAAGAGTTATGAATTATTTGTTAGGTTAGAAAATTTAATTTTTTTAAAATATGTTCGATAAATTAGGTGCTGCCAAACAAATGGCAGAAGACGTAAAAGTAAAGTTGGAGGCCATTACCGTAATCGGAGATGCTGCCAATGGTCAAGTGAAAGTGATCTCCAATGGCAATAGAAAAATACAAGAGGTACAAGTTAGCATCGAATTGCTTTTGCCAGACCGCAAAGAGGAGTTAGAAGATTACTTAGTGGTGGCCATAAACCGCGCCCTTGTCTCTGCCGAGAATGTTTCGGAAAGTGAAATGCGTGCCATGATGACTAGCATGATGCCAGGCCTTGGCGGCTTGTTTGGGAAATAATACCAATTGGATTATTCTTTTAAATCAAAAGTTTCAAGTTTAATGCCCCTTCAATAACTCTTTAGGGCAATTGCATCGGCATTATTGTAAATATACTTTCGGTAAAATAGCCATAAAAAAAGGCTGTCTCATTTTTAATTGATGACAGCCTTTTTTATACAAAATTAAATTGCCTTTATTGAATCATAAATTTCTTTACTAGGTGTTTGCTCGCAGTATTAATTTCAATAAAATAAACGCCTTTGCTTTGGTTCAAACCAATTTTGCTTACCTCTCCTTGGGGCAATAAATTGCCGGCTAATACTTCCATACCTTGCATGTTTTTAATGCTGTATGTTGCCAATTCCTTTTGCGCGGGTAGGTAAACTTGCAATTCATCTCTGGCCGGATTTGGGTATAAAATAACCTCGCTGTAGCTGTCAATGGTGCTCAATCCACTTGCGCCCTCAACCACCATGGTATAACGCGAATTGGTGTCACTTACATTTTGCCCAACAGGTATGGGACCAATAAAAGCTGTAGCCCTAATGTTTATTAATACTATAAGTGGATATATGCCAGCCTGCGCCTGCGTAGCCGTTCCAGTTAAGGTTGCACAGCCCGTTTTGCCTCCCAATATTTTGCAACCTGCATTGTGGCAGCTATAGGTAAAACCATTAGGCATGCCTACCACACCCGTAATCCATAAGGTATCAATTTTAGCATTTACGGTCTGACCCAATTGCGCCACATAAACCATGGTGTCTTTGGTTATATGGTATTGAATAGTTTGCTGATATAAAATACCCACCTTGGCGGTGTCTAAAGCTGCAGGAATTGTACCCGATGTTTTAAAAGAGGTATCGGGCGTGCATTGGGCATGCAAGAGATTAGGTAAATTAAAGAGACAAATGGTTAATATTGTAAATAGCGTTTTTCTCATAATTTATAAATTTATGGCAAGATATATAATTCTTCTCATTTGTACTTTAATTCTTTCTGCAGCCCAAAACTCTTTGTTGGCGCAAGCAATTGCCATACAAGGTAAAGTAGTGAATGGTAAAACGCAGGAGCCTTTGATTGGCGCGGTTGTTCGGCTATCTAATATCGGTGCCATCACAAATGAAATAGGGGAGTTTTCTTTACAAATTCCAGATAGAAAATTACTCAATCAGGCTTTAATAATTTCCTATATTAGCTTCGAAGAAAGCACTGTTTATCTGAAGGGAGTCGACTTAACAAAAGTGCTCCTCATTGCCCTAAAACCTTCCGAAAATTTATTGAATCAAACCCTTATTACGGCTGGTAGATACGAACAATCGCTAAAAAGAATGATGGTGAGCACCGAGCTTATCAAGCCATATTTAATTCAAGGCAGAAACACCACCATGATGGATAAATTGCTCGACCAAATTCCAAGTGTAAATATGGTAGACGGACAAATTAATATTCGCAGTGGCAGCGGTTGGACTTACGGCGCCGGCTCACGTGTAATGGTCTTGGTAGACGATATGCCCTTTTTAACAGGCGATGCGGGCAATGTAAAATGGAACTTTGTGCCCATCGAAAATGTAAAACAAGTAGAAGTGGTAAAGGGCGCTTCCTCGGTTTTATATGGCTCTAGCGCGCTTAGTGGCATTGTTCATTTTAGAACAGAGTTAACCAACGACAAACCCATAACTCGATTTTCTGTTTTCACCGGTTTGTTTAGCGAGCCTAAAAAAAGCAGTTTAATTTGGAGCAAAACAATACAAAAGCAATATGGCGCCACAGCCTTTCATACGGGCAAGTACAAGGATTTACAATTTGCCGTAAGTGGCAATTACCTCAGAGATGAAGGCTATAGAATGGGAGAAAATGACCACCGATTGCGTTTAAATGGCAACCTAAAATGGAGTACAAAAAACAAAATGCAATACGGTCTCAACCTTGGGATGTTGTTCTCCGACGGTGCTTCTTTTCTCTTATGGGAAAGTTACGAAAAGGCCTATACCATTTTGGATTCTCAAATAACCACCACCAAATCGGGCAACTATTATATAGACCCGTATGTGAACTTTTATACGGGTACATTTAAACACCAATTACGTGGCCGTGTGATGTATATCTCAAACGATATTAGCAACCCAGATCCAAACATTAATCAAGATAATTCATCCAATAATTTGTATGCAGAATATCAAGTGCAGCGCTACTTAACCGGTGTTAAGCTAAATATCACTGGTGGATTATTAAGCAGTTTCAATCAGTCGAATTCGCCTTTATACAGCGGGTTTCAACACAGCAGAAACTTGGCTGCATTTGTGCAATTGGATCAGACCGTTACTGCTAAATTAAATGCCAGCGCAGGGGCCCGTTACGAATATTTTAACATGAACGGAAGCGAGGAAAGTAAACCTGTTTTTAGGGGCTCGCTTAATTATGAATTGGCCAAAGCCAGTTTCTTAAGAGCCAGTTGTGGGCAGGGCTATAGGTTCCCTTCCATTGCCGAAAGATATATACAAACGAGCGTGGGTTTGCTCAATGTTTTTCCCAACACAAATTTAAAAAGTGAGTCGGGTTGGAATGCCGAAATAGGGTATAAGCAAGGCTTTGTTTTAAAGGGATTAAGAGGATATTTCGACTTTGCCTATTTCTATACACAATACCAAAATATGATTGATTTTAATTTGGGTATGTGGCGTGCTTTTGATTTTAACAATCCTTTTAAAAGTTATGGTTTTACTTCATTAAATATTGGTGAAACCAAGATTTCTGGAATCGATTTAAGTTTAAATGCAGAAGGTACGGTGGGCAAGTTTAAGCTTCAAAGTATCCTTGGATATACTTATACCAATCCCGTGATGATGAACATAGACGAGGTTTTTGCAACAGACTCTTTAGGCATCAATTACTCTTTTAGAAGTACCCGAAGCGATAGTTCCAATGTGCTAAAATACCGCTATAAGCACTTGTTAAAATTTGATGTGATGTGATGCTTAGCTATGCCAAGTGGCAATTGGGTTATAGTTTGCGGTACAACAGCTTTATGGAAAACATTGATGCAGCCTTTATTCAACTGCCTTTGTCGGGCTTTGTGCAAGGCGTTTCAAAAGCAAGAGAGGCAAACCTAAAGGGCAATACGGTAATGGATTTAAGACTTGCGTATCAAATAAATGCCAGAATGAAAATTGCCTTAGTGGTGAGTAATATACTAAATGTTGAATACATGACCAGACCTGCCGATATGCGTCCGCCAAGGTTGAGTGTTATTCAATTTAACTATGGATTTTAAAGTTTACTATTCCCAAATGAGCTCTAAATCTGCCACCACTTTGTTTTGGATAATATGCTCCTCCACTATGCGCTCCACATCCGATAATTGCACTTGTTTGTAATAGGTTCCTTCTGGGTAAATAACCAAGGCCGGACCAAATTTGCAAGCATCTAAACAACCCGATTTTTGCGCGCGTACACTGCCTTTAAGACCTTTTTCTGCCAACACTTCTCTAAATTTTTCTATTAAAGCCGTGCCATTTTTCTCTCCACAACAAGCCTTGCCCGGAGCTTTTTCATTGGCACAAATAAATATATGTTTGTCGAATCTCATTTTATACTTTTTATAAGCCGCGAAGAAAGAGAAAAATATGCATAAAACTAATTAAGAATTATTGGCTTAAATTCCCAGTTTTGAACATCTGTTTTCCGCATGCCCGGTGCTGGTAAATGATAGTAATCTGCCATCTTTGCTACCGTTTTAAGGGTTCTGTTTTTAAGGGGAATGGCATTCAAGTTATAATCTAAACCTATAAAGAATTCGCGTTGTATTTCGTAGCCCTGACCTTTATAATAATAGGATTCTGAAAAATTGTTGACGCCATAACCTACCGCAAAATTTAAATATTTTGGCCAAAACTTTTTAGTTGTTTTAGGCAAGATATTATGCACGTCGGTACTTAACCAATAAATATGGCCATTGTAATCGGCCGTTAACGACCAGCCTTTATAGTTTTGGTCTCTAAAATATTGTCCTGGGAAGTAGCTGAATTTAAATTTAAAATTTTGAAGATAAGGCACCTTGCGTTGCGCAAAAGCATAGCCAATTCCTAATGAGTTGGCCAATAAATCTCGTGAAGAAAATTCGTACTTAGAAAAGCCATCACCTATCTCTATGCTCAAGGCCCAAATAAAGGGCAAACTGGTACTCACCCAAATGCTAGTGTTCTCCTCAAAATCGCCCCATTTCATTAATTCATACAACAAATTGCTATACATATAAGAAGTGTAAAAGTGACCTACTTTATCTATGCCTAAACTATAATTATTAAAGCCCCCATCGTTGCCTATAAAAAAAGGATGGTAATTGTCTTCCCACCACCATTTATATTCTAAATACATACTGGCCGCTTGTTGTGCCATTAGGCCGCCAATTATCCACTTTTGTTTATTGCTTAATCCCGCTTTTTTAAGAGAGCTAGTGTCGCCAAGGTCCCTGTTAACGCTTGCATATTCAATTGGTTCAGCCAAAATGGTTTGGGTGTTTTTTAGACTATCTTGTGCTGTTATTTTTGGCAGGTTATTGCTTTCAAATTCTTTAGTTTCTGCTAAAAAAAATTGGGCGTTTAATAGGCTATCTTGTGCTGTTATTTTTGGCAGGTTATTGCTTTCAAATTCTTTAGTTTTTGCCAAAAATAATTGGGCGTTTAATAGGCTATCTTTTGCTGTTAATTTTAGCAGGTTATTGCTTTCAAATTCTTTAGTTTTTGCCAAAAAAAATTGGGTGTTTAATAGGCTATCTTGTGCTGTTATTTTTGGCAGGTTATTGCGTTTAAATTCTTTAGTTTTTGCCAAAAAAAATTGGGCATTTAATAGGCTATCCTGTGCTGTTATTTTTGGCAGGTTATTGCTTTCAAATTCTTTAGCTGCTGCCAAATCTATTGGGTAATTTAATTGGCTATCTTGAACCCTAAATTTTTGCTTGTTAGTAACAGCAAATTCCCTGGCTTCGGTTTGAACCAAGCATAAGGTTAACAGCCATAAAAATGTTAACGGAAAATATAATAGTACTCCTCTCATTAAAAATCGAAATAGATGCCAATATGTGCATAATTACGCTCAGCAGGCATGTAATATCCCCGCTCATCTTTGCCTTGCGAATAATCAAATGCAAGCCTAAAAATGCTGCTTTTTTCGTTTGATATTTTATACCCAACTTGTATGTTTAAGGTATGCGCATAATTTAACTCCTGCCTAAACTTTATATCACCTGCATAATACAAATGTCTTAAAAATGCCACCGTTTTAAAAGGTTGATGTTCCCAGCCAAATTGCCACATTAACTTTTTGGAAATATCACTGCTGGTTTTAAAATTGTACACATAATATACACCTGCATAACTTTGTAACTTGTGTTTGGCCAACTTATACACCAATTGCATTTGATGATAATCTTTCACGTAATTCTTAAAACTCGCTCCCGCAATAATTGCATCATCGCTTAAATGCTGGCTGCTATGTCCCGTTCCCAATCTTACTACCCAATCTTGCGTTAATTGAATATCATAAAACACATCGGCAAAGAAATCAACATTCTCTACAGACCCAGCATTGTTCTGCCTTGTCAAAGTTAAATAGGTAGATCCTGCCACACTTAATTGCGAGATAAATTTGGGTATATTTATATTAGCTAAGGGGTAAATTCCGCCCATGCTAGCTGTATAATTTAAGCCATCAAAATTACGTTGAAAACTCATTCTATTCGCCCTTAAATCTGCTGTATAAACTGCCACCACTTTCTCATTCGGTAACATAGAAACAGATAAACCAATGCTATCGTTTGAAGCAGATTGAAAAAAAGGCATGAACAAAAGCAATAGTATTTTCATGAGTTTAGGCTACAATGATAAATTTTTCGAGCGGCAACACCATATCAATTAAATTAAATAAAACCAATATTTGCATTTAACGCTTGCAGCATGGCCTGCGCCTTGAGTAAACATTCCTCATATTCTTTTTCTGGGTTACTATCATGAGTTATGGCCGAACCAACCTCAAAATTAACATATTTTTGGTAGGCATTATATTGAATGCTTCGTATCACTACATTAAAATCAAAATCTTCATTGGGCGCAAAATATCCCACAGAGCCACTATATAATCCCCTTTTACTTTGCTCTAGTTCTTCAATCAATTTCATGGCCATTACCTTTGGCGCACCTGTCATACTGCCCATAGGAAATGCATGCTCTATGGCATCTGCTGGGTGAATGCCATCAATTATAGTAGAGGAAACCGTTGAAATCATTTGGTGTACCTGCTTAAAACTATAAATGCCATACAATTCATCTACCTCCACTGAACCAACTTCACTGCTCTTTGCTAAGTCGTTTCTTACGAGGTCTACAATCATTAGATTTTCTGCTTTTTCCTTTTCAGAATTCTTTAATTCTTCCACTTGTGCAGCGTCCTCAACAGGGTCTATCGACCTTCTTACAGTGCCTTTAATAGGCTGCGAATACAGCTTGTTGAGCGATTTTCTAATAAAACGTTCCGGACTAGCCGAAATCAAAAATTTGTTTTCGTGTTTAAAAAAACAAGCAAAGGGTGTAGGAGAAATTTGTTGAATAGAGAAGTAAGTTTGCAGTGGATCAATTTGCGTTTGTTCTGCATAAAATTCAACACAATAGTTTAATTCATAAACCTCACCTTCTAAAATATGCTCCTTAATTTGTCCAACTTTTTCAAGATAATTTTCCTTGCTAACGCGTGCCTTCATGTCAATTGGTTCAGACCGAAATTGCTTTAGTTCTATTGCTTCAATTTCTTTCATAATGCGGTCCCCTTCTTCACTCATTACCATTAACTGTCCGTGTTGGTCTATTAAAATTAGATGTTGAGGCGCAAAGAAAAACAGCGGCGCAAAGCCTATTCCATCTGGGTGCTTAGATTGCAAATTCTCCAATTGGTTTTTTAAGTCGTAGGTAAGGTATCCAAAAACAGGTGTTCTACCCGAATGTTTGTCAATAAAAAACTTAAACTCATCCCAATCGCCTTCGCCTGTACCCACAATAGAATCAATGCATCCAACCGCTAAGGCAAATTCAATTTCTTGCAATTGCATGGCATTGGCAATTCTATTATTATCTAATATGCAAACCGTATCAAATTGTTGCGCCCAAGTACAAGCTTTTTTAATGAACTCTTCTGAAATGGCTTTAGCATGATTGCTTGTTGTATTTTGGTGCGACATATTTTAAATATAATGCGAATGGTTAAATGCTGGGTGCAAAAATAACCAAGTACAACTTAAAAAAGCCATCACAAATAATTCTTGTGTATAATACCGTTTAAATCTCCTAGATCTCCTAATTATACTGATTATGCAAAACATACAGTCCAATTTCTACAAATATTTCATTTTACTATTATTTTGTTATTTCGGCATTTACCTTTGTAATTATTAAATACCTTTGGTTTATTTAATAATTACAAAGGGTATTACTTGCCCTGCTATGTTGCTTTTCATGCTTGTTAACATGTCTCCAAACATTGATTTATTTAAATATTTTATACCTCAAATTCTGGCTGAACCAATAATTTATGTGTGATAGATTTTGAAATTAGAACCATAGAAATGCCAAAAATGGCTACTAATTTTAAGAGATTTTTCCTTTACAAGCCTAAATCGTATAACCATACTTAAGTTAAATTAGTTGAAAGAACAATTTAATTTAAGTATGTTAAAAGCCAAGCCACAAGATATTTAGTTCAATTGTTTTTGAATTATTACTTATTGCGTATCGGTATTATTGGGCAGGATGAAAATGTAAATAAACTAAATTTCCTTTTGCCTCGCCCAACATATTTGTTAAAATTTCTAAACTGGTTTCTTTGATTTTTTTGATGCTTTTTAACTCTTGTAATAACAATTTTGAGCTTTCTGGTCCAATTCCTTTTATATTGTCTAACTCTGTTATTAAGGTGTTTTTATTTCTGCGCTTGCGGTGATGGGTAATGCCAAAACGATGTGCCTCATCCCGCAATTGCTGAATTATTTTTAAGGTTTCAGATTTCTTATCAATATATAAAGGCAAATCATCCTCTGGGTAATATAATTCTTCTAGCCTTTTTGCTATACCTATGATAGGAATTTTACCATATATACCAAGTTCTTTGAGGCTTTCTACGGCAGAACTCAATTGCCCTTTTCCTCCGTCTACTATAATTAAATTTGGCAAGGGTTCATTGTTTTCTATAAGGCCTCTATACCGTCTAAAAACAACCTCTTTCATGGTGGCAAAATCGTCTGGACCCACAACCGTTTTTGGAATAAAGTGCCTATAATCTTTTTTGCTTGCTTTGGCATCTTTAAAAACCACACATGCCGAAACAGGATTGGTTCCTTGTAAGTTCGAATTGTCAAAACACTCAATATGTCTTGGAAGCTCGGTAAGCCGCAAATCACTTTTCATGAGGTTTAAAATGCGGTCTGTTTTGAGTTCAGGATTAAGCAATTCGTATTGCGTTAATTTTTCTCTCTTGTAGTATAACGCATTCTTCATTGAAAGGTCTAAGAGCTTCTTCTTATCGCCCAGTTTAGGAACCGTAATTATTAAACCCGAATCCTCCCAATCAAGTGCAATTGGAACAATGATTTCAGTTGATCTCGACAAATATTTTTCTCTCACCTCTGCTATGGCTAAACTCAACAATTCTTCATCACTTTCATCCAATTTCTTTTTAAGCTCAAAGGTTTGGGTTTGCACTATAATGCCATTCGAAACTTTAAGGTAATTGCAAAAAGCAAACCGCTCATTGCTTGCTAAGCTAAACACATCTACATCGTGCTTAATGTCATTTACAATGGTCGACTTACTCTGGTAGTTTTCAAGTAACTCTAGTTTCTTTTTATAATTGTTTGCTTCCTCAAAATCCAATTTGGAGGAGGATTCATGCATTAAACCTTTAAGTTCCTGTTTTACTTCAAATAGGTTGCCTTTTAAAATTTTCTTTACTGCCTGAATGCTTTTCAAATAATCCGCTTCGCTTTCCTTTCCCACACACGGGGCATTGCAATTTCCTATATCGTATTCGAGGCATGCTTTAAATTTACGATTGCGAATATTCTCCTCACTCAAATTATACGTGCAATTTCTGAGCGGAAAACTGGCTTTTATTAAATCTAATAAAGTATATTTTAGATGCCCATTTGCATAGGGGCCAAAAAATTCACTCCCATCTCTTACAATTGTTCTGGTAGAAACAACCCTAGGAAACCGCTCGTTTTTAATACAAATAGATGCATACGTTTTATCGTCTTTTAAACTGATGTTATACCGAGGTTGAAATTGCTTAATTAAAACATTCTCTAATAAGAGCGCATCCATTTCTGTTTCAACCAATGTGTATTGAATATCAACAATTCTGCTAACTAAAATGGCCGTTTTTCTGTTTTCATGGTTCTTTTTAAAGAAATAACTGCTAACGCGTTTCTTTAAACTTTTGGCTTTACCAATATAAATTAAGTTTTGCTGCGCGTCAAAATATTTATAGATACCAGGAGAATCGGGTAGTCCTTTTAATATCTTTTTAATATGCTCGCTGTCCATTATGCGCAAACATAAAATAAATTATCCTTTTGTTGAGGAACATTTTAGGTATTATTTAAGTTAAAAATAGATTAAAAATAGGCTAGTAAATTGAATTTTATGCCTGATTTAAGACGTTTTTTCAAGGTAAAATAGCTTTTTACTTAATTAAAAAAAAACTGATTTTTTTGTATCTTATTGAATGTCAATTATCTTAATAGATAAAATTAAAATTGTATAACATT
>Ga0163151_10009923_pt1 | contig 10207 bp, 7 predicted proteins | sample OliLakLV19MP5IB2_FD_145596 | JGI IMG/M metagenome (GOLD analysis project Ga0163151, IMG submission 145596) | Freshwater microbial mat bacterial communities from Lake Vanda, McMurdo Dry Valleys, Antarctica - Oligotrophic Lake LV.19.MP5.IB-2 | ecosystem: Environmental > Aquatic > Freshwater > Lake... | reverse complement strand
TTTAACAACACTCGTCAACGACTTCTAATCATCGAAAAAAATAGTTAATACTCCAGAGTAGAAAGTTGGTCCGTTAAATGACGCGCCTAATTCCTATCATTTTAGGGGCCGGGTTTTCACGAGGGAGCCTAGCAGCTCCTCAGCAGCATACAAATTCTTTCATTGTATGTCTACCTAGCTAGTAGCTAGTAGTAGCTCTAGACTACTAGTAAATAACTGAAAGAGATTTTTAGTGCTTGTGATTATCTAGTTACTAGCATGCAGTAGAAGAGGGGGCAGCATGCATGCCAGCATTGTTTTTCAAACTAAAAGAAGCAACAGCAAGCATTGATGTCGCTCTTTCAATCAAGCGGAATTGACTTTTGTTGCGGCAACACAGAAAGGATCTCAGACCAAGTTTGATCATTGAGATGACAACACCCATATGTTCTACACACAATAAGCACAGTTGCAATTTGTTTGAATGTCAACATCATCTCGTTCCACACAAAATTTTGTTGCGCTCCATTGCTTGTGAATCTCATCCTCATCAGAAATGTTTCAGAACAACAATGACAACTGCTGCTGCTGCTACTGCTATGGAGTCACAGTAGGAACAAATTATCAGTCTTATGTTGTCTAGTGCCCAAGGGAGGACAATGTCACAGTGCACAAAAGCAGGTCAATGCAGAGATAAGAGCCTGGTCATGTGCACAGAGACTGAGGGATCCAACACCAATGGCAGGTGAGCAAAGCTGCCAAACACCACTGAAGTCGTTGGCTGGGCAATGCAAATTCCAGGTGCATTCCACTAAGTAGGTTTTGTGTTTCAAACTCATCATTTCTCATCATTCTAGCTTTCTTCAAAACCATTTTGCAAACAAAAGGTTGGCATCAACAAATGAGGACTCTGTCATTCACAATCCCTCAAATGTCATAAACGATGGTTCTTCACCGTAAAATTGACCATGACAACGAACAAAAACAGCAAAGACAATGCCTTTAGAACAAAGTTTCCTACTCTGATGTTTCACCAACAAAGAAGATGTCATTTAACACAAACAAGAAACTTAGGAGCATCACGATGCGCTAGAAACAGCTCCATGTTTGTCGATTGTCTCTCCAAGATTGACATCTCATTGACAATGAATGCTGATCACATGGTGCAACATCCTCTTGTTACCACCAATCCATAGTAGTAGGACTGTGCAACATTGTGACAGAACACGTCATGGAAACTCATCTCTTCATTCCCTTCGAATGCACCGCTTCGAATCTTGCATCTTGTTCCTTGGGATGCACAGCAATTCTGGGTCCAGTCCTCCGGAACTCGGTTCCCGACTTGAATTCTTGGGTTGAATCACGGGTGAAATTGCACCTTTGTCAAATGCAACTGTTGTGTGTTGCTTTGGCAAAGCACCCATCAGCCCTCCCCATTGGTAGTTGTGATCATGTCATCATGTGAAAGTCAAAACCTACAAAGCTTGACACTGCATCAATTTTGGAGAAAGCAAAACGAGGGCATGGAGGTGTCTGTCATGTGCCGGGACAAATGGGTTTGCTGAACTGACAACGTCAAAGTTGCTGCTCTGGGCAACATGCACAATCAGCCCAGGCTGGCTTTGCATCAGCAAAAGAAAAGAAGGGCACACTGTCATGGCTCTCAATTGTGTGGCTCTCGTTGCAAATTGGGAGTGAGTTCACATCTGATTGATCTGCAGTTTTTAAAAAATCAAACTAGTAGCTTTGACAGTCGGCGTCACCATAGTCGTCGAAGGTGTCGCACTCATGGTGGCCAAGTCCATCTTGGCCCCCACGAAAAGCGTCGTTGTGGTCACTGTCAGAATCACATGCGTCGCCCCATCCTGGAACTTGCCCATCCACGTCATGGGCTCCCCTTTGTCTAGCTAACGAAGCAGGAGGATAAGCCCGCAGCTACTGCTCTTATCGATTATCAACTACTGTGTTGTTATCTTTACCATCATCATAAAAAACAACCCATTGTTGTTGCTTTGGAGCTATCTCGATCAATGCGCCGGCTGTAGCATTATCATCATTGTCGCAAATTTTGGATAAGTGTTACATTGACTTTTGGATTTGCTTCGTCTAACCCTAACCCCTTTTCTGTAGATTTCCTACTGCTATAGTCTGGACGTCCCTCCGTGGAGGGGCGTCTCCACCACTCGTTCACCATGATGTCAACAGAAGCAACATCAACAGCAACACATGCTCTTGTCGATGAGCTATTTCTGTCGGTTCCTACACCTCATGCTAAACAGAAAAGAGTGACTGATTCACAGTAAATTATTGGAATTGTTTCTAAGGCTAGTGCTCTGGAAACAAATAGAAAATAATTTCTTTTTGTTGGTCCTCATAGTGCTTCCAGTTAGACATCCACTAGGCAAACATTGCACCTAGTAAAATCTGTGGCAACTTCGTGTGTTGGGCTGGCTCTTTCGTCATTGATTGAAGACCCATGTATCCCCATCCTTCCATCCCATCCTTGCCACTGCGAGTTCCCGCATGCGCCACCACAACAGAAGAGACGTCTCCAAGAGCTCCTCTCGGAGCAGAGAGCCCAAAACAAACTCTCCAAGGCCTTTGACCAACACATTGGCTTCCAAAACGTTCGATCGGCTTGGTCAGGCCCTGAAGGCACTGGTGGTGGTGGTGCACACACCATCATTGATGCTGCTGTTGAAGCAAACCTCGATCAACACAACTTCGTCTCCACGGGGCTCACAGCAGCGGATTTCAACCCACATCAACAGGGCCATTGCATGCACACCTGGCTGCACAGAGGGTTTTGCATTGCAGCAACGATTGCTAATTCCAAGCACCAAGGAGGCGTTGATGTGGCCTGGCGAGTGGAGGCAAAGAAAGGCCAAGGCAAACCAAATCAAGATGTTGAGTCCTTCCAATGCCATGGCCCCAATTGCCTGTCTTATCATTACATGTATGGCGGCGAGAGACAACCAGTGATAGTAGCCTACTTGCTTCCAGAAACATTGGAAGACCTCCATCACCTCCAGGCTGCATTTGACCGATTCAAGAACAGATGTCCACCTATGCTAATGGCTGATCTGAATGTGGACCTATGCTCCCCATCCCCTGATTTAAGGACCCGCCAAGTGGCAGATTTCCTTGCAGCCAATGGCACGGAAGATGTGTTACCACACTTCCACTCAAGGAGAAGATTCCGGCACCAAAAGACCTGGTGCCGTCTAAAAAACGCATTAAGGGCACGTTGCACCTTGTGGGGGGCCGCGCCCTTGGGACACTACGTTGGATACCAAAAATCTACTGTTCAGGGCAATAGCACAAAAGCATGCATCATTGCCCCAAAATGGGTGCAAACAGTGCTCCAAATTATTTGTACGACTTTAGCAACAATAGTGCCAAGATTGCACCCATTTCATCTCTCAAGTTTTTTTAATTAGGGGCAAATTGAAGTAAATAAACGTTAAATGATGAGGAAACTAGGTGAGACCGAGGACAAACAAAAGACTAGCTATGTTGAAAATTCGATCCAAACAATGCACCTCATTAGGTGCAAATGCAAGTTAATAAAGGGAATGAAAAACTACAAGACGTTAAAACATAGGACCAAATTTAGATCTAACTCGAAATAATTATAGAATTAAATCTATCTTTTTTTGTGCTATCACAACGCTGAAATAAACCGCAATTTGTTAACATAATAGCGGCTGGAAATATGTGATTGTTGTGTGGTGGTAGAGGGGTGTATCGAGGGCAACGATACCGAAATTTTGGAGACCCGCCTGGAAATTTGCAGCAAAACCGAGAAAATGAAAGGGCAAGGTTTGGGCGGTAGGGGGCTAATTTTCGAAATCACTGGCAAATACCAAGCCGGATCCCCAAGATTTACTCTTCTTCATCACTACCATCATCCTGGAAATGAGCCAGGGCTTGTGCCTCACCCATGCGGGGCTGCTCTTGGACTGGACGGTTGGTGCGGCGGCGCTTTCGGTTCCGCTCCTGTTCAAAGGTCTCCCCCTGAATGTCCAACTCCAACCTAACTGCATCAAGAACAGCCTTCTCAAGGGGGAGTTTGGAGGGGTCGCGGCCCTGCTCAGCTTTGGCCATTAGGGCCAAATAGGCCTTCATGCCGGGCGGTTCTACCCCCAAAAACTTGGACTGCCCAGCATCCGCGCGGGTCCACTTGCCATTGTAGAGGGGGCCGTAGAGATAAATTTTCTTCTCCGCGGGCTTGAACACGGCCTATGTAATGGAAAAGTGATGTGAGTGAATGTAAAAAATCAAACCAAATTAGGTGCAAGTTGGCAAAAAAGGAAGACTTACAGTGCTGGTTTCCGCCGTGAGATCCTCTCCATTTGCCCCTTTGGCCTTCCGGATTATCCCGTAGTTGCCGTGTTCCGCCTTTGCTGCCCACTGGGCGGGCCAAGCCTCGCGGTTATTTTCCACCACCCAAACAGCAAAAGCCTCTGTGGTGGAGGTCACATAGAGACGCTTGGGGCGCTTGGGGGGCGCACCCTTCTGCACCGTCATATACAAGTGGTGCTCAGGGCCCCAGTCGGCTTGAGTGCCGCATGCCTTGGGGAGAAACTCAGTGATGTACCACCTGAGTTGGTTGTAATCATCCTCGTCAAGGCCTGGAGCATTACCCTGAAGGGCAAAGTCCCGTGTAAGAAGGGCAACGAGTTCCTCGGCGGTGGGCAAAGTGTTGTTGTTGGCCAGGTAACGCTTGTGCATAACCTCCTTGATCTGGGAGGTAACGTAGCTGCGGTGCTCATTGAGAAGGCGGGTGACAACGGGTCCATTCGTCTCATCAAAATCGTTCGCCAACTGCTGAGCTTCCAAGCTGTTGCCCTGCATAGCCGAAAAATTGAGCCATTTGCGCACCTTCTTCACCGCAATGGCCTGCACTTCTGGGTTGGGGATGAACTTGATAATGCGGAAGAGGTGGTTCCTGACAACGTCACGGATGAGACTCTCCATGCCCTTTTTGGCCTTCTTCTGCTTACCCGTGAGACAAAGATTAAGGAGACGGTCAGCCTCAGCCTGGACATTGGCTTGCACCGAATTATGGGCTTTTTGACCACCATCAAGGGGAACACCAGCATTATTGGCCTTGTCTTGGGCTTTCTGAGCGGCACCGGGAGGAACCTTCACACCAGCCTGCTTCAACGCTTCTTCCATAATTGCCTGTAATTGTTCCGGGGGAAGTCCCTTCAGCGCGGTCGAAATGTCAACATCTTCGGCCTCCTTTTGGGCCGCTGCCTTCCTTTTCTGCTCCGATTTCTTCTTTTTTGCTGACAAGTGGCGTGTGCTAACCATGTCTTCAGTTTCCGACTCAGATGATGATTCCGACTGCCTCTTGTTGTGGTAGGATTGGTGGTTATCAACGCGACGTAGGGGTTCGCGATTATCAAGTTGGATGGAACGATTGGCTTTTGCTCTCTTCTCCTTGTTCTTGGCTTGACGGATGGTGCGCTGAGTCCTGGGAGAAGGGGGTGTGTTTGGCTGCTGTGCGTCTGTGTACGGATCCTCGTCCTCTGCAATTGGACTGCGCCATGGTGGAAACAATTTTAGAAAACTTAAGTTAGAAATTCAAAGTCAAATCAAAACACCAAAACACAGGCAAAATAGCAGTGTGTACTTACCAAAAATCGATATTATGAGAAGAATTTGAACTGCAATCAGTGATCGATTTGACATGCTTGACACTTTCCACGATCCATTAGTCGGAATTGACACGGCATTCGCCCGTTCAGCCCCTCTCTAGCGTGGGAATCACTGGATTAGCTCTATGTTACATCTATAGACTGAATAAAACGTACCTTCATCATCGTGGGAATGATTTCTGCGTCTAGTTGATCGTGGGACAGTTGAGGGCATGTTTGCGCTAAGTATCTAGTAATGATGTGGACTCCGTCTGTAGTTAATTTGGTGTGTGTGAGACAGGATAATCTCTCTCAAATATGAGCAAAACCTCACACATTAGTTGCATCTACGGCCTAACAAACGCATCTTTGGACTTCATCGTGAAGTAAAGAGAGGTTCGTTGGGGCTGTTGGCGTGTTGGTGTAAGCGGGAGAATGCACGCAAGTAGGGCCTGATTTTGCTATTTGAAACTCCATCATTATGTCTTTTAACGCCAATGTTACATGTGTGTACCACATGTTTAGGTTATAGATAATTTACAAATAGGGTATAGAACGCCCGCGGGGTCACACCAATGACAATGTAATCCGTTGAACTGAAAAGATGCTACATTGCCCGCTACTTAACCAATGTAGGCCCAACAGTGACCTACTTATTGGTACCATACTCCTACACAGAGTCCAATGACGCATGCACAAAGTAAAACACGCACACATGCAATGCCCATTGGAAAAACTAATGGTAAAAATGTTTCTTAAAAAAAGGGCTACTTGTTTAATTTATTAGGTGCAAACATAACCAAATTGTATGCAATTTTGCACTTAATATTCCTCAACCTCGTCGTCAGAATCCACCTCATCTGCATCCTCGTCGTCCGAAATTACGGCCGTGTGTTCCTCTTCTTCGGCTTCGGCGTCTGTACTTGCTTCTGAATAATCGTCACTATCATCTTCCAGAGGCGCATCATCTTCGGTAAGATCCTGGTGTGGTTTGTGAAGCCAAGACACAAATAGATCCCGCCAATTATGGCGTCCAGTGAGCCATAAGTAGGAATTATTATTCCCACCGATGTTGGGAACGACAACAGCTGGTTCAACAAACGCATCAACTGGGGCCAAAAAGAACTTAAGTTTGCTCACGTAGCCCTCTGCCGAAAACTCTTCGACTTCAGTTTCAACTTCTCGTAGCAGCTCAGTGTCATTACCATCGCCAAGTACAATGGCACTCTCCACAACAGCATAGATGGCTGGTTGCAGTTGAGTAATGCCACCAAATTTGATCCTGGAGTTCTTTCTTAGCTTCGATAGGTCCACAAAGCCCCAAATTTTGTTGGGTATTTTTCCATAGCCTGCCCCCCAATCAACCACCACCCAGTCTCTCCACACACTTCCTCGGAAACGCATGTGACCCCTGAATAATTGGCCATTGCGCTTATGCAGGGACTTCAAGGCAATCCTTGGAATGTCCAAATTGACGCGATCTTGAAGGTCAACCAAGAAATTGATTAGGTCCACCTCGACCCTAACTTCCGCGCATTTGCCCCCAATTCCGACTGTGTCGTACATAAAATTGCGTCCACTTTGGGGGTGAGTACTGACGAAAAAGCACTTACCGCCTGTGTGATTGGGCTTTGCTTTTGCCACTGGCTTGTCATGTTCATGACCGTCATAATAATTTGCCACAAATCGGCCCTCCATTTCCTGCTCTGCAAGCGCAAGTAGGTGCACTTCCTCCAACCGAGCATGGACTTGCTCCTCAAATTTGGACTTGTCTTTTTGAGTCAACGCAGCCGCCATTTTGGATGGTTTGTGGTGCATCTCATTGAAACTTGTGTCCACCTCCAGGGGTACACCGTATGCCAACATGTCCTCCACCATGTGCAAAATGCAGTGAAATTTGGTGGTTTTCAACCCCATTCCGACCACCCTGCAGCTGATTTTCTTAATCAGCTGCATGATGTATTGGTGCTTTTTCGGGCAACGTAGGACATCCTTCATGGGCATTGTGGTGCTGTTGAGCCATTCAACCCACTGAAGCAGGGTCTCCAGCAACATGATCCAGTCCGTAATGGTGTCTGGATCTCGAAAATGAACTCGCTTTTTGAGCATTTGTTGCCCCTTAGCAGACTTGATTGTCACCAGGAGAACCAACATGATGCCGGTGTACTCTTTGGCCATCAGTTTACCCCTACGAATGCCACCAGAGAACTTGGTTTTGGGCAAATCCCGGTCGCTTTGTCGGCTTAGCAGCGATCCAAACTCACTCGCCAGTATGTTCAGCTGGATGGCCAAGGCTGATTTAGGTCCGACTTGGTGGAAGAAAGTGTCTCGGACTGTGGCAAATATCCCCAACAACATGGCATGGAGCATCTCAATTGGGCATGCACCATGGACACCTTGGACTGAATGAGCCCCAAATCGCACCTTGTAGAAGGCATTTTCGATACACTGCTGAGAAAGCTCCTTTAGCTTCACAAGGTCAAGTTTATCCACCAATTTCTGGATGTATTCGGGCGTCTTCTTCCTGTATTTGGCAAACTCATTGTCGGATTCATCGGTTGGACACATGCAGTAGCGGCAAAGTTGGGATACATTCTTGCCTCTTGAGGTGTATGAACCGCAAAGTTTGTCTGCCTCGTCAGTGTCGCACCTAATGAAGGGCACAAAGAACACTAATTCAATGTCTTTGTGAACCTCACCCTTGTAAACAAGGTTCCACTTTAACCCGGTCTTCATCAATTTTACCAAACTAGCCAATGTTACATCTAGCATAGCATGCAAATCCTGGGCTGAGTGCACTGGTGCCTTTCCGTTTTTGGCATTATTTTCTTTTAATTCCCCTTCGTCATCCATCATTTCGTAGTAAGGAATGGCTCCATCGGCATGTCCGGAGTCAACTAACTGGCGCTGACCTTTTGATTTGACCTTGGTGGGGCTAGGAATGTATCCAATGGTACCCCAAAATAGCCCCTGTTCACGGGCTTTTCGTGTGTGAATACCAAGGGCAATTTTGACTGCAGTGATGGGATTGTTGACAAACTGACCTGTAGCTGCCCCATCTAGGTAGAGAGGAACAGGACATAAAATCTGCTCACCAGGCTTAGTGATTAGCCTTTTGTGGGTTTCACGGTAACTTCTGCCAGTATTAAGGTCACTGATGTAGTCTTGTTCAGCCGGTGGCGGGGCAAATGGGTCATCATCAAACCATAGGTAGTGTTCCGGCATTGCTCGGGGCTCAGTTAGGAGCGACTGGACGACCATTTTCGACTCATTCCACAGGATTTTGGCCTTTGCTTTGGCAGAAGGAAGGATAATTTCGGTGATATTGCCATAACCAGTGTCGCGATTGTACCTAATTTTCAACTCTTTGTACAGTTTCTCACGGGATATGAAATGGGGTGAAGTATATATACTTTCCCGTGGGTGAAGACGGCCAACAGTCTCTAGATGCCACCTCATGAGACTTTCATAGGTATCAAGACTGGCCTTAGTGCGCCTCAAATCCAGCAACAATTTGATAGCAGACTCCTGCTTTCCACTGAAGGGAGCAAAATCAGCTGCTCTCTTGAGGTAAGCCTGCCAGTTGTCTAGCATGCTGCTGTCCACGGAGGACTGGGTTATCTCCAAAAAGTCATCATCACTGTCGCTACCATGGTAAACTTGACCAAAGTTATCTTCCATATCATGGTCAATTTGAGACTGAGTAGCCTGTTTTTGGGACTCAGTTACCCAAAACGGTTCCATTGTTTTGCTGGGTAAGTCGTAGTATTTAGCGGCCATTGCACCTAATTCGGAAATCATTTGGGCATATTGAACCGCATCTTTGCCGCCGATTTCCTGCTTCGTGGGCTTGAAGACTGCGTCACATGGAAGGTATGCAGCAGCAGTCTTGAAATTGGCTGTGGCACCATAGCTTGCTCTAATTTTGCCAAAGCATCCTCCCTTGTTTGGGTTAAGTTGGTGCTTTGTTAATCCACTTTGGCTTCGGAAATTGCTTCGGCCACAGTACTCACATTCAAGGAACTCCTCGTCCATGGTGGGCAATGTTGATAAATTTTTATGAAAGAGGTACCTTTTAGCTTAAATTTTGACTTTGTGGAGGGCAAATGTTGCCGGAACTGCAGCACAGCTAATTTTCTTTACCCATGAAACCAAGGACGTTTGCCCTAAGTAATTCAATGTAATTGTTTCTTTCCCCTTAAGCAAACCATTCAATTGGGGTGAAACAGTAGATAGATTAAGCATTCCCGTAATGCTTGGCAAACTTTTGCGCCCTGCTTAGTGCTAATGCAAGCATCATTTAGGGATTGCATGGTTGAAGAGGTGGTATTTGCCCCTAATCGCGGAAAATTGAGGCCTAGAATGCAAATGGTATTCCATTATTTAGGGCCAATGGCTATCTGTTTCGGCTGAATGACGACTGTCTCATGAGTCTTGCCGATAATCCGCTTTTTAGACGTGGATGACCACGGCGCCGGTAGTGAATGCAGTGTTCTAATCTGCTATAGTCATAATTCACATTCACTCTCAAATTACTCTGTAGATCTAGCTAGAAGTAGTTGACCATGGGCATATGTCTCTAA
>Ga0163151_10009920_pt1 | contig 10208 bp, 9 predicted proteins | sample OliLakLV19MP5IB2_FD_145596 | JGI IMG/M metagenome (GOLD analysis project Ga0163151, IMG submission 145596) | Freshwater microbial mat bacterial communities from Lake Vanda, McMurdo Dry Valleys, Antarctica - Oligotrophic Lake LV.19.MP5.IB-2 | ecosystem: Environmental > Aquatic > Freshwater > Lake... | reverse complement strand
CGGGTAGCGATCGCTGCGACATCCGAGCCCGCTGCCTTCTCCGAGAGCGCAAATGCCGCAATCTTCTCACCCCTTGCGACGGCTGGTAGATAGGCAACTTTCTGAGATTCGCTACCAAAAAGTGAGATCGGTCCAGCACCAAGCCCCTGCATTGCAAAGGCAAAATCAGCGAGTCCGTTTGTGCGGGCGAGGGTCTCTCTGCAGAGGCACAGTGAGCGCACATCAAGCTTGGGGAACTTGCCTGAATGCGAAGCGGGGACACAATAAGAGAGCCACCCTGCGGACCCCAATTTTGATACTAACTGAGCTGAGACTGCATATTCATCACCGTGATGCTCAGTAGCTAACTCTCTCTCAGTCCAAGACTCCAGTGTGCGCGCAAGCTCACGATGGTGATCCTCAAAGAATGGCCAAGTGAGGAACGATTGATCAATCATTAGTTACCCTCAAAAACCGGCTTGCTCTTTGCAGCAAACGCCTCATAAGCACGCCTGAAATCTTGAGTCTGCATGCATTGGGCCTGTGCAATAGCTTCGGCCGTAACCGCCTCGTCTACGGGCATCGTCCACTCGTGATTGAGCATATCCTTAGTCATTGCGTGCGCCTTGGTTGGACCATAGGCGATCGCACGAGCAAATTCGAGCGCATCGGATAGTAGCTCGTTGGGGTCGATAATACGATTAAAAAAGCCGACTCGTTCAGCTTCCTCGCCAGGCATCGAGCGGCCTGTATAGAGCAGCTCGGCCGCCCGGCCATGGCCAATAATTCGTGGCAGAATCGAACAGGCACCCATATCGCAACCAGCCAGACCGACCTTTACGAAGAGGAAAGCAACCTTGCTTCGGGCCGTTCCAAACCGCAGATCAGACGCCATCGCAATCGCCGCACCAGCACCGGCACAGATTCCATCAATGGCTGAGATTACCACCTGCGGACAGGCGCGAATTGCCTTAATTAGATCGCCGGTCATGGTTGTAAATTGAAGAAGTTCGGACGGAGTCATCTTGACCAGTGGTCCGATTATCTCATGCACATCACCACCCGAGCAGAAATTCTCTCCGGCCCCTGTAAACACAACAGCACGCACATCCTCGCAACTTGAAAGGGACCGAAAGGTGTCGCGTAACTCAGCATAGGACTCAAAGGTGAGGGGGTTTTTACGCTCAGGACGATTAAGGGTAAACGTAGCGACTCGATCATCTACTGACAGCAAAAAGTGCTTAGGCTTTAAGGTTGATAAAATCATTTTAATATCTCGCCCCCTGATACAACAATTGATTGTCCCGTAACGGCGCGTTGCTCGGGCATACACAGCCAAGCAACTGCACTTGCAACCTCATTTGGCTGCACAAAGCGCTTCTGTGGATTGCCTGCTAGGTACATCGCCTTTACATCGCGCTCTGTGCGACCTGTCTTCTTTGATACGTCCTTTATTGCTCGGGTTAGCAGATCAGTATCAGTGAACCCTGGGCAGACTGCATTGACTGTAACTCCAGCACTCGCAACCTCTAGAGCCAGCGATCGGGTTAATCCAATCAAGCCATGCTTTGCAGCACAATATGCTGCAACATACGGATAGCCTGAAACGCCCGCGGTGCTAGCTATCGAGATTATACGTCCACACTTTTTAGCGAGCATATCCGGCAAAACATTTTGGCAACACCAAAAGACGCTGGTCAGATTTACATCGAGGATCTGTTGCCACTCACTAGTAGCGATCTTGAGAAATGGCTTGCTCTCAGCTTGCCCGGCGTTGTTCACCAGGACGTGGATCTCTCCGTTCTGTTTGCGTGCTGATTCAAACGCTTTGGTTAGCTCCCGCGCCTTCGTCAGATCCGCTACAGCGCAGTGAACCGGGACCTTGTAATCCTTTTCAAGCTCCTTCTTTGCCTTACTTAGGGCGGCTTTGTCGCGCGCGATTAGGGTAAGGGAATAGCCCAGCGCACCAAGGCGTTGTGCCACAGCGAACCCGATGCCGCGATTGCCACCGGTAATGACACAGTGTTTAGTATCACAGTGCTGCATACCCTGCTTTTTTTCTTTGACGCTCATTTAGTGGATCCAATGATTTGCTGGGCGCGTTGGATATTTGTTTCAAGTTGCCGTTTTGCTGACTCGTACTGCTTTGGCCAAGTAATACCAGAGTATCCTAGTTCAGCAGCTGCACGTAAAGTCCAGTGCGGATCGGCCAGATGCGGGCGTGCAAGTAGGCACAGATCAGCCCGTCCGGCAGCAACGATGCTATTTACATGATCTGCTTCGAAGATATTCCCAACGGCCATAGTAGCAACTCCGACCTCTGTTCGAATCCTGTCGGCAAATGGAGTCTGGTACATGCGGCCGTAAATGGGCTTCTGGTTGCGCGAGACCTGGCCTGTCGAGACATCGATTGCATCGACATCGCATTCACGAAACATTGCGGCGATCTTTACGGCATCCTCAATTGTGGTTCCACCAGGAAGCCAATCTACGGCAGAGATGCGCACTGAGATCGGTTTCTCGGCGGGCCACGCAGCACGTATCGCTGAGAAGATCTCCAAGGGAAACCGCAATCTATTCTGGATACTTCCGCCGTATTCGTCACTCCGTTTGTTTGTTACCGGAGAGATAAAACTCGAAAGTAGGTAGCCGTGAGCGCAATGCAGCTCCAGCATGTCGAAGCCAGATTGGTGACCTAAAGTTGCTGCTCTAACAAAATCCTCGCGCACCTTCTCCATATCGCTGCGGGTCATCTCGCGCGGTGTCTGATTCTGTGGGCCGTACGGAATGGGTGATGGCGCAATGACCTCCCAATTGTCATGTGCCAGTGGCTCATCGATCCCCTCCCATGCGACGCGGGTTGAACCCTTCGGTCCAGAATGCCCGAGTTGTAGACAAAACTTTGCCGGACTATTGGAATGCACAAAATCAACTATGCGCTTCCAGGCGCCGACATGTTCGGGAGTATAGATCCCAGTACATCCTGGAGTGATCCGGGCAGTTGGCGAGACATTTGTCATCTCGGTAAAGATCAGTCCGGCACCACCTAGCGCTAGCGAACCGAAGTGCACCAGATGAAAATCGCTAGGAGTTCCTTCAACGGCTGAGTACATCGCCATTGGGGACACAGCGATGCGGTTACTGAGCTCCATGTCGCGCAGTTTAAACGGTAGGAACATCGGTGCGAGCGGAGAGCTAGTTTCCTTATCTGTAGCACGCGCGGCGAGCCATATCTCGTAACCTTCCAGGTAGGTTCTATCGCGCACTCGCAGATTCTCGTGGCTGACGCGCTGGCTGCGCGTCAAAAGGCTGTAATTAAACTGTTCCGGTTCGAGGCGCGACTTTAACGCGACATTCTCAAACCACTCGGTACTATTACGGGCGGCGTTCTGGAGCTTTAGTACCTCTATGCGGCGTTCCTTTTCGTAGATTGTAAGGGCTTCACTAAGCTCATCATGGCTGTTAACGGCACTGCAAAGGGCGATTGCACTCTCCATCGCCAGTTTTGTTCCCGAACCGACCGAAAAGTGAGCCGTAGCCGCGGCATCTCCAAGTAGAACTATATTCTTATGATGCCAATGCTGGTTGTTGACCTGCTGGAAGTTGATCCAGGCCGCCGATCCTCGCAGGTGGGCACTATTGGTGATCAGTTTATTGCCATCCAGATGCTTGGCAAATAGCTTCTCGCAGAACGCGATACTCTGCTCACTACTCATTTCGTCAATTCCAGCAGCTTTCCAAACCTCTTCACGGCATTCAACTATGAATGTGCTGGTCTCCTTGTCAAAGCGATAACAGTGCGCCTGAAACCAACCCCACTTGGTCTCCTCAAATAGGAATGTAAAGGCCTCAAAAAGGCGCTTTGTCCCCAGCCAGGTGAAGCGGCACAGACGCTTCTGAATCTCTGGTTCAAAGAACTCAGCGAACTGGAGTCGAGTTTTACTGAAGATGCCATCGGCAGCGACGATTAGGTCTGCATCGCAATCTGTCTCGATCTGATTAATCTCCCAACCAAACTTGATCTTTACGCCAAGCTCAAGCGCGCGTTCCTCTAGGATCGTGAGTAGCTTTTGACGCGAGATTCCACAGAAACCGTGTCCTGTAGTCCGAACGCTACGATCGCGGAAGAGAACCTCGATATCGTCCCAATGCGCTAGGGAATCAACGATCGCGGTGCTAGTTCGTGGGTCGGCGGCAAGGAAATTGCGAATCGTCGCATCCGAGAAAACCACCCCCCAACCAAAGGTGCTACCCCGAGGGTTTCTCTCAAAGATCTCAATTTCATGCGCCGGATTCGCCTTCTTCATGAGAATAGCGAAATAGAGCGCTGCGGGCCCAGCGCCGATACAGGTAACTTTCACGTTCAGTTCTCCGCAATAGGGTTCATCGGGCGGACAAAGGGTACCAGGAAAAGATCTGAAATAGTAGGCTCATTAGGGTGTCCAGAAAGCTTTGTTCTTTGCTCTTTAGGCCACTTACTTGATACAGTTTTTTGCCTGTCTAACCAGAGAACGTGCGCGATATGAGTAACCCCGATATGAGGAACACAGGAGAGAGATTAACCTACGGAAGCTATCTAGAGCTGGACAGGATATTGAATTCGCAGACGCCGCAGAGCGGACTCTCAGGCAAGCCAGCGCACGATGAGATGTTCTTCATCATTGTTCATCAAACCTATGAGCTTTGGTTTAAACAGTACCTGCACGAGCTCAATTCAGTTATCGAGATGTTTAACGGCAACTTTGTCGATGAGATGAACATTGGGATTTCGATTGCAAGGTTGCAACGTGTCGTCGAGATCGAGAAGTTAATGATTGAACAGATCAAGGTGCTCGAGACCCTTGCGCCCCTTGATTTTTTAGACTTCCGAAATTTTCTTGGGACGGCTTCAGGATTTCAAAGTGTTCAATTTAGAGAGATCGAACATAAATTGGGCCTAAAGCATGAGCAGCGAGAGAAGTATAATGCGGGGGATTATTACGCAGACTACGGCGCCAAGGACCAACAGCTCGTCAAGGCGTTGCAAGGCCTACCTACCCTCTTTGATGTCATTGAACGTTGGCTAGAACGCACTCCGTTTCTTGACACAGAAGGATTTAATTTTCTCAAGTCGTATCGGGCGTCATTCGCAAAGATGGTGCAGGAGGATCGGACTATGATTGAGAGTAGTCCCGCAATCACAGAGTCTGAGAAGCAGTTGCGCTTGCAGATGATCGCCAAAACCGAGTCCTATTTCGCTACCGTTTTAGATCCTGAAAGTTATGAGGTTCTGCGTGAGCAGTGTGTTTTGCGTCTTTCGCATAAGGCCTGTCTGGCCGCTCTGTTCATCACGCTCTATCGGGATATGCCCATTCTGCAGATGCCTTATAGATTATTGGCGACGCTGTTGGATGTCGATGAGTACCTGACCCTATGGCGCTATCGCCATGCTTTGATGGTTTTGCGAATGGTCGGCAACAAGATGGGCACCGGCGGCTCGACGGGAAATGATTACCTGAGGACAACAGTTGAGAAGCACAAGGTGTTCTCTGACCTGTTTAATCTCTCAACTCTATTAATTTCACGCTCTCAGCTACCAACTCTCGACGCGGAATTGGTAAAGAAGTTGGGCTTTTATTATTCAACTCTGTGAATTTAGCACTATGAACGATCTGAATGGCCAGATTCGCATTGACGCAAGAAAATATGCCGTATGCTTTAGCCATGCAATCGATATCTCGATCCCGATTCGAGGGACTGGTGAGGGGGTGCTTGCTTTTGGTGCAGGCCATCCTCAGATAAGTGCACTAGAGGTTGGTAGCTACGTTGGAGATGTAAGGCGCGGGGGTTCCTGCAACTGCTCGACTGTTTCAATTACACCGCATTGTCACGGAACACATACGGAGAGTATGGGGCATATCACCTCTGAGCCGATCTTTGTAACGGAAGTTCTGCCAGCCACATTTTTTGTCGCGCAACTTATTACGATCATGCCACAGCTTACGCCAGGTGCAGATCGGATCATCACCCGCGAAGCAGTTCAGAGAGCATTTTCTCTGAGCATGTCGTCTAACGCATTGATAATTCGCACGCTACCCAATTCCGATAAGAAGCTCTCGATGAACTACACCGGCACAAACCCGCCATACCTTGATTTTGCGGCGGCGGTATTTATCGCAGAGAAGGGGATTCAGCACCTGTTGGTAGATACGCCAAGCCTCGACCGCGAAGACGATGGCGGAAAACTAGCCGCTCATAGATCTTTTTGGAGTAAGGGGCGGGAGCGCTGCACCGTTACCGAGCTTGTTTATATTAGGGAAGAGATAGTAGATGGATTCTACCTACTCGATCTGCAGGTGGCGCCAATTCTATCTGATGCTGCACCGAGCAGGCCGATGCTATTTCCGATTGAGCTGGCTTGAGAAGTCCGATTGGACTGCGACCTTTGATTATCGCTATAGCGGTTTGCAAGACTATTAAGTCGTTCAGGACTTTTGCAAACCGCCATAGGAATAAATCTAGCTGCATACCGTAAATGGTATCAATATGGTTACCAAATGTTCCCACTCGTCGTGGCTAATGTCTCGATACTCAACGCCATAATCCAGTTTAATTGAAGTAATGTAAGCCGACGATACCGGAAAAATAATACCAGCACCGAGAGTCCAGACATTATAGTTTGCTGACCCATTCAGATCATTTAGTTCGACACTATAGCATTTGTAATTTGCCAGACCAGCATACCGATAGCCCGCACGCAGAACGCTCCAGTGGTTAAGTTAGTGCTCTAATCCAACTCGAGCATCAAATATATTTCCATTCTCATTTCCTCCGACTACATTGGCTGGAATCGAGCTAACTACATCACCGTCAGAGCTCAGATGACGATAGCCCACGCCAACTGCAAGGGAAGTAGCAGGTCTAAACTGATAACTCATTCCAGCATCAATGCCTGCCTCGAATGTGTTAGACGATTCGCGAATTCCCGGACCATACAGCGCATGGTGCTCGCCATCACCAACGAAGAAAGAAGAACCAAACGCTAGATCAGGAGACGATCTCCTAAGCTCACCCAGGGAATAATAAGGTAGGATGAGGTAGAAATTCTTATAACCCACAAACATATCAGTATGATACGACACATGACGACATAAGAGTGGATTATCAGGCCAGCCTAGTTACGAATCTAGCCTATCGGGATGGCGAGCGGATCAAGTTTTTGGATTTGACGGATGAAGTGGATGCGACCAAGACAGTAGTGGATGGTCAACCACGTAATCCGCTTAGATGTTTTGAGCTCGCCCAGCGCTTGACGGCGTTAGGATTCTAATAGTTGTAAAATCAATTAGTTGAGCCTGCGATATATTACCACAACAAGTGGATCAATTAATCCCAACGGCACGATTATATCTTTGTCTTGCGGTACTAGCGAACGATCTAAACTGATAAGTAGTTAAATATGCCAATCATAGTCGCATTATCATCAATTGTAAAAATTTTAATGGTGATCGACGCTGCGCGAAAGGGCGCGAGCTGCATCTGGTTTTCAATTATTATTGTGGTGCCGTGCGGCGAATGGATCTATTTCTTTGCCGAAAAAATTCATGATCCTGAGTTTCTTCCGCTGCGCCGTGCTTGGGAGCGATTAATCCAGCGTCGAACTTCATTGAAGGAATTACGTTACCGCTACAGTGTTTCACCGACACCTGTAAATACTAAAGAGCTCGCCCTTCGCTTGGTAGAAGAAGAGTTGGAGAATGAAGCGTTGCCATTGATTGATGAGCTACAAAAGAGGGAGCCTACGGATAAAGAGGCACGCTATCTGCGCGCAGTGATCTATCGCAAACAATCAAAAGTTTGTGAAGCAACTGAACTATTACAGATGTTAGTTAGTGAAGATCCAACATTTAAGAATAACCGAGCTTCAGAGCAACTCGTTGAGGTCAATCTTGCCGGAGGCCTTCCGCATAACGCAGTCACTGAGGCTCGCGAGCTGTGTAAACGTTCCGGGCGAGTAACTCATGCATTGATTTTAGCGCGCGCGCTTCATGCAAGTAAGGAGTACGATGCCAGCCTGCGCGCGATTGATCACGCGCTAGCTGATTATGCTCATTCGCCGCATTTTTATAGACGAATCGAAAAGGGTGCTGCGCGTGCGGCGCGAAAGTTTCGCAAAACTGTACTCGGTCAGAGTAGCTGTGCCGCATCGACCTGCTAATATGCCACTCGTGATTGAGATTTACGTTTTTACCACTGAATTTTGTCACGAGAGGCATATAGTGAGGCGGAGCCGAATCAACAACAGATATTAGCCCTAGCTTTAAAGATACAGTAAGCGCCGTAGGTGCTTTCGAGAAAGGAAATTCAAGGCGAATACCTTTCTTGACGCTCTTCGAGCCCTATTTGTTTGGAGTGGCATATGTATCTTTGGTTCGCCATCCGGCTCACAATATAGCCCTCTATGATACTTACTTGGGAAAACGTAAAATTCAACTGAGAGGGCTATACACGTTTTAGGACGTTGTTGAGGCAAAGCTAAGGGGGGAGCCAATCTATCTAGATCTTAAGTATAAATAGAATAAAAGCTGTGCAGCGGCTATATCTCTCAGACAAGGGTGCACAGGAGTTTTCGAAGAAGGCGCGAGAAGTTTGATAGATACAAACGATCTAAAAATAACGCTTGCGGACGTTTCAGCTATTCTACTTGAGAGACACCGATCACGCTCATTCTTCATTTCGACATCGTTGCTAGAAAAACTTCGAGGGAAGCCTTGCCGTTAGTGATGCGGTTTAACTAAGACAGGGCCGGATCACACTGGCTGCATGATCCGGAAGACAAAACTATCGCCATAGGTGTGACTAAGTTACTTACTGCGCCAAACCAACCGTTCTCTCGTTGGGAGGACGTAAAGGCTGTTATTCCTTACAGTCGGGCTCGAACGTGCGCTTTCATCAAACTGCGGCTACAAAATCTTCAATCTGTGCCCAGACAAAATATTTATGCACACTATTTCAATTGGTTAGCGAAGACTTTCAGTGTCCTTTTCATCCTCTGGCCGCATGTGAATCGCCAAGGTCTTCATTTCATAATTTGGTGGTGGCGACGACCCTGGCCGCGTCACTGTTGGCAGGCGGCTTGCGACAGACCGAACAGAAGTAGTCCGCCTACGTCCACTTAACTAGCTTTTTTGAGGTCGTATATGTCATTCTATAGCGATTATCAAAAGTCGGTGCCAATAAAATTGGCAAGCCTTTTGAATCTAATCGCTATAGGTTGTTCTTTTGATTCGCTTTCGCGAATCTACAGCGGTTTGCAAAAGCTATTATATCGCTCGCGACTTTTGCAAACCGCTATAGTGTCCCATTAGAACATCTGAAGGAGGTATTTTTAATGGTGTCTCAGAACCTGCAGGACGTGAGTAAGGCCAGGGGCGGAGTAAATGGCCTAGTTGTGAGTTCTAGCTTGGCATTTTTGTTTTTTAATTCTCCACGATCCTCCTCGCAGATTGACTCTTCCACTCCCAATCCGAGTACACCTTTGGTTTACAACAACGGGGTAAAGAGAAGCAAAGCTAATGAAGTGCCCACAAATTCTATCAGACGGCCAGGTGAGTTAAGTGGAGAAAACCAAACAGGTAGCCCGGTACCCACAACTGTTATAGGCAATACAGGTAGGCCTCCAAATAATGTATTACAAACTCCCTCAGAGACACTGCCAACTTTTGACAGCCCACCGGACGACTCAGAAAATGATTCCAATGATTGCTTGGGTGAAGGGGCTTATCGCAGAGGAATGAAACGGTATGGACTAGAGCTTACGCCGGATTGGCGAGATTTTCTAGAAGCCTATAGAACAACAAACCAGGGGGAACTTAAAGTTGGATTAGTGGAACTACTTATGCCAGTACTGCGTAGAACACCCGGCGGAGTTGTGATTGCTATTATGAATACAATATCGGTGGAATTCATCGGTACCCACACTAGTGAAGTTTATGGAACAACCTTTATGTATGAGCTGTCGGATTTAGAAAATGGGGGAAGTACTACAATTGCTACCACAAACTCATTTTATGAGCTCGATCCCAATATTAATTGGAATTTTATAGGTTATCCGATTGGACACGATCAAAGTGAGGATAGTGCTTTGGTGGGGTCATTCATGCCTAATTAAAAATGGGAGTTTAGTTACTGGAGCGGGGCCACTTTCTCCTAATTCCTAATTGTATTGAGACCCTATAGAGACTTAAAGG
>Ga0163151_10009918_pt1 | contig 10209 bp, 9 predicted proteins | sample OliLakLV19MP5IB2_FD_145596 | JGI IMG/M metagenome (GOLD analysis project Ga0163151, IMG submission 145596) | Freshwater microbial mat bacterial communities from Lake Vanda, McMurdo Dry Valleys, Antarctica - Oligotrophic Lake LV.19.MP5.IB-2 | ecosystem: Environmental > Aquatic > Freshwater > Lake... | reverse complement strand
GGGTCGAAGTGCTTGAGGCTCGTATTTCGTACCTCGCGTATGCGCCGGAGATCGCTGCAGTCATGCTTCGCCGGCAGCAGGCCTCGGCGATCATCGCTGCACGGCAGAAGATTGTGGAGGGCGCGGTTGGGATGGTCGAGATCGCGCTCAAATTGCTCGAAGAACGCTCCATTGCAACCCTCACCGCCGAAGAGAAGGCGCGAATCGTCGGCAACTTGCTCGTTGTCCTCTGCAGCGATCACGGGGCACAGCCGGTCATTCCGACGGCAATCAACTGAGGCACATGAACTCTCTGCCGGTCATCGGCATCGTTGGCGGGATCGGCAGCGGCAAGAGCGTCGTCGCGTCGATGTTCCGCGAAGAAGGCTGCGTTGTGAGTGACTCCGATCTTCTCGCCCACGCCGCACTGGGTGATCCGGCGGTGCGCGACACGCTGGTGTCGTGGTGGGGGCCAAGCGTGCTCAGTGCGGCCGGCACGATCGATCGCGGCGCCGTTGGTCGAATTGTTTTTGCCAACACAGACGAGCGACGACGTCTTGAAGGCGTCATTCATCCCTGGATCGGACGCGAGCGCGAACGCGCTTTTGCCGCCGCCCTTCCCAGCACAAGAGCCTGCGTGATCGACGCCCCACTCCTCTTTGAAGCGGGTCTCCGTGACGCCTGTAATCTTGTCGTTTTTGTCGATGCGACTCGAGCGGTTCGGCTCAATCGGGTGAAATCGCGCGGCTGGAACGAGGCCGAGTTGGCACGGCGCGAGTCGGCGCAATGGAATCTCGACCGTAAACGAGCGGTGTCCGACATCATCATTCGGAACGAGGGCGACCTCGTAACGCTCCGGGAACAGGTGCGCGCAGTCTTAGCAAAGGCCGCATCCGCTTGACCGGATCGAACGATTGCGCCATGATGCCACGGTCATGCGGTCGGGTCGCCGGGAAATGATTCCGGGACCGCCGCGAAAAGCGCGGCGCTCTTATGAGCGCTGCCCGGCTCTGCCCGGCACTGTCCTGACGTTGGACGGTCGGAGCATCGCCAGCCCAACAGCGTCAACTGCAACGTGCATTGACAGGATTGTCTTCGCCACTCGCGCGGTGCTTGCCGCGCGAGTCGAAACGTCAAAGGTACAGGGATCGTTATGAGCGGAAAGACCGGTCGTCGTCGGCGTCGCAAGGGTGGAAGCGGTGGTAGTGGAGGTGGGGGGGGTGGAGGCATGTCGCATGCTCCGGCGATGCCAACGGTGACGTTGACGCCAGGCTCGGTGCCGTCCGATGAGCAGCTTGAACAGGAGGCTCTTGCGCTCGAGCAGGAGATCCAAGGCAAGTACGACATCGCGAAGAAGGACGACCTGAATCTCGCGATGCTTCAGCGCATGACCGGCGAAGAACTCGCCAAGCTCGCGAAGAAGGAAGGGCTCGAAGAAGTTTCGATCCCGAAGCAGCGGCTCGTGTTTGAGATCCTCAAGCAGCGAGCAAAGAAACACGGGTTAATGGTTGCGGAGGGGACGCTTGAAGTGATGCCCGATGGATTCGGGTTCCTTCGCAGCCCCGAATACTCGTATCTCCCGTGCGCCGACGACGTGTACGTCAGTCCGTCGCAAATTCGCCGATTTGGCCTTCGCAAAGGGCAAGTCGTGAAGGGGTTGATCCGCCCCCCGAAGGAAGCAGAGACGTACTTCGCACTCCTGCGCGTGGAGAGCGTGAACGGTCGCGATCCGGCAGTGCTGCACGATCTGCCGACCTTCGAGAACTTGACCCCGCTGCACCCGAACAAGCGGATTCAGCTCGAATTGCTTGGTCAGCCGAACAAGATCGAGACGCGCATCATCGACATGGTCACGCCACTTGGCTTCGGGCAACGCGCGCTCATCGTCGCACCGCCGCGCACCGGCAAGACCGTCATCTTGCAGCAACTCACGAACGCCATTGCGACGAACCACCCCGACGTGCACATCATCGTGCTGCTCATTGACGAGCGGCCCGAAGAAGTCACGGACTTCCGGCGGAACACGCCGAAGCGCGTCGAGGTTGTTGCGAGCACGTTTGACGAAGAGGCGACGCGACACATTCAGGTCGCCGAAATGGTGACCGAGAAAGCGCGGCGCATGGTTGAGTTCGGCGATCATGTCGTGATTCTGCTCGACTCGATCACCCGCTTGGCACGCGGCTACAACAACGCGATGCCAAACTCGGGCAAGATCGGCTCGGGCGGCGTGGACACGTCAGCGCTCATCAAGCCGAAGAAGTTCTTCGGTTCAGCGCGCAATATCGAGCACGGTGGATCGCTCACGATCATCGGTACGGCGTTAGTCGATACCGGCAGCCGCGCCGATGAAGTCATCTTTGAAGAGTTCAAGGGCACCGGCAATGCCGAACTGCATCTCGACCGCAAGCTCGTCGAGAAGCGCATCTATCCAGCGATCGACGTGTCAGCGAGCGGCACGCGGCGCGAAGAGTTGCTGCTCGACACCAAAGAACACGAACTCATCGTGCGCCTGCGGAAGGTCATCAGTGATATGAATGTTGTCGAGGCGATGGAGCTGCTGAAGACGCGCCTCGGGAAGACGAAGAGCAACGCTGAGTTCCTCATGACGATGAATATGGGGTAAGCCGGACATGGATCTCACCCACCCATTTCGCTGGCTGCGCTGGCGGCTCCAGCTTGCGGCGATCGGAGTTCGGGTCCGTCCGGCGGTAACGCTGCCGATCACCTTCGAAGGCCGCAACTGGCCGATTCCGACCGGCGTGATTCGCCCGAGCGACATCTGTTACTGCGGGGGCGTTGGTGAGGAGATCGATCTTGAGCTGTGGTTCGCGCGAGTGTGCAAGGCAGATGTGTTCGCGTTTGATCCGACGCCGCGCGCGATTGCGTTTGTCGAGCGACTCAAGGACCGGCCGAAAAACCTCGTGTTCAAGCCATACGGGCTGTGGTCCGAGGACACATCGATGCGCTTTTACGCCCCAGACGATCCGACCTGGGTCTCGCATTCGGTCGAACATCCCCGCGCAAACGACGGCCGGGCATACTTCGACGCACCATGCCTGCGTTTGAGCACGATCATGAGAGAGTTCGGTCATGATCGCATCGACGTCCTCAAGATGAACATCGAAGGTGCCGAATCAGCGGTGCTCGACAACATGATGCGAGAAGGGATCCGCCCCAGAATGCTTACGCTCACCTTCGAAGGCAAGAACCGCGTCAGTAAGACAGCCCGCTATGTTCGCGAACTTGATCGATACGGACTGGTGTTCGTCGCGCGCAACCTCTGGGTGTTCACGTTCGTTCGCAAGGACTGTCTCCCCTCTTAGACGTGACACGCTGCATGTGCGTCGCGCGTAGTCTCGCCTTCACTTCTCTTCTTTGATGGGTAAGCGCTGATGGCTTCATACAGCGATGGAAAGCCTCGAGTCGTTGCGGCTCCGACTCTCAAGGAACGCGTGTATCCCGAAGCGCGATTCGGAGGCTTCACGCGCTGGGACGGAGCTATCGCGTTCCTCAATCGCGTCCACTCGCTGCTCCCCGAACGCGGTGTGGTGCTCGATGTTGGTTGCGGTCGAGGTGCTGCTCAGGACGATGCTTGCCGGTGGCGCCAGCATCTGGCCGATCTTCGCGGCGAGGATCGCAGAGTCATCGGAATCGACGTCGACGTGGAAGCTGGCCGGAGTAACCCGATCATCGATGAGTTCCGCGAGATACCGGCGAGCATGCGCTGGCCGGTCGACGATGCGAGCGTCGATCTCGCGCTTGCTCGCTCCGTGCTTGAGCATGTCCCAGACCCCGAGGCATTTTTCCGTGAGCTGTCGCGGGTTCTCAAGCCCGGGGGTGTCTTCGCGGCGCACACGCCGAACCGCTTTGGTTACCCAGCCGTGGTCGCCTCTCTGGTACCGAACCGGTACCACGCCAAGGTCGTTGAAAAAGCGCAGGGCGACCGCGAGGAGCAGGACGTGTTCCCGACGCTCTTTCGCTGCAACACCAAGCGCAGATTGCGATCGCTGTGCGCTGAGCAAGGGCTGGACCCGTACGTCTACGCGTGGGAGGCGGAACCGGGCTATCTCTCGTTCTCGCCGTTCCTTTACCGCGTCGGTGCAGTCGTACACCGATTGATTCCGCAGCCGATGCAGTCCGTCTTGTTTGTGTTCGCCCGGCGGCCCTGAGGCAGCTCACCTTTGAGAGTGCGTCTGTGGCGCCAGCAAATTGCCGGTCGGCGCGGTGAGGGTCGCACAGTCAACGGAATCGACATCGATGTGGCTGCTATCCCTCAGCCGGTCTAGGCGGTGTTTTTCGTGTGTGCTCGTGGGAGCTGAATGCACTGATCTGCTCGGTGAGGGCCGCGGTTTCGGCTGCGCCCCATTCCGTCCGTCCTTGCGTCAGCGCGCGCTGCTGTACGACCTGCGCTGCGGGCACGATGTTTCGGATCCAGCTCGCGGTCATCGCGATCGACCAAGCAAAGCTGTAAGTCGTGGGAGGCACTCGGCGTCGAGCGCGCAAGTCATCGATGACTCGCCGAACGACGCGCCGATCCACGAAGTCAGCAATCGGAGAGTCAGGACCGACGGCTGATTCCAGCCGCTCAAGAAACGCACTACCGCCGAAGTTCTCAAAATCTGGAGACGAAAAACCGGACTTCGGGCGGATCACCGCCTCGCGTGGAGCGGATTGAAGCAAGAGCAACTTCAGCGCGTGTTTGGGCGCCATACTTCCCGGCCATCGCTGCGCGCGTCGTAAGGCGAACTTCACAACTCGCTCAGCGAGGAACGGGTAGCGAATCGAGCACTGTGCGTCGGCAAAGTGCGAGAAGTTCTTATGCGCGAAAACCCCAGCGCAGACGAGGCCCAAGTCTGCAAGCGGGATGCGGGCAAACGAGTCATCTCTTGGACGAACCGGATCGATCCAGGTTTCCATCGCTCCAGTGACTTCCGCAAGGTCATTGGGGTCGACGCGCAAGCCGAACCCGAGCATCGAGTGCTGCGCGATTGATGCGCTGAGTTTTGGCATCGTGTACAGGCGATGCGCGATTCGTGTTGCGCGCTCGAGACGACCAGTCGATCGCCACAAGCCAGCGTTGACGTACGCGAACGATGCGAGTGCTTTCATCGCGCGCGGGATGCGGTTGATTCGCGCGTACGCGCGAGATTTCGCGAAGAGTCCGAACGCGCCATCCGCCCCAGTGCCATCAAGTACAGGACGCGACGTGCCGTAGCGATCCAACACGTGCGATACGAGGTAATGCGTTGGAATCGCAGAGTGGTCGCAGAACGGCTGGTGATAGCGAAATGCGGCGCCGTCGAGGATCTCTGCAACCCCGTTCTCGTGCCCGCGTACCGAGTCGAACTCGAATTTCAATCCCGCATTGATCGCGTGAGCCGCGATGGTGTCGGGCGAGTTGTCGCCGAATGAGTAGTGGACCAGCGAAGTGTTAGAGAACCCGAGGCGCTTGAGTCGAGACGCCAGAACACCCGAATCCACGCCGCCAGAAAAGAGCAGAATCGGATCGGCAACACAGGCTTCCTCAAGCTCGGCGTCGATCGCGTGCGCGAGCGCGTCGATCTGCGCGGCGACAGGTAGGTAATCGTCCTCGGGCAGTAGTTCCGGCCACTCGACCGACGGACTGGCGCGCATGCGGAAGTCACGCAAGTCGACGTGCGTCGTGTAGCCCGGAAGGAACGTGCGCTTCTCAACAAACGTGGTGAGCGGAGGGACGACCGCACCGTAGAGGAGGAGCGAGAGGACACCACGGGGATCGAGCCGCATCTCCGGGCGATGCACCATTCGCGCGTCACCGGAAATCACGAGGCGGTCCCTGTCAATCGCCCAGTACAGAAGGTCGACGCTCGGAAACGGGGAGAAGACCGTGAGAGTTTGCCCTTCGAGCACTACCGAGCCGCCGTGCTGGTACCGCACGGCGGTCCGAGGCCAAGCCGAACCACAGCGCACGACAAGGATTTCCGGGTCCATTTTGGTCATGCTAGCTGCTAGGCCCGAGTTGCCAAGCGGAGTAACGCTGGCCAGTGCGATCTAATTCTGCGTGTCGTCGCGGCCCGCCGAAGTAAGCTTGCGTACAGAGAGGGGTAGGGGAGATGTCGGTGCGGTGTCGGGTCGGGTCCGTGCGGGGCCCTGCTCGGGCCACTTCCGACTCTGTTCCGATTCAGTTCCGGGCTCGCTTCGCCTCCGGAGACTCTTCCGTGACCGACCGACACTGTTTCCTTCATCGTTCTCGCGCGATTGCCTCTGCGCCGCGCGGGATGTCGCTCGTCGAGATCATCGTCGTGATTGGCGTGATCGTGCTCCTGGTCGCCATCCTGCTGCCCGGCCTCTCGGTCGCGCGGCGAAACGCGATCGCCGCCAAGAGCCAGAGCAACCTGCGGCAAATCCATACCTATCTGACCGAGTACTCAACCAGTAACCGCGACACGCTTGTCCCGGCCGCGTTTGACTACTCGGCACAGGCCGGCGACCCGCGGGTCACAGTCCGTTCACCCTCACCGCCGGGAGTGAACCCGCCGCTCGGAGACCCTTACAAGGGTTCTTGGTCCGACATTTTGTGGGCGTATAACAAGATCGGCCCGCTGAACCCCACCGGTGACGCGGGAGATTACGACTATCGGTTCGATTCACCCGACGCCGCTTTCTACGACAAAGACCCGGATGAGTCGTCGAACGTCCTGCGATCAGCCGCCAAAATGACGAAAACGGTTGGTGGCGATGGAGCGTTCCCCTTCGGAACCGGTTCCTTGCAGACCGAGAAGGATCAGCCTGGCTACTTTGCGGCGAATCACTTCTTCGACCTCACCACCAACGGCAGCCTTTGGTACACGACGGGCCAGATCAAACGACCCGCTATGTCGGCCTACTTGGTGGACTCCTTCGGCGGTGAGGTGACGACGCTGACCGGCTCGTCACCAGCGCAGTACCAGCTTGAGTACATCGACTTCCGATATCCCGGTGACCTTGCGAGCATGCTCCTGCTCGATGGCCACGTCGAAAATCAGCCTGCGTGGGACTCGCTGCGCGACCTCGAGCAGTCGCGGCAGATTCGCTTCTTGAAGCTAGACCAACAGCAGGCGTTCTGATCGGGCGTGAACCGCTTGGGGATGGTCGCCTCCTCTTGCGATCCGTTCGAGCATCGTTACACTACTCGCTCCACCGTCCCGAAAGGGGCGGTTTTTCATCGGTGGCTGATTTCGAGTTTGTGAGCCATGTTGCGATTCGCGCTCGTGCACTCAGGACGCTCGAAAACTGCTCGGATGAAGGGTGTGCGCCGGGCCGACGGCCGGTGCGCGCGGAGCATTCCGTCGGTTCGGGCGACGCGCCGGACGTCGAACGGACGGAGCATTACGACAAGCCTCTGCTCGTCTGTACGGAGTAGTTTGTCTTGGATCTTGGATCGATACCGGCGTGCCAGCGTGCGTTTCATGCTGGATGAGCGTGCCACCGTAGCTCAGTGGTAGAGCACACCCTTGGTAAGGGTGAGGTCGTGGGTTCAAGTCCCATCGGTGGCTCTGGTGTCTCCGCTTCGTTCGCTCCATCGGGTTCGCTCGATCGAGTCCGCACGGTCGGCACACCTTTCACGAGATCGAGATACTGTCGTTCGCGTCGTTTTCTGACCCGTCCCACAAACGCCCCACTTTCAGTCCAGTTTCAGACCAGCTGCAACCAGTTGCAGACCAGTCGCGGACTGGCACGCCCTCTCTGTCGGAGTACCTCATGGCCAAGGAAAACTTTGTCCGTACGAAGCCCCACGTGAACGTGGGCACCATCGGTCACGTCGATCACGGCAAGACTACGCTCACCGCAGCGATCACGGTTGTCCAAGCGGCGAAGGGTCTTGGAAAGCCGACGACATACGACCAGGTCGCGAAGGCGTCGGAGTCGGAAGGTCGTCGCGATCCGACCAAGATCGTCACGATTGCCACCAGCCACGTTGAGTATGAGAGCGCCAAGCGCCACTACGCTCACGTCGACTGCCCCGGCCACGCCGACTACGTGAAGAACATGATCACTGGTGCCGCCCAGATGGACGGCGCGATTCTCGTCGTGTCGGCCTCGGACGGTCCGATGCCGCAGACCCGCGAGCACATTCTGCTCGCCCGCCAGGTCGGTGTGCCGAGCGTCGTCGTGTTCCTGAACAAGGTCGACCTCGTCGATGACGCCGAGCTTCTCGACCTCATCGAGCTTGAGGTGCGCGAGCTCCTCAACAAGTACGACTTCCCTGGCGACACGACGCCGATCATCCGCGGCGCAGCGTTTCCAGCGCTGACGAATCCGAAGGATCCTGAGAAGATCAAGTGCATCGCTGAGCTCATGGACGCGCTCGACACGTTCGTGCCCGAGCCGATGCGCGAGACCGACAAGCCGTTCCTCATGTCGATCGAAGACGTGTTCTCGATCAAGGGCCGCGGCACCGTTGCCACCGGTCGTATCGAGCGCGGGCTCGTGAAGGTCGGCGAGGAATGTGAAATCGTCGGACTTCGCGCCGACACGCGTAAGACGACGGTCACCGGCGTCGAGATGTTCCAGAAGACGCTCGACTTCGGACAGGCGGGCGACAACGTCGGCTGTCTGCTCCGCGGCGTCGAAAAGGACGACATCGAGCGTGGCCAGGTGCTCTGCAAGCCGGGAAGCATCAAGCCCCATACGCAGTTCGAAGCACAGGTCTACGTGCTTACGAAGGAAGAAGGCGGCCGTCACACGCCGTTCTTCACCGGCTACAAGCCGCAGTTCTACTTCCGCACCACTGACGTCACCGGCAAGCTTGAGTTGATGGGTGGCGCTGAGATGTGTATGCCCGGCGACAACGTCGCGGTGAAGGTTGACCTCGAAGAGAAGCCCGTCGCGATGGAAGTTGGCGTTCGCTTCGCAGTTCGCGAAGGCGGCCGCACCGTCGGTTCGGGCGTTGTAACCAAGGTTCTCAAGTGATTTCACGCCGCGGGCGCGAAGCCTGCGGCTGACATGTGCTGTCGCGATAAAACGTCGGTGCCGAGGTGGTCATCACGCGCCTCGGCACCGGCGGTACCGACGACGGCAGAAGAAGCGCCAGACAGCTGATTTCGACAGGATCCGAAGGAGCCACACCATGGCAAAGAAAGCAACCGATCGCGAGTACGTGTGGCTTCAGTGCACCGAGAACGGTGACCTGAACTACCGGACGAACATCCGCGTCAAAGGCGGAATCTCCGAGAAGGTCAAGGAGGGGTTCATGAAGTACAGCCCCCGCTTGCGGAAGCACACGCTTCACAAGATCAAGCGAAAGTAATCCAACCCAACTCTCCGCCCTCGCTCGGACGCACACACTGGAGTGCGCGAACGGGAGCTGAGTGTTAGGGGGCGAGGATAGATCGGCACTCAAGCGACTCGTCGCCAGTTGGCGAGACGCCGCTGAATCGAGCCTCTCCCGCTCTACGCCAGTAGCTCAATTGGTAGAGCAGCGGATTCCAAATCCGCAGGTTGAGTGTTCAAGTCACTCCTGGCGTGTTCTGCTCGCGGCTTCCTCAGGTCGTCTGAGGAGCACTTGCTGGCCTCGCACTCGTCCGTTGGGTTTGGGTTTTGGGCCGCACGTCGGCGAGCCAACAGGTGCGGGTTTCACCGGTCGATTTTCGACTCCTTCTCGGAGCCTCCATGGCCTCGGGCATCTACAAAAGCGGTCAGGGTTACTACACGCGAATGGGCACGGCAGTCAGTGCCTCGCTCATCGGTCTGCTCGGCCTCTATTGGCTCTGGGGCTACGCGCTCAAGTGGAAAGTAGGCACGGTCAACCCGACCTACGTCGCTGCCGCAACCGCGATCGTCCTTGGCGGAATCCTGACGTGGTTCGTCTATGACCTCGTCTTCCGTCGCCATTCGACGGGCGACTTCTTTATCGCGACCGAAGGCGAGTTGAAAAAGGTCAACTGGTCCACGCGCCGTGAATTGGTGGGGTCGACGATCGTCGTCATCACCACGATGGTGATAGTCACCATCTTCGTGTTCTTCGTCGACAAGATCTTCCTGATCTTCTTTGGTTGGATCCGCGTGATTGACCTTCCACCACCGTAATTGTCGCTGGTACGCCTCTTCCTTCCTGTTTCTCGTTTCCTCGTTCTCGTTCCCCCTTTCAGGCTTCTCGGCGCCAACGCACGGCCGATGCCAAGCGAGCCCATGCAGACCCCTTCATTCGACGAGATGCCGACCGAATCGTCGCCCGAGACGCACCCCGATCTGAGTCCGGGAGGCGACGGC
>Ga0163151_10009912_pt1 | contig 10214 bp, 6 predicted proteins | sample OliLakLV19MP5IB2_FD_145596 | JGI IMG/M metagenome (GOLD analysis project Ga0163151, IMG submission 145596) | Freshwater microbial mat bacterial communities from Lake Vanda, McMurdo Dry Valleys, Antarctica - Oligotrophic Lake LV.19.MP5.IB-2 | ecosystem: Environmental > Aquatic > Freshwater > Lake... | reverse complement strand
ATCTTCCATTTTACCCGTACCCGTTTCTATATGATATAATACCTTTTCCATCCATCCAGTTCCTTCACGACAGGGGCTGCATTGTCCACAGCTTTCATGGCGATAGAAGCGTGCAAAATTCCACGTGTTGCGAACGATGCACTGGTCTTCATCATATACTATAAATCCGCCCGAACCTAACATCGAACCAGTAGCAAAACCTCCGTCGCTCAACGATTCATAACTCATCAAACGATCTTCTCCTTTTGCGGTTTTGCATACTAAAAAATGTGGCAGGATGGGCACCGATGAACCACCGGGAACACACGCTTTTAATTTTTTCCCATTTTTAATTCCGCCACAATATTCATCACTATATAAAAACTCTTCTACCGGAATTCCCATTTCTATTTCGTATACTCCTGGTTTATTTATATTTCCGCAAGCAGAAATTAATTTCGTTCCTGTACTTTTTCCGATTCCAATTTTTGCATATTCATCGCCACCATCATTTATAATGGGAACAACGGCAGCTATAGTTTCTACATTATTTACTACGGTTGGTCTTTGCCACAATCCTTTTACAGCAGGGAATGGCGGCTTAATGCGAGGATTGCCGCGTTTACCTTCTAAGCTTTCTAACAAAGCGGTTTCTTCGCCACATATATAGGCACCTGCACCGCAAGTAACGTATAAATCTAAATTATATCCTGTACCTAAAATATTCTTTCCCAACCAACCATTACTATATGCTTCGGCAATGGCTTTTTCTAATATATGTAATATCCACATATACTCTCCACGAATATATATATAGGAAGTATTTGCACCCAAAGCATAGCTACTCGTTATCATACCTTCCACCAAATAATGTGGAATTTTTTCCATCAAATATCTATCTTTGAAAGTACCAGGTTCACTTTCATCGGCATTGCAAACTAAGTAACGCGGCACACCTTCCGGCTTGGCAAGGAAACTCCATTTCATACCTGTAGGAAAGCCTGCACCACCACGTCCACGCAATCCCGATTTTTTTACTTCTTCCACCACTTCATTTGGTGTCATAGTTTTAAGAGCTTTTTCTACGCTGCGATACCCGCCTTCTTTGCGATATACTTCATAGGTTTCTATTCCTGCAACTCCAGCTTTATCTATTAATAATTTGCGTCCCATGTTTTATCCTTTGCTTTTAAGTTCTTCAATAATTTGGTCCACTTTTTCAGGGGTAAGATGCTCTCTAAAATTATCACCCAATTGCATCATAGGTGCATATCCACAAGCACCCAAACATTCTACACCTCTCCAGCTAAACAAACCGTCAGCCGTGGTTTCCCCTTGTTTCACACCCAAACGTTTTTCTATATGATTGCATATTTTTTCAGCACCTTCTATCATACATGGACCCGTATGACAAACATCGAATACATATTTGCCAACGGGCTTGGTAAAATACATCGAATAGAAAGTGGCAACTTCATATACTTCGATGGGTTTTAAGTTCATTACTTGTGCTACATAATCCATCACATCAGAACTTAACCAACCCCCAAATTCATTTTGTGCTATATGCAAAATGCGAAGCAATGCCGATTTGTGTTTTCCTTCGGGATACTCTGCCATTAAGCGTTTCACCAATTGCATATTCTCTGGGGAGAATTCAATTTTTTGATCTGTTGTCGTCATTTATATAATTATGATTTAACGATTTGCGATTTAATGATTTATTATACTATATATATTATGCATCCAATTCGCCGGCTATAACATTGAGTGAACTTAAAGTCACTACGGCATCGCTCAACAAACAACCTTTTATCATTTCGGGATAAGCTTGGTAATATATAAAACAAGGTCGGCGGAAATGCAAGCGGAAAGGTTTACGACCACCGTCAGACACCAGGTAGTAGCCCACTTCGCCATTGCCGCCTTCCACACTATGATATACTTCGCCTTTGGGTACATCGGTTTCTCCCATCACTATTTTGAAATGATAAATTAACGCTTCCATATTATTATAGACATCATCCTTTGGAGGCAAATAAAATTCTGGAACATCTGCATGATAATTTCCTTCGGGCAAATTATTATATGCCTGGTTAATGATTTTTATACTTTCCCAAATCTCTTGTTGGCGTACCATAAATCTATCATAGGTATCGCCCGAAGTACCAATGGGTATAATAAAATCAAAATCCTGATAACTACTATAGGGATTCATCACACGCACATCATAATCAACGCCCGCAGCACGCAAATTCGGCCCAGTAAAACCGTAGTTCATACTACGTTCGGCATCGAATGGACAAGCATTAATTACTCTGTCCATAAACACGCGATTGCGTTCGGTAAGGTCGCAAAACTCTTGGAATTTTTTAGGAAATTCAGCTAAGAATTTTTTTAGTTTTTGATGAAAGACAGGCGTGAAATCTCTTTCAAAACCACCTATTCTTCCTATATTGGTGGTGAGTCGTGCACCACAAACTTCTTCATATAATTCATATATCTTTTCACGCTCTTGGAACATATAAGTGAAACCCGTTAAAGCTCCAGTATCCACGGCAATAACAGTATTGCAAACCAAGTGGTCAGCGATACGTGCGAGTTCCATGATAATAACTCGCATATAATCTACACGTTTGGGAACGGTGCAACCAATTAGTTTTTCTACGGTCATATGCCATCCCAAATTATTGATAGGCGATGAGCAATAATTTAATCTATCGGTAAGCGGAGTTATTTGATTAAATGGTCGGTGTTCCGCTATTTTTTCGAAGGCACGATGTATATATCCAACGGTTTGTTCACTGTGATATATTCGCTCACCATTCATGGTAAGTATATTTTGGAAAATACCATGTGTGGCAGGGTGTGTAGGCCCTAAGTTGAGGGTGGAAAATTCACCTTCGAGTGTATCTATTTCTATAGGATTGGTACTCATAAATTATTTTATATAACGTTGGTCAAACTCCACATTTGAATTACCATCACGACCAAAGAAACGATCATCTTTGTCGGTACGTGTTCCGTCTTCCAGTTTGTATTGTTTTAGCATGGGATGATAATCCATTTCGTCCATGTTTAATATTCTTCGCAGGTCAGGATGACCTTTAAATTTAATCCCATAAAAATCGTAAGTCTCACGCTCCATCCAGTTTGCAGCTTTAAAAATATTGCAAAGGCTATCAATGTGTGGATCTTCCATTGCCATAAAACATTTAATACGAATACGAATATTTTTTACCCATCCGTGAAACATATATACCATTCCCAATTCTCTTCCTTTTTGCTCGGGATGGTGCATTCCACATAGGTCGGTCATGAAAGTGCATTGTAATAGTTCATCGCTTTTAATGAACTCAACTAAAGGTAATAAAGCATCACGATTTATTATAAGGGTGAGCATCCCATAAGGCTCGTCAAATTCCAAAATGCTATCTGCAAATTTGGTTCTGATATGGTCTAAAACTTCTTGGTTGGTCATTAGTATATTTAATGATTTAATGATTTGCGATTTAATGATTTTCGTCCTTGCTGTAACTCTGTCCCGATAGCTATCGTGATTATCTAAGAGTTATACTAGCTAATCTGATAAGAATCTTTTAAAGCTTTGTATTCTGGACTGTTGCGGCGATTTCCACTTTCGTTTTTCACCAGCTCTTGTAGTTTGATGATGCCATCAATAATTTGTTCAGGACGGGGAGGACATCCAGGAACATATATATCCACTGGGATTACTTTATCAATACCTTGCAATACAGAATAAGTATCGAAAATACCACCGCTGCTTGCACAAGCACCAATAGCAATTACCCAACGAGGCTCGGCCATTTGATCATAAACTTGTTTCAATACCGGGCCTAATTTTTTTGCAATAGTTCCTGCTACCAATAACACATCTGCTTGGCGAGGACTAAAGCTCATTCGCTCCATTCCGAATCGAGCCAAATCGTAATTGGAACCCATAGTTGCCATAAACTCGATACCGCAACATGAAGTTGCAAAAGGCAGTGGCCACAATGAGTTTGCACGGGCAAGGCCTATAATTTTATCTACACCAGTTGCGAAAAAACCTGGACCTTCAAATCCATCGGGGGCGTTTGCTACTTTGACCATTTATATTAGTTATTAGTTATTAGTTATTAGTTATTAGTTGTGAGATTTTTGTAGTGGGTTATGAGTCTGCCAACTCTCCCCTCACAAGTAATTTATTTTATTTTGTGTGCTTGCCCTGTGTGGTCTCTCCCCTCGCAAGTGGCAACTCACAACTATTTTATTTCTCCCATTCCAACGCACCTTTTTTCAATACATAAAAAAATCCGATAAGGAAAAATGCAACGAACATTACAACTGCCAAAAACCCAGACGAGCCAAGGGATTTAAAATTTACAGCATAGGGATAAAAGAATATTACTTCTACGTCGAATAGCACAAAAAGAATAGCCGTAAGAAAATATTTCACCGAGAATTTTACACGGGCGTCACCTTGTGCTTCTATACCGCATTCAAAGTTATCTTTCTTGATTGAGCCTTTGCTTTTGGGTCCGAGCATGGGTACCAATACCAATACTAACCCTACAAAACCCAAGGCCACAATAGATTGCAGTACGATAGGCATATAGGAAGAAGAAGAAGAATCTAACATGTTTCTATTTTTGATTTTTTACGTTGCAAAAGTACGAAAAGAAGTGACAAAAAAAGAATAGAATTAGCTTCTCTTTTTCAGTATTTAAAGTGCTTAATATTAAGCGGTTTGAAAAAATCGAATGTATATATAAGCAAAGCCTGCAATTTCTAAAATCAATATCGATGGAACACCGAGTTTAAATTTCCAAACTTGGGTTTTGTGGTGGGAAGCATAATACATACCCAACAAAATTCCCAAACTTCCAAAAACTAAGGCATGCCAAAGCAGCGTTTTTTCACTAATTCTTTTTCTATAGTTCACCGAACGGTTTTTATCTATCCTCATGAGGAAAAAGCAATAGAAGTTAAAAATTAATAGGGATATAATTATATATTTCAATGTTTCAAAGATAAGTCATATTTTATGTTGTTAATACATGGAAAGGGAAGACGGAAGCTAGAAGTGGGAAACTCTTAGATGGAAGATATGTACTCTTAGATGGTGGTTACGGGCTTTGAGATGGTGCATAATAGCCGAATAAGGCTGGATTAGTGGCATGGGGCGGGCATTATTTATATGCCAGTGTGGAGACTTGCGATAAGACCACACAAGAGAGAGTGTTACGAGGGCAGAGAAATAATTTAAGCAAGTATTTGTACCAAAGGTTATTCATACCTAAATTTGACAGCTCCTAAATCTCAACTTTATGAAACACTTCAAAAATTACTTAGTAACATTTTTATTACTATTCACAGTAAGTATAAATTTGTTTGCAACAGCCCCCACTTCAACCACAGTGCCTGCCAGCAGGGTTACCTATACAGGAGCAAACCTTAACTGCTTGTCTAACCCTGGCAGCGATACCACCACCCTTAGCTTCGAGTATGGTCTCACAACCTCTTATGGCTCTACGGCATCGGTTTCGGGCACCGTATCTGGTAGTAGTGTGGTGTTTAAGTCTGCTACCATTACCGGGCTTACCCCTGGCAAAACCTACCACTACCGCACCAAAGCGGTGAATGGCAGCGGCACGGTGTATGGCAGCGACCGCAGCTTTACCACCGGCAGCAATTTTAACACTGGTAGTTCATCTGCATACCATACCCTGATGGTAGGCAATGATGGCCTTGTATATGCAACAGGATGGAATGCTTACGGCCAATTGGGCGACGGCACCACCACCAAACGCAACATACCCGTAAAAGTATTGAAAGGGGCTTATAGCGGCACTACCTTTTTGGGCGACAACCCCGCAAACCCCATTGTAGCAGTTGTTGCTGGGTATTATCATAGCATAGCCCTGGCAGCCGATGGCACGGTGTATTCATTTGGCGAGAATGGTGTTGGTGAATTAGGCGATAATACCACCACCAAACGCAACATACCCGTAAAAGTATTGAAAGGGGCCTATAGCGGCACCACCAATTTGGGCGACAATACTGCAAACCCCATTGTAGCAGTTGTTGCTGGGTATTATCATAGCATAGCCCTGGCAGCCGATGGCACGGTGTATTCATTTGGATGGAATGCTAATGGTCAATTAGGCGATAATACCACCACCCAACGCAACATACCCGTAAAAGTATTGAAAGGAGCCTATAGCGGCACTACCAATTTGGGCGACAATACTGCAAACCCCATTGTAGCACTTGTTGCTGGGCTTAATTATAGCATAGCTCTGGCAGCCGATGGCACGGTTTATTCATTTGGACTGAATACTTATGGTCAATTAGGCGATAAAACCACCACCAACCGCAGCACGGCGGTAAGGGTATTGAAAGGAGCTTATAGTGGCACCACCAATTTGGGCGACAATACTGCAAACCCCATTGTAGCGGTTGTTGCTGGCCAATACCATAGCATAGCTCTGGCAGCCGATGGCACGGTGTATTCATTTGGATGGAATGCTTATGGTGAATTAGGCGATAATACCACCACCCAACGCAACATACCCGTAAAAGTATTGAAAGGAGCCTATAGCGGCACTACCAATTTGGGCGACAATAGTGCAAACCCCATTGTAGCGGTTGTTGCTGGGGCTTATCATAGCTTAGCCCTGGCAGCCGATGGCACGGTGTATTCATTTGGGTATAATGAATACGGCCAATTGGGCGATAATAGCACCGACAACCGCAGCACGGCGGTAAGGGTATTGAAAGGAGCCTATAGCGGCACTACCAATTTGGGCGACAATAGTGCAAACCCCATTATAGCAGTTGTTGCTGGGGGTGCACATAGCATAGCCCTGGCAGCCGATGGTACGGTGTATTCATTTGGACACAATTCTTCTGGTCAATTAGGCGATAATACCACCACAGACCGCAGCATACCCGTGCAAATGCTTGGAGTAGGTGGAAGTGGAAATATAGATTTGATAGACGCAGTATGTACAATTACCTTCACCACACAGCCTGCCCCACAAACCATTACTGCCTACCCTAATCCATTCCTAAACAATATAAATATTATATTTGAAAGCCCAATAGCCGAGAATAGTATAGTTAAAATCACTGACCTACATGGTAAAACTATATTTACCCAGTTACTGAAAATTGTGAATGGCAAAAATCAGTTCACCTTGCCGGTAGATAGACTAGCGGCAGGAATTTATTTCATACAAGTAGGTGAAAAAAGTTTGAAGGTGATCAGGGAGTAAATAATCCGTACTTCACTTTTATTCCTTCCTCAGCTTTCTATATTTGGTGGGTAACTGAATTAGAAATTATGGAAGCCTTTGCAGAGTTAGAACCCTTTAAAGGTTCAGTAATGTACAAAATATATAAAATGCCGCTCCTACAGGGGTGGTATTTTGTTTTTCGGCAAATTATATGGCTACAGAAGCTATACAAGAACCAATACCATTCAATAAATATCCAAGAAAACTTTTGGTTCACAAGTTTTTCACACCTATATTGGCCGCCCCTAATTACTAACCCCCAAACCCAATGAAACACTATTTTACTTTCTTCACCCTTTTACTGCTCACCCTCAGCACCCAGGCAACAGCCCCCACTTCAACCACAGTGCCTGCCAGCAGGGTTACCTATACAGGAGCAAACCTTAACTGCTTGTCTAACCCTGGCAGCGATACCAACACCCTTAGCTTCGAGTATGGTCTCACAACCTCTTATGGCTCTACGGCATCGGTTTCGGGCACCGTATCTGGTAGTAGTGTGGTGTTTAAGTCTGCTACCATTACCGGGCTTACCCCCGGCAAAACCTACCACTACAGGGCAAAAGCTGTGAATGGAAGCGGCACGGGGTATGGCAGCGACCGCAGCTTTACCACCGGCAGCAATTTTAACACTGGTAGTTCAAGTGCACCCAATACCCTGATGATAGGAAGCGATGGCATTGTGTATGTAACAGGGTTTACCACCACCGGAACTACCTATACCTTAGTAAAAGTATTGAAAGGCGAATACAGTGGCACGGCCTATCTGGGCGATAACCCAGCAAACCCAATTATTGCGGTGGCTTCAGGCACTTATACTAGTTTGGCCTTAGCTGCTGACGGCATCGTATACTCCCTTGGGTTCAGTTCTACAAACACCCCGATAAAAGTATTGAAAGGAGCCTACAACGGCACTACCTATTTGGGCGATAACAGTGCGAATCCCATTGTTTCAATAGGAGGAGGTCACTTCCACTCCCTTGCCTTAGCCTCAGACGGTAAGGTGTATTCCTTTGGGCTAAATATAAATGGCTATTTGGGTGATAATACCGACTCCGCCCGCTCCACCCCCGTACATGTGCTGAAAGGTGAGTATAGTGGAACTACCTACTTAGGCGACAAAAGTTCAAACCCCATTGTTTACATTGCATGTGGAGTATTCCATAGCCTTGCCTTAGCTGCAGACGGCACAGTATATTCATTTGGGTTTAATGGCAATGGCCATTTGGGGGATAATACCACCACCGACCGCCACACCCCTATAAAAGTGTTGAAAGGAGTTTATAGCGGTACAACCTATTTGGGCGACAACAGTGCTAACCCCATTGTTTCAATAATAGGTGGAGGGCCCCAAACCATTGCCTTAGCTGCAGACGGCACCATTTATGCCTTTGGGTATAATGCACATGGCAACTTGGGCGATAGCACTTCTACCGAACAGCACACTCCAGTCCATGTAGTCAAAGGAGCTTATAACGGAACATCCTTTTTAGGAGACAACAATACAAACCCAATTGTTTCCATTGCATGTGGGTATGAGCATAACCTTGCCTTAGCCTCAGACGGCACAGTATATTCATTTGGCAGGAATGCTTACGGGCAATTAGGCGATAATACCACCACCAGCCGCCACACCCCGGTAAAAGTACTTAAAGGAGCTTATAGTGGAACTACCAACTTAGGCGATAACAATGCAAATCGCATTGTTGCCATAGCATGTGGCAGCGAACATAGCGTTGCCTTAGCTGCAGACGGCAGCGTGTATGCCTTTGGATACAATGGAGGCACATTGGGCGATAGTACTGCCACACCCCGCCAAGTTCCTATTAAAATGTTGGGAGTAGGTGGAAGTGGAAATATAGATTTGATTGTACCAAGTGTTGGCTCAACCAGCAGTTCGTTCTTGAACCCCAATGTGTGGAGCAATTCGTCTGCGGCAACAACAGGCTCGAGCAACGTGGTGATAAACACAACACACGTAACTGTGAGCAGCACAGTACAAAGTAATAACCTCACTATAAACGCTGGCGACACATTGTTTATAAACTCAGGCGGTAATCTCACCATCAATGGTGACCTTACCATCAACGGAGCTTTGGTGATGAACAGCGGTACCATTACTTTCACCAAAAACGGTGTGAGAATACCTACAGGAATATATCATCAACTGCGAATTTGTGCAAGCGGCACAGCATACCTTGGCGGAAACATTACGGTGAACAACAACCTGATTATATGCAGTGGAACTACGCTGAATGATAGCGGAAGAACTGCCAGCGTGAAAGGCAACGTGATAAACGATGGCACACATACTTCGTTGACAGGCGGTAAATTATTGCTGATGGGAACTATCAGCCAAACCTTGGATAATGCAGGTGGTTATGCAAGTCCATATGGAAATCTTGAAGTTTCCTCCTCACAAACTGCCCGCGTGGGAAACAGTACCAGCACAAACAAACATATTACTATCAATGGAACACTTAACATGATTGGTGTTGGCATAAACATCAATGGAAATACCCTCACTTTTAGCAACACCGGAAATATGGGAGCCAGTAGCACAGGTTCAATACAAACAACAGTTTCTACAGGCTCAGTAGTGATAAACGGAAACGGTTCATCGCCACAGTTTGTAGGCCTTGCCTGCAATATGAAAGGAAATCTTATCCTTAACAGGCCAGCGGGTGCTAAACTGAATGCCACAAGTATTATAGGAAATACCCTTACCCTTACTTCGGGGGTGCTAAACATGAATGGGGTTAACCTCTCCATTGGCAGCACCGCTACTTCAACCGGAAACATCATTAGCGACTCGGGAAGTATAAATAATAGCAGCAGCACAGCGGGCACATTGAACTTATACGGTGCTATTGCTGCAACCCCAATTAGCAATCTTAAAATAGGTAGTCAATTCAAAGTATATGTATGGCGTAATGC
>Ga0163151_10009908_pt1 | contig 10217 bp, 10 predicted proteins | sample OliLakLV19MP5IB2_FD_145596 | JGI IMG/M metagenome (GOLD analysis project Ga0163151, IMG submission 145596) | Freshwater microbial mat bacterial communities from Lake Vanda, McMurdo Dry Valleys, Antarctica - Oligotrophic Lake LV.19.MP5.IB-2 | ecosystem: Environmental > Aquatic > Freshwater >... | reverse complement strand
GTTCGTCTGCGGTGCGCGCGATCTCGGCGAGGCGCTGCGGCGGATCGGCGAGGGCGCCGCGATGATCCGCACCAAAGGCGAGGCCGGCAGCGGCAACATCGTCGAGGCGGTCCGGCACCTCCGGCAGATCCATCGCGAGCTCCGTGAGCTGACGGTCGCGCCGCCCGAGGAGCTGATGGCGCGCGCCAAGGCGCTCGGGGCGCCGTACGAGCTCGTGGTGCTGGTGGCGAAGAGCGGCCGGCTGCCGGTGCCGAACTTCGCGGCGGGCGGCATCGCCACGCCCGCCGACGCCGCGCTCTGCATGGCGCTCGGTGCCGAGGCCGTGTTCGTCGGCTCCGGCATCTTCAAGTCCGACGATCCGGCCGCGCGCGCGCGGGCCATCGTGCGGGCGACGACGCATTGGCAGGATCCGGCCGAGGTGTTGGCGGCGTCGCGCGGTCTCGGGAAGGCCATGCCGGGGTTGGCGATGGAGGCGATCGCGCCGACGGAACGGCTCGCCGCCCGCGGCTGGTGACGGTCGGCGTTCTCGCGCTGCAAGGCGACTTCGCCGCGCACGCGCGAGCGCTGGCGCGGGTCGGCGTCGCGACGAGCTTCGTCCGGAAGCCCGCCGATTTCGTCGGGATCGACGCGCTCGTGCTGCCGGGCGGCGAGTCGACCGCGATGCTGAAGGGGCTGGAACGCAACGCTCTCGCAACACCGCTCCGTGATTTTCTCGCGGCGCGACGGCCGGTGCTCGGCACGTGTGCCGGCGTCATCCTGCTCGCGCGCACCGTGACCAATCCGCCCCAGCGCTCGTTCGACGCGCTCGACATCGACGTGGAGCGCAACGCGTACGGCACCCAGCTCGACTCCTTCTCGGCCGTCACCGACGACGGTGGGGCGTTCGCGGCACTGCCGACGGTCTTCATCCGCGCGCCCCGCATCAGCCGCGTCGGCGCGGGTGTCGAGGTGCTCGCGCGCGTCGACGGTGACCCCGTGCTGGTCCGGGACGGATCGGTGTGGGGCGCCACGTTCCATCCGGAGCTCGGGGGCGACGACCGTGTGCATCGGGCGTGGTCTTCGCTGCGGCAAATGTAACGCCCGGCGATTTCGTAATTGCGTTCCGATGGCGCGCGGCGAATGCCAAGGGCCGTGCGTGTCGCGTCGTCGTGGTCGGAAACGCGGACGCAGGGCGACCTGTACGTCCATCTCGCACACGCGCCGCTGTGTCCTGACGCGGGAAGTCGGCGCCGGCCGCGAGAGATCGCACGGCGTCCTTGCGTGCGTGCCGTGGGTCGTTCGCCGGCGGACCTCTGGCATCGCGCGTGCATCGTCGCTCATCGGCGGAAACGGTCGTGAGCCGTCCGCCGGAAGGAGATCGACGAAATGCGAGCGCTCATTGCAATGACACTAGGATGTTTACTGCTACTCGGGGTGGGGCGCGCGGCGGCGGACTACGACTGCGTTCAGGACGCAAAGGATCTGCGCGGACAGTGTCGCATGGAGTGCGACGATGATTTCGTCATCTCGCGCGACCTCTGTCGCAACATCGATCCCGAATGTGCGGCGGGATGTCGAACGGAGCTCGCCGCGTGTCGGGCGCCGATCGTGACGGCGCTGGAGCAGTGCGTCGACAGTTGCCGCGACCAGGTGAACGCCGCGCGGGCCGCCTGTCCGAAACGCGGCCGAGGTCGCGATTTCTGCATGGACCGCGCGAACATCCATGCGTTTCTCTGCCGCGACGAATGCCGCGACGACCTGCAAGTGCACGAGGGCTTGAAGGCGTGCCGCCAGGGCTTCAATGGTTGCATGCGCGGATGCGGGATTCCGACGGCGCCCGCGCCGACGGCGACACCGACCGAGACGCCGCAGCCGACGCGCACCGCAACGCCGAAGCCGGAACCGACCCTCACGCCCGTCGTTCCGCGCTGAACGTTTCCCATCGCCGGTCCCCGAGCGCGCTCTGCCCGTCCACTCTCCGCGGGCAGCGTTCGAGGGCCGGCGGGCGTGGCGTCGCCCGCACACTTCGCAAGGGTTTTTTCCATTGCGAGACAAGGCTCATTCGGGCACCTTCTCCGCATCTTCCCGTCGTCGCGCCGTGCTTGCCAATGACGACGAGGGATCCAGCAGAGGAGAGGTCGAATGGGAGACGAGAACTCGACATTGTCCGAGGCGGACGCGCGCCATTTGTTGCGCCGCACCGGTTTCGACGTGTCCGCGAAGACGATCGAGAAGTGGGTGGCGTCCGGCCAAACGCGCGGGGGCGCGGCGGACGAGCTGCTGAAGTTCAAGCCGCAAGGTTTCAAGCCGAACGGAAAGACCTTCGAAGACATCCACGACAAGTGGGTGAAGTTCATGCTGAAGACGAAGGCGGCGTTGCAGGAGAAGCTCGTCCTCTTCTGGCACGACCACTTCGCAACCGGCGTCTCGAAGGTGGCGGACGCGCCGCTCATGACCAAGCAGAACGCGTTGCTGCGCCGCTTCTGCAAGGGGGACTTCAAGCAACTCGTCAAGGAGATCAACCGTGATCCCGCGACGATGGAATACCTGGACACGGTTCGGAACTCGAAGGACGGTCTCAACGAGAACTACGGTCGCGAGGTGCAAGAGCTCTTCACCCTCGGGGTCAAAGACTCGAACGGCAACGACAACTATCTGCAGGAAGACATCGTGCAGATCGCGCGTGCCTTCACGGGGTGGCGGTACGACGACAAGGGCGAAAGCTACCTCTCGAACGACCGCCACGCCTTCGGCGGTGCTCCCAAGGTCATCTACAAGTCGACCGGGCAGTTCGGGGCGGCCGGCGTCGACTACGCGGCCGGTGGTGAGGGCGAGGACGAGATCGAGGCCGTCACCGACATCATCTTTCAGCACCGCGACAGCGACGGCCGTAATACGGTCGCGCGGCGTACCGCACGCCGACTGATCGAGTTCTTCGGTACACCCAACGCGCCGCAAGATTTCGTCGACGACTGCGTCGGCACCGGCCCCGACGCGTTCGATACGACGTGGAGCATCGAAGGCGTCCTGCGCCGGATGTTCACGCACGACGATTTCTACCTCGGCGCCGGTGCGCCCGGTGTCACGACGCACAAGTCGATCGCGTGGCCGACGGACTACGTGTTGACGACGCTCCGCACCTTGAAGGTGAAACCCAAGGGCAAGGATCTCATCATCGCCGGGGGCACCTACAGCGCCATTCGCGATCATCTGGTCGACATGGGTCAAACCCTGTTCGATCCGCCGAGTGTCTTCGGGTGGGATTGGGAGACCAATTGGATCAGCAGCGCGACGCTGCTCGCGCGCTACGGCTTTGTGCGCGATCTGACGTCGGCGCGTGATGGCGGTGGCACGTCGTTCCGTCCCGAGAAGCTCATCGACCTCACGCTGACCGATGCCAACGACATCGTCGATGCCGTCCTCACCGTGTGCGGGGTGCACGCGGCATTCACCAACGTCGAGAAGACGGCGCTGGCCACGTACCTCACGGACGGCGCCGGACCGATCGACTTGGCCGACCCCGACTATCGCAATCGCAAACTGAACGGTCTGTTCGCGCTGGTGCTGGAATCGCCGGCCTATCAGCTGGTGTGAAGGAGGAGGCGACCATGGCAATCACGCGAAGACAGTTTCTCAAGAGTGGGAGTACGGCAGCAGCGGGGGCGTTGCTCGCGCCGCGCCTCTTCGGCAGCAGCTTCGTCCAAGACGCGCTTGCGGCCATCGGCAATCGGTACTTCGTCGTCCTGTATCTCGAGGGCGGCAACGACGGCTTGAACACGGTCGTGCCTGCGGGCGGCGTTTTGCGGCCTTGGTACGAGAGCGCGCGCGGCACGGGCTCGGGGGGGCTCCGCCTGAACGCAGCCGATCTCGCGAACACCGCGATCGCCAACGATCCGAACACGGGCTCGGCGCTGGCGCTGCACCCGGGTTTCCGGGCGTCGCCAAATGGCAGCGGCGGTGCCGGCGACGGCGGCCTGCACGCCCTCTACCAGGCGGGGAAGGTGGCGGTGATCCAGGGCTGCGGCTATCCGCGCTACAGCCTCTCGCACGAAGACTCGCGTCTGATCTTCCAGACCGCCGATCCGAGCCTCTCGCTCTACGGTGGAACCGGCTGGGTGGGTCGGCATTTGGCGAGTGCCTACGCCGGACAACCGGCGGCGATCCCGGGCGTCACCATCAAGGATTCCGTGGCGCGCGATTTCCGGCAGAGCGCGACCAGCGTCCTCGCCATCCGTCGTCTCCGCGACTTCAGCTTCCCGTACGACTCCGAGTTCAACTCGACGTCGGAGAAGAATGCCCGCAACGCCGCGTTCAACGCCTTGCACGCACAGGCGCAGGGCGGGGCAGACGTCGGATTCAAGTACATCGGCAACACCGGCGCGACGACGTTGGCGAGCACGGCGGCGTATCCCGCGCTCCACAGCCTCTACAACAACAACCCCACCCGGAATGCCTTCGGGAAGCTCTACGACAACGGCACGCCGCCGGGCGTGAATCGCAGCACGGCGCGCGACCTCCTCGAGGTCGCGAAGATCATCAACGGGACCGAGCAGGGGATGGTGAACTCGCGCTTCTTCTGGGTCGAGAACGGCGGCTACGACACCCACTCCGACCAGGGCGCGGGCGCGACGGCCGGCCAGCACTTCGGCCTGCACTCCGAGGTCGGCGCTTCGCTCAAGGTCTTCTATGACGACCTCGTCAGCATGGGCGTCGCGGACCGCGTCTGCATCATGGTCTACAGCGAGTTCAGCCGGCGCGTCGAACAGAACGACACCGGGACGGATCACGGCTCACAGGGGCCGATGTTCCTGATCGGCGGCAAGGTGGCGGGGGGCGTCTACGGCAATCATCCGCGCATCGACCCGGCGCAGCTCGATGGCGAAGGCAACACGCGCTATCGACAGAACGGCAGCAACAACGGCTTCGAGTCGACTGACTTCCGGAACGTCTACGGCACCATCCTCGACAAATGGATGGCCGTAAACCCGACCACCGTCCTCACGGCCGACTCGGGAGATCCGACCCGCAACTGGACGGTCCCCAACTTCAACATGCCACTCTTCGTTCCGTAGCTTCGAGTCCGCTCATGGCATACGGGGGGCGTCGATGACGACCACGACGCTCCCCGTCCTGCTCGGCGCCGGCGCCGGCTTCCTCGCCGCCGTCCTCTGGTTCGATCTGATGTTCGACGTCCAGGTGCTCCGTTTCGATGATCCCGACGGCGACGCGCGCCTCACGTCGATGGCCGACTACTACCGGCGCGTCACAATCGAGGCCTTTCCCGCCAATCGCCTGGTCGCCACCGTCATGCTGCTGACCATCACCGGCAGCGTCGTCCAGTGGTGGCGCGCCCCATCCTGGCGCGCCTTCCTTGCCGTGCTCCTGGTGACGGGCCCCGTGGCGCTCGCCGGCCGACGGATACTTCCAAACGCCCAACGCCTCGGTCGCCGCGGCGATGCGCTCGCGGAGCAACGCGCCCTCGCGAAGACGATCTGGCGCGATCACGTGGTGTGTTTCGTGTGTGTCGTGACGTTCTTGGTGTTGCAGGTGTGGTGAACGGGTAGGGTGCATGACGGATGGGCCGCGGAGAGGGGCCGCCGTCGAGGAACTTTCGGCAGGAGTGCCTGCTGCGTGGGCTCAGCGGAGTAAACGCCCAGCTGTTCCCTTCCAAACCGCGCGCCCAGAGATTCCGGTGGACGGGGGAGCGCTTGGATCCTCGACTGCAGTCGACGTCGAGCAGGCTACTCCGTGACATGAGGTTCGGTCTTGCGACCATCGGCGTTTCAGCATAGAAGATAGCGGAATCAAGATGGCCAAGCGCGAGCGCCAACTCGGATTGTCATTGGTCGCGCCCCCGCGATGGGGTGGGGCGCGCGTCGGCGCTGGTCGAAAACCGGGGCCGCATCCTGGGCTGCCCCACGGCTCGCGTACGCACTTCGGTCGGCCGTTGCCGGCGCACGTGACGATTCGCGTGCGGGAGGACGTCCCGTCGCTCCGAACCGTGGCGATCGTGCATGAGATCGAGCGCACCTTCGCGCGCGGATGCTCCCGACCTGATTTCCGCTTGGTGCACTACTCGCTGCAGGGGAATCATGCCCATCTCGTCGTCGAGGCGCGTGATCCGGCGGCGATGGGGCGCGGCATGAAGGCGATCGGTGCGCGGTTGGCGCGGGCGGTGAATCGGATCGCGGGGCGGAGTGGGCCGGTGTTCGCCGATCGGTACCACGCGCGGATGTTGCCGACGCCGCGCGAGGTGCATCGGGTACTGCGCTACGTGATGTTGAATGCACGGCGGCACGCGGCGAAGATGCGATCGGCGGTCAAAACGCCGGTGCGCCACGATCCCGCTTCTTCGGCGCAATGGTTCGACGGCTGGAGGCGATCGGGACCGGGCGCGCGCACAGATGTTGCCCGCGGCCAACCTGCTTTCGCTTCGCCTGTGGCGCGGGCGCGGACTTGGCTGCTGAGCGTAGGCTGGCGACGGCATGGTCTGCTCGATCCCGCTGACGTTCCGGGCTAGCGACGCGGCCTCCGCCCCCGCCTGCGTCGTCAGCGGTCGATGCGATACGCGCGCAGCGCCGGAATCGTCAGCGCCACGACGCCGAGCACCACGAGCGACGCGATGCCGCCGCTGACGACCGCGAACGTCGCGCTGGTGGCGGCCGCAAGGAAGCCGGATTCCGCGGCGCCGAGTTGGTTCGAGGCCCCGATGAAGAGCAGGTTCACGGCGCTGACGCGGCCGCGGAGTGCGTCGGGGGTGGAGAGCTGGATGGCGGTGCTGCGCATGACGACGCTGATCTGATCGGCGACGCCGACCAGCATGTAGGCGGCGAGCGAGAGCGGGAACGAGCGCGAGAGACCGAAGACGATCGTCGCGAGGCCGTAGACACCGACGGCGCACATGAGCGCCCGGCCGGCGTGGCGGATCGGCGGCAGGGTGATCAACGTGATCGACGTCAGGAGCGCGCCGAGCTCGAGCGCCGACGACAGGAGCCCGTACCCGCGCGGGCCGACGTGCAGGATGTCGCTCGCGTAGACCGGCAAGAGCGCGGTCGCGCCGCCGAAGATGACGGCGAACATGTCGAGGGTCATGCACCCGAGGACGACGGGCCGGCTGCGGACGAACGCGACGCCCTCGCGGATCGCCGCGAGGCTGACGCCCCGCCCGCTCGGTGCGGCGGGCGGCGAGGGGAGGAGCGCGAGCGCAACGAACGCGACGACGATCAACAGCGCATACGTGGCGTAGGCGGCGGAGATGCCGAAGTCGGCGATCAGCAGCCCGCCGAGCGCGGGGCCGGTCGCGAAGGCCAAGGCCTGGTTCGTCGACGCGATCGTCGCGACGCGCGGGAAGTGCACGCGCTCGACCAGGCTCGGCAGGAACGCCATGCGCGCCGGGCTGTCGAAGGCCGTGGCGATCGCGGCCACGACGACGATCCCGTACAGCAAGCCGAGGCCGACGGTGCCTTGCGCGGTCGCGACGAAGAGAATCAGGCCGCACGTGAACGTCACCACCTGCGACGTCATCATGATGCGACGCCGATCGTTCGAGTCGGCGAGCGCACCCGCGACGAGCGTCAGCGCGAACGCCGGCAGGAACTGCACGAGCCCGATCAGGCCGAGATGAAAGGGCGAACGGGTGAGCTGGAAGACGTGCCAGGCGATCGCCGAGCGCAGCATCATCGTCGCGGTACCGACGGCGAAGCGGCTCGCGAGGTACACGAGCACGGTGCGGGAGAAGACCTCGGAGCGTGCCATCAGGAGGTCAGGCTCTGATCTCGAAGCCGGCGAGATCGTCCCCGACGGGCTCGGACGATTCCTGCACGGCGGCCACGCGGGCGCCCGACGGTCCCGTCCGGCACCAGTCGACGAGTGTGCGGACGGCGTCGGCCTCGCCTTCGATCAGGGCCTCGACGCTGCCGTCGGGCAGGTTGCGCACCCAGCCGTCGACACCGAGCTTCCGCGCTTCGACCTGGGTGGCGCCGCGGTACCACACGCCCTGGACGCGGCCGCTCACGCGCAGACGGGTGCGCGCCCGCACCTCAACGACTCCCGTTCCCTGACTCGACGCAACGCACGCCGCGCAGGGTAGCCTGCTTGCCGCGCGTCGTCACTCGGCGCGCGCCAATTCGTCTGCATCGGCGACGCAGAAGTTGTCTACGACGGAGTCGATCAGTAGCGTGCCGGTATGCGCGTCCGAGGGATCGTTCACACCGCGGCACGATGGTTCGCAGGGTCGAGCTTGTTCGCGTTGGCGCTGACGGCCGCGCCCGCTGGCGCCGAGCCCACGCTCGACGACCCGGGCCTCGCCGTGACGACGGTCACGGCCGGCCTCACCTATCCCACCACGATGGCGTTCCTCGGTCCGGACGACATTCTCGTGCTGCAGAAGGACGACGGACTGGTGCGGCGCGTGCTGAACGGCGTCCTTCTCCAAGACCCGGTACTCGATCTCGCCACCCAACCGACCGGCGAACGCGGGCTCCTCGGCATCGCGATCAACACCGAGTCGCCGCCCGGCGTCTTCCTCTATTACACCGAGGTCGACGACCCGGAGCTGAACGGCGCGCCCGACAGTGGGGCACTGCTTGGGAATCGCATCTATCGCTACGACTGGAACGCGGGCACGGGCCGCCTCGAGCATCGCGCGCTGGTCGTGGCGCTGCCGGTCGGCACGGCGGCGATCCACAACGGCGGCATCGTCGTGCTGGGGCCGCCGAACCCGGGGCCGGGGCAGAGCGGCGACGGCGCGCTGCTCTATACGGTGATCGGCGACCTCACCCGCAACGGGCAGACCGCGAATTTCGTCGGCGGGGCGCCACCCGACGACACCGCCGTGATCCTCCGCATCAATCAGGACGGCACGCCCGCGGAAGGCAATCCCTTCGTGCCGTACTGCAGTGTCACGACGGTGCAGCAATGCCCGACCGGCGGAGGCTGTCCCGGTGGCGAGACCTGCCTCACCGGCGTCGCGCGCTACCTCGCGTACGGCATTCGCAACAGCTTCGGGCTCGCGCTCGACCCCGTGACCGGCAGCCTCTGGCAAACCGAGAACGGCACCAACTTCTACGACGAGCTGAACCGCATCACCGTCGGCATGAACGGCGGCTGGCAGCAGATCGGCCGGGCCCGACGCGCGCGACCCCGAGGGCCCGGCCGATCTCTTCCAGATGCCGGGCGGTGCGGCGGTCTACGACGATCCGGAGTTCTCGTGGGTCGACACGATCGCACCGACGGCGCTCGTGTTCCCGAGCGGTAGCCTGCTCGGCGCCCACTACGACGACAGCGTGCTGGTCGCCGACTTCAACCTCGGGCAGATCTACCGCTTCCCGCTGAACGCGGCGCGCGACGGGCTCGACCTGACGGCGTTCCCGGGCGACGTTCAGGATCTCGTCGCCGACACCGCGGCCGAGCGCGATCTTTTTCGCGTGGCGCACTTCAATCGCGTGACGGACCTGAAGATCGGCCCCGACGGCGCGCTCTACGTCGTCGATTTCGTCGACGGCGCCATCTATCGGGTGGCGGCGGTCGGACCCCAGCCGACGCCGACGCCGCTCTTCACGCCGGTCTGCGGCGCGACGCCGGAGCTCTGTCGGACGCCCGCCGTGCCGGACAAGGCGCAGATCACGTTGAAGGATGCCGCCGACGACGCCAAGGATCAGCTCGTCTGGAAATGGAGCAAGGGCGCTGCGACGAGCCTGAGCGACTTCGGCGACCCGACCCGCGGCGATGGCTACGAGCTCTGTCTCTATGACGGCAACGGGCTCGTTGGCTCTGCCACGGCGCCGGCCGCGGGTCTCTGCGAGGGCCGGGCCTGCTGGAGCGCCCGCGGCACGGGCTTCGTCTACAAGGATCGGCTGCGCACGCCGGACGGCCTGCAGTCGATCAACCTCAAGGCCGGCGACATCGGGCGCGCGTCGATCCAGGTGAAGGGGCAGGGCGCCGCGCTCGCGATGCCGAGCCTCACGAGTCTGACGTCCCCGCTCACGGTGCAGCTGAAGTCGGCGGCGGGCGCGTGTTGGGCCGCGCGGTACTCGTTCCCGCCGGCGCAGAAGCAGGGTGCGACGGTTCATAAGGACCGCGCCGACTAGCGGCGCGATCGCGCCGCCCTCAGGCCGTCCCGCCGAGCAGCGCGAGAAACGCCGCCTCGTCGAGGATCGGGACGTCGAGCTTCTTCGCCTTGGCGAGCTTCGAGCCCGGGTCGGCGCCGGCGACGACGTAGCTCGTGTTCTTGCTGACGC
>Ga0163151_10009905_pt1 | contig 10218 bp, 8 predicted proteins | sample OliLakLV19MP5IB2_FD_145596 | JGI IMG/M metagenome (GOLD analysis project Ga0163151, IMG submission 145596) | Freshwater microbial mat bacterial communities from Lake Vanda, McMurdo Dry Valleys, Antarctica - Oligotrophic Lake LV.19.MP5.IB-2 | ecosystem: Environmental > Aquatic > Freshwater > Lake... | reverse complement strand
GCAATAAATATAGCAAAAGTGAAAATTGGTTCTAAAGAAAGCGACAAAGTTCGATTGAGCATTTTCCCAAGAAAAGAGCCAATATTTGAAAGATTGCTAAGAGAATTCAAAAATGAAGATAACAACGAACAAAATATCTTGATAAAATTAGCATCGGTTTTTGGTTTCGGAGCAAGTGAATTGAAAACAGCAATAAGCTTTGTGCCTAAAGAAATTCAAAACCAAATAAAATACATTCTTAACATTTCGCAAATTTCTATCAAAGAAGGTGCGATGGTGGCAATGCCTGCGAAAATTGAAATTAATTAATAAAAATAATTAGGTCTTTTAAGTGTACGAAAATAATTTAGACTTTGCTAAAAAATTAGACAGTCAAGATAAATTGGCGAAACATCGTGGGGAGTTTTACTTTCCCACGAATGACGCAGGGGAATCATTATTATACTTTACTGGCAATTCACTTGGGCTGATGCCTAAGCGAACTCAAGATGCTGTGCAAGTGGAACTTGACGCTTGGAAAAAATACGGTGTAGAAGCCCACTTTATGGGCAGAAACCCTTGGAAAGATTACCATGAATATGTTACGGATTCTTTAGCTAAATTAGTTGGAGCTAAAGCTGACGAAGTGGTGGCTATGGGAACATTGACAAGTAATTTGAATTCGCTATTGGTTTCATTTTATAGACCAAACGGCAAGCGTAATAAAATAATGATTGAAGGCTCTGCTTTCCCATCGGATATTTATTCTGTGTCTTCGCATATTGCACTTCATGGGCTAAACCCCGACAACTGCTTGATTAAATTATATCCAAAAGCTGGTGCTAATAAAATTGAAACTTCGGATATATTGCAAGCAATTGAAGACAATAAAGATACATTGGCAGTTGTAATGCTTGGAGCGGTAAATTATTACTCAGGTCAGTATTTCGATTTGAAATCAATTACTGAAAAAGCACATGAAGTCGGAGCTTATGCTGGATTTGATTTGGCTCATACTATCGGAAATGTGAAACCAGAGCTGCACGATTGGGACGTGGATTTTGCAATGTGGTGCACGTATAAATATTTGAATTCTGGACCAGGAGCAACAGCTGGAATATTTGTGCATAATAAATTTGCTGAGCGTTTCGATATTCCTCGACTGGCTGGCTGGTGGGGACACGACAAAACAGAACGATTTAAAATGGATTCCGAATTCAAACCAATGCGTGGAGCTGAGGGGTGGCAAAATTCAAACCCAGCAATATTGCCATTGGCGTGCTTAAAAGCTTCACTAAGCATATTCGATGAAGTTGGAATGGACAATCTTCGAGAAAAATCACTCTCACTCACTGGCTATTTGGAATTTCTACTTAATGATTTGAAGAACTCGGCTATTGAGATTATTACTCCAAAAGAAGCAAACGAAAGAGGATGTCAAATTTCAATTCGTGTGAAAAATGCAAATAAAGAACTATTCAATGAGTTAACTAAGAAAGGTGTCATATCTGATTGGAGAGAGCCAGACGTAGTGAGGGTAGCACCAGTGCCACTTTATAATTCATTTGAAGATGTTTATAGATTTGTAGTTATTTTAGGAAGCTGCTTAAAATAACACTAACTTAATCAGAAGCACCAGTAATATTCAGACGAATACTTGGAGTTGAAGTTTGGGTTAGACGGGTGGTCAAATCCAGTCGGAAGAAGAATAGTATTCTATTAATTCCGATTCCAGCTTCGTAATAAATATTGTCGCTTGTAACAGTGCTTGAAGGGTAATTATAACCAAGTTTACTATTATTCAATTTTGCTTGTGGTGAGAAATCGAACCATCCAGAATTAAATATTCCAATAATTTCTAACCCAACTGCTGCTATATTAGGAATACGAAATAGACCTGGAAAAATCTCTCCAAAATTATGTTCGAAATTGGCGGCAATAAACCTGTCGCCATAGAACTCTTTAATTCTAGCTGCACGAAAAGCTCCACTTGCCACAATGTTTGCCGAAGAAGACTCATTGCTGAAGTAACGCTGTGCGGGGGCATCTTGTTCAGAATATCCTGCCATCAATTTCAAATCGAGCGACCAAAGTGGCAGAGTTGCGAATTTAATATTACCTTCAAAATAATATTGTCGGAAAGTGAAAGCTGAGCCAAACTCATGCGACGAATTTTCAAATTCAAAATAAAACCCTGCATTGGAAATTCGTCTTTCAGGAGTGTAATTTATTCCAAGTTGAAACCCTGCCGAACGCAAATGACCATCATTAATAACTGGGTTCGGACGGAAAGGGGACTTCCAGCTGAATAGTGAAAAATTAGTATTATTTTGAGCTGATGATTGCAATTCATCTCGGAGAAAAAACCGAAGCAAATAAGGTCGAGTAAAGTTATCACGTCTTAGAAATACTAATTGCCCAGTGCTAAAAGTAAGGCCAGTTTCAAAACCTTTGCTATAGAAGTAATCACCATAATCTGATTTGAATAATCCAGAAAGAAAAGTAATAACTCGGCTAGGTATTATATTGCCTTTGTCTCGACGAGTAAGTTTATCGAAGTAATTAAAGTCTAAGCTATACTTACGTTTATCATCGAAAAACTGAGTGATTTTTGCATCACCATAATATCGTTGGTCTGCAAAGCTTCCTCCGCCCCAAAGATATAAATCAGTAGTTTTTTGTGGTGTGAATCTAAATCCAGTTCCAATAGTAAGACCACTTACTCTATTGTACTTAAATACATCTTCTAAACCAGTAAAAGGTGTTCTATTAAATCTGGCAAAAAATCTATTTATTGGTGCTAAGTATTGTGTAAAAAAATTAGAACCTTGCACTGAATCTGGGTTATCTCGGGCAGTTAGTATCTGTGAATATGCTAAATTTTCATCATCTCTAAGCGGAACAAGTTGATTGTTTGTCCAATAAAGTGTATCGAAATTATTAGCATTATCATCAAATTCCACTCTTCGTTCATCAAATAAATCGCTAGGCAACTCAGGGTTTATCTTGTAATCGAATGCAGCGGTTTCAATCAATATATCCAAACGTGGAGAAAATATCCAAAGTATATCCACTTTGCTAGTGCTGAATATTCGCATTCGTGTGGGCATTACATATTTATCATCGTATTGCTCAAAATCTTGATTATACTTTAAAGTTGCTCCCAAAGGCAATTGCACAGCAATATTCGGTTCTAATTCAACGGATACAGGCACTTCTTTTTCTTCGTCAATATTTATATAGCCGCTAAATAAACGGCGTGCAATTGTTTTCGGAGTTACTTTGATTTTTGTTAAGCGAGTTTTTTTGTCGCTTTTAAAAGTACCCACTACTTCAAAAGTATAATATTCGAGAGCATCAGGATTAAAAGGAGTAGCAATGTCTTCACCAAGAATATTTACATAATCATCATAGGCATTTATGTTAGTGCCAAATGCTACGAAATTAGCTTGTGGGGGTACGTTTACACTTTGCCTTTTTTGAAAGATACGATTGAAGTAATTATCTTTCTTTTTATAATATCCTTCGGAAAAAGATTCCAAAATTGAATTGATAGTAGTATCTTTTGGACTGTCAGTTCTGCCAGCAGTAAGTGTGTCGGTTGCAAATACAAATTTAGTGTATAAAGTATATTTGTATGTTTGTAAAGAATCTATTTGCTTTTGCTTTTTCCTTAATAATCTTTTTATTAATCTTGTTAAAGGGTCATCAGCATAAACTTCAAGTTCTGGTGCATCCATCTTCGCAATAGATAGATCAAAATTTTTAATAGTAGTATCACTTACTAAATCAACTTCCTGCTCAATAGTCTCATGTCCTACCATTGAAACACGTAAATAATATTTTCCTTTAGGTAGCTTTATTACATATTCACCATTAGTATTTGTATAAGCTCCTTTCTTAGTGTTTAGCACTTTCACCGTAACTGAACGCAATGTTTCTTTACTATCTGAATCAACCACTTTACCTTTTAAAATGAGTAAAGATTCAGCATTTGCTAAATTAGAAAATATAAAAAATGAAAATATTAATATACAAATTCTCAATTGCTATTTATTCCTTTCTGTACGAGAAAATGCATAAGTTCCTACAGTCACAAAAACAATAAACATTGCAGTAATGATTAACAAATTAGTCAGTGGACTGTATATAACTAAATTTCTATATTCAGGCCTAACTACTGCTAATGCACCATGGGCAAAATCAACAACATAAGTAAGAGGTGCTATGTGGCTAATGACTGTAAGAATTGGGCCAGAGTGATTAACTGGAGTGATAACACCGGCTACAAACATTTGAGGAAACATAATGAATGGGAAAATCATGTTCACAGTTTGCTGATTGCTTATATTCCCAATTATTAGCATACCAAAAGCACCTCCCAAAAGAGTAGCAATTACAAAAACTGGTAGTAATGCAACAATATCGGCAACTCCAACAGGCAAGCCAAGTATCAAACCATAAATTACAATTCCAAGGATTGAAATAATACTTATAACGCCCGAGCCAATTATTTTTCCCATGATTATTGTAACTCTTGAAATAGGTGCGACAAATAGTTCCTGAGTGAAATCATTCTCTCTATCTCGTACAAGTGAAACTAAACCATTGACAGAAGTAGAAAAAAGTGATTGTACAATAATTCCTATGAATACAAACAATTGATAATCGTAAGCTAGATTACCACCCATATTCTGTTTGAACATTCCACCAATTATTCCAATAAAAATAACTGGAAAGAAAAGCAAAAAAGCAAATCTAGTGCGATCTCTGAAAAATTTTATTAAATCCCTTTGGGCAATAGTAAGTGCAGCATTAATTTCCTTCATTATTGTACTCCTCTTTGCTTTTCCCAATAAGATTAATATATGCTTCTTCAAGCGATGGTTTATTGATTTCAAGTAAATTTAGTGGTGTGTGAACTTGCTGTATTATATTCTGAGCAGTTGCATCATCATAATATACTTTAAAGTTTAATTCCTCATCGAATTTCAAATTCAAATTGGTAAGTTCGTTTCTTAAAGCATCTTTATTTTCTGCATTCATCAGAATATACTCATTAATCATATTTTGCTTAATTTCGGATGGCAAACCATTGCTAATAATTTTCCCATTATTGATAATGCAAACTTTATCAGCTTCTTCGGCTTCTTCCAAATAATGTGTCGTTAGAAAAATTGTTGTTCCTTCTTCGCTTCTTACTTGTTTCAAATAGTTCCAAAGTTCTTTGCGAGAAACTGGATCTAAACCAGTGCTTGGTTCATCTAAAAAAAGCACTTTAGGCTTATGAATCAAAGAGCGAATAATTTCTAATTTACGTTTCATTCCGCCCGAAAATCCTTTCACTTCTTTGAATAATTCTTTCTCTATTCCAATTACTTCAGCCAAATAGTTTACTCTATCTTTATATTCCTTTGGCATCATCTTGTAAAAGGGCATAAAATTATATAGCCCATAAATGCTGCTATGCAATCGTATATTTTCTTCAGCTGTTAAATTCAAATCGAGTGATGGATTTTGAAATATTATTCCAATATTTTGTCTTACTAATTTGCTTTGTTTATCCAAATCGAAACCAGCTATTGTTACATCGCCACTAGTTTTGAAAAGAGTTGTTGTCAAAATAGAAATAGTAGTAGTTTTGCCAGCACCATTAGGGCCAAGAAAGGCAAAAAATTCTCCTTTATCTACAGAAAAGCTAATCCCATCTACTGCGTTTTCGGTAGCTTTCTTGTATTTTTTGACTAAGTTATTAACCGATATAATTGAATTTGTCAAGTTATTTTCAAGCATAATTAGTTTATTTAATGGAATATTGACTAATATTTGTGCTAATTATTTGATTAACATTGTTTTAATGAATTTGGCTGAAGAAACAATTTCTCTAATTGCTAAGTATATTTATTCGATAATTTATATTAATTTTGTAAATATGTTTAAATTGGAATAAGAAATTGAAATCAGAAATAATCCTACTTTTCATTGGTGATATTGTTGGCGATATAGGACTAGACTATCTTGTAGTTAATATGCCAGCCCTGAAAGATAAATATAAGCCAGACTTTCTTATAGCAAATGGAGAGAATGTTTGGCAAGGAAAAGGGCTTAACGATGAAGAAGCAAAGCAACTTTTCGACGCTGGTTTCCATGTTATAACAACTGGAAATCATATTTGGGAAAATTGGAAATCACGACCTTTGCTATCTTCAGAGCCAAGAGTACTAAGACCTTTGAATTATCCCCCAGGCAATCCTGGTAAAGGTTATAACATTCAAACAATTGATAATGTTAGAATTGCAACAATACAAATTCAAGGCCGCACTTTTTTGCAAACAATTGATTGCCCATTCCGAGGAATTGATGCTGTTTTGAAAAATATTGAAGGTAAAGCTGACTTAATAGTTGTTGATTTCCACGCCGAAGCAACTGCGGAAAAAATGACTATGGGTTGGCATTTAGATGGGAAAGTTACTGCAATACTTGGCACTCACACCCATGTGCAAACTGCCGATGCTCGTATATTGCCATCGGGAACTGCTTTCATTTCCGATGTGGGAATGACAGGACCTTATGACTCCGTCCTTGGTATGAGTAAAGATATAGCTTATCGTAGGGTCACATTGCAAACAGCTCACAAATTTGAATTAGCAAGTGATGATTTGCGAATTGCTGGGGCAGTGGTTTCTATGAATCCACTGACTGGTCAAGCAAATTGGATTGAAAACTTTATGTTTCCTGCCTTCACAAAGCGCAGTGGAATATAGTTAAAAGTTATTAAAAAAGTTTGATAGCTCTGCAACAATGCGTTCATTATTAATTCCTTCTAATGGAGTAGCGTGTTCATCTGGTGTGATGATTACGCTACCTTTAGTTAAAGGAGCAAAACGAGTAATGTTATAGCTATCGAGCTGATAGAAAGCAAATACTTTCTTGCCAAATGCAGATGCTATATGCACTGTAGATGTATCGGGACTTATTAGGAATTGACTATTTGCTATAACTGGGAAAATCTCATTAACAGTTTGAGTTTGATAATAAAAAATATTATCTCCCATTAAGCTTTCTGCTTTTTCTTTGTCGGCTGGTGAAGAGATGATAATGACTGGCATAAACAGAGCAGCAGAATTTATTATCACTTTCCACTTTTCTTTGCTCATAATCCGAGTGGCAGCTGTAGCAGAAATATTCACACAAACAAATTTATCTGGCGTGAAAAGTCGAGCAAACTGATTGAAGCGTTGCTCATCTATTGGCGATATAATTAATTCTGGTGTGGCATCTAAATCGCTTGGCTGAATTAAGTTTGCCTTTTCTAAAGCCAATTGTGCTTTCTTTGAAAAATGAATTGTATCAGATATATCTTTAGTGAAATTAATATCGTAAACTCGTTTATTTGCTTTATTGAAGCCAACTTTGATATTTGCTTTAATAAACTTAGTAAGCAAAGCACTTTCGCTTGAATAATGGTCTTTGAAGTCAATATAGTAATCGTAATGAGTTTTGCGTAATTCAAAAATCATTTTAGCAAAAGCTATAGGACTTTTATCGAAAATGATAATCTTTCTAATATTTGGGTTATTTTCGATTATTGTAAAATTATGTTTACTAGATAAAATGTCAATAATCGCATTGGGATGAGTTTCTTTCAAAATCCGAAACGCACCTGTATCGAGTATCATATCGCCAATTCTGCCAAGCTGTGTGCAGAGTATTTTCATAATTTCGTAAATCAAGTGGAAATAAAGCACAAAATTAAGAAAAATAATGAGCAATAAAGTTTTAATTGTTGGTTTTGGACTCGCTGGGGCTACTTTAGCTTTCAAATTGGAGCAACGTGGAATCCCCATTGAAATAATTGAAGGGGATAAATCGAACAGTTCCAAGGTGGCGGCGGGAATTTATAATCCGCTTGTCTTTCGCCGTTTGCTTAAATCTTGGCAGGCGGATACATTCATTCCCAATTTGCAAAAATTCTTTGATGAACTGGAAATTAAACTCGATGCACAATTCCACTTTAGAACTAAAATCCTAAAATTTATTTCCTCTGCAGATGAACTTTTCTTTTGGGAACGCAGAGCAAACGAAGGAGAAATCAATCACTATCTGCCAAATGTATTTGCGAAAATATTCAAACCAGACTTTACAATTCCTCAAACTGCTTATGCTGAAATCCAACAAAGCGGTTTTGTTCGACTTGATATAATGCTCGGTGCCGCCAAAGATTACTTTCTAAAGCAAAATGCAATGCAATTAGCAGATTTTGACTTTGATCAGATTGATTTGACAGGAGAATTTCCTTTATATAAAGGCATAGATTACAAAACTATAATTTTTGCTGAGGGATATAGAGTTGCCGATAATCCTTACTTCAACTATTTGCCTTTCACATTAGCCAAAGGCGAGATACTGAATGTCCGTATCCCTAATGCAAAAATAGATTACATAGCTAATAGAGATGTATTCATTTTGCCAATAGGCAATGACATTTATAGAGTTGGTGCGACTTACGTTTGGGACGATATTAACGAAATACCGACTGAACTTGCTCAAGAAGAGCTTCGTTATAAGCTTGAGAAAATGATTAAGGTACCCTACGAAGTGATTAAACACGTGGCAGGAGTTCGACCAGCCACTCACGACCGACGCCCTTTGCTTGGCAAACACCCTCTGCATAGCCAAATTGCCATATTTAATGGATTGGGAGCTAAAGGTGTGATGCTTGCCCCAACTTTAGCTGACACTTTATTAGATAATTTGCTTCACAATAAAGAAATTCCATTAGATTCGAACATCTCTCGATTTGAAAATTATAGATTAGGAACTAAAACTAAGAAACTCTTTACCTAAGAATTAGGTAAAAATCTATAAATTTAATTATATTTTGGGTTTACGAAATTCTATTTCGCCCTACTAACACTATCATTTCCACAAAATTTCCTCAATTTCCATTTCTAAGTAGTAATACTGAATTATCAATTTAGAGTTAAAGAACATTAAAGTTTAGTGCTATTCAAACCGATAAAACACGTAGCTAAATAGTGTGATTCGAAGATACTAATTAGTCGGCGAAATTTCGTCTGAAAAAAAACAAAAACACTTCCATAAGCGCGAAAATTAAAAAAATAGTTAAAAGTTAGAATTGATGCCACCTAGAGGGCATAACTAGATGAAAAGCTCAATGAAAATTGGCTAAAACTAAACAGACTGAAAGTAGTAGAAAAAATTTATGGCATTTTGATTGAATTAATATGTGGAGAACATAAGTTTAATTGAAATCATAAGAAAATTGGTTAATAATAAACATAAAAATAAAGTTTGGCGATTATTCAAAGCCAAAGTTGGACTTAATATCAAAAGATTCAATGAATTTATTCATTAAATCTAAAGTATTTATGTTTTATTTCCGATATTTCAGAAAAATGTACTTTTTTTGTGAATTTGAAATTGAAAAATGGTTTGCAAACTATAAGCAAATCAAATAATTAGAAAAATGAAAGTTAGAAATAGAAATATGAAAATAGTTTCCACTGAAACAAAACAACTACACAGGATGTGGAAGGATTACCAACAAATTATGGAGGATTTATGGCGGGGTACATAGTACCGGAAATTCGCAGTCCTGGTGATTAGCGAATGTGGACACTAAGTGCAAGACAGATTTGGCAAGGATGCAAAAAAGAGAAAACTTACAACATTAATAATAGGCTCTAAAAAATAGCCGAAACAAAACTCGAAAATTTACCAAATAAATGGATTTTTCAAAATAATTACAGGAATAATTATGAATGCTAAAAACAGAATATTGATATTCGCCTTATTCATGGCAGCAATGCTTGGATTGACGAATATAGACGTTTTAGCGGCAAACATTTCTTCGAACGGAACTGGCGGTGGTAACTGGAGTGTTGCTGCAACTTGGTCAGGTGGCGTAGTCCCTACAGTAGGCGATAACGTTACACTTGTTAGCTCGGACGTTGTTGTTGTCAACACTAACATTGAAGTTAGTGACCTTTCTGTGGGTGCCACAGCTACATTGAAACCCGATGTAGGAACTCGTACCGTTACTATTAATGACGATTTTGATGTTACTACGGCAACAGCTATCGTTAACTATAATAATAGTACAGGTACATTGAACTGGGTATTTACCGGTTCGGACGACGGTGTGTCTGACATTACTACTACGCCTAATGCTGTAGTGCAGATGAACAACGTTACTTTTACAGGTACTACCACTAC